>ENA-ORXI01000430-ORXI01000430.1-sediment-metagenome-genome-assembly--contig:-NODE-430-length-35229-cov-10.123663_pt1 | contig 35229 bp, 36 predicted proteins | sample MGYA00237861_ERZ511468 | MGnify/ENA primary metagenome ERZ511468 (study PRJEB26299, sample SAMN06266213) | sediment metagenome | isolation source: Hudson Canyon methane seep mesocosm | place... | reverse complement strand
ACAAAAGCAGGTCAATATGCTTACCGCGATCGTCGTCAGAAAAAACGTACATTCCGTACTTTATGGATTGCACGTATCAATGCTGGTGCACGTGAATGTGGTATGTCATACAGCCGCATGATTGATGGCTTGAAAAAAGCGTCAATCGAAATCGATCGTAAAGTTCTTGCTGATTTAGCAATGAACGATTCAGCTGCATTTGCTGTTATCGCTGAAAAAGCGAAGGCTGCATTAGCTGACTAAATGTTGTTACTCTTTGTATAGAGTAAGACAACATTGTGTTGATTAAAGAAAAGGGCCGTTTATCACGGCCCTTTTTTATTTCAGACATATATTTATGATTTGATGGTGCAAGATTAAATCATAAGTATATAAATCTATCAGGTGGTAATGATTATGGCTGAGCTGGAATCACAGTTACAGGCATTGAACGATATTGTTGCAGTTGCTAAACAAGCAATTGCCAATTCGGCAAAAAATGCAGAGTTAGAAAGTGTTCGTGTTGAATTTTTGGGTAAGAAAGGCAAAATTACAGCCTACCTTAAACAATTAGGCAATGTCAGTGTTGAACAGCGTCCCGTTATCGGTAAGTCTGTTAACTTAGCCAAGCAAGAAGTGGTTGGTTTAATTGATGTGCGTTCAAAATTATTAGCTGAACAAGCGATGAATGAAGCGCTTAAGGCTGAAACAGTCGATGTGTCTCTACCAGGTCGTGGTGAACAAACAGGTGGTTTACATCCTGTTACACGTACTTTGCAACGTATCGAGCAATACTTCCAATCTATTGGTTTTCAAGTTGCTGAAGGTCCTGAGATTGAAGATAGTACACATAACTTTACTGCGTTAAATATTCCTGAACATCATCCTGCACGAGCGATGCACGATACGTTCTATTTTAATGCTGAAACATTATTACGTACGCATACATCACCTGTGCAAGTTCGTGTAATGGAAAAAGAAGCACCACCTCTACGCGTTATTGCCCCAGGTCGTGTATACCGTTGTGATTCAGATATCACACATACACCTATGTTCCATCAAGTGGAAGGCTTAATGGTTGATGAGAATGTGAGCTTTACCGATTTGAAAGGTATTTTGGCTGACTTCCTACGTGCCTTCTTTGAAAAAGATTTAAATGTCCGTTTCAGACCGTCTTATTTCCCATTTACAGAGCCTTCAGCAGAAGCTGATATCGAATGTGTAATGTGTGATGGTGAAGGCTGTCGTGTGTGTAGTCATACGGGTTGGTTAGAAGTATTAGGTTGTGGCATGGTTCATCCAAAAGTATTTGAACATGTTGATATCGATAGTGAAAAATACCTAGGTGTTGCCTTTGGTATGGGTGTAGAGCGCCTTGCAATGCTACGTTATGGTGTCAATGATTTACGGATGTTTTTTGATAATGATCTTAAATTCTTACGCCAGTTTAATTAGGAATAACACACGATGAAATTTAGTGAAAAATGGTTACGTGAGTGGGTTAACCCTGATATCGATTCAGCAACGCTTTCAGCAATGCTTACTCAAGCTGGACTCGAAGTCGATGCGATTGAGCCTGTTGCAGGTGATTTCTCTGGTGTGCTTGTTGGACAAGTGGTATCGGTAGAACCTCATCCCGATGCAGATAAATTACGCTGTTGTAAAGTGGATGTTGCTGGTGATGAATTGTTATCCATTGTCTGTGGTGCCGCAAATGTTCGCCAAGATTTAAAAATCCCAGTTGCAGTTGTTGGTTCGGTTTTGCCGGGTAACTTCAAGATTAAAAAAGCCAAACTACGTGGCGTTGAATCATTTGGCATGTTGTGTGGTGCGAGTGAAATTGGTCTGATCGATAATGTTAATGGTTTGATGGAATTAGCTGACGATGCACCTATTGGTACCGATCTTAGAGACTATTTAGATCTTGACGATGTCGCAATTGATGTTGATTTAACCCCTAATCGTAGTGATTGTCTTGGTATTGCAGGTATTGCACGTGAAGTAGGTGTATTAACAGGCTGTGATTTAACCGAGTGGCCACAAGAAACGATCTCTGAGCAATCAAAAAGGACAGTTAATATTACTGTTGATGCACCTGCGGATTGTCCACGTTATATTGGTCGTGTGATCGAAAACATTAATGTTAAAGCTGAAACGCCATTGTGGATGCAAGAAAAGTTACGTCGTAGTGGTGTTCGTAGTTTAGGCCCTGTTGTTGATGTCACGAACTATGTCATGCTTGAATTAGGTCAGCCAATGCATGCCTTTGATTTAGATAAATTAAATGGCGGAATTACTGTTCGATCAGCTAAACAAGCTGAAAAACTGACATTATTAGATGGCCAAGAAGTTGATATTACCGACAATACACTTGTTATTGCCGATGACTCTTCTGCACTCGCCTTAGCGGGTATTATGGGAGGGGAAACATCAAGCGTTACTGATGATACACATCATTTATTCCTTGAAGCTGCTCATTTCAATCCATTAGTTATTGCGGGTCGTGCACGTGCTTATGGCTTGCATACTGATTCTTCACACCGTTTTGAACGTGGTGTTGACCCAGAGCTACCTCGTGCGGCAATTGAACGTGCTACAGCCTTATTATTAGATATCGTTGGGGGAGAAGCTGCTCCACTTACTGAAACAGTTTCTGAAGCTGATTTACCACAAGAGAAAGTCATTACGCTACGTGCTGATCGCATTAAGCGTGTATTAGGTATTACGATTGATGCACCACAAGTTGAAGATCAATTAACGCGCTTAGGTTTAAGCCTAGTTCCTACTGGTGATAGCTGGCAAGTAACGATACCTACTTTCCGTTTTGATTTAGCGATCGAAGTTGACTTGATTGAAGAACTAGGTCGTTTATATGGTTACGATAAACTGCCTGAAACACGCCCACAAGGTACTGTATTAACTGCTGATATTTCTGAACAATCATTGGCAACACATCGACTACAATCATTATTGGTTGATCGTGGTTACCAAGAAGCGATTACCTATAGTTTTGTTGATCCAGAGATTCAACAGCATCTTGCTATTGACGATGAAGAAGCGATTGCTTTAGCAAATCCAATATCAGCTGATTTATCAGTTATGCGAACTTCATTATGGCCAGGTTTAATTCAAGCCATGGTCTATAACCTAAATCGCCAGCACGATAGAATTCGTTTATTTGAAGTGGGTCGTAGTTTCCGAGGCACACAAGATAATGTTGAACAACATCGTCAGATCGGCGGCGTTGTCTGCGGTAGCCGTTACGCAGAACAATGGTCTGAGAAACAACGTCCAGTTGATTTCTTTGATGTTAAAGCAGATGTTGAAGCTTTATTAGATTTAGGTGGCGAAACAAATATTCGCTTTGTAGCAGAAGAGCATACTGCGCTACATCCAGGTCAATCGGCACGAATTTATAAAGATGATCAGGCTATTGGCTGGATAGGTGCTTTACATCCTAAATTAAACAAACCATTAGATTTTAATGTACGAGTCTATGTGTTTGAACTAGCGCTAACACCGGTATTAAATGCACAGATTCCTTCATTTGAACCTTTGTCAAAATTCCCTGCAAATCGACGTGATCTTGCCTTAGTTGTAGATAGCCATACAACAGCAGGGGAAATTGATCATTGCTTGAATGGGGTTAAATCTGATATTCTTAAAGAAATTCAACTATTTGACGTCTATAGTGGAGACGGTGTCGAGGTCGGTAAGAAGAGTATTGCAGTCGCATTTAACCTTCAACATGCCGAACGAACATTAACTGATGATGAAGTTGATGCCTTGATGCTGACAATAGCACAAAGACTAGAACAAGAAGTTGGTGCCTTGATTAGATCATAAGATTTATTCATAAACTAGCTAGATAAAAAAGATTTTATAGAGGTACACATGGCATTAACTAAAGCCGATATGACAGAGCAACTTTATGACGAGTTGGGTTTTAATAAACGTGAAGCCAAAGAATTGGTAGAAATGTTTTTTGAAGAAATTCGTGGCGCATTAGAAAGTGGCTCACATGTTAAATTGTCAGGATTTGGCAATTTTGAATTACGTGACAAAAGTGAACGACCAGGTAGAAATCCAAAAACTGGCGAAGAGATCCCTATTACAGCACGTCGTGTAGTGACTTTCCGTCCCGGACAGAAACTAAAAGCCAGAGTAGATAACTATGCTAGAAGCGAGTAATAATAACGAATTACCGGTTATTCCTGGAAAACGTTACTTCACTATTGGTGAAGTAAGTGAGTTATGTGGTGTTAAACCACATGTACTACGTTACTGGGAACAAGAATTTCCACAACTGGAACCAGTAAAACGTCGAGGGAATCGACGTTATTATCAACGCCATGATGTAGTTTTAATTCGTGAAATTCGTGAGTTATTGTATGAGCAAGGATTTACTATTGGTGGTGCTCGTCTACGTTTAGAAAACGACGCTAAGCCTGAAAGTTCAGAAACAAACAAGAAAAATATTATTCATGAAATGCTTGCTGAATTAGAAGAGATTAAAGCTTTATTAGCATAGTATTTTATGACTAAATTTAAGGGTATATCTATTTTGTAGATATACCTTTTTTTTTGCAAAAAATTATTTTATGGGCATGTTATTTTTATAAAATATTTAGCTAAATAAGTCTAGACTATTGATGTTGTTCAATAGCTATAAATTATCGAGGAAGTGTCGTGAGTCAGAAAGAACAAATATCAAAACATGAGTATGTAATTAAATGTAAAAAAGCGGCATCACAAGGCAATGTAATTGCACAAAATACACTGGGATATTTGTATCTTAATGGCCAAGGCGTAGTGAGTGATTATAAAAAAGCAGCAGAGTGGTTCAGGAAAGCGGCAGAACAAGGCTATGCAGCTGCAGAGTTTAACCTTGCCATCATGTTTAAGCTGGGCCAAGGTGTTGATTTAGATCTGACCGAGTCTTTTAAATGGTTACAATCTGCAGCGGCAAAAGATTATGCTGATGCACAATACAGCCTCGGCAATATGTATTATCAAGGTGATGAGTTAGAGCAAGATTATGTGAAAGCTTATATGTGGTGGTTACTTGCGGAAGGCAATGGAGCAAAAGATATCCATCATAATAAAGAAGCTGGTGTTAAAAAAATGACTAAGTCTGAATTATTTGAAGCTGAACGCTTAGCAAAAGCATGGCAATCACAGCATGGCAATGGTTGATTTTTCCTTATTAAGCTGAATTCCGGATAAAATAACTTAGTGTTGTTAAAATAAAATCACTTCTTATCTTCTCTATAGTTCAGGTTTATTACTTTACTTAACGTGACATTTTTTAACTTTTTTACCACTGCCACAAAAGCACAACTCATTTCGACTTAGTTTTATTGCGGGTAAAATCTCTCCATCAAGATAAAACCAACGATTATTATCCAAAATGAAGTTAGATTTTTCATGTAATTGTTCAGTTGATGATTCACCCTGATAAAACGCAGCAAACTCAACCGTCGCTATTTTTCCCTTTTGACGATGTTGAATAATTTTAAGTCCTAACCAATGAGTTTGAGCCATGGTCTGTTTTAGCACTGTTTCATCATCAACTTCATGTTGACTAGGATGAAGTGTGGCAATAAGGTAAGGCGTGTTTTTAAGCACAAAAGCGCTATAACGTGAACACATGAGCTGCTGAGCACTATTCGCCATGACATGACCATCATGTAAAGGCTGACAGCAAGCTTGATAAGCTTTGTTACTTTTACAGGGGCATAAAATATCGTTACTGGAAAAGTTCATCAGGAGATATTGATTTTTACAACATTCATCACTTCAAAGTCCATGCCAGCAACTTCTTCGGTGCTTGGATAATAGATAAGATCAACACGAGCTCCTTTGAGAGAGCGATATTTCTTTTGCCGTTTGTATTTAAATGGAACTTCGTACTCTTCTAACAGGATAGTATTGTGGATCCACTTTCCTACTTGTCTTTGCACATGAGATTCTACTTTCTTCATAGTCGCATGAATAAGTTGCTCATTGGCAGCAAGGTACTTGTTTAGGCTTTTCATTCTTTTTAGATGTGTTTCTGGTAACGACGGTGAAGAATTCCAACCCGCTTTACATAGACTTGAGTTTCTTTATAAGGCGGTATGCCATTGTATTTTTTCACTGCATTGGGGCCAGCATTATAGGCTGCTGTCGCTAAGTTTATATTACCCTTAAACTGCTGAAGTAGTTGTGATAAATACTTCACGCCACCACGAATATTTTGCGTTGGATTTAAGGCATTATCAACGCCAAGTTCTTTTGCAGTGGCTGGCATGAGCTGCATCAACCCTTGTGCACCTGCATGTGACGTTGCTTTAGAGTTAAAGGCTGATTCGGCATGAATAAGCGCTCGGACTAATGCAGGATCAACATGATTACTTTTTGCGATCTTATTAACCGTTGCAGCATAGGCGGTAAGATTAAGTTTTACCTTATTCCAATCAATGGTTGAGTGAGGGTTACAAGCGTAACAATCAAACCTGAGAATTTCATAAGCAATATTCTGGGGTTTTTGGTCTGAAAAAGTAATTGATTTATTAGAGCCGAATTTATAAATAATAGTCTTGCGGCCATTACTACCAGCTGATGTATTTGAAAACTCAACAACACCCTCTTTCTCAGACTGTTTAATATTCTCTGCTGAGGCATAGCATAGGGGAAATATTATCGAGAAAAAGATGAAAGTAAATTTTAGCATTCTATCGATTACTTATTGCTTCTGATGGATAGGAATGTCGGCAATCTTTTGCTTCCATTCTTTAGGACCAGTTTCATGGACAGATACACCTTGACTATCCACGGCTACGGTAACAGGCATATTTTCAACGTAAAATTCTCTAATTGCTTCCATACCCATATCTTCAAAGGCCACAATACGTGATGACTTAATCGCTTTTGAAACAAGGTATGCAGCGCCACCAACAGCCATTAGATACGTTGAATGGTGATTTTTAATTGATTGAATAGCAGCAGGGCCACGTTCAGCTTTACCTATCATGCCAAGTAAGCCTGTTTTAGCCAACATCATCTCGGTAAACTTATCCATACGAGTTGCTGTGGTAGGGCCCGCAGGACCGACAACTTCATTTTTCACAGGATCAACAGGGCCAACGTAATAGATGAAACGATTATTAAAATCTAGGCCATCAGGTAATGATTCACCATTGGCAAAAAGGTCAGCAATCTTTTTATGAGCAGCATCACGGCCAGTCAGTAAGTGACCAGATAATAATAGAGTCTCACCCGGTTGCCATTGTTCAATATCTTCTGGACTTAGCTTATCTAAATCAACATGACGGGTATTTTCAGCTGCCTGCCAAGTTATTTCAGGCCAGTCTGATACTAAAGGTGGTTCAAATTGAGCAGGACCACTACCATCCAAGCTGAAGTGTGTATGACGAGTCGCGGCACAGTTTGGAATCATTGCTACGGGTAATGAGGCTGCATGAGTAGGGTATTCACTAATTTTGACATCAAGTACGGTTGTCAGGCCACCTAGACCTTGAGCACCAATACCAAGCTGATTAATCTTTTCGAATAATTCAATACGTAGTTTCTCAGCTGTAGTTGCTGCACCACGTTCGATTAAGTCCTGAATATCGATAGATTCCATTAAAGATTCTTTAGCCATGAGCATAGCTTTTTCTGCTGTACCACCCACTCCTAGCCCAATAATGCCTGGTGGACACCAACCAGCCCCCATTTTAGGAACGGTTTCTAATACCCAATCAACCAAATTGTCGCTTGGGTTTAATATAGTAAATTTTGCTTTATTTTCTGAGCCACCACCTTTAGCGGCAATATGTATTTCAACCTTATCACCTAAGACAATATCGGTATGAATAACAGCAGGGGTATTGTCTTTAGTATTTGTACGGCTACCTAATGGATCACTGACAACGGAGGCACGTAATACATTATCAGGGTGTTGGTAGGCACGGCGGACACCTTCATTAACCATATCATCAAGGCTTTGACTTGCCTGCCACCGCACATCCATTCCGACTTTGATAAACACGTTAACAATGCCGGTGTCTTGGCAAATTGGACGTTTATCTTCCGCACACATGCGAGAGTTCACTAAAATTTGAGCAATGGCATCTTTGGCGGCAGGTGACTGCTCTTTGTCATAAGCGGTTGCCATGGCTTCGATAAAATCTTTTGGGTGATAACAAGCAATAAACTGCAAGGCATCAGCGATGCTATCAATGAAGTCTTTTTCAGTAATTACAGTCATTGCTTGTATTGTGACCCTTTGTTATTTGTCTGCCATGCGTGTACGTAGTTCAGTAATAATATCTGCAATAGCAAATTCATCGGCATCGCCTGTTGTACGGTTTTTATATTCAATCATGTCTTTGTCTAAACCACGTTCACCTAGCATCAAACGATGAGGAATACCCATTAATTCCATGTCAGCAAAAGCAACACCCGGACGTAAACCACGATCATCAAGTAATATATCAAAGCCAGCGTCAGTCAGTTCTTTATAAATAGCATCAGCTGCTTCACGAACACGAATTGATTTGTGAGCATTAATAGGAACGAGTACCAGTTGGAAAGGGGCTAGCGCCATTGGCCAAACAATACCGTTATCGTCGTTATGTTGTTCGATAGCCGCAGCAACAACACGTGTAATACCTATGCCGTAACAACCCATTGTTAATATCTGTGATTTACCCGTATCAGCTAATACATTGGCATTAAGGTTTTTACTGTAATTATCACCTAATTGGAAGATGTGACCGACTTCAATGCCTCGGGCAATATCTAGTGTTCCTTGACCATCTGGACTAGCATCACCGGCAACGACATTACGTAAATCAGCTGTGTCTGCTTCAGGCAAGTCACGGCTCCAGTTAACACCAGTTAGGTGTTTCTCATCTTCGTTAGCACCACAAACAAAATCAGCAACATAGGCTGCTGAGCGATCGACGATAACTGGGATTGTTAAACCAACAGGGCCGATTGAACCAATGTTTGCACCACAGGCTGTAAGTACTTGTTCAGGTGTTGCAAAAGTAAGTGGTTCTGCAACAGCAGGGTGTTTTTCTGCTTTTATTTCATTGAGTTCATGATCACCACGTAGAACGAGGGCAACAACTGACCCTTCTTCAGCCCCCTCTACTAATAAAGTTTTTAAACATTGTTGAGCTGATACATTAAGGAAATCAGTAACTTGTTCGATAGTGTGTTGATTAGGTGTATCTACCGTTGTCATTGTGGCATTGGCTGCAGGTCGCTCACCGACTGGAGCAATGGCTTCAGCAAGTTCAATATTGGCAGCATAATCACTTGAGTCACTAAAGGCGATAGCATCTTCACCTGAGCTGGCAAGAACATGAAACTCATGTGATGCTTCACCACCAATACTACCTGTATCTGCTTGTACCGGACGGAAATTGAGTCCCATACGCTCAAAAATACGGTTATATGCTGAGAACATATCATCATAGGTTTGCTGAAGTGATTCTTGATCAATGTGGAAAGAGTAGGCATCTTTCATGATGAATTCACGTGAACGCATTACCCCAAATCTTGGACGAATTTCATCACGGAATTTAGTTTGTATTTGATAGAAAGTGATCGGCAACTGTTTATAGCTACGGATTTCTTGACGAACGATATCTGTAATGACTTCTTCATGGGTTGGGCCATAACAAAATTCATTATTATGGCGATCGGTGACACGAAGTAGTTCAGGACCATATTTTTCCCAACGCTTACTTTCCTGCCATAAACCAGCCGGTTGAATTGTCGGCATTAGCAACTCTTGAGCGCCAGCAGTAGCCATTTCTTCACGTACAATAGCCTCGACTTTTCTTAAGACTCTCAAACCCATTGGCAACCAAGTATAAAGACCTGAAGCAAGGCGACGAATCAAACCTGCACGAAGCATTAATTGATGACTAATTATTTCTGCATCTGCAGGTGTTTCTTTTAACGTTGCAATAAGAATTTGTGAAGCGCGCATATTTGGCTAATGTCCTGTTGTTATTCTATTCGATAAAAAATGTGTTTTTAAAAGGTGCTGTGATTCCAGCCCCAGTTTTGTCTTTCTGAATCAGTCATGCTGATATAAATGCGATCACCGTCAATACCTAATTGTTCAGTAATCAAGCTGCATAAAGCATCAGAAAATGCATTACGATCTGTAGGTAGACCTAAGGCGCGATAATCTAAAATGGCAGTAGGGGCATCGCTACCACCCATTAACATATTTGCTTTGGCTTCAACAGCTACCATGACGTAGTTTTCTGGTTTTCCAGATGCTTTAGAAACAGTTTTACTTGCAGCCTTCAATAAAGTGGTTTCATCTTGAATAATTTGATTTGTAACGATATTTAAATAAGGCATAGTCTGACTCCTAAATTATTGGCAATGTTCGGCTAAGCGTTTTTGTATTTCAGCAATTTTTTTAAGGCGTTGCTCTTCATTTGGCTTGGTGACATTACCGTCAGCATCTAACATTCGTCTTCCAGGATTATCTTGGTATTGCTGTAAATTATGTTTATTAATCCGACAGTATTCTTCATTTTGTACTTTCTCTTCAGCTGCTTCTTTAGCTAGACGTCGTTGTTCTTCATTAGCTTCAAAAGACCCGTCTTGTTTTTCGATGAGTGTATCAATTTCTTTTTGAGCATCTTCTGCAGATCGAGTTGGCGGTGGAGGCGCTTTTATTAATTCAGCCTCTTGTCCCTGAGGAGCTTGTTCTGAGTAATTAGTAATGTCGGCATCATCGATCCATTTATAGGTATCTGCAGAGGCTAGTTGATTGAAGGCCAATAGAATAAAAAACAGGCAAGACTGCTGTAGATATTGTATAAACATACTGAACTCCTTAGATAAAAATATTATTTTACGCCAAAGCAGAGAATCATAAAATGCCTGATATGCCACCACGGTTTGAAAAACACATCGAAGTGACTAGTAATGAGCTTATTGCTGTTGATCTGCTTGCCCAAGAAACTGGCATATCAAAGCAAAAAATCAAGTTAATCATGCAAAAGGGCGCAGTGTGGGTAACAAAAGGTAAAAAAACACAACGCCTTCGTAGAGCAAAAAAGACACTTCAACAAGGTGAAACCGTTCATATTTACTATGATGAATCTGTTTTAAATATGGAGCCTGCAGAACCCATATTATTGGCTGATGAAGGACGTTATAGCGTTTGGAATAAACCTTATGGATTATTGTCACAGGGTTCAAAATGGGGAGATCATTGTACGGTTACACGATGGGCTGAGCAGCATTTAAAACCACAACGCGTCAGTTTTATTGTCCATCGTTTAGATCGTGCTGCCAATGGTTTGATTATTATTGCCCATGAGAAAAATGCAGCAGCAGCATTATCCAAATTATTCCAAGAGCGGCAAGTAGAAAAGCACTATCAGATATGGGTGCATGGAAAGTTTGATAGTCAAGCAAGTATAGATAATCCTATTAAAGTAGATTCAAATATTGATGAGCGAACAGCAGTAAGTTACTTTTCATGGATTAAATATGATGCTGTTCAGAACCGGTCCTTATTAGAAGTCACAATAGATACGGGTAGAAAACATCAAATTAGACGACATAGTGCTGAGTTAGGATTTCCTGTGGTCGGAGATCGACTTCATGGTAATAATAATGACAAGGAAGACCTACAACTACAAGCATATTATATAAGTTTTAAATGCCCTTATTCGCATAAAAAAAAGGTGTTTAATTTACTCGCAACAGAATAGTCTAGTGTTTAGGTAAATGAATGATAAATCGGGCCCCACCAAGGTGACTATTTTCAATCTTTATTTCTCCACTGTATGCATCAATAATATCACTGGCTATCGCTAAGCCTAAACCCTGTCCTTCGGCCTGAGTATCTATACGATTACCCCGTTTGATTATGTCATTTTGAGCATTGACTGGTATACCATTACCATCATCATCGATGTGTATTTCGATATTAGATGAATGGCTAGAAACAAATACATTAACTTGTCGATTACAATATTTATATGCATTTTCGAGTAAGTTACCTAATAACTCATACATATCACCTTCATCAGCATGAATAAAAATATCATGATCAATTTCATATTGGCGGCGAATATTTTTAGTTTGATAGACTTTATCAAGAGAGCTTAGAATTTTATGAATTATCTGGCCTAGTGATACGGGTGCTTGCAAGCTACTTTGACCTTCAGTGGCTGCTCTTTGTAGCTGATAATCCATTAATTCTGAAACACGATCTAATTGTTCTTGCGCCGTCACTCGAAAGGTTTCAGTATTTTTACTCGTTTCTAGCTCACCACGCATGACAGCTAAGGGGGTTTTTAAACTATGAGCAAGATCTGCTAAAGAATTTTTATAGCGTTCTCGTCGAGACTGTTCATGATCAAGTAGTGTATTAATATTCTGAGTGAGTTGATTTAACTCTTTAGGATAATCTTTTGATAAACGTTTATGTTGTCCACTTTTAATAGCATGTAGATCGATGGCTACATCATGTAAAGGACGTAAACCCCAACGTAATATAAATGTTTGGGCGATCAATAACATAAGACCTGTGCCACCGAGTAAATACCATAAACTTAATTGGAAGTTTGCTTTTTGTTGATCAATTGTATTGAGATCTTCAGCAATATTAATAGTGTAGTTAAACTCATCACCTTGTTCATTTTCCCATACGATACCATAGGCAAAATTGAGCACACTTACATCATCATCTAGCTTAATGATTGAAAATTTCTCATTGGCTTCACCGGGATGCTCTGGAAGGGCGAGAAACATACCCAACATTGATTTGGATTGCCATACGATCTCACGACCACTGGTAATTTGAGCGTATAAACCTGAGTTGGGAATAGCAAACTTAGGTTCTGCCAGATCATCAGGGAGTGCAATTGAACCATCTTCATCAAACTCGGCCACCATTAAAATACTATAAATAGTATTTTTTAACTGTTTTTGCTGAGCACTATCAGCACTGGCTTGAAAAGCATTATTTAAACTAAATGCTGATAGTCCCAAAAATGCTGTGAGTACAAGGCTAACGGCTAAGAGTAGCCTGTTACTGAGAGAGAGTTGATTAATGATCACGTGGTAATGTTAACCGATATCCACGTCCACGTAGTGTTTCTATTGGATTTAGCATTTTGTTTGGATCGAGTTTACTGCGAAGACGTTTGATGAATACCTCTATGACATTACTATCTCTATCATGATCTTGCTCATAGATATGATCCGTTAAGTCAGTTTTAGATAATACTTCTCCTGCATGCAGCATGAGATAGTGTAAAAGACGATATTCATATGCGGTTAAATCGACTGTTTCCTCATCAAGTTTTACTTCCTGACTAGTTGGGTTTAGTGAGACTGGACCACATATTAAGGTTGAGTTTGCCCAGCCAGAAGAGCGTCGAGCTAAGGCATTGAGTCGAGCTGATAATTCTTCGAAGTGGAAGGGCTTAACTAAGTAATCATCTGCACCGGCTTCTAAACCTTCAACTTTATCTTGCCAACGACCACGAGCAGTTAAAATAAGGATAGGAAACTCTTTACCATTGGAGCGTAATTGTTGAATAACTTCAATGCCCGATAATTTAGGCAAGCCTAAGTCAATAATGGCAACATCATAGGGATATTCAAGACCTTGATAGAGGCCTTCTTCACCATCAGCAGCGGCATCAACAGTTAAATTTTGTTGCTGGAGTTGTTGGGTGATTTGTTCACGTAGGTGAGCTTCATCTTCAATAAGTAAAATACGCATAATGACATAGTGCCTTATAGTCTCATTGGGATCATTGTTTTTGTGTAAAAAGGAGGGGGGCTTTAGTGTGGCGCATGGCCTGTAGCACGATCCAACTGATACATTTTAATCTTACCGTTATTATGTAGGACTTTTATGCGAAAGATAGTTTTTTCTTCCACATCTTTTTTATCAACAGATAAGATTTTACCTTTTGATTCGATACGGATAAGTTCCGCCGCTGAGGATTCTGTTAAAGGAAGTTGAATTTCATTAACGCTATCACCGGGTTCAATATCATCAGCTAAATGTGCTGAAAATACTGAGAATGAAAGCATTAATAATAAAGTTGTAAATAAATACCTCAATTTGTACATGATTTAACCTTTTATTTGAGGGCTATTTTTAACGGTATTTGCTAAGAGTACAAGTATCTTCTACCTGAAGGGGAGGTAGAAGATACTTACTATGTTAAATTATTTTGTTTTTTTAGGCTTAATGACGCCAATTGCACCATCAGAACGTGCTTTTAAGTAGGCATAAAGTTGGTCCATGCCAGCAACGACTTTTTTATTTGCTTTCCAAGCAGGCATACTACCGATAGTACCTGCTTTACCATTTGTAACAGTATTCACAAACTCATCTTTAGAAATTAATTTTAAGCTATCGGCTAGGTTTGGACCCACCATTCCTTGGCCGTAAGTACCATGGCAGCGAGCACACCAGTTACGGAACAATTTAAAACCTTTGTAACTGTTGGCATCAAGGTGTGTGCCATCAGTCACTGTGTAGGGAGCTTCTTCTGCATAAGTAGGCAGTGATACTGCGCTAAATGCTAAGGTTGCTGCACTAGCAAGTATGATAACTGTTTTATTAAGCTTCATTTTTTTCTCCATTCTAAAAAGTGTTCTATCGATTAGTTAAAGATAGCGTTAAATTTCTAACAGCTCTCTTATTATTGTATTGGCTGTTGGTACAAACATAGCAAAGTGAAACTGAACGAAAGCTGAACAAAGAAAGGGAAGGGACTTTTATTCAGGTTTCATTACAATAATTTCAGCTATTTAGTAATAGTTTCTACTTGGGCGAACCGATACTTCAATCGGGATACGTTTACCTGGATGACGATCCATTTCTGTCGTATAAGAGTGGCCTTGGTATCTGTAAGTGACAGAATAACCATCAATCCGCTCTTCTTGATGATAGCGTTCAGTCACATGACATTCTTCACCTCGATCATAATTTGAATATGCCGAAGGTTGATAAGCAAGATCTCGCCCTAGCGATCCCCCTAATAATGCGCCAGCGACGGTCATAACCTTTTTACCACTACCACCACCGAACTGATTACCCACGACGCCACCAACAATACTGCCGGCAATTGTGCTGGTATATGATGTTTGATTACGATCATTGTGGCGATAAGTTCGTTGCGAACATTCACGTTGTGGCGTTGCCACTCTAACCGTAGTGTAAATTGGTTCAACATGAGTGACACGAGCTGTATTTTCAAAGCTATGGTTATGCCTATCATGTTTCTTGTGTTTATTTCCTGCAAAAACACTAGGTGAAGATAAGGCTAAAACAGAGATTAAGCTTGCAGTTATTAATAATGTTTTCATGACAGCACTCCTCTTTTTGTTAGCTGTTGAATGCAGAATAACCAAAGCAAACTGAACCAAAGATGAATGAATCAGTTTTAGCATGTAATGGTGGACGGAGTTGTAGATTGGACATCTTGTTGTTCAAACGAGATAATAAATCTGCTAATTTGTTTTGATAGATTTCAAAACTACAGAAACACGGGCGAATCTTCTTTTGATTAGAAGTGAGTCTTTTGACTGGTGGTTATATGACAGATTCATATGAGCGTGCACGAAAGAGAAGTATTATTAAAAATAAAAGACATGTTCTAATCATTGATGACCAATCAACAGGTCGAACTATCCTTGAGGCGATAATAAACCAAATAGCGGATAGTATTGAGGTTATAGCCTTCTCCAATCCTATTCTAGCGATGGAGTGGCTTGATGAAAACGATGTTGATTTGATTGTAACTGATTATTTGATGCCAGAAATGAATGGTCTTGAAGTAATTAAAAATGTACGCACAAAACCGCACTGTGAAAATGTACCTATCATGATGATCACCGTTGTGAGTGAAAAAGAAGTGCGTTATGAGGCATTGGAACTTGGTGCCACCGCATTCCTTACTCGCCCTATAGATCAAATAGAGTGTAGAACAAGCTGTAGAAACTTATTAAAACTCCATGAGCAACACTTAATTATTCAAGACCGTGTGGACTGGTTAGCTCGGCAAGTTGAAATAGCCACTGAGCAAATAGTCCAGCGTGAACGTGAAACGATTATTCATCTTGCAAAAGCAGGAGAATATCGTGATGAGGGTACGGGTAATCATGTTATTAGAATGGCTAAGTATTCTCGCTTAATTGCAGAGGCAATGGGAACCTTTACTGCTCAAGAATGTGATGATCTGGAATATGCTGCGCCAATGCATGATATTGGTAAAATTGGCATCCCAGATGGCATATTACTCAAGCCAGCAAAATTAGATGCTGATGAATGGGAAATAATGAAGCGTCATTCTGTTATCGGGCATGAGATTTTATCAACAAGCCAGTCAAAATACATGAAATTAGGGGCGGTTATTGCTTTAAATCATCATGAACGTTTTGATGGTAAGGGCTATCCTAACGGGTTAGCAGGGCAAGATATACCCTTAATCGCTCGAGTAGTGGCTGTTGCTGATGTTTATGATGCTTTAGTGACTGCAAGACCATATAAAAACGCATGGTCTCAGCGTGATGCCATAAACTATATTAAAGAAGAATCAGGTGCTCATTTTGACCCAGATTGTATCCAAGCCTTTCTTGACAGAATAGAGGATGTTAATAATATTCAGGTTCAATTTTCGGATGAGTAAAAGTCTTTCTATGTTGAGTGAACGTGATGCCCAATAATCAACGAACTACTCTTTCGTTGTGGAAAAGGCTTCAACAAGGATTTGCAAAATCAGCAGATTTAGAATTAGAACTAGAAAAAGAGCAGGCAATAAGGTTACGTTTAACTATTGGTGTGGGCTTACTCATTTATTTTTGTTTGCCATGGGCTGATGGGGAAACATTCTTTCATGCTATAAACACCTTTGCTAGTCGAGTCACGATAAGTTATTACGTATGTTCTTTACTTATTGCTGCAGCAATTATTATCAATCCAAAACCATCTATTATTCGCCGTATGGCTGGAGTACTCCTTGATTTAGTGTGTCTCTCAATAGTGATGTTCTGGGTTGGCGCGGAGAGCGTATTTTTATTTGTTCTGTATATCTGGGTAATTCTCGGAAATGGTTTTCGCTATGGTGCTAAATATTTATATGCATCATTAGTTGTTGGGTTAACTGGATTTTCTATTGCAATTACTTGGGGGGAATACTGGCAAGAAACTCATTATGAACCTATAGCTTTGAGCATGCTTCTTATCTTAGTTTTAGTACCTTTATATTCGGCCTTTCTTATCAATAAACTTCATAGTGCTATTGCGAGTGCAAAAGAAGCAAATGAAGCTAAAAGCCGATTTTTAGCTAATATGTCTCATGAATTAAGAACTCCCTTAAACGGTGTGATTGGTATGGCTGATTTAATGGGTGAAACAGATTTGAGTCACCAGCAAAATGAGTTTGTCAAAATTATGAGAAGCTCGGCAAACAGCTTACTTGGCTTGATAGAAAAGGTACTTGATATTTCAAAAATTGAGGCAGGTAAGATTGAGATTGCTAACGATTCGTTTGATTTACATCAGTTGATGAATTCGATTATAAAAGTACAAACTCCAATGGCTACGAGTAAAGATTTACAACTTTGTTGTCATATCGATGCCGCTACTCCTTTTTCAGTAGAAGGTGATGAGCAACATTTGCGTCAGGTTTTGGTCAACTTAATTGCTAATTCAATTAAGTTTACTGATGAAGGTTCGATTAAAGTCTTTATCTACTCGGTCGATAATGGAGTGGATGATCTGGATATTCGCTTTGAAATCCAAGATACAGGTATTGGTCTATCTGAATCTGCTATGGTCACTATTTTTGATGACTTTACTCAGGTTAACCCTGGTTCTAGCTATAGTAATGGGGGGACAGGATTAGGAACGACTATTTCTAAAGAGCTTGTTCATTTAATGGGCGGTGATATCGGAGTAGAAAGTACAGAAGGAGAAGGGAGTACCTTCTGGTTTGAATTACCTTTTACAGTTGTGGAAAATGAGAACACGCCTTTGCTAGATAAACATATATTATTACTTACTACAGATGAAACAGCCTCTAAGGTAAGCCCCGCTCTTGACCTATGGGAGACGGCTTATGATTTGGCGAGCTCTACAGCGCGGGCATTTTCTTTATTAATGCAGGCTGTGCTAGAAAAAAATAATTATCATACTTTAGTGGTTGAACAGTCATGCATCGCTGATATTAACCCAGTAGAATTTGCACGAATGATTAAAACGGAACCTGCATTAGAGTCACTTTCTTTAGTTTTAATTAATTCAAGTGAATTCGATACATACGACCCTGATGTTCGACAGTTTTATATCTCGGCTATCAATAATTTGGATAATAAACGTCTATTATTTAATGCCCTTCATGCAGCTCAAAGTGTAGCTGTGGATGATGAAAAAATTGTGTCACTTGCAGAGCATTTTTCTAAACAGGAAAAGTCCAAAGCATTAAACATTTTGATTGCAGAAGATAACCAGGTTAATCAACAAGTTATTGAAGGTGTATTAGGGCATGCAGGCCATCAGTGTTTACTTGCTGAAACAGGTGAGCAGGCTCTTGATATTTTAACTGAGAAATGGGATAGCATAGATATGTTAATCCTAGATATGAATATGCCAGAAAAGAGTGGTATTGAAGTGGTTCAAGCCATGCAGTTTATGGACACTAAAAATAAGATTCCGGTGATCATGTTAACAGCAGATGCAACTCCTGAGGCTAAAGAAAAAAGCATGAATGCAGGAGCGAATGCTTTTCTAACTAAACCAATTAATTCAAGAGCCTTACTGGAACAAATTGCTCAGTTATCGCCAGAAACGAAGCATGTTTCTGCACCTATTGTTGACAGAGAAAGTAGTAATAATGATATTTCACCATGGTTAGATAAAAATGCACTGCATGAACTGAGTAAGCTTGGTGGTGGAGAGCCGTTTATGCATAAACTGATTCTTTGCTTTAAAGATGATGGTTACAAGCATATTGCCATTATAAAAAATTCTGCAACAGATGATTACCTTCGTTATCGAGAAAGTTTACATGCTTTAAAAGGCTCATCAGCTGAAATAGGGGCTAGCAGACTGGCTGACTTGTGCCGGCAAGCTGAATTACTCAAAGCTTTTGATATTGATAGTACACATATGCATGAGTTGACAATGCATATAGAAAATACCTTTATCAAAACTGTGGAATTATTAGAAAGCAACTTATCAGCAACAGCTCTCAGCAAGTAGACCTAAGCTACATCTACTTTTGTTGATTGTCTGCTAACAAGTCTAGTCATCATTCGAATATTTTTCTCAGTTAATTGTAAAGCTGAATCAGCCCATATATTGGCAATACTCACTAACTCATCATAGTTGACTGGGTTACAGGTATCTCTAATTTGTGCCATTGATTTATATGTATTAGGAGTTTTATTGACTGCTTTAATATGCTTAAGAAGCGCTATTTCACCTTGGTCTTTTTCTGCCAAGATATCGACAACGCCCATTTCAAACATGTCTTCAGCACTATAAAGCTTGCCGGAAAAGATCATTTTCTCAGTTGCAGCAACACCAATTTTTCTAGATAACAGTGTATAAGCGCCCATTCCTGGGAATAAGTTAAATAGAATTTCAGGAAAACCCATTTTTGTGCCACGTTCGGCAATGATCAGGTTACTTGATAATGCCGACTCGAAACCGCCACCTAATGCATCACCTTGGATAAGAGATACTGTGGTTAAATCAACACCAAAATGACGAGTATTATCATATAAAATATTAATGCATTTTAAAGCATAGTCGAGTAAACCTTCTCGATCACCTTGTTCGATCAAAGATGTGAATAGGTTTAAATCACCACCTAAATTGAATATGCCGTCAACATTAGAACCAACAACAAGATAATCATATTTCTCATTATTTGATTCTTTCATATCAGCTTTAACTTGAGCTATATACTCGGATAATTCATTAAGTAATGTGGGTGTAAAACAGGGCCTTGGTTTACTATCCATTAAAAACCAGCCAATCTTATTTTTGGCATCATAATGAGTTTTTAATTGTGAATATTGCTCTTCGCTGATGTCATGATAATGATAATCATTGAAATCTTCACTGCGTTGACTAATAGCTTCCATGTTTTTCCCCTAACATTTATAGTTGTTTATCTTTGTTTTTAGGTGTCGAATTGTTGACACCAATTAAGTATTACAACTCAAATTAGCATTAATCGTACCAACTCTATTTTAAGCTGGTAGGTGCTAATTATGGGGAAGTTAAAGAGGTCTTAAGTTAACAAGTTTGCCACTGTTTATCTAAACGTTTAGCAGAGATGGGATAAGCAGTTTTAATGCCTTGGGCAAATAGTGAGATACGGAATTCTTCGATCATCCAACGATAATGATCAAATTCTGCTGAGGAATGTTTATTGACATTGTTTAGGTAGCGTTGCCAGTAGGGCGACACTTCATTCATCCACTGTCGGTCGCGTGTTGGATCTGTTTTAATCTTATCTAAGCGTTGGCCAATAGCTTGAAAATACATTGGTAAACGTTTTAATGCATCATCAGGTGTATGGTGAACAAAACCCTGATAGAGAAGATGATTAAGTTGATCACGTATATCTTTAATAGCATCTAATGCTGTTATGGGCATATTGCCAGATAAACGTTTGGCAATTGCGTGATATTCAGCCAGAGGTCTAGCGACTTGTTTAGCAAGTTCTGTTGCCGTTAATATCAATTCACTACGTTTCTGTTCCAAACGATGCTCAAAGTCATCTTTCGTGTGAATGGTATCTTGGCCAAGAAGAAAGCATCGATCAAAAGCGACATGAATAAGGTCGGCTTTAAGTTGTTCACTCGGCGTTTGTTGCTTATCATTTAGTTCATCATTAAATGGTGATGGTTGCACATTGACATAATGTAGACACATTGTCTTAATATCAGGTAGATGTTTGTTTAAATATTTGATTGAGTCAGCTTGGGCTAATATAAATAAGCGACGTAGGCCTTTAGCCGTAAACTCACTTGCTTGTTGTTGAGTATCCATCAGGGTTAAATCAACATGATCACCTTTATCGACTAGAGCCGGGTAAGCTGTCATCTCAAGACCATTTTGCTCTAAGGTCAGACTTTCAGGTAAGTCGCCAAACGACCATGATGTTAAACCTTGCTGCTCAAATTCGCTATCAGGCATTTGTCTAAAACTAGCAGCGGCTTCTGTTGCCCACTTTTGTTTTAACTGGTTTAAATCACGACTTTCATCCAGTAAGTTACCTTCTTCATCTAATAAACGAAAATTCATTTGTAGATAATTTGGCAGCTCAGAAAGATTCCAATCTGACGGGACAATGCTTACGCCGGTTTGTTTGCGTAACTGTTCACTTAAAGCTGGTAATAAAGCCCCCATTTCAGGAGACATATTCTTTAAACAGTTATCAGCATAGTTGGGAACAGGGATAAAATGACGACGCTGTGATTTCGGTAAGCTCTTGATTAAAAAGATCACTTTGTCACGTAACAACCCCGGAACGAGCCATTCGTAACGATCAGCATTAGTTTGATTAAGCAATGACAAAGGGATAGACTGAGTAACACCATCATGTTCTTTGCCCGGTTCAAAGTGATATTCCAGTGTCAGAGGAACAAGGTTAACCAACATTTGATCAGGGAATGAATCATCAGTGACGTGTTCAGCCTGATGTTGCATTAATTCATCACGGTTTAAGAATAGCAATTGAGGCTGTTGTTTTTCAGCCTTTTTACGCCACTTCTCAAAACCTGCACCGTTAACAATATGGTCAGGAATTCGTTGTTTATAAAACTCAAATAAGACTTCATCATCGACAAGTACATCGCGGCGGCGTGATTTCTGTTCGAGCTGTTCAATACTCTTAACAAGTTCAATATTATGTTTAAAGAAGGGGGCTCGGCAAAACCAATCACCTTGAACGAGTGCATCACGAATAAAGATCTCATAAGACATAACAGGATCAATAGGACCAAAATGTACCCGCCGACGGGCCACAATAGGTAAGCCATAGAGGGATACTTGTTCATAGGCCACTACTTGAGCTGGTTTCTTTTCCCAATGAGGATCAGCATATTGTCGTCGAGCTAAATCACCGGCAACCGGTTCAATCCATTCTGGTTCAATCTTGGCAACAATTCGTGAATATAGTCGACCTGTTTCAACTAATTCGGCAGCCATGATCCACTTCGGCCCTTTTTTATGTAGGGCAGAGCCAGGGAATATTTTTAGTTTGAGGTTACGTGTTCCTGTGTACTCAGTTTTATCAGTTTTCACTGCGATATTACTTAATAAACCAGATAATAAGGCCTGATGTATTTCTTGATATTCTGCAGGCACTTGATTAGCTTTTAAACCCATTTGGGTAACTTGAACATGCAGTTGTTGATGAATATCATGCCATTCGCGGAGACGGATAAACGATAAGAAATGTTCTTTACAGTATTTACGTAATTTATTCTGAGTCAGATGTTTTTTCTTGTCGTGATATAACTCCCACAGTTTGATAAAACCGATGAAGTCAGAACGTTCATCTTTATATTTGCTGTGCGCCTCGTCTGCTGCCTGTTGTTTATCCATAGGACGTTCACGTGGATCTTGAATACTTAATGCACTGGCAATAATGAGTACTTCAGTTAAACAATTACTTTTTTGTGCGGATAAAACCATGCGGGCAATACGCGGATCAATGGGTAGTTTTGCAAGTTGGTGACCTGATTCCGTTAGTTGCCGTTGTTTATTAACCGCTCCGAGCTCTTCCAAGAGTCGAAAACCATCATTGATCATCTTATCGGGAGGAGGGTTAATGAAGGGGAATTTTGCAGGATCGCCCAATTTAAGCGATGACATTTGTAAAATAACGGAAGCTAGGTTGGTTCTTAAAACCTCAGGATCAGTAAAGGCTGAACGGTTTTTAAAATCATCTTCATCATAAAGTCGTATAGCAATACCGGCAGAGACACGGCCACAACGGCCAGAACGCTGATTAGCACTTGATTGTGAGACTTTCTCAATGGGAAGGCGTTGAACCTTATTTCGAACGCTGTAACGGCTAATACGAGCAAAACCCGGATCAACAACATACTTTATTCCCGGTACCGTTAGTGAGGTTTCGGCTACATTGGTAGCCAGCACAATACGACGATGCACACCTGTTTTAAAAACACGGTTTTGTTCAGCAGCAGATTGTCTTGCCAGCAAGGGGAGAATTTCAGTATTGGGTGGATGATGTTTGCGTAAGGCTTCCGAGACATCACGAATATCACGCTCACCTGACAAGAAGACAAGGACATCACCTTGACCTTCTTTACATAATTCATCAACAGCTTCGACGATGCCACGAATCATATCGTAATCACGCTGTTCATCATCGTCACCTGCTGGTGGACGGTAACGAATCTCTACAGGGAATGTTCGCCCACTTACTTCAATAACTTTTGCATTATCAAAGTGCTCAGAAAAGCGAGTAGTATCAATGGTCGCCGAGGTGATAATGACTTTTAAATCTGGACGTTTGGGTAATAACTGTTTTAAGTAACCCAGTAGAAAATCGATATTTAGACTTCGTTCATGTGCCTCATCAATAATTATCGTGTCATATTGATTGAGGAATCTATCGTTTTGGGTTTCAGCAAGCAAAATCCCATCGGTCATCAATTTGATATAACTTTTATCGGCTTTAACTTGATCATGAAAACGGACTTTATAACCGACAATATCGCCAAGCTCACTTTTAAGCTCTTCTGCAATACGAGTTGCTACTGTACGGGCTGCAATACGACGTGGTTGAGTGTGACCAATTAATCCTGCAACGCCGCGACCCAGTTCAAGACAAATCTTAGGTAATTGTGTGGTTTTACCTGAACCAGTTTCACCACTGAGAATGATGACTTGATTATCTGTAATGGCTTTCGCTATTTCTTCACGACGGTCAATAACAGGTAAATCACCATCAAAACTAGGTTTGGGTATTTGCTGTTGACGGAGTGAACGTAGTGCCTCTGATTTAGAGATCTGCTTTTCTAAAGCAGCAACTTGCTCAGGTTTAACTGCCGTATTTTTACGCAGGTTGTGTAGACGACGACGCAAGGGGAATTGGTCGGCCAACATCATATTGGTAATTAGCTTTTCAAGTTGTTGTAGTTTTTGTTTCAAAATAGTGATCAGGTGTCGATTTAAAATAAAAGGCTAATTTATATAGGTTTCCGGCTAAGTTTTACCAGCCGGAATATGTCCTTTATTATTGACCCACTTTTGCCAATAGTTTTTTATTATATGATGCGGCTGCTAAAGCGCCCCAGATCATACAGATTGGCCAGACAAGGAATAGTCCCATCCCCAATGTTACTGTGGCAACAATAATGGATACAACGATCATAATTAGAGCACCCCAGATAGTGCTGTAAAGCATGCCGAGTGCGCCAAATAAAAATGTAAGAATAAGTGAGATGGCGATACTTTTTGTTGATGTAACAATAATTTGTTGTGTAGGTTTATTTTCGTCTGACATTCTCTTTCCTTTGAGATTTTTTAAGTAAGTTTTTTAACAACCGCTGTTGTTAATACTTCCATCTGGCATTGTAGTATTACAGAATTTAACGCCACGAATAACTGTGTCTTTAAGTATCGCCCCAGTTAAATCTGCATCAGTTAAATCAGCGAAATTTAGTTTGGCGCCAGTCAAATTAACGCCTTTTAAATTAGCACCAATCAATAATGAATAATCTAATAAGGCCGTTGATAAGTCAGCATTTTCAAAGTTACTATTATGGATTCTAGAGCGGGTAAACCAAGTACCGACTAATTTAGCCTCACTGAGATTAATTCTTTTCAGTAAGGCCTCACTCATATCTGCACCACTAAAATCCTGTCCTTGTAAATCAGCATCTGCCAAATTACAGTGATGGCAGATGCCCGAATTCATTAAACGGTCAAGGTAGATCTTCTCAACGGCTGAAGCACTAGTGGTAATTAAAAGGCTTGTAAGAAGCAAAACTAATTTCATCTTTATTCTCCAGAATTAAGAGGGGTATTCCATTGAGCACTAAAAAACTGTTCAGATAAAGGACGACGTTCGCGCGCCTTTAGTTCCCGCTCTAACTGTTCTTCATTTAGACCATCTAAACCGGCAGGGTAACCAACAGAAATCATTGCCCATAAATCGATATCATCAGGTAAAGCAAATTTTGCTCGTATTTTGTCACCATCAAAACCGCCCATTTGATGACTCATCAAACCCATTGATGTCGCTTGCAAACATAAACTAATACTTGCAGCACCAGAGTCATAGCCGACCCAACGATTATCGCTACCATTGTGACTAAATGTTTTAACTGAAGCGGCAAGAATCAATAGAGGTGCATTTTTAGCCCAATCTTGATTTCCTGGAGATAAGGTATCTATCGCCTTTTGCCAGCTAACTTCATCTTGAAATTTATTCCAAACAATAAATCGCCATGGTTGATCGCCAAAACAAGAGGGAGCCCAACGCGCGGCTTCACATAAAGAAATAATCGTATCATTACTAATAACTGTTGTTGGGTCAAAGGCTCGACCACTCCAACGCTCAGCGATCGTTTTATCAATCTTTTGGTCAGTTATGGCTGGTTTTTCAATCATGACATCTTGTCCTAAATTGGTCGGAAGTTATTTTTTTGGTAGTTGAATGGTAGGTTCTTTAGCTGGACGATAAAAAGCAGCAATATGACCAATAGTCATGACCAAGTTTGAACTTGTTTTATCTGCAATTTCATCAATCATTGTTAAACGATCTTCTTTTTCTTGTCCTGAAACACGTACTTTCATTAATTCATGTTGTTCTAAGCCTTTATCAATTTCAGCCAGAACATTTTCAGTTAAACCTTTATTGCCAATCATTACAACGGGTTTTAGGGGGTGTGCTAAGCCTTTTAAATAGCGTTTTTGTCGATCATTAAGTGCCATGAAGTGTGTTACCTGTATTGGGTTCTAGGTTCCTTGGCAGCAAGGTCGCTGTCTTTATTCGTATTCAAGGAATGGATCTAGGTTAAAATGACATCATTATATAGGATAGATTGATGACAAAACATAAGTTTACAGTTACAGCTGCACGCGGCATGTTGCCTTTATTGGCAAAAGAACTTGCTGAGATGGGCATTAAAGAAACAAAAGAAGAGCAAGGTAATATTCGTTTTATAGGCACGATGGAAGATGCCTATCGAATCTGCCTGTGGTCACGCGTTGCTATCAGGGTATTGATGCCGATTGCTCATTTCTCAGCAAAAACAACGGATGAGTTATATCAAGGTATTCATGATCTGCCTTGGGAAGAGCATATTGATGCGGAAGGAACGACAATTGCTGTTGATTTTAATAGTTTCCGGTCTAAGATTCATCATAGTCAATATGGCGCTCAGCGCGTAAAAGATGGTGTTGTCGATCGTTTTCGTGAGCAAACAGGCGAACGACCATCGGTTGATCTACATCAGCCTGATCTACGCATTAATGTTTATCTAAAAAATAATCAAGCGATTGTCAGCATAGATTTATCTGGTGAAAGCTTACATAAACGTGGTTATCGTGTTGAAACAACGCCTGCACCCTTAAAAGAACATTTAGCTGCCGCTATTTTGATGACAGCCGATTGGCCTCTACTCGCTAAACAGGGTTGGGGTTTAGTTGACCCGATGTGTGGTTCAGGCACAATTATTATTGAAGCGGCGATGATGGCAGCTGATATAGCGCCAGGTATTAACCGTGATTATTTTGGTTTTTTATATTGGAAACAACACGATAAAGAAATATGGCAACGTTTAAAGGCTGAGGCCGAACGCCGCCGCCATAGTGGTTTAGCTCGACTACCTGTGATCAAAGGTGGTGATGCAAGTGCTAAAGCTGTGGATGCAGCAAATGCTAATATTGCTGAGATCGGTTTGTCAGATCGTATTAGTGTTGAACACCGAGAGTTATTAGATTGGCCTTCACAGGCTAAATCACTGCCAACTAGTGGTTTAGTTGTGTGTAACCCACCTTATGGTGAGCGTATGGGTAATGTAGCTGAATTACATTATCTATATGAAAGCTTAGGTAATATTGTCGCCGAATCATTTCCTGCTTGGCGAACAACAATGATTACCGATAATGAAAGTTTAGGTCAATTCACAGGTCTAACTGTTTTCAATACAACACCTTTTGATAATGGTCCAATTCCATGTCAGGTAATTTGTTTCCGTGCACCAAGACCCGTTTCTAATCGAGCCCAACGGACAGAAAATGTTGTGCAAGAAGTCGAAGATGAAGTTGTAGAGGCGGAGTCAGAGCCAGAAGAATTTATTCAACAAGAGATTGAGTTATCTGAACATGCTGAAATGTTTGCCAATCGCCTTAAGAAGAATTTAAAACATCTTGGTAAATGGGCACGGAAAAATAAAACAGAATGTTACCGACTTTATGATGCTGACTTGCCAGATTATGCCGTGGCAATTGATGTCTATGGTGATCATGTTCATGTGCAAGAATATGCACCACCAAAGACAATAGATGCTACCAAAGCTATTCAGCGTTTAAATGACGTGATGCAGATAATCCCTCAAGTATTAGAGCTTCCTGCCAGCAATATTGCGCTTAAGTTGCGTCAGAAACAACGTGGTACACAGCAATATGAACAACATGGTACGCAAAAGAAACGCTTTAAGGTTATTGAGTCCGAGTTGAACTTCTGGGTAAACCTAACGGATTACTTAGACACAGGTTTATTCTTAGATCACCGAATTACCCGTCAAATGATTGCAGAGAAAGCTTCAGGCAAGGCATTTCTTAACCTATTTGCCTATACTGGTTCAGCGACCGTCTATGCAGCAGCGGGTAATGCAGAATCAACCACTACCGTAGATATGTCGAATACCTACTTAGAATGGGCCGAAGAAAATATGGCTCTCAACGGATTTTCGGCAGCTAAACATCGTTATGTACGAGCAAACTGCTTAGAGTGGCTACAAACAGCACAACAAGCCCCTGAAAAATATGGTTTGATATTCCTTGATCCACCGACCTTCTCAAACTCAAGTCGAATGGAGGGGGTGTTTGATATTCAACGTGATCATGTATCTTTGATCAATATGACTGCAAACTTACTGACTAAAGAAGGTGTATTGTATTTCTCGACAAATCGTCGTGATTTCAAAATGGATGAGAAAGCCTTATCGGGTTTAAAAATCAAAGAGATTAGTCGGGCAACATTACCTAAAGATTTTGAACGGAATCCGAAGATTCATTATTGCTGGACGATTAGTCGTTAAGTTATAAAAATTTAAGCACTGAGCTACTAAATGTCACAACATTATATTTTCTTAATTTAAATAAGTTATTAAACGACCGTCAATCGCTACATCACGAAAGCCAAACTTCTCTTTTATATAGTTGAGTGATTGCTTATGGTAGAAAAAAACATGAGTGGCGTCATTTTTGTAGTACCAGTCATGAAAGTTAATATCTTCATGATAAATATCGGTCATACAATACAGTCGCCCATTTGGCTTGAGTAAGCTTTTAAGTAATTGAAACTCTTTGTCAGGCGTATAAAAATGCTCAATAACTTCACAGCTCACAATAAAGTCATAAGTTTTATCTAATAAACTAGTGTCGTTGTGAAAAAAAGGATCGTAGGCCTTAATATGAAGTTGATCATCCGTTAATATTTTTGAAATTACTGAGCCAGTGCCAGCTCCAAAATCAAGTCCCTTATGCTCAGATGAATAGTCGTTCAACACAGCTGATGTGATAGGCGATACAAATTGTTGATAGCCCACATCATTAACATCATTATTATGCATCAAATAACGCGACTTCTCAGCGTCTTTATCATATCTAAATTCTGGGTCTAGATGTATGCCTTTACAACTGTTGCATTGATAATAAACTTTGTCATTCTCAGTGTAGAACTTTGAACAAGTATTATGGCAAAGAGGACAGGTATTGTTGGTAGTGATAATAGTTTTCTCGAAATTTTTAGAGGGGAATTAAAGTATTTTAGCCAGAGAGTTAAGTAAGCTCTTTCAACACGCTGATAACGACCATTGTCTGACAATAGCGATACTTGCATATTACCTAGAATCACCACATAGCAAGATTAATAAATATATAAACCAGTACAGCGAAGCTTATGCCATAAAAAACAAGTGTAGCGATAGATCCTATAATTTTCTCAAATAAAGTAAGTTCACGCTGACTAAAGTGCTCAGCCATTTTTAATGTTTCTTTTTGGCTAGTGAGCTTATCAATGATTTGATTTTGGGTGTAGTATTTTTCTTCGCAATGAGTATTACCGTCTATGCTGTTATCTTTCAGTATCATTAGTTGTTAACGACAACTTCCCCAGTATTTGAATCATAGCTGATCGTCATGCTGGTATCTCTTTGGTAGATATAAGTACATCTATTTCCTCCGTTGTATACAGCTTTGTATTCTTTACTTGAGTCTTCTGCCATCTCAGGAGCTCCTGATGCTAAAACTGCATTCCAAATATCAACACAGTCGTGCGTACTATTTAGTGTAAGGCTTGTTCCTCGAGTATCAGCTGGCCAGCCATTAGTATTCACAGATAAATCATCGCCAGTTATAGAATCATATCCTGGTAAAAAATTTAATTGTGCTCCAGCACTACCAGCCACAATCCATTGTGTATGGACTAATTTAACCCCTGTTTCTAAAGCTGCACTAGTAGCTGAGACACTACTGCGATTTGCATCGGTAGAAAGGTCAGCAAACTTGGGTAAAGCAGTTGCAGCCAAAATACCTAAGATAACAATAACTATCACTAATTCTATCAAGGTGAAGCCATTTTCTTTTGTATGCATACTGAGCCCTAGTTTATTTTATGCTGTACTTAATAAGTTTTAGCCAAAGAACTTAATAAGGTTATTTGAGCCGAAATGGCTTCTTCACTATCGGTACGTTCTACTCGTTGATAGCGACCATTATCAGACAAAATCCATGCTTGCGTATTATCAGCTAAATAAATATTAAGATCATCGATGATACGTTGGCGTAGTTTTTTACTTTCAATTGGGAAACAAGTTTCAACTCGGCGTAATAAATTACGTTTCATCATATCCGCACTACCAGCCCAGACTTCTGGTGTACCATCATTTTCAAAATAAAATACGCGAGTATGTTCAAGGAATCGGCCAATAATACTACGAACATGAATGTTGTCAGATATACCTATAACGCCAGGTTTTAAACAACAAATACCACGGACAATAAGGTCGATTTTAACGCCTGCCATGGATGCACGATAAAACGCTTGAATCATTTCCGGTTCAACGAGCGAATTCACTTTGATAATTATATGAGCAGCTTTGCCTGCTTGAGCATGGGTGATTTCACGTTCAACACGTTTTAATAAACCATCATGCAAGGTGAATGGCGCATGTAGCAGTTTATGCATTTTAGGAATTTTTCCGAGGCTTGTGAGTTGCATAAACATATTGCTAACATCTTCAGCGATCTGTTTGTCAGAGCTTAAAAAACCATAGTCGGTATAAATACGAGAAGTACTACGATGGTAGTTACCCGTACCGAGATGAACATAATGACGCAATTTATTATTTTCACGGCGCAAGATAAGCAGCATTTTGGCATGTGTTTTAAAACCAACGATACCATATACAACATGCACAGCTGCTTGTTGCAAACGGGCTGCTAAGGCTACATTTTCAGCTTCATCAAAACGTGCACGAAGTTCAATGACAACCGTGACTTCTTTTCCCGCCTTGGATGCGGCAACCAGAGCATCAACAACAGGTGATTTTGAACCAGTTCGGTAAAGAGTTTGTTTGATTGCTAATACCGATGAATCCGCGGCGGCTTGTTTAAGCAAATCAATAACCGGTGAAAATGATTGGTAAGGGTGGTGTAACAAAAGGTCTTGTTTACGAATCGTAGCAAACAGATCACTATTAGATGAAAGCCCTGTTGGGCGGCCTTGAGTAAAGGGTTTGAACTTTAAGTTAGGGCGCTCAACTAATGAATGTATTTCTTGTAAGCGGCTGACGTTAACAGGGCCATTCACTAAATAGACATTATCTTTATGCATGCCACACTGCTTACGGAGAAAATCTACCATATCTTCCGGGCAATTGTGAGCGATTTCTAAGCGAACTTCATCACCATAGTTACGGTGTGTGAGCTCATCTGCAATTGCCTCTAAAAGGTCACTTGTTTCTTCTGTATCAATGGCTAAGTCACTATTACGAGTAACACGGAATTGATAACAGCCTTTTACTTTCATGCCGTAAAATAGATCATCGGCAAAGGCGTGAATAATTGACGATAAGAAGACAAATTTATACTCACATTGTCCACAAAACTCTTCAGGTAATTGAATAATGCGAGGCAGTGCGCGAGGTGCTTGTAATATTGCCGAGCTACGGTCGCGTCCGAAGGCATCTTTACCAACAAGAGAAACAATAAAATTTAAACTTTTATTAAGTAGGCGAGGGAAAGGATGAGCAGAGTCTAAACCCATAGGGCTAAGCACAGGTGCTATTTCTTCAATAAAGTAATTACGTAACCAAGCACGCTGTTCTTCCGACCAGCTAGCGCGAGGTAGGGTTTCGATAGACTCTTCTGCTAAGGCAGGTAGCAACACTTCATTGAGTACGCGATATTGTTCATCAACAAGCTCATGTGCACGTATCGAGATAAGTTTGAGGGTTTCATGGGCACTGACTTGATCTGCTTCTAAATAGGGATCACCAATTTCAATTTGTTGGATCAACCCTGCCACACGGACTTCAAAAAATTCATCTAGATTGGTAGAGGAGATACAGAGATAGTTTAAACGTTCTAATAAAGGAACATCAGTATCTAAAGCTTGAGCTAAAACGCGCCAGTTAAATTCTAGTAGGCTTAATTCACGGTTAAGATAGAGTTCAGGGCTGTTAAGTTCGATAGGTTCCATATTTGTAATATCTTAGGCTTTGTATGTGATAGGAGCATGACAAATGTCATTATGTTATTGGTATGAGATTAACATATTGGTGAATAGATACCCAAAGTCATTCAAGCTAAGATGTAATTGTGATGTGGATTTACATTTCACCACAGAGACACAAAGGACACGGAGATAAACTTAAGGTATATACCCGTAATACTTTAAGTTGCAGGTTCCCCCCCTCCGTTTGTGGTGAGCCTTTCGACTTAGCTCAGGGTGAACGGGATTTACTATCCAAATACTGCAAGTTCATTGATTACGGGTATAGATTTACATTTCACCACAGAGACACAAAGGACACAGGGATAAAATTAAAGTAGAAAACTTTGTGCTCTCCGTGTCTCTGTGGTGAATTATGAGTATCTACCGCTACCAACGATATTTATCATAATTTTCGGGATTAGCCCAAAAACGACTATTTAACCAATCTCGCTTGGGTCGATAACTTTCGATGTTATAACTAAATAATTGATAAGCAGAGTCAGAACTATGTTGCTGCAAGCCCAGCGCTAAATAATCAGCTATTTGCCAATTTTGTTGGTTAGCCATTTCACTATTCACCACAAGAACAAGGTGTTGAGAATGACGGTTTCGCAACATGCTTAACCATATAATTGCCTCTTGTTTGGGCAATGTTTCAATCAGATCGCTAATGATTGTAAGGTTGATAGACGTGAGATCATTCAATTGTTCTAGAGTAAACGGTGTTTTCAATACGTGGGATCTGGTATCGTGCAACTCTTTACATGAATTAATAACAGTGTCACCTGCAAGCAAAAATGACTTGCAATGAGATTGTGCAATCAACGGTGAGAGTATTTTTGATAAATCTGAAGAAGTGGTCATGACTGAACAGGATAAAACATCTAAAGAATTCTGGAAACAAAAGCGTTTAAGTCAAATGAACCATGAGGAGTGGGAAAGCTTATGTGATGGCTGTGGACGTTGCTGTTTACATAAGTTGGAAGATGAAGAAGATGGACGCGTTTATTACACTCGAGCCGCCTGTGATTTATTAGATATTAAAACATGCCGTTGTAAAGATTATGCTAACCGTCAAAGCTTAATGCCTGACTGCCTTCAACTCAGTATTGAAAATGCGCAATATTTTGATTGGCTCCCTGAAACTTGTGCCTATCGACTATTAGCAGAAGGTGAACCCTTGCCTGAATGGCATCCGCTCATTACAGGTGATCCTGACAGTGTTATCAAAGCAGGTATTTCGGTACGTGATATTGCCAAAGCAGGCTGTGATCCTGATATGTTACTCAACGATATTATTTCATTATCTGACGGGTCAGAAGTAGATAAAGATGAGACCTGAGGAAAGTCGAGAGTTAACAGCACGGCTAGAAAAGGCCGCATTGCTATTGTTGAAACTTGATATCTACCGTAAACCTGATGATTTAGCGCGACGTTTTGGTTTGCCTTTGCCTGTAGTTCGCTACTGGTGGCGAAATATTGAAGATCAAACCAAAGAAGCTATTCCAGATCGCGACTTAACACCCAAACAAGCAAAAATGATTCGTAAAGCCAGCCAAGTATTAGATAGCTGGGAAAAAGTGAAACGATATCGTCCAGAATGTGGCGCTAAACTTTCTAATGGTAAACGTTGCAAAATGAGCGTTGTGATCCGTCAGCCCGAAGGGTGGGATATGGGGGCATTAGCTGATCGTTGTCGCATGCACGGTGGCGCATCACGACGTGTTAGAAAAAAGAAAGTAGATAAAGATGACGAGTAAGTTTTGACTGATACTTTAGATAGTCAGAAACAGGCTTTATTAACTAAAATTCCTTTTCAAAAACCTATATCTCATCAAGCACAACGCTTATTCCACGGTCGAGGTCATGCTTTTGAGGGCTATGAGCATGTCTCGATAGACTGGCTAGCACCAGTGGTATTAATCACGCTATATAAAGCAGTTGAAACAAACGAGCTGCAACAACTTGCTCGAAACCTATTTTCGACCATTACTGATTGTCGCTCTGTTCAAGTGCAGTACCGCTATCTACAGAAAACACCTTTTGAACTTTTACAAGGTGAAGAACACACTGAAACAATTGTTGAAGAAAATGGACTCAAATATAAGATCACACTAGGTCGCGCTCAAAATACTGGCCTTTTTCTAGATATGAAAAATGGCCGTCAATGGGTACAAGAACATTCACAAGGTGCCAAAGTCCTCAATCTTTTCTCCTATACCTGTGCTTTCTCAGTTGCGGCATTAGCTGGTGGAGCAGAGCAAGTCTTTAATATTGATATGAGTCGAGTCTCTCTAACTACAGGACGAGATAATCATCGCATAAATGATCAAGACACCGGCAAAGTAAAATTTGAAGCCCTAGATATATTTAAATCATTTGGTCGAATAAAAAAACACGGACCCTATGACTTACTTATTTCTGATCCACCTTCATTTCAAAAAGGCAGTGTGGATATCAAACGAGATTATAAAAAAATAATTAGGCGTGTTCCTGAATTAATGAAGCCTAATAGCTTGCTAATGCTGTGTTTAAACTCACCTGACTTAGATGAGACGTTTTTAAAACAAACCGTCCAAAATGAATGTGAATCGTGTAAATATTTATATGAAATTACACCGCCAGAAGTATTTGTTGAAGCAATGGAAGGAAAGGGTTTAAAGGTTTTAATTTATCGCTATTTAGCTTAGATTTGCCCTGATTATTAGAAACCAAAAGGGGGTACTTTACCCGAGTCGTATTCGTGTTTTGCTCCGAGATAAACTAATATCTGGTAGCTTATATACCTAAACTAACTGAACATATAGGTTTCAGTTTTGTCATCTTTACGCCTTCGCTTATGAGGGAATGACAAAATACTAAAATTGTCAGCAAACTGAATAGTCACTGATATAAATGGACGAAGTATTAGAATGGATTCTAAACAAATAGCTATCTACCTAGTTTTATGGAGTGGTTTTACTTCGTATCTTGCCGTTGCTGAAACGGCCATTGAGCAGCAAGCAGAACAAATAATCCAAGAACAACAACAGCGTCAGCAAGACTTACGCGAACGGGTTGAACAACAGCAAAAACAACATCAACCTATTGATATTAAGCCGTCACCTGATACGGATAAACTAATTGGTGGCCCTTGTTTTGATATTTTAGCCATTGAAATTTCTGGTGCAGCGCATATGCCTCCACGCATTAAAAAGAACCTTACAGCTCCTCTTATTAATCAATGTATTCATTTACATAAGATTAA
>ENA-ORXI01000425-ORXI01000425.1-sediment-metagenome-genome-assembly--contig:-NODE-425-length-35320-cov-3.442698_pt1 | contig 35320 bp, 58 predicted proteins | sample MGYA00237861_ERZ511468 | MGnify/ENA primary metagenome ERZ511468 (study PRJEB26299, sample SAMN06266213) | sediment metagenome | isolation source: Hudson Canyon methane seep mesocosm | place: USA:Hudson... | reverse complement strand
GCATCGGTAGTATGAAAAGTCATACCTTCGCTATACTTCATCTTGATAGCCCTGTAGCCATCATTTGATGTTGCCCTTACTTGTGAAGCACTTCCGTTAACATATACGTTACTACCAAGCACAAGTGAGTTGTGACTACTTTCTTCTCCAAGTTCGCTCCACGAACCCCATCTAGTATGAGATGTTCCATTAGCACCAAGGTCTAGTCTTGCGCGAGGGTCGCTGGTTGAGATACCCACATTCTCACTCGAGTCAATAGTGATTGCCGTAGCGTTACCGTTATCAGTGATACTAGCAGCACCACCTACACCTACACCTAAGTCCTCAGAGGCAATTGAGCCATCTAGGATGTTGCTGGATTTAATCTTCGTTAATGCCATTAGCTAATCTCTAGGATAGATGCGAAAGCAGATAAGTCACCTGCTGCGCTTGCGGTTATCTTTAATTTGTCGTTACCCTCTAGGTTAAGGGGCTTGTCCAGAATAAGAGTTGAATCAGCAGGGATAGGCACTGTCTTAGCTACAGGAACGTAAGTCGTACCACCATCGTATGTGACTTCAACCGTAGCGTCTACCGCGCTGACACCATCCACATTGGATAAGTAGAGTGAGTGAATGAGGCATTGTTTGCCTGAACCGCAAGTGTATATAACATCACCTGTTGTTGATATGTTTGTGTCACCTGCGTTTACGAATGTATTTGCCATATTAGCCTCCTAGTGCTATTGCCATGGCTACTGCTGTGCCACTTGTTTCTTTTGTATCTAAGGTTGTTTGAAGGTTAGACACTTCTGAGATTGAATGACTTGAGGGGTGTGAATAGTTATTAGCACTTGTTGCAATGCCGTCAAGTTTGGATTTAAGGGTTGTTGTAAAGTTCTTCTGTGTTAAACCACCATCACCAATAGAGTAAGTTGTGTCTGTGAATAAAGCACCGCTTGGTACATTGGTTAGAACTTGTGAGTCATCTACCTTGCCAGCAAGGTTTGTGGTGACTGTTGCAGCGTAATTGGCATCATCACCAAGAGCTGCTGCTAATTCATTAAGGGTATCTAGGGCTGCTGGCGCGCCATCAATAACCGCATTAACGGCTGTTGTTGCAGCACTGGATGCGGATGAAGCACTAGAGGCTGCTGCTGTAGCTGATGCTGCTGCTGCTGTGGCACTTGATGAAGCATTGGTGGCAGAGGTTGACGCATTGGTCTCTGCTGTTTCAACTCCTGTCCTGGCTGTTTCTGCTGCTGTCTTAGCAGTTTCAGCATCATTTTTATGTGTCTCTGCGTTGGATTCTGCTGTCTCAGCATTGGTCTCTGCCGTTTCTGCTGCTGTTTTAGCTGTCTCTGCTGCGTTCTTGTAACTTAAAGCATTCGACTCACTCGCTGAAGCCTCACTAGCTTTTGTAGATGCGGTAGAGGCTGATGATGCTGCATTTGTTGCCGAGGTAGACGCATTACTTGCCTGAGTTGTTGCAGTACTCGCACTACTAGAGGCCGATGTCGCACTACTTGCTGCTGCTGTGGCAGATGTAGCAGAATTAGTCTCGCTTGTAGAGGCGTTAGATTCTGACGTTGCTGCGTTAGTAGCTGATGTAGAGGCATTGGTTTCTGAGGTAGATGTGTTAGATTCAGATGTGGATGCATTGCTTGCCGATGTTGCTGCGTTAGATGAGTAAGTGGATGCGTTTGATGCTGCGTTTGATGCTGTTGTGGCTGATCCAGATGCTGATGTCGCACTTGCTAGGGCGCTAGTTTCGGCAGTTTCGGCACTAGTCTCAGAGGATTCAGCGTTGGTTTCTGCTAATTCGGCTGCTGTTTTAGCTGTTTCTGCTGCTGTTTGTGCTAGTTCAGCAGCATTCTTTGCATCAGTGGCATCATCTAGGACAGAGCCAAAGTCAAACGACTCAGCATTGTTTAGAGTTGTTGCAATTCCTTGTCCTCTATCAATTGCCATTAGCTAACCTTGTTTAAGTATTTCACGATCCAGTTAGCAAAGTCAGACATACGATCAAAGCACCAGCCAATAAATTTAAATATCTTGACCAATGGTACGATTAATTTTTTTAAGTTTTCCATATTCACCTTATCTTAAATATTCTTAATAAAACACCCTGGACGAATCCAAGGTGTTTCGGTTAAAGATACTAAGCGCCTGTCATCTGAACAACTGAACCAGCACGAACCAACTTAACACCAAACACTGTGTCAGCAGTGAATAGATCAGCTAGTTTCTCTTGCTTGTACTGAGTCTGTGAACGTACAGACTGTTGTGTTGCTAGAACCGCAGCATCTTTTTGGAACATTACAGCGTTCTCAACACCAGAACCACCTACGTTTGTAGATACATACACATCTACACCATAGATTGAACCAACTTTACCAGTTGAGATTGCAGTTCCTGTACCCAGCTTTGCTTGCTCTGAGAAGCGAGGTTCTGCAAGTAGCTTGCTGTAAGTAGCAGGTGAAACCATTAATGCACGACCATTCATAGGTGCGTTGTTATCATTAAGTGCTTCAACACCAGACAAGATAGTTGTATCCCAGCCTGTAGCTGTGGCACCTGTAATGTCATTAGTAGCTCCAGATTTAAGCTCAGTCAATACAGTAGTATCTACCTTATCAGCCAGTGCGAAACCAGCATCATCAGTGTAGAACTTGCGCATAGATGAGATTGCTTGTAGAGAAGCAATATCTTCAATATACATTGACCACTCAAAGTGCTGATCGATACTAACTACGATGTCAGCAGCAGTATCTGTGATTGCTGTTACATCAGAGCCAGCCGTTTTAGCATTGGCAGCGTTACGAGCAGGGTTAGGAATGTGAATTGAATCACCTTTCTTACCTGCGTGGTTTAGGCCGCGTACTAGATTAGCAGCGACTAGGTTTGCTTTATATGTGGCTACTACCTCATCAGACCAGATTTCTGGAATGAAATTAGCTGTAGTAGTCGTTGTCATGTTAGCCATGATTTATTTCTCCTATAAGGGTTTATTAAGTGACCCTGTTCTCGGCATAGGCTTGATAGATTTCATCTTGCATAGCTTCGTACTTCAGTGGGTCGGTTTGTTTTAAGCGGATTAAATCTGCTCTTCGATATGACTTCTTTCCACCAATAGAATCTCCAGAGGAGCGAGTCTCAGATTTGGTTTGTCGCATGGCTTCCTGACGTTTAGACTCTTCTTGCTTTTCGACTTCTTTTGTTTTATCAATCATGTTGACTTTGTCATACATATCGAACAATTCAATCGCATAGTCGGGTCTATAGTCAGAGTCTGCTTTGCGGAACATCTCTGTACGGATTTCGCTTTCACCTAACCATTTTTGAAAGGTTGTGTCTTGAACACGTTCTTCCCAATTTGGGTAGGCTTTTTCGAGTACACCAAGGCTTGCTTGATGCTCCTGTTTAACTCTATCTTCTCTAGCCTTAATTAATTCAGGATGGTTTTCTATAGCCGAGTTGACTGCGTTTGCAGGGTCGTTGTAGAATTGATCCTCAAAATTTGGGGCTTCTTCTGTTGGTTCTGTAGCTTGTGTAGACTTGAGGTTGTCGATTAACTCTTGTAAGCTCTCAATGGTCTTTCGTTGTTCACCAACGGTCTGACCTTGTTTACCTAAGAGTTTTTCTGCATTAAGATGCATCTCGATTAAGTCTTGTTCTGATTTACCAGCATACTTCTCAGGGATTTCACTATCTACAGGCTCCGATGTAGCCTCCTTGGTAGATTCAACTACCTCTGTTGATACTGTGTCCTGTGCGATTGTTTCTTGAGTTTCTGTTACCTGGTTATTTTCAACGCTCGATGCGTCATCTACTACTACTGTCATATTGGTTCTCCGCCCCTATAGGGTTGTGAAGTGGTTTAAGATTTAGAGTCTCGGCAAAGGTCGAGCAGTGACCTTATTGAGATTGTTCTAAAGTGAGTTTTGTTGTGTTTTCTAAACTTAGAATCAAGTTTATAATTCGCAACTGACCTTTGGCTTCCCAGAGGTCTTTATCATCTTGCATAGTGTCAATATCTCTAACACTATGCTCAATGTTTGTTAGGTCTTGGATGAGGTCGAGCCAGCCATCTGACTCAAACATCGTCAACCTGTCGTTAAGAAACTGTTCGTCTGTTTTCAACGGTTATCAGTTAAAGGTTGGAATGGTTTTCTTTTCTCCCTCTGCCCTGGCTTTAGCTAGGTTGAGGATGGTCTCAGACTTGAGGTGTTCTACCTCTGGCACGTTTCTTGCCGTTTCTGAGTGGGTATTCATAATGTCTGCCTTGGTTTTCTCTAAGCCAATAGCATCTTTCTGAAGTTTGAGTACCTTCGCCTGAACATCAATCTCATTAGGGAGGTTGGTAGCTGCTTCAGCTTGCCACTTGATTGCTTTGGATTTCTCCTCTTCAGCTTCAGCTAGGGTCTTTTGAACATCTGCTTGCTTCTGTTGAATCTCAAGTTCCATAGCTATCTGTTGCATCTGTTGTTGCTGTGGATTAGGTTCGTTGCCTTGCATCAATGCGTGGACAATCTGGTCTCTGTTGTGGATAGATGAGTTTTGGAAGAGGGCGAGTAAGATGACGTTAAACGCAGGAGATTCTTTAGGAATAGCCTGTAGCATTTGTACCATCTGAGTCATTTCCAGCTCTTTAGCCATAATGCCCATCGTTGAGTACGGGATAAACTTGTAATCAGAGACAGGGTATCTATCGACATCGAATTGAATCTTGCGCCACATCGACTTGTTAATCATTGGGATTAAGAAGGTGTTCTGGAAGTTCATTAGGGTGCGTTTCTGTCGCTTAATAGCAGCCGACTGCATCATCGACATACCAGAGGCAGTACCATTAGGACCAGCACCAGTATCGGTTGAACCTGTACCCATTTGTACCATGTTCTGTAGGGCAGCCACTTGGTTAAATGTTGAGGGGTCTGTGGTTCCCATGTTTAGAGGCATAATAGCTTGCCTAGGATCACCATTGGTTAGTACGGTCTTACCTGGTCTAACCTCAAACTTGATTCCCCTTGGTAGTCTTGTCGCATCCGCAGCCATCATTGGGGTAGTGGTTAAAGCCAGAGAGTCAATTCTTGCTCTCATCTCGGCATCAAGTGCCTTTTGCGGGTTGTATCCTTTTTCACACACGCCTCTGCCCCAGAACTTATTTGGGACAATGTCGTGTTGGTAGTAGATGAAAGGTCTATCTTCCATCATAAAGGCGTTCTCTTCTACTCTAAGGATGTGTTCATCGTTAGCAATAGTAACTACTGCCTCAACTAGAACGTCTTTCTTAGTGTATTCAAAGTCATCTTTATCTGCCTTCGCTTTAAGGAAGCGTTTAGGTACTTTGCCCCAGTATTCAGTAATCTTTACAGAGTCTGATTCATCTGCAAGTTTTGTGTCTGGATCGAAACCAAACCTCACCGTGTCGTAGCTACCGTCAAGGGGAACATCACGATAAATGCCTGACTGAATTCCTTCAATAACGTGGTATCGAGGTTTGATTACCTCGTGAGCGACACCAAGTGCTTCATCGATTGAGTTTGCGGAGGGGTCGATGAGGAATTCTTTGGGTGAGATTGGTTCTACCCGCACATCTATGGACGGATACTCCACGATTTGACGCGTAGAAGTAAGAGTCCCTTCAACGGGGACTTGAGCAGGAGAGCGAGTTATTGTCTGATCGACAACGATCTTACCAATACCCGTGCCATATATTGCACCGTTCAAAAAGACCTCACATACTGCATCTTTCACGCCAGCACCCTCTAAATCTTCTTGTAATAAGTTACGCACATAATCTGCGTCTGAGCTATCTTGGTCTAAGACATCATCTTTGATGTCAAACCATTTACCACGACCGAATGTTGCTTCTTCTAATTCTGCTACAGAGGACTCTACTGCTTGCTGTAAGGCAGGGGCAATAAGTCTTGATTTTTCTGATTGTCTTGTTTTATCACCATCAACCCAAATACCTCTCCACAGACGATAATATTCATCCCATTTATGGGTGTAGTTAATATCTCGGTGATTGCGCCAGCTATCGAGTCGATATGTAAGCCAGCTTGCTAGGGCTTGATAGTCAGATTCGTTACTATCCATATATTTCCACAGTTCAAAAATTTAGTTTTGTGTGGAATTGTCAGCTAGAGTGCTGTTCCTTTGTATTACCGCTATCCAGAAGGGATAGTTATGGTGATGGGAGTGATTTGATACGCGTGTATCAATGTGGCCTATTTTACCATAAAAACCACACTAAATGTAGGGTTATTAGTGAATCATATCACTAATATTTTCAACTTCGATAACACCGTCCATAAGCATCTTGCAAATGGTTAAATCCACAAGGTCATCATTGGATTTAGTCTCTGGGTGCATCTCCTCAGTCATATTAGCGATCACCTGGCAAGCAATGGCGTACCTAGACACCAAATTTTTGGTTGTGTCACTATATTCGACCAATTCATCGAACTCTTCTTCGTCTAAATCATCTATGTTTCTGTACATCTTCTTCCTCTTTGATTGAAACCGACTGAAAGCCAGCTTTTTTTAAAAATTCTAATACTGTTAGTTGTGATTGGTGAACCCAGAACATCTCAGTGTGCATATAAGCTCTTTTAAGGTTCTTACAGGCTTGTATGGCTTCTTCTATGTCTGCTTTCATTAATAGCCACTAACGGAGTCCATCGGCTCCCAATCATCTTCAAGTTCAATTGAGTGTGCGAAATCTGCCACTGATACCTGGTCAATATAAGCAAGAGCATCGAGCATGTCATCATGGCTAAGACGGTTTGGAAAGTCCACCATCTGTCCTACAAATGGCCTCCAATCTCTATCTTCATTAAAGGTGATTTGTCCGTGTTCCATTCGACCTTGTAATGCCCAGGTGATACGGTCATTCTTCTTCTTACCACCGTGTCGCATTTCAATGATGGAGACAAACGTACCCTCTGTTCTCATTTCATCTTCAAGGTAAGGTAATATGGCGTTGCGTAGAGAGCCTGTTTCAATGCCTACTGTAGAGGACTCGCAGAGAATGGCTGATTTGAGTATTTTCTTGGCTGTTTCCTTGATATTCCATCTGCCGTGGAGGATGTCTTTCACCCACCACTTATCCCTATCTATCTTGACGATGGCAATAGCTGTTTCGTCCAATCTACTTCTTTTTAGGTTTCTTTCTGTTTCAACCGCTTCAAAGCCAGCAGGGTCAATAGCAATAACATAATTTCCTTGTTCTGGTTCTTCAGAGGTCTTGAACCACTCTTCTTTAAAGATTCCCCCTGAGAATGTTTCAAATGATGCCTCAAACTCTTGTCTAAACGACATGGTGGACATTGTTTTCTTGGCAGCCTCTATTTCCTCGTCTGGTATAAACGGGTTATCTGTGGAATTAAATTGAAACGCATCCCAATCATCGTCATCATGGGCATCTTTGTACAGATCATAGAAGTGATTCTTACCAGCAGGTGTACCAATAAACATGGCACCACCTTTTACATCGGCAAGGGTAGGGCGAATGATTTGTTCCCATACTACAGGCTTCATAGAGGCGTACTCATCAAGCACAACGTAAGATAGACCAACACCACGAAGCGTATCGGGTCTGTCTGAGCCTTTAAGGTATATCTTGCGACCATTAATCAGCGTTAGAACGGCTGTATTCTCGTGTGCTGCTGCAATCAGGTCTTGACCTAACTCTTTTAGCATCCCCCACATAATGTCTTTGGATTGTTGAAAGGTAGGACCAATGTAGAACACATCTTTACTATCGGATTGTAGGGCTTTAATGAGTAATATCCAAGCAGCCAATCTTGACTTACCAAAACGTCTACCAGCAGCAACAATCTTAAATCTCTTATCCGAATGGAAGATTTGAAGCTGGGCAGGGTGTAGATCTACGTTTAGTTCAGCCATCTTCTTCCGCTATATTGATGATTACTTCGTCCTCATCCTTCTCTTTTGGATTAACCAATTTCTCTTTTGGAGTAGACAGCGCTCTTTGTTCGATTGAATCGATTGAAGCAACATTAATAATGACTTGAGAATCACTTTTCGCTCTATTTGGGTCAACGGCTTTATGGACTGGTAGAATTCGGTCAATACACATCTTCAGGCAGTGGACATCGCCTTCTAATGCCTTTTCAATTACTTTGTCAACGATCTCTGGGCCTTTAGCACTCATCACCTCTCTAGCGAGGGCGGTGTACTTATTCACAGAGCCTTTGGGTCTACCTGCGGGATTGAGGGGTTTCATTCCCTTGTACAGGGCGGGATTACCTTTTCTTTTCTTTTTTTCAGCCATGATTCGACTAATGGAGGGTGGTATTTAGTGGAAGGAGGGTGGTAGTTAGGCAATGGAGGGACCTAACTACCTGGGGGTATTGAACACACTGGGGGAAGTGGTTCAAACTTAGCTTTATTTTACCATTAACCACACATATAGTGTGTGTATAATTATAATATATTTATGTATCGAAAACCCCTGCCACAACAAGGATAAACCCATATGACCAAAGATTCCATTAATCCAGACCACTATAAATCCCACCCTTCAGGTATCGAAGCAATACAGATAACAGAGCATATGAACTTCTGCCTGGGTAATGCCCTCAAATACATCTGGAGGGCTGACCTAAAGCACAACGATGACGGAATAGAGGATTTAAGGAAAGCAATGTGGTATATTGATAGGGAGATACAGAAACGCTCATAATGGTATGGACGTTATATGGACGTTTTAATCCAAACTCCGCCTATATAGGGTAATAGTTAAACATTCTTCTATATAGACTCGAGGTAAACATTAAGATTCTTCTGCTGAGTGAGTTGTTTAGGGGTTATTTTTGAAAGTTCATTTCTTGTGGGGTGGAGAGTATAACAATAAATTCCCGAGAGATCCATTGGGTCCCCCCTATCCACCATAACCCACACACAGAGTAGGGGTATAAGCCTATAATGCAGACACATCAAGGGCTATAGCTATCAGGGCTATATATCTCACTAATTAGGCAATAATAACCATTAAATTAATGGCTCGGGCCTGTGTATGGCCTAGTGTTGGGGCTGTGAGAGGGGAATGAATATGTGTTGGGTGGTGAACCCAAAGCGTTATTAAACCCATAACGATATTAGAACCCATAAGCATTATCCATCCGAACCAATCAACAACCATCAATAGTGTTATCTCTCTCTATATCCCTTTGTCTATTATCTACAATTGATTTAGTATAGTAATACCTAGGCGGATATCCATTAGCACCATTTAATCCAACACCATACAAGCCGATACGATCAGACAGAAGCCGATATAACCGACTTTATCCCTAACCAATACCATTGCCAGCCTTTGTATCTTTATACCTATTTATTATGTTATTAAAAATAATGCTTGACTTTGTCAATGCTATCGTATAGTATGTCAATTAATGCTATCGTAAAGCATAGCAAGAGAGCAACAATATAACAACACAGGAGCAATAAAATGGATAACAATAAAATAGATGAGCTATTAAATAAACATAATAAGAACAAAGAATACCCAACAAACAAAGAAGCATTTGTTGATCATGTTAGGCGATACATTAAAGCAACTAAAGAAAGTCGTTTGATTTGTTGCATTAATCATGTATCACAATCGGGTATGTCTAGAAATATGAAGTTTGTAGAGATGAATAAAAGCAAATATAACAATCAACACGGATTGAGAAATTTCTATGAAATGCTTAATGTTTTGGGGTATAGCTTCAAGGGCGATTATATGAAGATTGGCGGTTGTGGAATGGATATGGTGTTCGCTACTCATTACAATATTATTCACAACTTTGAAAGAATGGGCTTTATCACTAAAAAAACATGCTCAACACTTGAGCAAATGTCACCTAATACAATTTAAGGGGATATTATGAATAAGAAAATAGAATTATGTAAAAGATGCGGCGGCAAAGTAACTAAAAAGCCGGCGTTAGTAATGGCAGGTTATTACGCTTACTGCCCGCGATGCTGTGAGGATATGTTTAGCTTTGAAACACATATCAAAAAACCAACCAAATAACCAGGGGATATTATGAGAACAAATAACAAATATAACAAATACACTAAACTTGTTAGGCGCTTACGCCAGGATAATAGACTTTTTGACGGTACACAATCAGAACAACTACAAATAGAAAGAATGATTAAAAAATGTGTAGTGATAACAGGTAATTTACGCGATATTGATACTGGAAGTCTTGACGGTTGTATCATTTGCATAACAGACTAACGGAGAATAATAACCCAAACTAAAGCCCCTTAATTGGGGTTTTTTATCGCCTGATATACTTTGATATTGATTGATAATAAAGTCTTAAATTAGGGCTGTTTATGGTACACTATAGCAATGAGAAATTATACCGAACACACTAAAAAAGTAATGCGCGAATATACTGCGGAATGGAATAAAAAAGTCAATAAGATTGTTATATCTTTTAAGCCATCAGATCAAGCCTATTTTGAAAAATGGCAAGCCCTCGAGGGCGATACCAATATAGCCAAGATAAAGGGCCTGTTGGATCGTATATAACGACATCTTTATATGAGTAAATGCCCTATATGCGTAATAGGTTTATATAGGTTAATTGGACTTTAATTGGACTCAAATCTATAATGCCTATATATAAAACCTTGCTGCAATAGGCTTTACTCTATATAGTTCGACCCCCGTCCGCTCCGCCATATCCCCTAAACTACTATATCGTAGTTAATCGTACACAGACTGTAAACCCTAGTAGCATATAGGGTTTGTCTGCTGTACTATATCGTACTCTACCGCTTAATAACGCCCCAAGCTTGCTTTAAATTGGACTTTAATATAGAATTGAGTCCAATTGATAAAAAATTGAGTCCAAATTAATGTTGACTGATCTTGCTATAAGAAAGGCACAAGCTAAAAAATATCAATATAGGCTTAAAGATGATTTAGGCTTATATCTGACAATCAGCCCTATAAAGAAAAACAAGGAACCACCAACAAAAACATTTGTATATCGTTATAGATGGAAAGGCGCCCCCGACACATTTTTAAAGATTGGCAGATATGGCACCAATAAGAACGAATATACACTGACCAAAGCCAGGGCCAAGCGTGATGAGTTTATTGATCAAATCATGGAGGGTGTTAACCCTAAAGAGCAGCCATCAACAATAGGCACGTTTGAACAATCAGCTAATGATTGGTTTGAATTTACCAGTGTCAACAATAAGTGGACCGTAAAAACAACCAGAACCAATAGAACCAGGTTGAATTATGCTATTAATGCTTTTGGTTATAAAGAATTAGACAAGGTTACATCTAAAGATGTATTTAACTTATGTCGACAAATAGAATTATCTGGGCATGTTGATAACGCTAAAAGAGTAATGCGGGTTATATCGGCTGTTTTGGTGTGGGCAAATTGCCACGATGTAACGACCAGTATGAAAAAGTCTTTAAGTAAGCATATACAAACAAATCACCCTCATATCTTGGACCATGAAGAATTAGGTTTAATGCTGCGAAAGATTGGAAAGTCTAACAGTATGATTGAAACTAAACTGGCAATGAATATAGTGATACATACATTCGTTAGGCAATCAACCTGGAGACAAGCAGAATGGAGTGAGATTAAAGGTGATATGTGGCATGTGCCAGCCGAACATATGAAAACTAAAAAACCTTTCTTGGTGCCTTTGTCAAAGCAGGTATTAGCGATCCTGGATCAAATGAGGGCTATATCAGGTGATAACCAATATATCTTTAGTTATGGGCATAAACCCAATAATATGATGAGTTCTGGTGCCTTACTGAGGTTGTTGGAGAGAGCAGGTTATAAAGGTAGGCAGGTACCGCATGGTTTTAGGCATATCGCTAGTACAAGTTTGAATGAGATGGGTTTTGATAGAGATGCTATTGAGATTCAATTAGCACACATTGATGGTGGTGTTAGAGGGGTATACAACAAGGCCGAAAGGCTTGATTTACGCATACCCATGATGCAGGGTTATTCTGACTGGCTAGATAGCCTTGAGATCCTTTAACCAGCCCTCAATATCAGAGTTAAGCCAACGATTAACATAACCAAATTTCTTGGGTGCTGGAAACTCACCCGCTTTGATCATATTAAATATCTTTGTTCGCTTAAAACTGACAATTGCGCTTACTTGTTTTTCTGTTAATAATGCTTCCATAGTGTCTCCTATATGGCGATTAATGCCAATCTATAAAATGGATCGTTGTAAAAAGGCTTGTGCTTGATAACGAAATTGGCTAGTGTTTCTTGCTGTCGGGTTAGCTTTTGCTCTTTCGTTTCTTGAGCCTTAACGTGGCCTCTACCTCTTCTGGCTTTATCGTGCTTTGAATAAGCGTGACCAACTCTAACACCTTTTGCAGCAAAAACTTTTTTTGGATCACGTTGCCCATTTGCTATCCTTGCCTTGGCACTACCTTTAGCAAGTCCCAAACGAGCCATAATCATTGGTACATTGACTATGGACCCATCATCGAGGACGTAATCTTTAAACGTACCCATTAGAATGGAATCTCTTCAGATTCAGTCATAGTTTCAGGTGTGTTGTGAGGCATGTGTGGTACACCATTCTGTCTGGCGTTCTCTGCGTTATAAAACACTTTGCAATTACCCAGGATAGGTGTTTGAACTCCAGCCTCTCTCTCTTCTTTCTCTGTTGATTGAGAAATAAATCCGTGATTGTCGTACTGGTCTGGACTTTCTGAATCAATAAAGGTTGTTAGGCTAAGATATGTGCCTTTCTTACCTTGAAATAATCTTGATTTATCAATTTTCGTTACATCAATGCTGATGTTAATACCGATCTTACTCATTTCACCCTCCCAGGCTTTATTAAAATTAGGTGCCAGATAACGCTCTGGCTTGCGATTGACATTGCCACATTAATTTAAAGACAATATCTAATTTGGTGCCAGTTGGCAGAATGTGTACTGGCAGACACATCTCGGTATTGGCGCCCCAAGCTGGCTCACAACAATTATGCTGATACTTTTTCTTTTTCACCACCGAATAGTGCTGTGTGATAATCACACACTTGTACCCAGTCCTTGTCCATCGCATCTTCATAAATATTAGTTGCAGCTTCTAAGTCACCATTCTCTTTAGCAACATCTAGGTCGGCTTTAGCCTGGACAATTTCAGCATTTCTTGATTGTGTAGCTGTGGGTGCTTTGGCTGCGGGTGTTTTGTTTGCTGATGGGCGCTTGAACGTCTCACTCTCATCTTCACTCATATGCCCTAAAGCATAAAAACCAGCGAGTTTAAGCACGGCTCTTGACATAGCTCTTTTTTCAGCTATTTCCATTACATACCAAGAATTTGTATTACCCTCTTTGAAATCACCTTTAAGTGCAGAACCAAAAGTCTCAATGGTTTTATTGCCCAATTGTCCTGTCGCTTTAAGCACACAAAAGTTGGTTTCACATTTGACAACCTCATAATTAATAGCAATTGCTTGCTTTGCTTGTATTTTGTCGATACCAGCCCTTGTGATGATCTTGTAGTGCTTATGTGCAAATACATCTTCTGTAGTAAGGCCGTTCTCGATATACAGTCTTTTTAGTGTTTCTGTTTTAGTTGCCATTACACTTCCTCCTGAATTTGTCTCTTTAAAACAAAATACTCATCCATAATTACCTTGAGTCCATTCATTTGGTTTATTGTGAGATCGTCCTTGAACACAGTGTCAAAGGCTTGACTTACCAAAAATGAAGCCGTTTCATCGTATCCTGGTAAATAATCTCTCTTTATTTTTTCTGCATCTTCTAAAGTCGCAGCTAACTCGCTAACTCTTCCCATATCTTTCTCCATTGTTAAACATTAAGTTCCACCTTTCTTGCGCCTTTCATTCCCCAAGGTACTTCGTGTAACTGGTGGACTTTGGGGTCGCTATCGGTATCGAACTGACCTACCAATCTCTTTATAGCTTCCTTGGCAGCCAAATCATCTTCAGCCCAAAGAAACATATCCATTTCTACGACATAGCGTTTCTTAGGCATAACCCTCTCCCCACTCTATTAATTCGTAGGCAAGGTTGTACGCCTCTGACTCAAACGTACTCACTATATCCTCTTCCCAGGTGTCTCTTTCAACAGAGCATAATGGTGGTAATAGTGTGCCGTCTTTAAATTTAAAACCAGACATTTGAAAACTGTATAACTTACATCCATCTAATTCACATTCGTGCAATTCAACTCCTGATGTGTCTAGTTCACTCCATTTGGTGGCTGGTTTTATCATGCGATTTTCTCCTGGCTAGTTGGTTGACCGTCTACTGTGTACTCGTTGGCCTTACAATCGTTGTAGCCCATCTCATAGTAGTACATTGTTTTAGGCGATCCGTTGAGTTTCGTTGGGCTGTAATCCCTCTCTGCTGCAAACCAACCGCTTTGATAAGCAGGGTGCTTCTTTGATAGATATTCTTTACGATTTAGTTTTGTTACGATATTCATGCGAGTGCGACTCCTGTGATAAGTAAAACAAACATACCAACTAGAAAAATCACGCTGTATAAAACCTCTTCAACAAATTCTTTTGTACTCATGCTAACACCCACCATTGGTACATCAGAGGACCAAGATTGACATCAACGCCCTCATACTCAAACATCTCGGCTTTGAAGTAGAGTTGTTCAAAAGTGGAAAGTCTGTTGAGAATCGAATCTTTCAATGCCTCGTAGTTGGCATAGTTAAGAGTGTCGATGTTGAATTGCTCTGAGTCAACTTGAAAACGCTTAGTCTTTTCTAGGTAGTCAAGTTCTTTGTGATTGAGGTAACAAAAGTCATCCCAAGCATCGAGCATTAAAGTGTGGTTTAGATCTTCCGCATCAAACTCCCATTGTTCTGGGGTTGGGTGTGGTAGAACCATGTGATTTTCTAGTTGTGTCATCGCTTCTCCTGCGTTTAATCTAGTTCAATCTAATTGAACATGTATAACATGATACAGCAATACAAAGTAAATTACAACAAACTACACTAAATAAATTACAAACAACAGACGTAAAAAAGCCAGAGGTTAGTCTGGCTTGGGTTCTAGGGAAGAATTAAATGTTAGCTAACAGGCGATCCGTGTACTTTGTCATGTTGTACTCTTTGTCTTTATGTGCAAAGTTAGCTGCCATTTCATAAATATCTTGAAGCACATGGGAAGCCCTGATGACATTCTTCATGTGAACCATTGCCTGGTTAGATATTGATTTGATAAAGTCAAGTTCAGTCTTGATGTGTTCGATCCAAGCATCCCTTAACTCTTTTATATTTCTTCCAGTGACAAGACCCTCAAACCCATTGATATTATCAGTTAGTTTAGCTGCGAGGCTCATAATTCTCCTGAGATTATGTGGTTAATTAAACGCTTTTTAAAGAGGTCGTGTATTGGCCTAACCCTCTTTTACACACACTCTTTGTATGTGTTAGGATAATTATAGACCATTGTGAAATTAAAGTGTGGTTTTATTTGATCTTTTGTTGAAAGATTTTGTCAATCTCACCAACTTGGGCAGCATCGCCCGTTAAGAACAATGGAGAACCATCCTTAACTTCAACAATGTGGTACTTATGTCGTGGTTTGAACTCTATCTCTCTGTCAATGGAGACTAGATTAACCTCTGCCTCAACCGTGACAACATCAGCTTTGTTACCAGCAAACAGGTGATTAGGTGAGGTGCCAAGTGCTTCAGCAAGTGGTTCGAGGAAACGACAAGTCTTGGTACGACCAGACTCAAGGTTTTGAATATTATGGTACGACATGCCTAGCTTATCGGCAAGCTGCCCCTGTGTAAGCCCCTTCTTGTTTCTAGCGGCTTTTACTCTCTCCCCTAACGTCATTTTCTCCACCTAATTAAATTTAGTGTTGCTATATTCATCTAAATGCGTATAATCGCACTAAGTTCAAAAAGAAACACATCACATAAAACACAAACTAAACAATGGAATTGTAACACAAATATACAAATAATGTCATATGAACTATAAAGCTATCTTTAATATAGCCCCAGTGCCAGCATCAAGACCAAGAGTTACGAGGTGGTCCACTTTCTATCCCAAAAAATACACAGCCTTTAGACAAGAACTTGGTGTTCTTTTGGATAGTTATTGTCTAACCCCAAGCCAAGACCTGCTCTATGTAAAGCTGGACTTCCATGTGCAGATACCTAAGTCCTGGTCCAAGAAAAAGAAGGCTGAGAAGGATACGCGGTTTTGTGACAATAACATGGACGTGGACAACCTGTGTAAGGCCGTATTAGACAGTTGCGAAGGTCATTACTATGAGAACGACAAACAGATCGTAATGATTAGAGCGAGGAAGTTCTGGTCATTAGATGGTCGTATCGAATATGAACAATCACCAATACAGGATATTGCATGAGTAATGTACTAAAGAATCCAAGAGTTCCCTGGGGTTCAACACCTAATACACTTTTATACTCCACAAAAATATCTCTTAAAGCTAAAGGTCTTTATGCCTTTATGGAGTCAAAGCCAAATGATTGGAACTTTACATCATCTTCAATGGCTTCTCAGCTTAAAGAATCTCGTAAGTCAATTCTATCTGCAATGCAAGAATTAAAAGACAGTGGATGGTTGGCTTATCAAAAGAATAGAGATGGTTCTGGAGTCTATGAATTGTTGGGTAGGTTTGTGGCTGTAGACCATAACACTCAGCCAAAGTCCCAAAACGATACTCAGGCAATAGAAAGCCATAGTCCTGTTTCTGCACGGTGTCAAAACGGCACGGTGTCAAAAGGGGACTGTATTAGTAAGAAGGATATTCCTAGTAAGAAGGATTTAGATAGTAAGACAGAGAACACAAAAGCGTTTGATAGTTTTTGGGAGGTTTACCCTCGGAAAGAAAGAAAGGCCGATGCTAGGAAGATGTGGAAAAAAATGAAATTAGATTCTCTTGTTGATTTAATTATTTCTGATGTGAAGATTAGAAAAACCAAACACAAGTCATGGGTTGATGGCTTTGTCCTTGGCCCAGTTAAATATCTAAGTAACGAAACATGGGAAGAGGAAATACTTACTGATGTTGGAAAAACATACAGCCCAGACAAGCAACCAAGTTCAAAACTAATCACCATGGAGGATTTAGCATGATTACAACCATTGAATCAGAAGAGTCAGTTATAGGAGGACTTATGATTGACCCTGTTGTTGATAAAGTTCTAGCAACAGGTCTTACTTCATCAGACTTTAGTAACAAGGCTTTGGGGAATGTCTTGGATGAGATTGTCGAGATGCATAACAACAAGCAAGATATTGATATTCTTACCGTTAAAAACCACACTAAAAGTAAGGGAATTGATTTTAGTTATCTAGCAACCATTGCAGATAACACACCAACAGTATCAAACATCGCTACTTATGCCAAGCATATTCGTTCTACATCTCTAAAAAGCAGGATCGAAGAACTCAAGAATAACATTACCTTTGACAACTTTAACCAGATTACCAGTGAAATAACCAATCTGCAAGAAGAGTTAGAGAGTTCCAATGAAACCTCTATGCAGTCTGTTGTTGCTAAGACTCTTGACTATATGGATGAAATAGCAGAAGGGCGTACAGGTATTAACTCTGGCTTTTGTGTTCTTGATAGATTAACTCATGGCTTTAAAGCTGGAACTCTTACGGTTGTTGCTGCCAGGCCCGCTATGGGTAAGTCAACCTTGGTTCTTAATATCGCCTCTCATGTTGCTGATAAGAACAGTGTCTTATTCTTCTCCTTGGAGATGAGACAAGAAGATTTAGCAATGAAGATGGCTTCTGCTGACTCTGGTGTTCCTCTGCCAAAGATTTATAGCAATACGATGTCAGATAAACAATCAGAAATCTATTACGGCTCACTAGCCAAGATTGGTGATAAGAAACTCAACATTGTTGATAAACGAGGACTCACCGTACAAGACATTATCACCCATGCCAGGAAAGCTGCCAATACAGAGCGTGGCTTAAACCTGATCATGGTCGACTACTTGCAGATTATGAAATACGACAAGGGTAGAGAGATTTCCGAACTGGGAACAATCACCAGAGAGTTGAGAGGTCTTGCAAAAGAATTGAATGTTCCTGTAATCCTCCTATCCCAGCTAAGTCGTGGTGTTGAGCATCGTGAGGACAAAAGACCAATGATGAGTGATCTACGGAGTTCGGGGGAGATTGAGCAAGATGCAGACACAATTCTACTTATCTATCGTGACGATTACTATAAAGACAATTCTGAGAGTCCAGGTCTTGCAGAAATAATTATTGCCAAACAAAGAATGGGTACTTCTGGTGTCCACATAAACCTTAATTTCAAGGGTGATATATCTAGGTTTTCAGACGTGGAGATGACGTTATGAAAAAGTCAGCGTACATAAAACTGGACGATAGATTCACAATAGGTGTTGATACCTATAACTGGATTCTGAGAGATAAAGAAAAAGGAACAAATGATGGTTACAGTTTCTTTCCAAAACCAAAGGATATGACTAAATACATTATGGATATGTTGAGGAAAGAAGCAATACTGAGGGGTGAGGTAGACCTAGATGCTTATCGTCCTTTTATCCCCCATTCATCGGACTCAGTTAAGGCGTTATGGCGAGAGGTTGATGTCATGTTGGAGCACAAATTAAGAAAACTTAAAATGGAGTTAGAAGAATGGGAAGAATAACCAAGTCAGCCAAGGGTAAACCTTGTTATTTACACCTAGATGAGAACTGCCAATCTGGTGGTCAGAATGAGACCACTGTCTTTGCTCATTTGAACATATCTGCAATGGGTATGAAGGATAGGGCAGGGGGTATCGATTTTGGATGCCCAGCTTGTTTTAACTGTCATAACCAAGTAGATGGAAGAACACAAGCCAATCCACCTTTAGAAAGAGAATGGATGGAACTTAAACACCTTAGAGGTGCTATTTCTTATATGAGGTTAATGGCAAAACTAAACATAATAGGATTAATAAAGGAGTAATTATGGCTACTTATCACTATAAGTCGTTTGAATTGTGGGATTGTTGGGTAGAGGCTGACTCTCTTGAGGATGCAGCAGAGAAGATAATAGAGCATGGATGTGATCATGGAGAGGCTATTGAGATTATCAGCAGTGATATGACTTTAGAAGAAGATAAATGCAAGTAAATCTAATGAATAAGTTATTTAAACGTAATCCGTCTTGGCAAACAAAGGCCGAACAGAGTGCGGTTGAAGCGAGGGCTTGGGAGTATAAGTACAAAACTCTCAAGCGTAAATTAAAAGAGTTAGGAGAAGAAGATGAAAGATGAAATTATGAAGTTAGTCAAGAACAAGACAAGCCTAGTGGTATTTGTAGGGATTGTCCTACTGATGGTTCTAGGTAACTGGATAGGCTTATGATGACCAGAAAAATGGAAATCATTAATAGTAACAATCCTCATTGGTGTGTTTCGTATCTTAAAGATAGAAGGAACGATGAAGATGTTGATGGTTTGGTTAAAGTTATTATGGGTGGTAGGTCCGCCCTGGCCTTATTTGAACTATCAAAGCTACGCAGTATAGACATAAGATTTAAGGGTTTGGCAAGAGACGATCTTCTTGGCAAGCTGAAAGGTATTGGTGTCAAAAGTGTTGCTTTGGAGTATTTGTGAGTAAGTTAGATTTAATCAACGGTAGGATTAAGCAGGGCGGTCTAGTTCAAGAGGATAAGACTGCCGAGCTTTATAAAAATCTCCGTAAAGATAGAGAGATTAAAGACAGTACACACAAGCGCCCCCTATGGAAGAGGGACTGGAAGAAATGAAATACACTTTTGATGAGATATTAGAAAGGCTATTGCTAACCAATGAAGAGCTGTTACTGTGTAAACAGCATAGAGAGTACGGGGAGAGATTAGATGATATGTTAGATGGGGATGAAAAGTTTGGAGACTTTAAGGACGAGGACCCAAATGCACCGAGTAATACACAGAGAGAAACCTAAAGCAGATGCTTTTAAATCATTATCTACAGAGTTCTATAAGCAAAATCCAGACGTAGATACGGCCACAATATCCATTGTTGCAGATAAACCAAAGAGATCAGACTCACAGAACAGGTTGTTTTGGACTTGGACAGATATTATCGCCAAGGAAATAGGTTACTCAAAACAAGAGATGCACCTGTTATTAGCAGATCAGTTCTTAGATAGGATTGAGTTTACCTCAAAGAAAGGTAAGGAGATTTCTCAGATACCATCAACCAGGGAGTTGAGTATTGAGCAGTTTGTAGATTTCTTGTGTGAGATAGATATGTTTGCTGGTGAGTACGGAATCAACCTACCTCATGGATCGGATTATAACTTTGCAGTTATGGGGAAAAGATGACACACCCAGAAGATCAGATACACACCAAGATAGAGGCTATTACTAAAACCTTGGTAGAGGCACACAAGATAGCTAGGGGGGTAGACAGTCAGAGAGATACCGATATAAGGCACTTATTGTCTATAGCCATACAAGACCTTAACTATCTGAAACGAGAGATTTAACCCTTTTTTATTCCCTCTCTAAATGCCATTACATACTCATCTGGAGTCTTGTTGATTGCTTTAGCACCATCACCAAATATACGAGGGAACACCTCAATCAGAGGTTTGCCATCTCGTATCACATAACCAAGATATTCACGGGTGCCTTGTTTACCCAGGTACCATTGAAGGGCGTATAAATCCTGGTCCGTATATCCAGCTTCCTTAATAGATTCAGCATAATCTTTCTTTAGTCTTTGGTTATAGCTAACCATGTTCATCTCATTAGGATCAGAGAATCCACCTTGACCATTAAAGCGTTGTTCTAAAATATCATCTTGTAGGGCAAAGTCATAAGCAAACTCTTCTCTGGTTAATCCTTTAGCGTGGTTGTCATCTACATTGTTGTAGAGAATCTGATACATGCCTGTGGCCGAGGAAACTGGGTTAAACAGATTTTTACCACCACTACTCTCTACATAAGATAGACCTTTTTTTACGTTTTCGAGGTTGGTAGATAAAAGACCAGGTTGGCTTGTTTTGGCCTCTACCTCTTTGTTTAACATTCCCATTACTCGTCCTCTTTCTCCAAAGGCATTTCAAATAAATCTTGAGCGATAGCCCTATCAGCCCTAAGTTGCCTAATCATGTCAGGGTTGGTTGATTTCTGGATGGCTTCATCCGTCATTTTTAAAATCTTGACAAGTGCTGCTTTAGTGGCTTGTGAATTTGTTCCTTTAATAGCCAAATAACCAAAAGCGCCAAGAGCAACAGCACCTGTTAGACCGCTTAATATTCCACCAGCAGCCGAAAAAGCAGAGGTTCCAGCAAGTACAGCCCAGGTTCTGTTTGCATCCATCTTGATTTGCATTGTGCGACTTAAATTTTGCCACAATCTACCCATCCCCAATGACGCCTCTTGTGCTGCTTTTTGCTCAAGTGAGTTCATTGCGGTGTATAGGAGGTGCTGCTCTCTTAGTTTGGCTTTAACATTTTTTCCTGGAACGCTTTGATCTACAACATTGTTGATTGCATTTCTGACAACTTGAGCTGACTCAACACCAACATTGGCAGCAGCAGGATCAAATGTTTTTGGTCTTTGGTCTCTCAATACTTTGTCAAATTCTTTTCTAGCAGCAAGAAGTCCAGATGGTGTTGATGGGTGTTTATCAATAATCTTTAAAGCGGTTTGGACATTTAACTCAAGGTTGCTTTTCATGCTGGCGTTGCTGGCGAGATAATGATTGTTGGTAAGCAGAGTTTCTAAATCTTTTGTAATGGCAGCTTTGGCTGTTTCTGGGTGAATAATTACCTTTGAGTCTTTCAACTCCCCCATAAGGGCGTCTGCTTTCTTTGTATTTTCGTTTTTAATAACATTGTAGTTGTATTGAAAACTTCTGCCAGAAAGAAAACCTGATCTGGGATTAATGCCAGGGGTTTTTACAACCTCTTTAATTACATCTTTTTCATGCTGGTTAAGAATTGGTTTGTTTTTTCTGAGAAATCCTGTTTGACTTGTTCTACCAACCATCTCCACAGTTGTTTTTTCTGGTGCCAACATTTTTTCTACCAAAGCAGTAGTGCTTTTTTGTTTTTGTTTTTTGAAAGTATTTTCTAGTTCGTCAATTTGCTTGGATGCTGATGGCACTGGTGATGACGACCCTTTGGCTTTAACTGGTGCCAATAACAAAGCCACATTTACCACAGATTCAAATGTTTTGGCATTTTGAGGTTTGTCTTTTTTCCACTTAGAGTAAGCTGTATAACCACTTTGAAATGCCTTAGATGCCTCCTCACCTGCCTCGGTATTCATAACCCAATCAAAAGAATCTTTCATTGTGTCAATAATTGGCTCCTCAACAGAATCAGGGATAAGCCAACTAACACCTTCAAGTCCTAGCATTACCGTCTCCCCTAGAATATCCATAGCACTACCAGCAACACCCTTTCCAAGGACTTGCACCCTAGCCTCGGCAGCATTTATTTCACCTGTATGGTAGTCTGACCTGGATTGCTTTGTCTCCTCCCATCTTTGATTTAAAGAGGTTGAAAGGCTTTCGATATAACCAGGAATCCCTGACGCCTCATCACCAAGTGTATCGATTTTTGTCTCAGTAAAGCTAAAACCATCTGGCATTGCAATAGTTGGATTAGTGGTTTGTTCATCAGTGAATGAGAACCCCTCAGGTGGTTGAGTAGCCATTATTAGCCTCCTGTGCTAGGTTGTGCAATTTCCTTTCCATCTGGTGTGTACCACTTGCCGTCTGGATATAACCAAACAACATCACCAACTGTATTGGTTGCTTTTCTAGAGCCATCTGGTCTTTTAACAGCGATAATCGTCCTTACACTGGGTGTTGTTACCGTATATGACCCAACACCAAATGGTAGTTTTGCTTTGTATTTGTCATCAAGATTGGTCATTTTGTCATTGTGTCTTTCGATTGTGCCTTGAGCTAACTTGCGCTGTATATCGAGAACCCTTCTTATTGTCTCTTCTGTAACATCAACCGAACCTGCAGCCATCTTCAATGCAAACTCACGGTCAGCATCTGACAAACCAGTACCAGCACCAAACGCCTTAATAGCTTGACCAACAGCAGCACCCTGGTTGGCTAGGAATGCATCTGTAGTACTAACAGATGGGTCTGAAACAAGTCCAACTGTGTGAAAAAACTTCGCAACTTCATTTCTGGTTTTTGCAAGAGTTCCTGTTCTAATTCCTTCATCAACAAGAGAGACTGAGAAATCAAGAACCCTAAGTGTCTTAGCTGCATCTTTGGCCGACTTGTACTCCTCAATGATTTGTTCGCCACCAGCTTTACCCAAAGCCTCAGAGAATGAATCTCCCATTCTTTTGTATTCTTTAAGTGTGTTTTCAACTGATTCCTTACAAGATGGATCTTTCAAGTCACAACCTTGTAGTTCTGCTTCAAACCTCATGTCTCTTTCACGAGTGGTTGATTCGTTATCTGTACTTGGATTCCACCTGTCATCTTTCGCTATTTCAACCCATGTTCTTGTGTCTTTATCCCACTCTTGGGTTATTGTCTTACCACCTATGTTTAGTTTTCTAGTCTCAGGTGGTTTCGCCTCTTGCGTTGTAGGCATAGACGCTCTAACATCATTCGCCAACTCAACCGTTTTATTGGCAAGGTCATTGAACCCAGCCTCTTGTAAGGCGTGAGCAACTTCCATAAAATCTTCAGGAGTTGTTGGTTTTGGGAACTGAGACATGATCTCTTGTAGGGCAGCTTGTTTTCTTTGCTTAGAGGATTGACCTCCCATCATTTGACCTAAACCTTGGCCCATCATGCCACCACCTACACCAGCACCATAAACCATAACAGCTCTTGGGTCTAGTTGAGCAACCTTATATGATTGGGCGTTTAATCCAGCGTTTTCATCACTACTGGTGTCGTATATATTTCCGAACATTGTGTTTGCCATAGTTATCTCCTAATCAAATAAATCGCCAAGCCAATCGCCAAACATTCCACCACCACTACCACCAAGACCAAGCATATCCCAAAGACTATTACCTCTTTGAGTTGCTTTGTTTGCATGGGCAGCAGACAGATATGATGAGCCTTGACTCACACCTGCAATATTGCCTATTCCTGAACCTTGGCCTGTTGTTCTACCGTAGTCAATATATCCACTTGGTTGACCAGCGAAATTCATAGCCATACCTATATCACCAGCTTCTCTGCTTCTTAGATTGTCATGGTATTGTTGTGCCATTGGGAATGAGTTGAATAACATGCCAGCATTTTGTTTAGCAATTGCTTCTTCAACAGGTCTCATAGAATCGTGACCAACTGTAGCGTCAGCCAAACCCCTTGCCTCACTAAGTGCAAACTGTCTATCTCTAGCCCTGTCTTGTTCTGGTCTAGCCATGTCAAGCTGTTGGTTGTAGAAATTCTGTTGCATCTGCCAAGGGTCATTGGTAGATATTTGCTCTGCTGTAGATGCTGCCCTGGCAAGTGCCTGGTCAAACAATCCACGCTGAGTATCATTCATACTGGAAGTGATCTGTCTACTTTCAGGATCAAAGTCAACACTACCTAAATCTGTTTGTACGTTCCAAGGTTGTTTCTTTGCGTAAATATCTTCGTACAACTCTTTCTGTCTGTCAAAGTCAATCTGAGATTGTGCTATGTTTGTGTTTGCTACATTGCCACCAATCGCTGTTCTTGCTAAACCAGACAATGGGAGCCTAGAGGGCTGTTGCGATACTAATCTAGCTGGCTCTGTGTTTCTGCCTTTTTGAGAAGGGGGTAATGAAACCATTCCTTTATATGTTTGTTTAGGCTTAGATGAGCCACCCAGTAGTCCTTTGGTAATAAAACCTAATGGGTTGGTAATAAGTTCCAGGCCATCTTTCCAATCATATTCTGCCATCTCTATCTCCTATGCTGTGCGTTTGAAAAAATAAACCACGATGTATGGTTGTACGATGTCGTGAGTGTGAGCGTTTCCACTACCCGCTGCATTTGTTAAACCCGTGTAACCACCACCGCTAGTTTTGCCATCATTGGCATTACCATCTGACCACGATGTTCCTGATGTGCTTGGATGGACACCTTGATATTCATTGCGAATATTAGTACCGTGCTGGTGTGAAGGCATCTCAGCAGTAGTAAGTGCGTGACTGTCTGTCTTAGAGCCACCTGTTTCCTGGGATGTATTGAAGTCTGAATCACTAGAATCACGACCCACAAGAACCCTACCTGCACCAAAGGCTACCCATGTACCACCAAAGAGTGATGATGGATTGGTACTGACTACCGAAGTGTAAACACAACCCACTGGGTAAGCAGCTAACAATGTATTAGCCTTGGTATCGTGTCCTGATGTAGCTGTGGTGATTGCCGAGTTAAGTGTCGAGCTTACCGTTGACACAGCACTTGTAACATACTGTGTGCTTGCTGCTACTGTTGTATTAGATGATGATGAGGCTGTAGCGGTTGAGAACGCTTCAGTTACGTCACCATTAATGTTTGCTTTTGAATTAATTGCGGTCTGGGCAGCACTGAACTCTGTGTTAAAGTCAGAACCTGAAATGACCTTGGCTGGGTCAGAATCCGACAGAGCGTCCTTACCCGACCAGTTGACTGCTATAGTGTAATTACTCATAGTTTTCTCCTATCGAATCTTTCCTTGTTTATGTAATAAAGTTGCGTCTTGTAGGGATGCTACAAAACCGTTAATTTCTATATCCATTTCTAGTTTTAAATGTTTAGCCGAGCCTGTTAATGATGTGTTGTATTCCTTTAATCCAAAAATAGGTGTGTACTTAACATCACCGTATAAGGCAGATGGGTCTCCCCATAAACCAATTGCACCCGTTGTTATGGGGTTTAAAGAAATGTGTGTGGTTTTAGATGGTGTTGGGCTAAAGTCTTTGTACCATTTAAGGCCAAGCATTGAGCCAGAGCCACCTTCAATTACCATGGTTAGCTTCTTTAATAGTGATGCAACTACAGAGCCACCTAGGTCAATCCAATTAGTGGCAAATGATGATGTATAAGAGTTACTGGTATAAACACTAGACCCCGAGTAATCTTTGTCGTAATAATCTTGATAGGTTGCAATACTACCTTCCTGTTGACCAATTAAGAAACCCTTGGATTCTGTGTAAGCAAGGCTAGAAGGGTGTCTGTCTGAATCAAACTTCCAAATGGTTACTCTTGGTGCTTTGTTGGGTGTGAAATACTTCATGTCAAAGACGTAAGTAATATTCTTGTCAACAAAAGACATTACATAGACACCCTCACTCTCAACATAAGTCGATTTGACATTGGTGCTTTGAGAAATGTGTCTAATTAGTGAATCTTTAATATTAATCGAGTAGTCACTTAGAGGTACTTTGTCCAGCTCCGTTGTTCTTGATAGTGAACGCAGACCCGTAGAGGAAAGGAACACAAGATCATCACCAATAGCTTGAACAGAATCTCTGGAGACACAGCCAATACCTCTGATAACCTCAGTGAGTGCTAGATTACTTAAATCATGTGGGTTGTTATAGATGGCTATATTGCTTTTACCAAAGATAACCAACTGACCATAGAAAGGTGCAATAGCAACAATCTCATCAGCACCCCAAACAGTTTTAAGGTCGATATAACCAGATAATCCACCCGACCATGTTGTGCCTAATAAGGTGTCTGAGTAATACAGAGTGTCGTTATTCTCTGTTAGTCCACCTACCCATAAGCGTCCGTAATATCCCATACCACATGATGGATCAAAGGTTGTTACACCTGATGGTTTACTGCTAGGGTTAGACCAGGTACCAGAATCATATTCAACTGGAGAAACCCCGTTCTGAAAGCCATATAGTTTGTGGTTAAAGTTGACAAACTGCCAATCAGATGTTGAGTTAGATACAGTGTGTGCCGAGGTAAAGGCTGAATCTGGCGTTCCAAAATCAATAGTGTAAATACTGCTACCTACAGATGCCATTACCTTTGTGTAGTTAGTATTTCCTGAACGGTACTCATGCTCAACCATTGAGCCTATCTTGGCAGAGGTTTTAAGAATGTTTTGTCTTAATCCTTTACGAGCAGAGATGCGACCCGACTCTCTAATAACAATATTGTCAGCTTTGGTTAGCCAGGTAGAGTCCAGTGACGCAGGGTTTGCTTGGGTGTTAAGCCCATTAATCCCAATATTGTCTAAAGGTCTATAGGTTAGTTGTTTAGCCATTACTTGATATACCAATCGGATTCAAATTCTGTATTGCCACTATCTAACATGATGGCCTCTTTGAGTGCTTGTACTGACTCTTGGGCAGCCAAACTAGACTGTGTGCCACCATCTTCACCCCTCTCTGAGATTGCTCTAGCATAAGACCCCAACACCACGGGGTGGCTTGGAATACTGATAGTATCTGTAGCTATCTTGAGTTGGCTTTGTGGTTTAATAATGTTGAAGTTGATGCTCTGTGCTTCTGTAGGAACAGGGTAGAGGTCAACATTCATATCATTAGGTCTGCCACCTGTTCTTGGTGTTGATCCGTTAAAGCCATAATGGGCTGGTTCACCTGTGGATACATTGGCTACAGGGAAAGACCTGGCGTTTAACCACTCGCTTGATGCTTGTGTTAGATGTCTACCTGTCTCTTGGTTGATAACATCCATAACTTTGAAGTTGTTACCAGCACCAGATGATGCGTTACCAAGTGTGTATTGCATCGTACCATCAGCAGTTGTGACGATATAGGTGTCTCTTAGTGCCAACCAATCATGGTTACCCTCGCAATGTCTTTTGGCATCATTGACCAACGATCCGATAACTTTTTGATAGTCAGTAACCGTGTTTGATTCGTTGATATTACCCGACCAATCTGTAGAGATTGTTTCTTCTCTGAGTCTGATTAATACTTCGTTTATGAGTTCTCTAAATGTCATAATTTATCCTTTAATTATCTTGCCCCAAACATTGGCCTGGCCTTTAACAATATCAATTACATCCAACTGAAACTCGCCACCTTTAAACCAAGTGATGATTCCAAAAGCATGACCCCAGTTATGAGGCTTGCCTTTTAGCCATCTGTTCTTTTCTGCTGATCTATCCTTTAAACAACCCATCGACCAAGCACTTGTACTCTCATCTAAACGTGTTGCCGTGTGCCTGGTTACATCATGCGTATGACCGTAGATTAAGTTGCCATAGACATCACAGTGTTTCTTTGCGTGGTTATTACCACAGTAGGCCCCATGAATAAATTGAGCCTTACCAATTCGTAATAATTCGTTATATCTTTTGTAGGTGTATCCTCTCTCATCCCACTTACACGCCTTTCTGAACATATACTGATCCAGGTAGGGATTCTCCTCAACAAATGCGTCTAACCACTCATCATGGTTGCCAGCGAGGATGTGCCTTTCCTTACAGTTAATAGTGTCTAGAACGGCATCCATCTTATCTATTTCCCTATTAACAGCCTCAATATCCTTGTCGATTTGAGGTAGCTGATATTCAAGAGGTGGTCTCTTGCGTCTCTTGTATCTATGACCATTAACACTGGTCCATTCGCCAACATCGCCCAGGTTAATAAATGTATCTGGTTTGATGTGTTCTATCGCTTGTAAAACTACCGAGTAAGCCTTCTTATCGTGTATCGGGAAGTGCTGGTCGGGTATTACTATGCCGATTTTATTCATTTATCTGCGTGTAATTGATTGTCCAAAATATAACCCTACAACAGCCATAATAGCGTGGCCTAACCACTCTGGAACGACTGTGCCTTCTAGGTTGATGTACTCGGTTACTGTGTTTGTGAAGTCTAAGAACAAGAACTTAAATCCAGAGGTTACTTCTACAGGTACTTGTGTAGATAATCCGAAAGCAGGAGCTAGGAGAATATAAGCAGCCATAGCCATAAACGACACAACCAAGAACTTCTTAGCCCAAGATGCCTCTGGAGTATTGAGATTACCTGCTCTCTCCATACTAGCCTCTACGTTCATATATTGTTCTTTACGGTAGTTTCTCTCGTCAGCAAGGTCAGCTTGTGACTGACTCCACATCTTCATAAATGCACCACCTAGTGTAGATGTAAGCATAGTGATTATTTCCATCGGTAATCCGAACATTATTGACTCCCTGTGTATAGTTCATAAGCCTGTTGTGCTGTCTCAATCTTCGTTTCCAGTACAATTATTCTGTTCATGTTCTGGTCTGATAGTTCTTTCAGGTACTCTAGGCTTTGTACCTTGTTGGTTAACTGTCCGTAGGTGAACACTATTCCCCCAATAATGCCAAGTAAGGTTAATAGTGTAGGTGTGTCTATCTTCACTTAAATGCGTCCTCGAGCAAGCCACTTAGTTTCTCCTTTAGCCTGTCCTCTGCTTTCTCTTTAACTACTTCTTCTACTTTGTCTGTACCCACTGTGATGAAAGCATCAGTAACAACACCCTCTATCCACGAGTAACCAGCGAATAAACCAGTAGAGCCAATGGCTAATAGTAGTAGGTATCGTTTAATCTTTTTCATTGCGACTTCATCTCATAAAGAAGGTCAAAGATTTTCTCTAGTTTCGCGTCTAACTTATTGAACTGAGCATTATGTGAAGTGTCAATTGAACTTACCCTGTCGTTCATTGCTTTAATTTGAATCGCGTGTTTGGCAACCTCTTTCTCAATACCTGTGATGTACACAATGGCAGAGAGAATAAGTACGCCTGTTGTTGCTATGTGACTCAGGCTGATTGCTTTGCTAACGTGCCATTTCTCACTCATTTATTGCTCCTCTCTCATTGCAGCCATCTCCGCTTCTGCTTCTTCCTGTCTTACTGCTGCCGACTTAACATCAGCACTTAGTACCACAGCATCTTTATCAGCAGGGATAGAGGTAGTGTCAGGGTCGTTAGTCATTCGCTCGACTTCGCTTTGATAGATTTCATCAATTGCTTGTCTGGCTCTGTTCTTGAGGGCGTTCTCTGCCCAATCCTGCACATCAAAGGCAACGTATTCCATTGCTTTGTTTTCTGCGTCTGTTAGTTCTATTGTGTATGTCATATTGTTATCCTATTAAGTGTCCTGTGAAGCTGTTATAAGATGCGCCAGAGTAAACACCGAGTCCAGCAGAGTATTGGTATACCTCCACATAATCATTGGCACTTAAATATATAATGTCTGATATACCGAGGTCGATGTAGCTAGTTGTGCCATTGTAATCGGAGTGGGCATAGGGGTAAAGAGTTCCCCCATTCTTTAGAAACTTTAAATAACCATACCCGCTGTTAACAGTAGGGGAGTTCATAAGGCTGTGATAGTGGAACTGGTAATAACCAGCCACGGGAGCAACAAATCTACTGGTTGAGGTATTAAAATTATTACCATTATCAAAGTCCTCAACCGTGAAGCTCAACACGGCACTGGTCATAAAGTGAGATGAGTAGTTATGACGAACCTTAAAGCTAGGCTGATTAGGCATTGTGACTCTGCCTGATGAGTCTATGGTCAACCTTGCGCTAGTACCATCCAATACTTGAAGGCTACCATTTGACAAGATTTCCCATTGGTTTTCATCATCTTCAAGAACCAAACCCGCAGCTGCCTTACCTGAACCTCCGATATGAAGAAATGTAGTTGTGCCATTATCAGAGGATGGCGATGACTGTCCAATACCAACGTTGCCTACTTGGTCTATAGTCATAGCAGTATTTGTAATACCACTGGCGTAGGCATTTGACGTTCCAAAAGAAAGTTTACTTCCTCCTCCTGTTGTAATAACGCCTATTCTTGCAACAGGGTTAGCTTGCGAGTTACCTATAAAATCATAACCACTGTAGTCCGTTGCTCCTGTTGAGCCTCGTGACACTACACCTAATTTAGTAGTTCCTGTGAAACTTGTAATTCCTGCTGTTCCGCTAATGTCTAACTTTGTAGCTGGACTACTATTGCCAATACCAACTTTGCCTGATGAGTCTATGCGCATAGCTTCTACTGAAGCTCCAGTAGTGAACCTGAGAGATTGCCCTGATGTGGTTGTGCCTATACGCATCTGATTGCTCGTGCCATCACGAACAACATCCATAGTTCCTATTCTTGTTGCACCCTCATAAAGCCCTAAACCCCAATAGTTGGATGATGAGATGCCTGTGCTTGAGTTTTCAAGCCTTAATTCTTTACCCTCACCAAACCTTGCGTGTAGAGGGGTTGAGGGACTACTCTGTCCAATACCCACATTCTCACTCGAATCAATAGTTATCGCAGTAGCATTACCATTGTCCACAATAGATGGAGAGCCATCGGAATCAGCCCAAGAGTAATTAGTTCCGTCTGATTTTAAGAACTTGCCTGACTGTCCAGCTTGGCTAGGTAAGTCATCACCTGCTCCGAGTTTCTTAGGTTGTTTTCCGATGTATGCCATTCTTTTTCCTTATGCCGTTGCTAAACTTTCTTTCAATGAGTTGACGAATGCATCCTTGCCAAACGCAAGTTGTTGAAGGTTGAACTGTGATGACTGAATCTTACGGTCAAGGTCAGCAATGTGATTTACATACGCTTGTTGTTCTTCGTTCATATCCTCGAACATATACTCTTTGTCATCAATCGTTACTGGTGTCTTTTCTTTTTGTTTTTTAGACATTGTATTTCCTTATATTGTTTAGGCAGCTTCGGTTACTTCCTGCCACGGTGTGCCTGTTGCCGTAGTAGGTGTTTTTTGTTCTTCGATTTGAGCCAAGAGGTTTGCCTCTAAGCCTTCATCTAGGGTTAGCCAGCTAACAACCAGTTCCTCTGTTAAGTCATCAAAGGCTACGAATTCTGGAGAGTTCTCATCTCGTGTGAATCCTTGTGAGCCGTAGGCTGATGCTGTGTAATCACCGTCAGTTACTGAAGCGTTCCAGTGGGCGGTGATGACTGTGTTGTCTGCTGTGTTTCTTTCTAGTTGGTTGATTGTTATTTGCATTTGTTACTCCTGTTTATGCATTTAGTTGTGCTTCCAGTGCTTGTATTCTCGCGTCTTGCCTTTGAAGTAAGTTAATCAGGTGCGGAATCATCCTGTCATACTGAACACCCTCTGCTTCTGGTGTTTCTAACGGAATTGTGACCTGCTCTGTTTCTCCTGTTTCCTCATTGGTCTGGTCAACATATTCATCTGTTCTCCAGAATACTAAGCGCGGGTCAATCTCTGCCACTTCCTCTGCAATTAATCCCCAATGACCCCAATCTGGATTGTCGTTAGCACATTTAGATTTAAACCAAACCGGTCTAAGATTTAAAATTGAATCAGCGTAAGAATCTTCTATTGTTTCAACATCTTTCTTATATTTAATCGATGAGGTTGAGCGTTCAAATGTACCAGTAGCCCCCATATATAAATTTGCGGAATTTGCTGTGGTGTTAGAGTATGTAGGCGCAGAAATAAGCCAGCCAGTAGAGGCAATTTTCATTTTCTCAGTACCACCAATCTCCCAATGGAAGCCACCACCTGCTGAGTTGAAGCCCATTAAATTGCCAGTTCCTCTAACCCAATTACAACTATTAGTACCTGCTGTTCCTGTGCTACCTAATGACAAACGCACTTGTGAAGCACTCACTATATCCACGTCGCCAGAGCTGGTTATGCGGAGGCGTTCTGTGTTGTTTGTGTAAAACCTCATTGCGCCATTGTTTCGGTTTATTAAATATGATTCATTTCCATATTGACCAATCATCAACCCGTTATCAGCAGTTCCAGTGGTTATATCTGTAAAACGAACCATTGAACCAGAGCCAGCAGAATGAACGTGAAGTACCTTATTCCATCCACTTGCGAGATTTGGCGATGACTGTCCAATGCCCACATTGCCTGATGAGTCGATGCGCATCTTTTCAACACCAGCTGGAAAGAACGCAACATCATTGCCAACACAGCCAATCTCTGCACTGCCAGCACTATCTGTGAATTCAGCAACAGCGTGACTGTCTGTACTCTCAAACTTTGCAACAACATTTGTTGTGCCACTATTTACGTGGAGTTTTCTGTCAGCTGAAGTTTCACTAATACCAACGTTGCCATCCTCTGCCAACACTACTTGGTTGTAAGTATTCGAGTTTGCCCTAAGTTCTAGCTTATCCCCAGAACTGGCGTAGATAATAGCTGAATCATTACCGTTACTTTCAGAGATAGTTATACTTCTAGTTGTAGACCCACCAGAGAAACTGTCGGCTCTAACCGAACCAGTAACATCAATACCTGTTGAGGTTGTGGCGAGTTTCTTAGAGCCGTTGTGGAATAAATTAACAGCGCCATCTGTGTTAGCCTCCACCATCCACTCAAATGGAGAGGATGACGCCAAACCAATTTTAGCCCCGTTAGATTGTAAAACTAAGTCCCCTTGTCCCAGTTCTGAAAGATAGCTATTACTGCCGTCGTGATAAATCTGTAAGTCATCATCAGCACCTAGCTTTATGTTGTCATTATCGCCAAGACTTAAATCACTCCAAGAGGACTCACTACCATCCGTAGTTAAGAACTTACCACTGTTGCCTGTCTGTGTTGGCAAGGAATCACCCGCAGCTTCACCAATATCAATAATACTGACAGCTTCAATAGCATCACCACTGTCTGGAGCAGCACTTAAAGTTAGTGTTGTGCCACTGATTGAGTAAGCATCTGTATGTTGCTTAACACCGTTAATGCTGACAAGAACTGCTTGGTCACTAGGTGGTGCTTTACTCAGTGTGAATGCTGTGGTTGAGCCGTTACCTGTAAAGGAATCAGCTACAACATCTGAGGACTTGAGTTCTGTTTTTCCTATATATGGCATTAGTTGTCTTGCTCCCCAAATAGTGTTTGTAGTTCTTGCTCAATCGCCTCAACATCTGGCTTTTCAATGTTGTCTTTAATAGACTGAATGTGTAAGAACCAAGTGCCTGTTTTTGCTTGCTCACCAAGTAAACCGTTGTTAATGTCATCCCAAAGAAGATTTAATTGGCTTCCCATTTGCCCGTATTCCTCTACTCGCTTATTTCTCCAGCCGTTAAGTTCTTCAAGTTTTAGTGTTATGTTTGTTGGTGGTATATTCATAATTAGTATTGGTCAGATGATGAGGATGTCCAAGTGTTAGCCAAAGCCTCCACCACCCAATTAGACCCAGTTGGTTGTTCAAATTTGGCGCTCACTTGAAAGCCAGAATAATAACTGCTTGAACCAACGCAAACCCTAAGAACAACATAGCCATCAGATGAAACGTAAGTGAGTGTTGAACCACTTCCAGAGTGGCTGTAATTGTTAGTGGAAATATTACTGCCCGCACTATAAGCATATCCAACAGAGGTACAATCTATTGTGGCACTTGTTCCGTAGTTGTAACCCTGAACATCAAGGCGATACATAACGTAACTACCCGTGCTTATGTTGGTTTTTATGTGGTTGTAGAGGGTGGTGCTTCCACTTGTCATTGTGTGGTAAAAGTTCTTATACTCCCTGCCACCGCCATAATGCTCTGTAACCCAGCCACTGTTGTGCGTACTATTGCCTTTGATATGGACGCGCCTCTTAGGGTCTGATGTTCCCACCCCAAGCGAACCCGCAGAGGTTATGCGCATACGCTCTACGTTGCCACTTGTTGACCAGAACCTTAATCCTCCACTGCTACTACCACCGTCATAATCTAAGCGTGGGGTGGTTTGACTTAGCTGTATGTCATCCGTAACCTTTATTTTGCCGACAACGTGTAGCTTCTGTTGGGGGTTTGTTGTTCCCACCCCAACGTTGCCTGATGTTGAAATATAAAGTTTCTCACCACCTGCTGCTGGGTCATTATTATTTGCAGTTGACTGCCTAATAATAAAGTCACCGTATGCAAGGGTATTTGTTACTATATCCCAGTTTCTTTGACTAGAATTACCTGCTGTAGTTTCAAATAATATAGATGGGATTTGAGAGCCAGATAACTTGAGGTGATTGTGACTAGACCCTACAATTTCAAGTGCGCGGTCAGGATTTGACTGTCCAATACCTACTTTTCCCTCGTGGGTTATACGCATCATCTCGCCAGCAGTACCAGCATTGAAGCCTAAGTAAGTGTTCGGTGTCCAGTTAAACACCATATTGCCCGAACCTGTTTGACCAATACCTACATCATTATGAACCCCACCTTGGTCTTGAAATTTAATACGGAAGAAATCTTCATCGTCAGGTTGACCATAAACAGACTTGCCAAAACTTAGTGGTGCAGTAGGATTTAACTGTCCAATACCCACATTCTCACTGCTATCAATAGTAATAGCCGTAGCATTACCATTGTCCACAATGGATGGAGAGCCATCGGAATCAGCCCAAGAGTAATTAGTTCCGTCTGATTTTAAGAACTTGCCTGACTGTCCAGCTTG
>ENA-ORXI01000424-ORXI01000424.1-sediment-metagenome-genome-assembly--contig:-NODE-424-length-35336-cov-4.455628_pt1 | contig 35336 bp, 43 predicted proteins | sample MGYA00237861_ERZ511468 | MGnify/ENA primary metagenome ERZ511468 (study PRJEB26299, sample SAMN06266213) | sediment metagenome | isolation source: Hudson Canyon methane seep mesocosm | place: USA:Hudson... | reverse complement strand
ATGATGGTGTAATTTATCTTAACAATGTAGCACTTCCAACAGCTGAGGCAAATAAGGTAACAAAAGTAACTACTCAAATAAGAGATTTGTTACAAGCACAAGGTTTTGTTTCTGGAAAAGTATCTATAACTTTTGTTATAAATAATCCTAAAGTAATTGTTTATGCATCATACGCTATTGGTGGTGCTGATAGAGGTTATGTCCCTGTTAAGCGTTCTTTACTACTTACAAGCCCTTAGTTTTAATATCTATTTATTATTAACTTAATCGTTTTTGTAGATATACTAAAAAACAATTACATAGTTAGAGTATTAAAAAGGTTCAATGATGAAAAATATACTGTCTAAATTTAAAGTAATAATTGTACTATTAACGATGTTTGCTTTGGGTCCAAATATTCATGCTGCTTGTTTTGAAGCTGGTCCTGATACGTGGGAGAGTGACATAGTATTTGGCGATTCTTATACTTCTGAGCAAGAGTGTATTAATGCTGAAAGCGCAGGTGAAACCCAATCTCTTACAGCGAATGATATAAATATCACTATTTCAGAAGGAATGAATTATACGTTCTTATCAAACGATTTCTCATTTACTAATAGCGCAGCAGTCACTTCAATCACATTTAGTGCATCAACTCCCACTAATGGAGTAGTTTATATAGATTCAAACACCAATAATCTGGTTGATTCCGGAGAGGAGCAAAGTTATCCTTCTGGTAATCTTTTAACTGCTGTCAATAATTCCCAGTTAAAATATAAACCCAATAGTGGTTCTGGAAATGCATTTGATATATTTGGGATGAGTATAAGCGATGGCTCTGAGTTAGCAGGTATCAGTGTTACTATAAACGTATTAGCATCTCAAAGTGCAAACTCTGCACCCACAATTAGTGGTGTTCCCGATACAAATATCACTGTAGGAATCACTTACAACTTTACTCCTGATGCCAATGATACAGATGAAGATACACTGGTCTTCAGTATTAATAATAAACCATCATGGGCTGACTTTAATACAAGTACTGGAACATTAAGTGGAATGCCATCTAGCAATGATGTAGGAACTTATTCTGATATCAATATTTCAGTAACAGATTCTAATGCAATAGCTGGTTTAAATATTTTTTCCATCAATGTTAGTGATGTCGAAACTAATAGTAATGATTCAAGCGGCAAATATATATGGAACAATAAAATTGGATGGTTGGATTTTCAAGAAGCCAGAATTTATTCCGATCACATAGAAGGATATGTATGGTCAGAATCTATTGGTTGGATAGAACTAGGTAGTGAACAGCAAGGCAAAACCAATCATACTTATACCAATACCACAAGCGATAACTGGGGAGTTAATATTGATAGTTCTGGTAATCTTTCAGGATATTCTTGGAATAATAAAATAGGTTGGGTGGATTTTAACAGTGACGCTTCTCAAGTTACGATTGAACTTTCAACTGGAATTTTCTCTGGCTATGCATGGAATGATAAAATAGGCTGGATTAGCTTTTCTGGTGATGAGTATATGCTAAAACTCGTGAATACTGTGTCATCATCTTCTGTATCTATTTCAGAAGGGTGGAACTTGATTTCACTGCCTGCTGATGCCAATATTTCTTATTCAGACCTCTCTTCCAAATTAACAAATGCAGATGTTATCTGGAAATATGACAATGTATGGAAAGCATATGGGAAAGGGTCTTTTCAAAATATCCTTACATCTGCTGGTATAGATACAATAGTAAGCATTTCTAAAGATCAAGGTTTCTGGGTTAGGTCTAGTGCTTCAGATACTTTAAGTGTATCAGGTGGCTCATATGATATTATAAGTTCAGATTCCTTCAATGCTGCTACTTTAGGCTGGCATTTGTTTGGAACAGGAACTACATCTTTAGTTTCAGCACTGTCAAGTGCAAACTCCAATATAAATGTTATATGGTCATACAACAATGGATGGAAAGCATATTCACCAGATAGTGATAATCAATTATTGTTAGATAATGCAGGGATAGTTAAATTAATTGAGCTTAACAAAGGTCAAGGTTTTTGGATAAATATTAAATAAAAAGAAAAGTAAGGCTAGCAGATACATTGCTAGCCTTATGTCAATATGCTTAATATTTTTTGATATCTCTAAAGAAAGATTATTGAATTAACACATAATTAACACAACAATGATACTATTTTATCAGCCAACGGATAATTACGTTCTCTTCTCCTGTAAAATATCCGAACATTAATTTAAAACAGCATTATTCTATGCCACTGGAGTAGGTTGTTTGAAATTAACATATAATTAACAAAACCTCGCTAAACTTTCAAAATATCTATTAAGTACTTATATGTTATTATTAAATCTATGTGCTAATACTAAAATTTTATTGGAGTTTATGTTAATGACTTTCTTTCAGGTTCTATTTTAATGGAAACTATTGATATTCTTTCTATTATGACGATTGCTTTTTTGGGATCATTTGGACACTGTGATGGAATGTGTGGGGGAATTGTTATTGCTTATACCTCTACTAAAGTAGAAGACAACTGGAGCAAAACCAAACAGTCTGTTTCTCATGTATTATACTCTGTTGGAAGAATCGTTACGTATATGATTATTGGTTCTATTTTTGGATATTTGGGGCAAGCTGTTACTTTTAGTAAAACGGCAAATGGTATTCTTCTTTTGGTTACAGGGATACTGATGATACTCGTTGGAGCATCACTCATTGGTAAACTGAAGTTTTTAACACTTATTGAACACTCCGTCTCTAAAAGTCCTTTATATCAAACTACCTTTAAAAAACTCATTCGATCAAACTCTCTGTTTAGTTTTTATCTCTTGGGAATGTTAAATGGTTTGCTTCCTTGTGGATTTGTTTACTTCTTTGCAATTACAGCAATCAGTACAGGTAGCGCTCTTGGTGGTGCTATTGTTATGTTGATCTTTGGTTTAAGTACCGTGCCTGCACTTTTTAGTTTGGGCTTTTTTGTGGGTATCTTCAAACAAAGCGGACTGCGGCATATTATGATAAAACTCGCTGCCATTTTGGTGATTCTTTATGGTATTTCTATTGTATATTACGGATATGAACATATCCGCGCAGATAATAAATTACTACATGAAAAAATTCATGGTAACAGTGTTAAGTAGATGACTGCATTTGATTAAACAGGTTTAACTAAAAGTTTAATTGCTTTGGGTAAATGAGCAAATGGTATTGTTTTGTTTTCGATAAAAGTGTCATCTTTATAACTTGCCATTTCTACGGTCATATTCGTTGTTTTCAAAAAGTTTAATTTGTATGTCAAATTATTCTCTTTATAGCTGATTTTTAGTGGTTTTAAATCTACAATTTTCTTCTTTTTTGCCAAGTAGTATCCTTACTTTTATAATATAAAGATATAATTATAACTAAAAAAATGATGAAATATATTTTAATAAAGGTGCATCTATGAAATTTAATTATATTGGAAAATCTGGATTACGTGTAAGTGAAATATGTATGGGTACTATGACTTTTGGTACAACAGCTGGAAAAGAAGAAGCATTTAAAATAATGGATAAAGCGTATGAGAGAGGTATAAACTTCTATGATACGGCTGAACTTTATCCTGTACCTCCCTCATCAAATCTCGCTGGTCTTACTGAAGAGATAGTAGGGCAGTGGTTAAAAACAAAACCAAGAGATTCTGTGATTTTGGCCTCTAAAGTAGCAGGTGCAGCTTCTGGATGGTTTGTTCCTCCCATACGACACGGTCTGACTGCTATTGATTCTTTTCATATTCAAAAAGCAGTTGAGCAAAGTCTGAAAAGATTGGATACTGAATATTTGGATCTGTACCAAATGCATTGGCCCGATACCATTGTGCCTATTGATGAATCACTTGATGCCTTTGACAGACTCGTTCAAAGTGGTAAAGTGCGATACATTGGAACTTCAAATGATACGGCTTATGGATTAACCAAAGCCAATGAAACCTCAAAGAACAAAGGGCACAAAAGATTTGAATCTATACAAAACAATTTTTCACTTTTAAATCCCCGTTTTTTGGATGAGTTAAAAACAGTTTGTCAAAAAGAAGATATTTCGCTTCTTCCATACTCTCCTATGGCAGGTGGAGTATTGTCAGGCAAATATAACAATGAATTTTATCCCCAAAACGCAAGATTCTCTTTGTATTTAAAGAGTGACAACCCGCGAGTTCAAGCCATGGCGAGTCGATTTGTAAATGATAAAACAATAGAGGCAACAAGTAAATATATCCAATTGGCAAAAGAACTTAACATATCACCTGTCACTTTGGCTATTGCTTGGTCAAAACAGCATGATTTTGTGGCCTCTACAATTATTGGTGCAAGAAAAGTTGAACAACTTGATGATTCTTTTGATGCTTTGGATTTGGTTTTAAACGATGATACTTTAAAAGAAATTGAAAAGATACAAGCAGATATTCTGTATCCAATGGGATGACAACAATTGACAACTCATATGAGAACTAATTTGACAAATCAGTATATTGAAAAAATCGAACAAAACAATATCGTTTCAAAAACCGATATTGATGGTGTGATTACTTTTGTCAGTGATGAATTTTGCAGAATTTCTGAATTCAGCAAAGAAGAGCTTTTGGGAAAAAATCATAATCTCGTACGACATCCCGATGTTCCTATTGATACTTTTAAAAATCTATGGAATAAGATATTAAATAAAGAGACATTTAAAGGTACGGTTAAAAACCTCTCAAAAAGCGGTAAAACCTTTTATTTAAATACAACCGTTTTCCCTCTGTTGGATGAAGATGAAAATATAATAGAATTCGTGGCTGTACGATACGATGTTACTCAAGCAATAAAAGCAAATGAAGAGTTGCAAATCAGAGATAGGGCTTTTGTGGAATTGAATCTGACTCTTGAGGAAAAAGTAAAAAAGCAGACACAAGAGTTTGTTGATTTAAATATTAACTTGGAAAAAAGAGTCAAGGAGGAGGTTGAAAAAAACTCCCAACGTGAAAAAATCATGTTCCAACAATCAAAATTGGCATCCATGGGTGAAATGATTGGCAATATTGCACATCAATGGAGACAACCCTTAAATCATCTTAATATCATTTTGTACAAATTGAAAAAAGAGTTCAACAAAGATGAAAAAGAGTTTGTAAAATCTTATAAGGATGCAAAAGAGATAACAAAAAAGATGTCGAATACCATTGAAGATTTTAGTAATTTTTTTAAACCCGATAAAAAGGTTGAAGAATTTTTCGTGAATGAAACGATAAAACAGTCATACTCAATTTTGAAAAAAACGTTAAAGAGTGAAAATATAAATATCACTTTTGATTCCAGTGGAGATTATGAAATTATAGGTTTTCCCAATGAATTTTCACATGTTTTGGTTAATATAATTAATAATGCAAGAGACATACTGAAAAATAAAAATGGAAAAAAATCAATAAAAATTAAAACAGATTTTGTTCATGACAGTAAACTTCATAACTGTATTCGTATCAGTATTGAAGACAATGGAGAGGGAATTGATGAGAAAATCATACATAAAATATTTGAACCATACTTTACGACCAAACATCAAAGCAGTGGCACTGGTATTGGTTTATATATGTGCAAACAAATCATAGAAGAGAGTATGAATGGATTCATCAGTGTTACAAATAAAAAAGAGGGTGCTTGTTTTATTATTAAAGTACCATGCATAAAGGATTGTAAGTGTTTAATTTAGAAAATTTAAAGGTATTGTTTGTTGAAGATGAAATCGCAATTCGTACGAATATTAAAGAAGCCATAGGCGAAGAGTTTGCTGTTTTTGAGACAGCGTGCGATGGGCTTCAAGGCTTGGCAAAGTTCAAAGAAATGAATCCTGATATTGTTATTACAGATATCTCTATGCCCAATTTAGATGGTTTGAAAATGACAAATGAAATCAGAAAAATCTCTGCAGATGTGCCTATTATTATATTAAGTGCATTCAGTGAAAAAGAAAAACTTTTTAAAGCCATTGATATGAGTGTTTGCAAGTACATAGTCAAACCCCTGGATATCGATGAGTTATTAGAAGTAATTAGTGACATTGCCAACAGATTTGAGAAGCTTCAAAATGTTACTTTGCCTATGGGATACAGTTACAATTTAACAAAAAAAGAGCTGTTTTTTGAGAACAGATTTATTTCATTAACTAAAAAGGAGCAGTTATTTATTGATATTCTTGTTAAGAACAAAGAAACATATACACCCAATGATGAATTGTATAAATATGTATGGGACAGCAAGACTACAGGTACAACGGTGCGAACTTTTGTACAAAGATTAAGAAATAAAACAAATAAGGATTTGATAGTAAATGTCTCAGGACTTGGGTATAAGATTTTTCAAGCGTGATAAAATATCTAAAATAAAACAATTCAGACTTGTTTTTTTAAACTAATTTTATATTTTATAAAATTTTAAGTATAGTTGAATGAATTATTGAATACAATTCGTTTGTAGTCACAAATTAGTGACAGATTTAAGGGAGGAGAACTAATGCAATCAGAAAATGCATTGAAGTACGATTATACCATCGCAAGGTATTTTATGTACTCAACTTTGGTATTAGGTATCGTTGGTATGCTAATAGGAACGATTATTGCCTTTCAAATGGCATTTCCAGCGCTGAATAACTTAGCGGGCGAATATGGTACATTTGGACGATTAAGACCATTACATACAGATGGTATTATTTATGGTTTTATGTTAAGTGGTATTTGGTGTACATGGTATTATGTGGGTCAAAGAGTACTTAAGGTATCTATGGCAGAATCAAAATTTCTTATGACTATTGGGAAGATTCACTTTTGGCTATATCTTGTAGGTGTAGCAGTTGTTATTGTAACTCTGTTTATGGGGATTACAACTTCAAAAGAGTACGCTGAATTCGAATGGCCAATTGATATAGTAATTGTTATTATTTGGGTGTTATGGGGAATTAGTATCTTTGGATTAATTGGGATCAGAAGAGAAAAATCTTTATATATTTCAATTTGGTATTATATTGCAGCATTTATTGGTGTTGCTATGTTATATCTATTTAACAATATGGCAGTTCCAACTTATTTTGTAAGTGGATACGGTGACTGGTGGCATTCAGTTTCTATGTATTCTGGAACAAATGACGCTATGGTTCAATGGTGGTTTGGACACAACGCAGTTGCATTTTTATTTACAGTTGCAATTGTTGCTATGTCTTACTACTTTTTACCAAAAGAAGCTGGAAGACCAATTTATTCTTATAAATTATCTTTATTATCATTCTGGGGATTAATGTTTGTTTATCTTTGGGCTGGTGGACATCACTTGTTATACTCAACAGTACCAGACTGGATGCAAACAATGGGATCTGTATTCTCAATTGTATTAATTGTACCATCATGGGGATCTGCTGTTAACATGCTTCTTACAATGAAGGGTGAGTGGAATCAAGTACAAGAAAATTCTCTTATTAAGTTTATGATCTTAGCTTCAACTTTCTACATGTTCTCTACACTTGAAGGTTCTATTCAGTCGGTTAAATCAGTAAATGCTTTAGCGCACTTTACAGATTGGATTCCTGGACACGTTCATGATGGAACTTTAGGATGGGTTGGATTTATGATTATGGCTGCAATATTCCATATGGTTCCAAGACTTTTCAAAAGAGAATTATACTCTAAGAAACTGATGGAAACTCAACTTTGGATGCAAACTGTTGGTGTTGTTTTATACTTCACAAGTATGTGGGTTGCAGGTATTACACAAGGTATGATGTGGAGAGCTTCTGATCAATATGGTAACCTAGCTTACTCTTTTATTGATACAGTAACGGTATTACATCCTTACTACACTATTAGAGGTGTGGGTGGATTATTATACTTAATTGGTTTCTTTATGTTTTGTTACAATGTTTATAAAACTATTACTAGCGGTCGAGTTCTTGACAAAGAACCTCAATTTGCAACGCCAGTAGCGTAAAAGAAAGGGGAATTAAAAATGTTTAATTGGTTAGAAAAAAATCCGTTCTTTTTTGCTGTAGCTATATTTATTGTTATTGCTTTTGCAGGTGTAATTGAAATTATTCCAGACTTTGCAAAACAATCAAGACCAGTAGTGGGAACTAAACCATATACTGTACTAGAACTTGCAGGTCGACATGTATATATTAAAGACAGTTGTAATGCGTGTCATTCACAATTGATCAGACCGTTTAAAGCTGAAACTGATAGATATGGTTCGTATTCATTAAGTGGTGAGTATGCTTATGACAGACCATTTTTATGGGGATCTAAAAGAACTGGTCCAGATTTATTAAGAGTTGGAAATTATAGAACTACAGATTGGCATGAAAACCATATGTGGGAGCCACAATCAGTGGTGCCAGGTTCTATTATGCCTGCTTATAAACACATGTTTACAAATGAGGCAAAAGTTGAAACAGCGTATGCAGAAGCAGTCACTGTTAAAAAAGTTTTCAAAACACCATATGATGCACCAGGTATGCCTAAACTAGGTACTTGGGAAGAAGCAAAAAAAGCAGCTTTAGAAGAAGCTAAATTAATTGCAGCAGATATGAAAAATGAAAAAATTAAACAAGCAGTTGCAAATGGTACAATTCCTGAAGTTGTAGCAATTATTGCATATATGAATAGCTTGAAATAAGGGTATTTTTTGGAATTTAGTGTTGAAACGTTAAAAGAAGTTCAAGCGTATGCTTACTTTGCTTTCACGGCTCTGTTATGTGTGATATTATATTCGTATATTTATCACCTGTACAGCAGTGAGAAAAAGGGTGAGAAAAATTTTGAAAAGTATTCAAATATTGCGCTTGATGATGAAGTTGATTCAACACCTGTCAAAAAAGATTCGGATGATGAGCAAAAACAAAAAATGGAGCAAAATTAATGAATTGGTTAAGTGATGATATAAATAAACTTGCTTTACTTGCTGCTGTTTTAATTGTGGTTATATCTACTGTAATAATTAGTAAATATATCAAGCAGATGAAAACTGACAAAAGTACGGGTGAACTTGTTGATAAAGAATGGGATGGAATTAAAGAGTATAAAAATGAACTGCCTGTAGGTTGGGCTGTATCATTTTTAGTATTAATGGTATGGGCTTTTTGGTATTTCTTAGCTGGATACCCAGTAAACTCTTTTTCTCAAATAGGTCAATGGAATGAAGAAGTAGCACAGAAGAATGCAGAATTTTCTAAAAAATGGGCAAATCCTGATGAAGCTACTTTAATGGGAATGGGTGAAGGTATTTATTTAGTACAATGTGCACCTTGTCATGGAATTACTGGTGATGGAATTGATGGTAAATCTCACAGTTTTACATCAAGAATGACCCAAGAGCAAGTAACATATGTAATTAATAATGGTGCTAATAACCTAAAATCAGTATATCCAGGTGGAATGCCTCCAATGATGTTAACTGATGCTGCTGATATTAAAGCAGTTTCAGCTTATATTGCTGGTGGTTTTAAAGGTGAACAGCCTGCATCGTACGGAGTATGTGCTGGATGTCATGGTATGGATGGTAAAGGTATGCCTTACGTAGCACCAAATATTAAAGGATATGATACTTCATTAGTATCTGCTGTTTTAACTGACGGTAAAAAAGGTAACATTGGTATCATGCCTAAGTTTGATGATGGAAGATTAACTGATATTCAAAAAGAAGCAGTTGGTCGATATATCCAATCTATTGGTGAATAAGGAGCTTATGATGGAAGAAAGTAAAAGAAATTTATTTGCACTAAATGGTATCACTGGAATGTTAATTGCAGTTGTGTTATTGATATCTATTTTAGTTGTTTTAACTATTGTAAGCTTAAATATACAACAAACTGAAGCAACTAATTTCTATGAAATTAAGAATGCTAAAGAGCTTAAAGCAGTTAGTAAAGATAATGCGATGCATTACAATATAAAAGGGAGTAACTAATGAAACTAGAAGTAGTTATTACAATTGGTTTGCTGGCGATGGCTGCCTTTACTGCGTGGGCAGTACTAACTCCTAATCACCTATTTGTAGGTTAGAACTTGAATTTTAACTCACAACTTAATAAAGCAGTTTTTATAACTGCTTTATTACTTACCTCATTCATATCTTTAAATGCTCAAAATGTATTTATCCAAGAGGGACTAATCAATCCTAAAACAGTCAAAAAAATCGAATTAATCGGTAATGAATTAAAAGAAAAAACAGATGTAACTCTGCATTTATATGCCAATGAAACAATCAATGGTAAAACGATGATAGAATACAGAGAAGAAATTAGAAAAAATTATAATAAATCATATATCATATTACTTTTTGCACAAAAAGAGCAAAAAGTCGAAATTATTTCATCATTAAATTTAAAAACTAAATTCAATAAAGAAGATATTTTGGACCCATTTAGTGGTACAATCATTCCTCTTTTAATAACGAAACCAAAAAAAGATGCCATTGATGACAGAGCAGGTGCAGCCATGTTGAATGGTTATGCCGATATTGCAGAACAAGTTGCAAGTAGCTTTGACATTGAACTTAACAATGCTATTGGAAACAGTAATCGAAATATTATAAATACAATAAGAGTAATTTTTTATGTAGCTATTGTATTTATACTTATATTGTATATTAGGAAAAAATTTGCAAGAAAAAAACAATAAAAAAAGCTTTTGGCCTTATGGTATAGCAATCAGTATACTATTAGTGGCAGGTGCTTGTGCTTATAATGTAAAAATCGCACTGGAAAATCCCGTTGAGTACGATACATACTTCTTTTCTAAAAAACAGTTCTTAGATGATAATATCAATGATTTACTTGCTTCTCAAAAAAAGTTCAATGAAACATATGAAATTGATGTAAACTACGGTAAATTTGGACCAAAAAACAACAGTGTAAAAATTAAAATTATTGACAAAATCAGTAAGAAAGCCATTACTAATGCCAGCTATGAACTTTTAATTACAAGACCTGACGTATCAACTTTTGATATCAGACCTAAGTATCTTGGTATTAAAGATGATTACTACACATTTGAATCTTTTGATGTGGATAAAAAAGGTAGATGGCAAATACTGTTTAAAACTACCATAGGACAACTCACAAGTTTTGTAAAACTAGAAACTTATGCAATCATCGAATAAACTCTCCAAATGTAATCATTGTAATTTAGAATTTGACAATGACGTAATGATATTCGAGACAATTTCTGATAAGGAATTGTCTTTTTGCTGTAAAGGGTGCCAAGGTGTTTTTCACCTTTTAAGCAACGAAGGACTTGAAAGTTTCTATGATAAAGTAGGTTCACGTACACTTCATCCCATTCAAAATAATAAGACCGAATTAGAAAAGTTTGACCTAGAAGGTTATGCTAAAAAATATGTTACCCAAAATAACGGACTAAACGAAATTTCATTAATCATAGATGGTATTCATTGTAGTGCTTGTGTTTGGTTGAACGAGAGGGTTTTGCACGAATGTGATGGGATTATTGAAACCAATATAAACTACACCAACCACAAAGCAAAAATAGTTTGGGATCCAAGCGTTATCAAACTCTCACAAATTATTGAAAAAATACAATCTATTGGATATAACGCCTATGCCTATGATGCAAAACTTCAAGAGGTTCGAACGAATAAAACCAGACGCGAGTATTATTCAAGATTATTAGTAGGTATTTTTTGTACGATGAATATCATGTGGATTGCTATTGCCCAATATGCAGGATTTTTCAGTGGTATCAGTCAAAGTATAAAAGACATTTTAAACTTCGCAGAATTTGTTTTAGCAACTCCAGCGCTATTTTATACTGGGTGGCTTTATTTTAAGGGTGCATATTATGGTTTAAAAAACAAAATCATAAATATGGATTTTCTAATTGTATCTGGAACCTTATCTACTTATTTATACTCAATTTATGCCATGATGACACAAACGGGTGAAGTCTACTTTGAATCTGTTACGATGATTATCACCTTTATTTTTGCAGGAAAATATCTCGAGGTATTAAGTAAAAAGAATGCCATAGATTCTTTAGACAGCATTTCTTCTTCCATTCCAACTGAAGTGACTGTGATACGAGATAATGTCAAATCCATTATTGATACAACAGAAATTGTAATTGGAGATTTAATCGAGGTTAAACCTGGAGATAAAATAGCAATCGATGGCAAAATAGAGCAGGGTGCTGGAAGTTTTGATGAATCCAGTATCAGTGGGGAATCAATACCTGTGTATAAAAATATAGGAGATGGCATTACCAGTGGTACAATTTGTATTGACAGTGTTATTATGTATAAAGCCACGAAAGATTTATCTCACTCTCATCTTCAAAGTATCGCAACTCTGCTTGAAGACTCGTTGACAAAAAAGCCTAAAATCCAAATGTTAGCCAATCAAATAACGGGATATTTTTCACTGATGGTATTATCCATGGCTATTTTAACCTTTGTTGGGTGGTATATGATGGGCGTATCATTTGAAGATGCTCTTATCATTTGTATTTCAGTTATTGTTATTGCTTGTCCTTGTGCTTTGGGTTTGGCTACTCCTGTTGCTACTCTAATAGGAGTAGCTGTGGGTGCAAAAAAAGGAATACTTTTTAAATCTTCCTCTCACTTGGAAACGATGGCAAAAGCGACAACAGTGGTGCTGGATAAAACAGGGACTATTACAAATGGAAGTCCTGATGTTGTTAGTTATTCACAAAACCATGACTTTGATATCAATCTGCTTTATTCATTAGTCAAATCATCTACACATCCAATCAGTAAAGCTGTTGTTAAATACCTAGAAGAGAAGTATTCACAAATACATGAGTATTCTTTGGTTGATGCTAAAAATATAGAAGCCAGAGGATTAAGCGCAAGTTATAACAACAAAAAACTTTTAGGTGGTAATATTGAGTTTCTGAATGAAATGAAAGTTAATTGCACTTTAAATTCCTCGAAATCAGTTTTTGTATTTGCTGTTGAAGAAATTGTAGTATGTACCTTTGAGTTGGAAGATCGATTAAAAGAAGGCGCTGCAGAAACGATAACAAATATTAAAAAACTAGGACTTGATGTTATCATGTGTACAGGTGACAATGAAGATGTTGCAGCTAATATTGCAGCCCAAGTTGGTATAACCAAAATTTATAATTCAATGCTACCAAAGGATAAGGCTGATATAATTTCTAACTTGCAAAAAAATGACAAAATTGTTATTACTGTAGGTGATGGTATAAATGATGCTTTGGCCTTATCAAAGAGTGATATATCCATCGCTATGGGTAATAATGCAGATATCACTGTTAATGTTAGTGATATAATATTTATTAATAATAAAATTACTACACTCTATGATGCTATAAAATTAAGTAGAAAAGTTTTTCTTACCATTAAGCAAAATTTACTGTTCTCACTTTTATATAATTTTGTTACAATATCATTTGCCGTTTTGGGATACGTCATTCCTTTAGTTGCAGCAATTTCTATGTCGTTGAGTTCACTTGCGGTTGTGGGAAATTCAATAAGAATTAAAAAAATATTTAAATAATATAAGGTAGTTTATGGATGATAATGTAGTTAGCGCGATGTTGCTGGTCTCCATTGGTCTTGGAGCATTAGGACTGGGTGCTTTTTTGTGGGGATTAAGAACAGGGCAGTTTGATGATAAGAATAAATTTTTGGACGGCGCTTTATATGATGGTGAAGATGATATGAATATTGCAAAAAAAGTCCAAGATAGAAAAGATAAGATTATGAAAGACAGAGAAGAAAATGAAAAAAAGACTTAAGAACTGGTTACCCTTTAGATATAAAAGATATTACACTTTTGCACTATTAAGTCTTATATCGTTGGGGTTACCGTTTATTATAATAAATGAGCATCACTTTTTACTTTTAAGTTTTGATTACTTCCAATTCCATTTGTTTTTTGTTAAATTTGATATGCAAGAATTGTATTTAATACCAATACTTTTAATGATTCTGTTTGTTGGAGTCTTTTTTATGACAGCCCTTGGTGGTCGAGTGTGGTGTGGATGGTTGTGTCCGCAAACCATTTTTAGAGTTGTTTACAGAGATTTGATTGAAACTAAAATTCTAGGCATTCGAAAAAGAATCAAAAATAAACAAGAGATAGTTAAGGGTCAATACATCAAGAAAACAATAGCAGTTTTAATCTGGACGTTTTTATCTGCCCTTGCTGCTTCAAACATTTTATGGTACTTTATACCTCCAGAAGATTTTTTTAAACAAATAATGAACCCAAGTGAACACTATATACTCTTTGGTGTATTTGTGAGTACCGTTGCATTTTTAGTTTATGATATTGTTAAAATGAAAGAAGATTTTTGTATATATGTATGTCCATATGCAAGGATACAGTCTGTTATGTATGATACAGAGACGGTACAAACAGTCTATAATCCTTTACGTGGTGGGGATGTATATAAAAATGGAATCAAACAGTTTAATAAGAAACCAGAACTCTTGGCCATGAATCCAGCCGCAGAATGTACGTTATGTGATGCTTGTGTTAAAGTTTGTCCTACTCATATTGATATCAAAAAAGGTATTTCGCAATTAGAGTGTATCAACTGTCTAGAATGTGCTGATGCATGTACGATTGTCATGGCTGCATACGATAAACCATCATTGATTTCCTGGACAAATATGGAAGCAAATAAAGAAAAAAGAACACCAAAATACTTAAGGCCTAGAATTTTAGTTTACTCTTTTGCTCTTATTGCTCTTACTGTTGCTTTGTTTGTTGTGGGAAGTCAAAAAGAGTATATGTTGCTCAATATTAACAGAACTACGCAATTGTATAAAGTTAAAGACGAAAACATAGTTGAAAATGCCTACACCTTTCTATTTCAAAATACAGACACACAAGATCACAACTATTATTTTAGAATCCTAAATAATGATAAGATAATAATTAAAAGACCATCAAAATCCTTTTTATTAAAAGCTGATGATAAGCTTCGAAAAATTGTTGTTTTGTCTACAAAAGACCTGTTAGTCAGCGATAATACTAGAGATACTCCAATACCTATTCAGATTGAAGCCTATGCACTTGATGATAAAGAGAAAATTAAAATCATAAGAGATACGACTTTTGTATTTCCAAGACTGGATAAACTCAATAAATAAAACCAAGTGGTAAATAAAGAATTTACCACTTAAAATAAAATTCTCAAATATTACTTAACACAATTTTGCCACAAAATACCAATATAATATTATTATAGAATATGACTCATATAGAGTGCAAGTTTTGATGAAATATTAATATACAGAGGAGGTTGTTGGTGGATATCACGTAAAATTGGCATTAAGGGTTGGTCAAACTCATAAATCATAGCTGTGTAATAATAAAAATGGATGACCAGAAAATGTTATAAATGATATAAAGAGAATAGTTTAGGGATAATTTTTATCCTAAGATAAATTTTTTCTTAAAATAAAATATTTATAATTATTTGCTATAAAAAATTCAAATTATTATACTATAATTTCAACAGTAATTAAAAAAAAGGGAAAATAAATGTTAGTAACAAAAAAAGCTCCAGACTTTACAGCAACGACTGTACTTGGTAATAATGAAATAGTTGCAGATTTTAATCTGTATGAAAACTTTGGTGAAAAAGGAACGGTATTATTCTTTTACCCATTAGATTTTACTTTTGTTTGTCCATCAGAAATTATTGCATTTGATAAAAGACTTGAAGAATTTACTTCAAGAGGTGTAAATGTAATTGGTGTTTCTGTAGATTCACAATTTTCTCATTTTGCTTGGAAGAGCACTGAAGTTAACCAAGGTGGAATTGGACAAGTTAGATATCCATTGGTTGCAGATTTAAACAAGCAAATTTCTAAAGATTATGATGTTTTACTTGATGCAGGTGTTGCATTAAGAGGAAGCTTTTTAATTGATTCAGATGGTACAGTAAGACATGCAGTAATCAATGATTTACCACTTGGTAGAAATATTGATGAAATGATTCGAATGGTAGATACAATGATATTTACTAACGAACATGGTGAAGTTTGTCCAGCAGGTTGGGCAAAAGGTGATGACGGAATGAAACCAACAACAGACGGTGTTGCAGAATACTTAACAGACCATAAGGGAGATTTATAAAATGCCAAAAATTAATAAATACGTAGATATTGACCAAGTTGAAAGAGAAGCAAAAAAAGATTTAATAGACAGACACTCACCGTTTATCCACTGTGATGAACAAGCAGCTGCGGGTGAGCCATTTCAAGTAACAGTTAAAATGGGTAATGAATATACTCATCCAGATGATTTTGATCACTTTATTGAGTCTGTATCATTATATAATGGTGATGCACTACTTGCTAAAGCATCATATGTTCCTGGAACTTTAGGAAACGTTAAAGCACATAACACAACTACATTTACAATTATTCCAACAGGAAAAAAATTGAATTTAGTTGCACATGGTTACTGTACTAAACATGGTATCTGGGAAGGTACTCCTGTAACTGTAGCAGTTAGCTAGATTATATAAACAAAAGAGAATATTTATTCTCTTTTGTTACTTAACCAATGAAAATTCTAGACTCTGTCTTATTTGCTTTACTTAAAGCTTTGTCTGATCGCTCTAAAAAATGTATTAATTTTTCTTTTTGAATATGACTTGATATGCCAATACTAACACTTAGCTTTGTATCGTTCATAGCTGCTTTGTTTTGGATTGCTTCAATTTTGTCTTTTATTTGTTTTGCATAAACACTAATATCTTGATCTTGTCCACCTATTACAAATATTCCAAATTCATTATTGGCCAGTTTAATAGGAATATTACATTCGTCAATTGATTCTTGAATCTCATCTGCAACTTGAATTAATATGACATCTCTTTGTAAGCAACCAAATTTTTCAGAAATTTCATCAAGATTATTGATGTCAATATTAAGCATAGTTAGACAATAACTGGCATCTTTATTATGAACTGCGATTAAATGCTGTATTGTATTATGCATATATTGTACGGTATATAAATCAGTAAGAGTGTCTTTTATGGATGATTCATAATTTTGCACATCCAATTCTTTTTTGTTTACTTCCTTTGATTCAAACTCTTTTGGAAACAATGACATTATTGAATCTTTAATTTTAACAGGATTGGGTGGCTTCAAAATATAACCCTTCGCTCCATATTTTATTGCTTCAACAATTAAAGAATCATCTCCTTTTGAAGTAAGCATCACTATATTTGCATCTTTGTATTCATCTCTGATAATTTTTAATGCTTCAATGCCTGTCATTTCTGGCATGTTTACATCCATTGTTACAAAATCAGGTTTATGAATTTTGTATAAATCAATACCTTCTTTTGCATTTTTTGCAGTGGCAATTACATTAAACCCCAGATTTGTCAGCATATTTTCCAACATTTTTCTAATGGTTAACGAATCATCTACAATTAAAATATTTAACATCTATACCCTTTACTCTGACATAGTAACCAATTAAATCTAAGTACAAATTTGTTAAGTTAGTTAATGTGATTTTTTAATTAAATTTAATTGTTTCATAATTATAACATGATTTTAATAAAAATAAAAATTATTTATTGAATTTATTGGTTGTTTTTTAGAAGTATACATTAAATTTGTAAAAAATTAATAATTTTACTATACCCATATCTACGACTTTTTATCAGCTTATTATTGATTAATAATCGCTTAAGATCACTTTTATCTACATTTCTTTATATTAGCTTATTGACATTATCTAAAAATACATCTAAAATAACGTTATAAATTATTAATGAGGAGCTAATATGGAATCTGTTAAATTTTTAAAAACTTTAAATATATTATATGTTGAAGATGACTTATATATAAGAGAAAAAGTTAAAAGTGTATTTGATCAGATTTTTAATATTGTTGAAGTTGCGGCAAATGGACAAGAGGGATTTGATAAATTTGTCCAATGTAAAGATGATGATAATCAAATTGACGTAATAATCAGTGATATTAATATGCCTAAATTAAGTGGCTTGGAAATGATTAAAAAAATAAGAAGCGTAGATAAAGATGTTCCTTTTATTCTTACAACAGCATACAGTTCTTCCAATTTTTTATTAGAGGCTATTGAGTATGGCGTTTCGCATTATGCCATTAAACCTGTAGACTTAAAAGAGCTTATTGGACAAATAGAAGAGATATGTTCAGCTAAATACAAAATTAAGTTTATCGAAAATAAAAACAATGAATTATTAGAATATATGCATATAATTGATCAAGTGGCGGTTGTTTCAAAAATTGACCTAGAGGGAAACTATACTTTTGTTAATGATATTTTTTGTCATGCCTCTGGTTATAATAGAGAGGAATTAATAGGTAAAAGAAGAGATATCACCATACATAAAGACATGCCCAAAGAAGTCTATAAAGAGTTATGGAATTCTTTATGCAGCGGTAACAAATGGAGTGGAAAATTAAAAAACTGCAGCAAAGATAAAAATGAATACTTCACTAAATCAACCATAATGCCATTTTATGACATGCACACAGGAGAAATCATTGAATACATTGAAATAAGCTTTGTAATTACTGTAGATGAAAACGAAAAAAGAGAATTTAGAAAAAAAGTAATGCATAACATACAAGAAACAAAACGACAAAATTTTGTTGCAAGAAATATGATTGATGATTTACAAGCCAAACTTGAAAAATTTAAACATGTAGGTTTATTAGAAGAAACCATAATGGCTGAAAGAGAAAAAACCAAGAGATTTAAGAGACAGAGTAAGTATTATGAAATTCAGTTGGATATTGTAAACAAAGATAAGGAAATAATACAAGAGGAAGCCAGTAGAAATGTACAAAATATTGCCAAACAACTGCAGAATTTAAAATACAAAAAAGACATGTATAGTGGAAAGGTCTCAGACTTAAAAGAAGAACTAAACAAAAGGGTGGATTACTGTAATACTTTATCAGTACGGATCAAAGACCAAGCAAAAATGATACGTGATTTAAGAGATGTTATCCAACACAGAGAAAATCAATTGGAAAATAAAAATAAAAATAAAAAGATTGCTTAAAATCACTGCTACTTTATACTCAAGTCTAAAAAATAGCATTTTTGCTAAAATGTCTCATCAATAAAGGGATTCAAGTGCAAATTGGAGTGTATTGTGAAGACTATTTATTTTCCATAATTATCGTATTCTAAAGATATTACATCCATATATCCCATTGTAGCTCCAAAACTTATAATAGTATAAATTTATCAAAAAAGATTAGCGTTAATTACTTGTTGATTTATATGATATAAACATTGTTTCCAAAAATTAATATTCAAAAATCTTTAAGGTATTTAATTAAAAATCAGAATTAATATAATTTTAATATGGTAGTATCACTTTTTATTTAACTTAATATTTGTTTTGGTGGTAATCGTATGAGTAGTAATTTAACTTGTAGCTTTAAAAAAGAATTTCTTAAAGAAGCAACAATTTTATATGTAGAAGACAAAGAGGACATAAGAACAGAGGCGTTTGAAATTTTTCATGGCTTTTTTAAATCAGTTATCGTTGCTGTTGATGGAGAAGATGCCTTAAATAAATTTTTAAAATATCAGAAAGAAATTGATATAGTTCTTACTAATGTAGAAATGCCAAATATGGATGGACTTCAACTTTTAGAACAAATCAGAGAAAAAGACTGGACAATTCCAGTGCTGATATCAACAGCTTTTCAGGAATCTGATACTCTTTTGAAGCTCATTAAATTTAATGTGACAAATTACATAGCAAAACCAATACAGCTTAATACTACATTTAAAATCATTTCACTGCTTATGGAAGAAATACAACGTAAAAAAGATATCAAACGAAAAGAGAATGAATTAAGACAATTTATGTCTATCTTGGATTCTCTTAACTTAGTAAGTGAAATAAATACCGACGGAACCATTTCTTATGGTAATGACTTATACTTGGCAAAGACTGGGTATGGTTTAGATGAACTATCAAAGATTAATCATAAAATAATCAATAAAACTGATAATAATTGCATTCAAACCAATAATGCTCATAAGTTAATAAAAAATGGACATATTTGGAGTGGAGAACGTAAAGAAATCGATAAAGATGGAAAAATATATTACACCTTTGCTGTGATATTACCAATATTTGATAACAGTGGTAATATACAAAAATATGTAGAATTTGCAACCTTAACCACAAAATATAAAAGTGAAATTTTAAAGTTGAGAAAACATATTATGGCTATAAAAAGTAATAATTTTCAAGAAAACTTACAAAATAAAGATAAAGAGTTGGAGCACAGCCAACTTGCAACAAAGTACAAAAATAAAGAATTACTGTATATGGAACTTACTCAAAAACATCAAAGAAGAATAGATGAAAACGTAGAAAATGCACAACAAGTATTATTCGAACTTGATAAGAGTAAAAAAAGAATTGTTGACTTAGAAGAAAAATTAAAAGAACAAGAAAAAAGGTTTGATGACTACCAATCTGTACATAATGGAAAAGTAGAAGTAGAAGCAATTTAAATTAGAGAATTCGAATTACACCCTAGAGTTGAATCATTAAATATTATGAATATTCATAATATTTAATGATTTAGCCAAGTTTGTGTATAATCTTTTATTAATTTAAAGGATATATGTGCAAATACGTGTGTACTATGAAGATACCGACTGTGGTGGTGTTGTTTACCATTCTAACTACATTAGCTTTTGCGAAAGAGCACGAAGCGAACTTTTTTTTCAAAAAGGTTTATCTCCCCATAAAGAAAATGAATTTTTTGTTGTAAAACACTTAGATGCCAATTTTATAAAACCTGCTGTATTTGCTGATATCTTAGAAGTCAAAACTTCAATGACTACCATCAAAAATGCTTCTTTATGTATGAATCAAGATATCTATAGAGGTGAAGAGTTGATTTTTCAAGCAACGGTTAAAGTTGCTTACTTAAAAAATGGAAAGCCTTCAAAAATCCCCCTAGATATACTTGAAGTATTTAAAGTTGATTAGATGAATGTTTTTATTTCAATTGTTTTATTGTGCGTAGTTTCTTATGCAAAAGATGCTTTTTATTTTTTACCCAATGACTCAGTAAAATTAAAAGCCCATGTCGAAAAACTTATTAAAAATTCACAAAACAGTATCGATATTGCCATGTATAATTTTGAACATAAAAAGTTGGCTAAATTACTGAAAAATTCAATTAAAAAAGGTATAAAGGTCAGTGTGGTTTTTGATTCAAATAAAATTGACACAGAAAAAAAATTAAAATATGACTATTTGAAAAAAAATGGTGCAAATACCTATATCGCTGATAGAAAAATGCATTTAAAATTGGCTTTATTTGATAATAAAACTGCTATGTTTGGAAGTTTAAATTGGACCAAAGCTTCTTTTGAAGATAATTATGAAATTGTATATATTACTGATAATACTACAGTAGTAAAAAAATCGAAAAAAATATTTAAAGAATTAAAGGAAAAATAAGTGCTAGAACTGTTTATTATTGGATATTGTTTATACTTTGCTGTGACTATTTATACGTCATTTGTACAAATTGGTTATGTCAAACAATCAAAAAAGAAGACACCTGTTATTTTAGAAGAAGGGAAATATGAGGAAGCCGCTGATTATTCTATGGAAAAAGAAAAAATTGCAATCGTTTCACATATTTATGATTTTTGTCTGTTTTTTATGTGGATATTTTTTGGTCTTGAAGCGTTAAATAACTTAGTGACAACTCAAAGCATATGGCTAAAAGCTGTTATCTTTGTAGATGCTTTTATTGTTATTAATTGGATATTTGGATTACCTTTTGAATTGTACTCTACCTTTAAGCTGGATAAAAAATATGGCTTTTCAAATATGACTCCATCTTTATATATTAAAGATACTCTTAAAACTGGATTACTGTTTTTGGTATGTGGAAGTGCAGTAATTGCAGGGATTGCTTTTATAATACAAAGTTTTGATACATGGTGGATATGGGGATTTGTATTTATTTTTGCTATTTTGATATTAATCAATATGTTATATCCAGTAATAAGAGATAAAATGTTTGATAAATTTGAACCGCTTAAGGATAAAGAGCTGGAGAGTAAAATTGAAGCACTTTTAAGTGGTGTTGGATTTAAAAGCAGCGGAGTATTTCAGGTTGATGCAAGTAAACGAGATAATAGGCTTAATGCTTATTTTGGTGGACTTGGTAGCACAAAAAGAGTTGTTCTTTTTGACACATTAATTGAAAAACTAACCCACAATGAACTTTTAGCAGTATTAGGGCACGAATTGGGTCACTTTAAAAATGGTGATATTATGAAAAATATTGGAATTATGGGGTTTGTAATGTTTGTATTTTTTGCAATATTTGGGAATCTGAGCAATGAAATATTTATTGGTTTAAACTTAACAAATGAACCATATTCTATAATCGTCCTGTTTTTGATATTTTCACCTATTTTGTCATTCTTTTTAATGCCATTAATCTCTGCAATTAGCAGACACAATGAGTATGCAGCCGATGAATTTGGAAGCAAGTTATCTTCAAAAGAAGATTTAGTCACTGCATTATTAAAACTGGCAAATGAAAACAAATCATTCCCTTTATCTCATCCTATTTATGTCTTTTTCTATTACTCACATCCACCTTTGGTTGAGCGATTAAAAGAGTTGGGATATGATAAAAATAAAGAAAAATAATGCAACTATTGGAAAATGAGGTTTTAATTCTTATTCTTGGGTTTACTCTTGGAGCTATTTTTGTTTGGTTCATACTAAAACAAAAGCATAATTTAGAATTAAAATCTTTAACCAATGAATCCAATATTAAAATCACAAATATGCATGAAAAACTTCAAAGTGAAAAAAATCACTTTGAAGAAAAACTCAAACTTTTAGATGATTCCAAACAGCAACTAAAAATTGAGTTTGAAAACTTATCCAATAAGCTTTATGAGCAAAATATAAAAAAATCGAACAATAACCTATCTTTAGTATTAACTCCCTTTAAGGATCAAATACAAGCTTTTGGAAGTAGGGTAAATGAAATTTATAACGATGAAACCAAACAAAGAAGCTCACTGCTGGGTGAAATAAAATATTTAAAAGAATTAAACAGTAAAATCAGTCAAGATGCCATCAATTTAACCAATGCACTTAAAGGTGAGAATAAAACGCAAGGAGATTGGGGAGAAATGATATTGTCAAAAATACTGGAGCAATCTGGACTTAAAGAAGGGCGAGAATTCTCAACTCAAAGTTCATATACTTCACTTGAAGGAAAAAGGTTACGACCAGACGTTGTACTTCATTTGCCTAAAGATAAAGACATTGTCATTGATTCTAAAGTGTCATTGGTCTCATATGTTAACTATAATGAATCCAAGAATAAAGAAGAACGAGAAAAATCGTTAAAAGATTTGATGACTTCACTAAAAAGCCACATCAAGGATTTGAGTTCAAAAGAGTATGAACATATCACTGAGGTTAAAACACTTGATTTTGTTTTAATGTTTATACCAATAGAAGGTGCGCTCATGCTTGCTGCTTCAAATGACAGCAATATCTTTAAAACGGCATTTGACAATAATATCATGCTGGTATCTTCTTCAACACTGTTTGTGACACTTCGAACCATTGAAAATATCTGGAGATATGAATATCAAAATGAAAATGCACAAATAATATCAAAAAAAGCAGCTGATCTTTATGATAAGTTTGCTGGTTTTGTTGAAGATTTAGAAGAGGTTGGCAAAAATATAGGTAAGACACAAAAAGCGTATGAGTCTTCTTTTAATAAGTTAAGTACTGGAAAAGGTAATCTTTTGACACGGGTATCAGAATTTAAAGACTTGGGTGTTAAACCTAAGAAAGAGTTGCCATAAACTTCGAAAATTTATGGCAATAATATTTTAGAGTTGATTTAAAAGTAAAATATCTGCATAGTCACCCGCTTTTAAGTCAGATGAGTCTTCTTTTTGAATAAGCAGTGCTGGATTATCTAACATATTTGTAAGTATCGCACTCGTTCCTGATTTTTTACCATCGAAATTAATAATATACTCTCCCTTTTCATAACTTACGTTACAGGCAGAAAAAATAGTTTTTGGCATTTTTAAAGGAAAATCTTGTGTTATCTTGGCTTTAACTATTGGAAGTTTTTCACTTGCACCTCTTAATTTGTAAATCATTGGAAGTAAATACAATACAGCACAAACTGTACTAGAATATGCAAATCCAGGTAGGGCAATAATTAATTTTTTATCTTTTAGTGCAACAAGTATATGCATTCCTGGTTTTACATTTACACCATGAAAGAGTACATCTGCATTTAATTCTTCTTTGATGACATCTTGGACAAAATCATAATCACCCACAGATACACCACCTGTAGTTACAACAATATCTGCTTTTGTGAGTGCATTGTTAAGTAAATCAGTAATGCTTTTCTTATCATCTTCAATAACACCCATTTGAAGAGTATTAGCACCACACTTAAGAGCTAAAGCTTCAACAGTTAAGTGATTTGAACTTCGTATTTGAGCTTCATTGGTTTGTGTTTCACCCAAATCTAGAATTTCAGTACCTGTTGATGCAATGGCCACCGTTGGGTTAATATATACTTCTATTTGTGATATATTTAAAGAAGCTAAAACTCCAACTTCTGCGAATCCAATTTTTGCACCTTTTTTTATTAAGATCTCATCTTTTTCATAGTTTTCACCAATATTTCTTGTGGCAAATCCAAAAGGCACAGACTTGTCAATAATAATATAGTCTTGCTCAACGGTTACATTTTCAATTGGGATTAGAGTATCACTGCCTTGAGGCATAAGAGAGCCTGTGAAGGTTTTAATACATGTTCCACTGGTGACTGCTGATTTCACAACTGTTCCAGCAGGATTTTTATCTGTGATCTTAATTTTATTTGTTTCTTGATCTGCAAATTTTATCGCATAACCATCCATTCCAGAAGTAGGGTGGGCTGGTGAGTTATGATCGGCAATGATATCTACAGCCAAAATTGAATTTACTGCATTTGTTAAAAAAAGTTTTTGAGTGGGAATCTTGCCAAAATCTATGTTGTTTAATTTTTCTAAAGACTCATCAAAACTGATAAATTTTCTCATTTATTGCTCCATGTTATTTAGACGCAATATTATCAAATTCTTAGTAAATTTGAGTTTATAATATAAATATTTGACTAAATTTCTATAAAAATAGCATATCATTCGCAGAATTCATTTATCTTGGTTTTGGTTTGGCAATTTTTGCTGTTTCAGATTTTACGTTAATAACGTACCTTGAGAAAAATAGAAACCAAATATAAAGACTGTTATAAACAGTCTTTATAATATGCGTCATTAACAAGCGTTGAACACTTTGTGACTATTTTAACCCTTGTTTTATTAAATGCGCTTCTGTTGTTTCCTGGTTTAAATTTGAATTTAATGTAAACATATTTACCATCATTTAAATTCTTAACAAAAAGATATCTGGTATCTCTTTCAATTTTAAGATTTAATTTGGTCTCTCCATATCCTTTAATTTCATATGGTTTATCCAGCTTCTTTTCAATATGTGTATTGTTTCTATGTGTATCAATCATTTTTCTTGTCAAATCTTTAATCTCATTTGCGCTTACTGCAATAAAAGAGATTAGTAAAATTAGAAGAGTTTTTTTCATAATGATCCTTGAATTTTTTAACGAATTATAACAAAACTTTTTTCATATAAATTTAAAATTTTAAAATACCACTTTTTTTTATACAAATAACACCCATTTGCCACAATAATCAAATACAATTTAATATAAAGGATAAGTCATGGAACAAAGTTTTTTATATTTATCATTAAGTTTATTAATGTTTGCCTTTTTAAGTTTTTCGGCAATTATTTATTTGGAAAAAAAACTATAAATACTTGTGTGGCCATTAGGAATTATAAATCCGGTATAGAGCCGCTCAGCAAGGATTCTTTGATTTCCAAGACTTGTTTTTTGAAATCTTCAATTTGCTCAGCAGTTAACTTATCACCTAACTCTTCTTCAATCTTGTTTTTTATTTCGTTATCATCTAATTTTATTGTTGCTTGAATAAAATTCATCAACTCTTGCATGTTTTCTTGTTGCATTTTTTACCTTGGTTTTTTTAGTAGTTTATAAAAGTATTCTATTGCTTCTTGTTTGTTTTCTGAAGCAATATCATCTTCGGATCGTATAGATTTTGTTATCATTTTTCTTAAATTTGAATCTGTCAAATTCATGGAGTGATTTACAAATGTCTGGAGTCTAATGATTGAGTGAAGTTTTGATTGCAATAATTGTTCCATAATAACCCTCTCTTTCACTTAACATATTATACAAAACAATATATTTTAGACGCCTAAATTATTTTTTGTTGTTTTTAATAATAAGAACTTGTTCAAGAAGCATATTTTTAAATTTGTCATCAATTTCTTTCACACTGTTTATGATATCTTCTATTTGTTGTGTTGTCATATTGATTGCAAGTGGCACGATAGTCTCTTTTATAGTGTCTTGAAATTGTTTGATTTCTTCAGTGGTCATTAAAATCCTTTCGAGCATTTTATCAAAATAAAATTAATGTATATTGAAATTATCAACAATAAAAAAGTTATTAAAATCTGAAATGTGAAAAAAAATAGACATTTTTCTAAAATCGTTGTATAATATAGGTGTATAAAACTATACAGTAGGATAAGATATGACTGTTGGTGTTAACATAACACAATCATTATATGAATTAATAAATTCAAGATACACAAATGAAGTTTCTGATTCCATTCAGAGGTTATCAACTGGTCTAAGAATAAATAATGCATCTGATGATATTGGTGGTCTCATATCATCAAACAGTTTAAAAAATGTCTCTTCTGGGTTAACACAAGGTATAGAAAATGGCAACAATGGTTTAGCGTTGGTTCAAGTCTCAAACAAGGCCTTAGGCAGTCAGCTTAGTATTTTAAATACTATTAAAGAAAAACTCGATATATCAAAACTTCAATCTACCGATGATGCAAGTAAAGATGCAATTAGAGTAGATATTATAGATTTGATTACGCAACTTGATGATATTGCTGCTGATGCAAACTATAATGATATTTACACCTTGCAGAAAGCCAGTGCAGACAGTGATTTTAGTCTGGCTACAACCATCACATTGGAATCAGGCAGTGTTACCACTGAATCCATTAGATCAAACAGTGACGGCTTATCTTTGGATACATTGAAAAACTTAGCTGCCAGTGGATTAACACAAGATGTATCTGTTGAACAACTTGATATAGTTACAGCTGCAATTACAACAATAGAGGGTTATGAAGATGATTTTGATCGTTCTAAAACTGAATTTGAAATTGCAATAAATAATTTAATTGGAATAGAAAAAACAACATCTGCTTCAAAAGATGAAATATTAAATACCAATGAAGCCGATGAAAATGCAATACTAGATAAATATAAACTTTTGGAAAAACAAAGTGAATTTGCTATTGTTCAAGCAAATATAACTCAAGCTATCGTATTGAAATTATTGGCTACTCCCGTTGTTACACCTGAATACAACACAGAAAATAAAAATATTCCTGATTATTCTGACAAATCTGAAACAGACTACACCAATAACACAAATAATACAAGTTATGCAGATAATAGCTCCACAAATACGTCGTACTCTCCTAATAATTATTTATCAGGAAGTTATGATGCACCAAAAAGTAGTTCTTCTTCAGCAAGCACTAACACAAGTGAATAAAATACCGAACTTAGATTGAAATAGCTGTATTTTTGGTTAATTTTATGCTATAATCGCGAAAAAATTCAGGATATAAAAATTGGTAGCATTAAGTAAAAAGATTTCAAGCGTAGTAGGAAGAACTAACGCAAATTACGGTTTGATTAAAGAGGGTGATAGAGTACTGGTTGGCTTTTCTGGTGGGAAAGACTCAACTACATTAATTCATGCACTGAATCATCTAAAGCGTGTAACTCCATTTAAATTTGAATTCAAAGCTGTAACTGTAACATATGGAATGGGAGAACAAGTTGAATTTCTTGCCCAACATTGTGCCCAGCATGGTATTGAGCACGAAATAATCGATACTCAGATATATGAACTTGCAGGTGAAAAAATACGAAAAAACTCATCATTTTGTTCATTTTTCTCAAGAATGAGAAGAGGGTACCTTTACTCAACTGCATTAGAGCAGGGGTACAATAAATTGGCATTGGGACATCATCTTGATGATGCCATTGAATCATTTTTTATGAACTTTTTATACAATGGTGCTTTAAGATCTATGCCACCCAGTTATAAAGCTGAAAATGGTTTGGATATAATTCGGCCACTGATTTTTTGTAGAGAGAGACAGCTTCGTGCATTTGCAGATAGCAATGAAATAATGGTTATTGGGGATGAAGCTTGTCCTGCAATGAGATTTGACATTAAAATGCCCCATGCCAGAGAAAAGACCAAAAAGATGCTTGCTCAAATGGAAGAAGATAACCCTCAAATGTTTGTCTCAATTAAAGCGGCATTTAAAAATATACAAACTTCAACTTTTTTTGACAAAGAACTATTAGATGAGATTTAAAATATGAATATATTAATTTCTTCTTGTCTTTTAGGAGAAGATGTAAGGTACGATGGTGATAACTCAGCTATTGCATATGACAATACATCTTCTTTTACTGAAAAAGAACTTTTCATGGATATAATTTGTGAAAATTCTGTTTATTCGTTTTGTCCTGAAGTTTCTGGAGGATTACCAACTCCAAGAAGTCCTGCAGAAATAATAAGTGCAAATAAACCATTTAAAATTCTTACAGATAAAAATGAAGATGTAACTATAAATTTTTTAATGGGTGCCAAAAATGCTTTAGATATATGTAAAAAAGAAAATATTACAGTAGCTCTTTTAAAGTCAAAATCACCTTCATGTGGAAATTATGAAATCTATGATGGAACTTTTAGCAAGAAATTGACCAAGGGCGTTGGTATGACAGTTAAATTATTAGTAGAAAATGATATTAAAGTATTTAATGAAGCACAAATAATTGAATTGGCAAAATATTTAAATATGACCATTCCTACAAATAAAATTAACTTAAAGTTTTAATTCAGGCTTTTATATCTAATAATGCATCATGAACAGCATTTTGCGTTTTAATGGCGTTTGCATTTGCTTCATATGAAATAACAGTTGGTATTTGTTCAACTATGGCGTTGGTAAAATCTTGTGATGATTTTTGATTCTGTGGATCGCTCACTGTATTGTTAACACTGGCTATTGTTTGTGCAGATTCATTGAGCTTGAGTTGCATAGAGGTCATTGCGTTTAAGCTGTTATTGATTTGCATAATTATCTCCTTGAGATTGCAGTAGTAATTTGTTTAGATTTGCTTGTATGGCAATTTGGGCATCTGCGCCACTTATATCACTTGGGGCATTTGAGGCTCTTTGTATTTGAGACAATTTAAAGCTTGCCTCTTTAGGATCATTTGGTATTGAGGTGTCTAATCTAACTTCACCACCGGTGGCATACGCTTTTCCGTCTGGTCCAATCTGATATTTATAAGAAATGGGTGCAGTGGTAACCCCACTTGAAGCATGTGCTTGTTCATGGGTTCTGACTCTAGAATCACTGCTTTTAAACTTTTCAAGTACTCTTTGATAATCATTTTTATCAAATTTGCCTTCATTTGAAATGTCCACTATATCTTCTTTATTAAATCTGCTGATGGCTTCTTTTTTATCAACACTGTCTAATTCACCCAATTTTTGAGTTAGTTTAGAATATAATATACTTCTGTTTTGTGTTTCATTAATAATCATTATAGACTCATTTCTTAAACTTAGATTATTATAGCATTTTTTCAAATAAAGTTATATTATTTGAAAAATTAATATAAATTCTTATAAAATACGTTATGACTTTTTATATACATGATATTCATCTTTTGTTTATTGCTCTTTTTTCTTTATATATCTTTACAGATAGACTAATAATAAGAACCGTCATAAAGCAAAGCAGCAGAACAACCTTTTACAAGAACTCAAAAATCCCCATGATATTTATCACTTGTGGTATTATAATCAGTGGATTATTCTTGGTATTTGAAACAAATTTAAGTTTTTTGCTTCTTATTAAAATTATCAGTGCAATTTTACTATTTTATGGATTTTTTAACTGTCCCTTTTTTATGAAACAGCAAGAATGTGAAATAAGAAAATTTATGTACAGATTTGGAGTGCTAATTTTATTGGTTATTACATTGATTTTGGGATTTTTCATCTAGTACAGATTAACGCTGCACCAGATGGAAAGTTAATAATTAATAGTTTATGGCTACTTTATAGTTAGGATCATTTTCATTATACTCACAAAATGGACCAGCGTCTTTAAGAATTTTTTTACAATCTTCACTTAGGTGTCTAATAGATAATTCTTTACCAGCTTCTTTATATTTTTTTGTAATTGAATCTATGGCTTCAACTCCAGATATGTCCATAACTCTGGCATCTTTAAAATCTAGTATTACAAGCTTAGGATCATGTTTTAAATCAAATAATTCAAAAAATGATGTCGTTGATCCAAAAAACAGAGGACCATCAAATTCATAAATTTTTGTATCATCCCCATCTCTGTATACTCTTGATCTTACCTTTGAATGTTTCCATGCAAAAACTAAAGCAGAAATAATAATACCTGTAATTACTGCTATTGCAAGATCTGCAAAGATAGTAATAATTGTAACTGCTGCCAAAACAAACTTATCACTGTTTGGCATGTGTTTAAATCTGTGAGCACTTTCCCACTCAAATGTACCAATTGATACCATGAACATAATACCCACAAGCACTGCAACTGGAATTAAAGATATAAAATCACTTAGCGCTACAACAAATGTTATAAGAAGAGCAGCTGCAGTAATTGCTGATAATCTACCCCAACCACCATTACTAAAGTTAATAATTGATTGTCCGATCATCGCACATCCTGCCATTCCACCAAAAAAACCACATGTTACATTACCAATTCCTTGTGCAACACACTCTTGATTTCCACTTCCTCTTTTTCCACCCATCTCATCTAAAACTGATAGTGTAAGTAAAGATTCAATTAAACCAACAAGTGCCACTAATACAGCATAAGGTAATACAACCATTATAGATTCAAAATTAACATGTAGTGTTGGAAGTGCAAATGAAGGCAGGCTTCCCGAAATATCAGCTAAATCTCCAACTCTTTTAGTGTCAAGATCTGCAAATATTACAATACAAGATATAACAACAATAGCTACAAGTCCAGCTGGAATAGCTTTAGATATTTTGGGGAAAAATTGAACAATAATCATTGTTCCAATGACAAGAGCATACATAATTAGCCCTTCGTTTTCAAATAGCGGAAACTGTGCCATGGCAATTACAATGGCTAATCCATTTACAAAACCATACATTGCAGGCTGAGGAACTAATCTGATGAGTTTACCTAATTTAAATACCCCAATAGTAATTTGAATTAATCCAGCTAATATGGTTGCGAGTAAAATATATTGCAAAATAAAATTACCCAGTTCTCCATTTGCACTTAACAGTTCAAGTTCAGAAATACTCAGCGTTTCTTTTACTTTAATTCCAAGACCAACAAGAACAACAGCGATTGCTCCTGTGGCACCACTAATCATTCCCGCTTTACCACCAATTATTGCAGTAATAAGACCAATAATAAAAGCAGTGTATAAACCAACAAGTGGGGAGACTCCTGCAATTATAGAAAAGGCAACGGCTTCAGGAACTAATGCAACAGCAACTACAATCCCTGATAAAATATCATTTTTAGCAGATGAACCTATGAGTGTATTTTTAATATCTAACAATTTTATCCTTTTATAAAAACGCGATTATATCTAAAGTCTATTTAATAAAAGTTTAAGCTAGCAAAATGAATTATTTATCAGTACAGAAGTAATGTTTAATTTTTTTTGGATATAATTCAATCCATGAAAAAAGGCTTTATCAACTCAATTGGATTTAAACTCATTGTTCTTCTATTTGTTATTTTCACTACGTTAATTAGTGCAAGTCTCATATTTAACTCTCAAATTGATAAACTCAAGGTACAAATCGATAATATTTACTTCGGTAATTTTATTCCCATGTTAAGACTTCAAAATGTGGTAAACAACTACAGGGACTTAATATTTTGTATAAAAAAACAAGAATTTAATTGTTCAATAAAAACTCATGAAAAAGAAATTCTAACTAATTGGAGTTTTTACAACAACAGTTATAAAACAGATCAAGAAAGAGCTGTCGTAAACTCTATAAATAAAGAAATCAATCAATCCTTAAAAAATAAAAGACTTAAAAACTTGTATCGATCAATCAGTAAGGTTGATTTTTTAATTACTTATGAAACTGAAGAAGCCAACAAACAAAGGAAAGATTTCTTGAAAAAGTATACAAAAATGAAAGATTACCTTTTGTATAACTTTATAGCAATTATTGTTTTTTCATTTTCAATAATCATTTATATTTTCTTTCAAATCTTCAAAAAAGACAACCAATTAACCATCTTAAATAAAAAGTATAAAATAGATTCAATAACCGATGGCATGACTAAACTTTATAATAGAAGTTATTTTGATACGTTGTTTGATAACTTGCCATTTATTGCAAATGGAAACAAATGGCAGTGTGCTTTTATCATGTTTGACATAGATTTTTTCAAACAATACAATGATACCTATGGTCATGACATGGGTGATAAAACCCTAATTGCTGTTGCCAGCGTTCTTAAAAAATATTTTAATAAAGAGTATGAATATGTTTTTAGATTAGGTGGGGAAGAATTTGGTGTAATACTGTTTGATACAAATAAAGATATTATGGAAAATTGTTTAAAGCAGATTAATAAAAAAATTGTTGACTTAAAAATAGAACATAAAACAAGTCAAGCACTTGATGTTGTTTCCATTTCAATTGGAGCTATTATCTATGAGCCAGACAGTTATGTATCTGCCAACAAATTATACAAAATTGCAGATGAAAATCTATACAAATCAAAACAAAGCGGTAGAAACAAATACACAATCTAAGGAAAATAATGAACTTTTTATACGAAAAAAACCATCACTTTAATTTGGCAAATATGGTAACTTTTATGAATATAGCTAGCGGTATATTTGCAATATATTTTTTAACACATGGCAGTTTTTTATTTGCAGCCATTTTTGCTTGGCTGGGTGGTGCTTTTGATATTATTGATGGTAAAATTGCCCGAAAATATAACCTATCTACAGAATTTGGTGTTCAACTTGACTCTTTTGCTGATTTTCTTTCTTTCGTGATTGTGCCTTGTATGTTTATCTATTTTGCTATTATTGATGCTGCGCAAAATGACCTAAATTTTATATTTGTCTCTTTTGCATTTATTTATTATGTAATATCAGGATTAAGAAGATTAATTCAATTTAATATAGATGCGGATGCAGGTGAGGTTGCAAAACATTTTACGGGAGTTCCTACTCCATTAGGGGCAATTTTACTTTGGGTTGTATATTTGGTTTGGTTAACAGGAATACTATCCCCTACACTTGTTCTTGTTTTTACTATACTCATTGGTTATTTACTCAACTCAAAAATTAAAATTCCTCACCCATAATATGAACAGAGTTGTTACTATTGATTTGGGGTCAAACTCATTTAGGGTTTTAGTTTATGATTGTGATAAAAAAAGTATTTTAAATGAATACCATACTATTGTGGGAACTGCTGATGGTTTAATTGATTCTGATCTTATATCTAATGAAGCCATTCAAAGAATTATTGATGCCATCAATGATTCATCTGAAAAGTTAAAGTATAATCCTAAAGAATGCATTGCGGTAACAACAGCAGCAATGCGTATTGCAAAAAACAAAGATTATGTACTTGATAGAATATATAAAGAGACAGGGCTTGCACTAAACATAATAGATGCGCAAGAAGAAGCAAGACTGACTCTTTTGGCTGTTAAGTATGCACTTAAAAGAGAAAATATACCTTCGCAAGATTTTATACTCCTAGATATTGGAGGAGGGTCTGTTGAGCTTATTATCAATACCAATGAGTCATTTATCATTAAAAGCTTTAATTTTGGAATTGTTACATTAGAACAGATGCACAAAAGCATAAGTGAATTAACTATTGATTTAAAAGAGAAGAAGAAGAAAATTGAAAAATATATAAAAAGTTTAAATGTAAATTTAGAAAATCATGAATTTATTGCAACAGCAGGTACACCAACAACTGTTGCTTCAATTAAGCTTGGCCAGACTTTCAAAACGTATGACAAAAGTAAAATTAATGGTACAAAAATAAACTTAGAGGATTTAGACTCTTGTTTGAATTTATTAATCAGTTCAAATGAAAAAAAATCCTTAAAAATATTTGGAACAAATAACAAAGAATTTATAGAAGTGGGTATTTTAATATACGCAACAATATTTGATGCTCTAAATAAAAAAGAATCCATCGTATTTGACGATGGATTAAGAGAAGGTGTCGCAATTAACTATGCAATATCTAAAAATTACTAAACAAGTAATTTTAGATTTTGCTCTTGAGCTGCATTAGCTTGTGTTGAAACCAAATAACCTACTTGTGTCAATATATTGGCTTTTGAAAAATCATTTATTTCTTTACCAAAATCAACATCAACTATTGCAGAACTGGCTTTTGCTAAATTTACTTGTTCTGAAATACTGTTTCTAGCACTTGATTCAAGTTGATTTTCAGTTGAGGCAAATTCACTTTGAGTCTCATTGAGTTCGTCTGTTGCTACACTAATTCTATCAAAGATTCCAGTAATATCACCTTGATTAAAATCTGTATTTTGAATTAAAGTTCCAAGTTCATTGGCAATTTGAATTAACTTGAGATCGTATAGAATTGTAAAAGAAGCTGGACAAGGCCCAAGGTTGAGAAGCAAAAAAAATCTGGGCACGGAGCATACTACTGTATGCGAGTACTCAGATTTTTTTAGTGACGAAAAGATTGGACCTTGTCCAGCCTCTTAGTCGTTTTCAGGAAACTGATCCCTAACCTGTTTAATATGAGGAAGAATATCAAAGAAAACATCGATAATAGTGTCTCTGTTCGGTTTAATGTTAATACGTTAAAGAGTGGGGCTTATAATAAAAAACAAATCACAATAAAAGATAATACTCTTTATAACTATCTTTTTTCACGATTAAAAAAATAACCTTTTATGTTAAGGGGTTATCTT
>ENA-ORXI01000422-ORXI01000422.1-sediment-metagenome-genome-assembly--contig:-NODE-422-length-35350-cov-11.894594_pt1 | contig 35350 bp, 32 predicted proteins | sample MGYA00237861_ERZ511468 | MGnify/ENA primary metagenome ERZ511468 (study PRJEB26299, sample SAMN06266213) | sediment metagenome | isolation source: Hudson Canyon methane seep mesocosm | place... | reverse complement strand
TGTGCTTTTTTAACATTTTCAATCAGCCGGTCTACCCCGAGGTTATTAAAGCCCATGCGGTTGATAATGGCTTCGTGCTCAACGAGGCGAAATAAACGCGGTTTAGGGTTCCCCGGTTGTGGGCGCGGAGTCACCGTGCCGATTTCAATAAAGCCGAACCCTAAGGCTGCTAGTGAGTCAATATGGGCGCCATTTTTATCGAGCCCCGCAGCCAGTCCAACGGTATTTTTAAAGCTTAGCCCCATGACGGTTGTTGGGGGTGTGTTAACGGTTGGAAAGAGTATTTTTGTGCCTTTTAAAAAATGCAGCCAATCAAGCCCTGTCAGGGTTAGGGTGTGGGCCAGTTCAGGATCCAATTTAAACAGTAGCGGTCTAATTAAAGCGTATAAGTTCATAGGGTTTGTGCGTTAAGTTGATAGGGGCTGGGGTCAACGAGCGGGGTGCGTTGACAAATTAAATCGGTTAGCAAGCGCGCTGATGCCGGCGCCATGATCAGACCGCTACGGCCATGACCGCAGTTGATACTCAGGTTGTTAAGGGTGGGGTGTAGGCTAATAGTTGGAATACCATTGGGAGACCCCGGCCGGAGGCCGGCCCAGTGATGGATGACTGGAAAGGGCTTTAAGTCCGGTAGTAAATTTAGGGCAAAGTTTGTTAGGGCGGCTTTGGCTTGCGCGGTTGTGGTTTTGTCGAAATCCATTTTCTCGACGGTGCTGCCGGCCAGTATTTTGCCGTCTTTGCGCGGTATTAAGTAGCGATCGCCGGCTAAAATCATCGGGTCTAAAAGGCCTTGTGGGCCATCAAAAATAAGCATTTGGCCTTTAAGGGGTTGGACATTGAGTGTGCTCGCATGGGTGCTGGGCTGAAGGTTTTGCCACAGTTGGCCCGACCAGGCACCGGTGGTTAAGGTGAGATGATTAACCGGTAAGGTGCCTTGGGAGGTGGTAAGGGCGGTAATCTGATTATTCTTACAGCGCAGCCCTTGTAGTTCACAATCTTCGAGTACGGTCACTTTTTTAGTGTGTAAATCGGCTTTCAGCGCTTTGATAAAGCGGGGGTTACGCAGCTGTGCGATGTCAGGAAGCCATAAGGGCTGGTCAAGCGGGCCATTAAGGCGAGACAGCATGGACTTAGGTGCTGATTTAATGGCGATGCGATTGCGTTGGCACCACTGCTCGGCCGTTGGGTAGTCAGGGTTTTCGGTAATGAGTAGACCTGAGGTTAAATACTCCGAGTCAATACCGGTCACCTGATGCAGCGTTTCGGTCAGGGCGGGGTAAAGCGTTAAACTGGCATTAACCAGTGTCGTAATAGCTGAATCTTGGCGCCAAGGGTATAAGGGCAGCATGATGCCGCCGCCAGCCCAGGAGGCTTCCCGGCCAATTTTCTGGCGGTCAAGAACCGTGACGGTCAGACCGGCCAAGGCGAGTTCGCGGGCGCTTAACAGCCCCATGATGCCGCCGCCAATCAGGGTAATATCAGGTGTGCCTAGCATGAAAAAAATAGACTGTGGTTAAAGGTAAGGGCTTATTTTACCTTAAAAAGCCTGCCTTTCGGGTTTAGATTGTCGGTGCAGCTTAGCGGTGGCTAATGTCTTTTTGTAAGTGTAAATGACACTGTTGGCACTGGCTATAAAGTGTTGTGAGCTGCGGTGTGAGGGTCGATGTTTTAACTAACTGTTCAAAGTGACCGTTCGGTGTTAAAAGGGGCGGCAGTTCAACGGAGACTTCATGGCTATGGATGCCGTGTTTTTGAGCGACCAGTAGATAATATAAATAATGCAGTGCACGAATAATCAGCTGTGGGTTATTAAAAACATCGGTAATAGCCGCGAGTAGGGCGATTTGAAAAGACCGTGAACGGTTATCCAGGGTGAGCTCATTTCCTTTCACCGTGCAGATCACCGGTAAGACTTTTTCGGTCGTGGCATCACTGAAATCTAACGTAGGTAAGGGGTGTTCAGGGGGGCTGCGCTGTTGTTTTTGGGCCAGTGCATGGGCGTAATACCAACTCATACTGGTGGCAACAGGGTCATCGCTGGGTGCGGTTTCAGGGCGTGAGAAGGCCGTGAGCACCGGGACCAGTTGGCGGCTAAGGTCCGTCAGTGAGGTGTCGTTTGGGTGTGCATTTAAGACCCGATGCGCTAAACCGCCGATTAGAATGAGTCGCGATAAGGGGTCAAATTGTGCTGTTTGTGCCAGTAGTCGCCGGATAGCCGGGGCTTCAAGTGCCGTTGTGGTCCACGCCAAAAAAGCGATGGTGTTGCCCAAAATATAAGGGTTTTCTTGTTGCTTGGCACAGTTTAAGAGCTGTTCAATAAAGCTGTCGGTGAGCGTATCGGTGAAATTATCACCGGCCAGGCGAAAAATGCGGGCAGGAAAGGCGCTGTGGCCTAAGGGCTCAAAGTGACGGTTTTTAAGGCAGGTGACAAAAAATTGGGCCAGTAAAAAATCTTGCCATTGTTGGTGCATAAAGCGAAATTGCACGTTGTCGGTGGGGATAAAAACACTGTTTTCTAACAGTGTCTGGCAACTGGCGGGGTGCTCAATAATACTAAGGCTGGTGAGAATATCGCCCCGATGGGGCTCAATTTGGCGGTAATACCAATCGCGGTTGGTTTTTTTGCTGTGTTCAAAAAAGGCCTCCCAGTTTTTTCGGTGGGTGTTAGTGTCATGACTCAGGGCGGTACTGTTACTGGTACCACGGGAATCCACAAAAAACAGCCAAGCGGCAATCGCTAAGGCTTGGCCTAAGTGGGCTACGGTAATAAATTGTTGGGTTGGCGTTAAGGTGCCGATGAGTGGGTTTCGGGCCAACAGGCCGCGCAGCGTTTGGCAAAAAATACTGCTTTGGGTGGGGATTTCAGGGTGTCCCAGCTGGCAACCGGGGTCGGGTTGGTAATGGGCTAAAATGGCCGGGGTTAACACCTGTTCCAATAAATGTGGGTTATCTGCCAATGTGGTGACCCAATCCCGGCAGGCCGGAAAAAGGGCTTGGGCTTGATCGGTTGTCAGCGTTTGAATTTCAAAAATATCGTCTCGAGAGCGGGCCAGCCGTTCGAGGCCGTGGGTAGCACTTCGAAGACTGATCACGATAGTCAGCTGGGTGTTATGGGCGTAGCGTTGGTTAAAAAGGTGTAACAGGGTCTGGATTTGGGCAAGGCCTAAATTAGCGTGGTTACTGAGAAAATCATCCAAACCGTCCAAAATCAAGGTGGTGGGCTTTTTCAGTAAGGTTTCTTCCAGCCAATTCCGGTCACAGTGGAGTTCCGGCGAGAGGGTTTCGCTGCGTTTGAGCCACCATTGCCACAGGCGTTCCCAGTCAAATTCTTGGGTGGTATGGTCCTCAAAAGTGACTTGTTGCAGCGGGATAAACAGTACCAGTGGGTTGGGTGGGGCCGGTGTGGAAAGGTAATGACAGCCTAAGTGCCAGGCAATCATGCGGCAGACAAACGATTTCCCCACCCCGGCCTTACCGGTAATCACCAGTTGTCGGGGCCGGTCATCGCTTTTCTGCAGGGATTTTATGACCTGAGTAACGATGGCTTGTTGGCAGCCCAAATGGGCGCCGGTGATCGCCGGCGGCGGTGTTGCTGTGTTGCTCTGTGGTGGCTCGATCAGCTGTGTACAAGCCGATTTTTGGTTCACTTGGACGATTCTTTTTAAGGTTTCATCGACCAGCATCGGGCCTAAGTCTTGGGCTTGTTGGCGAACGATATCAGCGGCAATACTGACAATCGGGGCGTTAATGCGTTTAGGGATTTTAATCGAGTTATGGGTGCCGCGAAAAAAGATCTGGCGCGCATGGCTACTGGCTTGGTAGCGCACCGATAGATCTGATTTAGCGCTAATATCCTGCACTTTGGGGTAGGGCAGGAAGGCTGCTTTACAGCGGCGTTGTTGGTGCAAAAATTCGGCCTCCCAGTGGCGCAGTTCTTTATTTTTACAATAAATACTGGCGATCAGGTCGTTTTTGCCAAAATCCTTTTTGCCTTGGGTGAGCAGTCGGGTCAGGGTGAGTGCCGGCCAGGCCAGTGGATACAGGCCTTGGTAGGCGAAATGGCCTAAGCTACTGGTTAACGGGTCGCCGCCTTGGTGCGGGACGGCGATGTTCAGGATTCGTCGGGTTTTAAACCACAGCGATTCGTTGCTGGGGTAGTCGAAGGTGTGTTGCGCTAGCCCGGTTTCAATATGGGCGGCAAAAGCGTTACTTAACAGTTGTTTGACCACCAGTCCGCCAGTACTGTGGGTGATAAAGGTGATATGGCGGTGGTTGTTAAATTCATTGTCCAGCCAAACGGCTAAATCATCGGCGGCTTGCTCGAGGCTGCTGCGCTCCCAAGGTTTAGAGGGGTAGTCAAAGGAAATCACCTCACAATCGACCCCGGCCTTGGTGAGTACCCATTCGGGCATTTTGCCCCAGGTTTTTAAACTGTCGCCAAACAGGCCGTGAACAAAAACCACTAAACAACGGTTGTTACTATAAGGGTGTTGAGCGGCGCTGTGGTGAATACGGCCGTAGCGGCAGGTTTCTGTCCAGAAGGTGGGGTTCATAAGGCCTTAAAAGCTTATCAGCGTCGGTGTGGTGTGGGGGCGGTTACAAATTAATTTAACACGATTAGGCGCTGGGCGATTTAAATTTGAGGGGATAGGGGGTTTAGAGCCGTTTTAAGGTAAAAGCCCCGGTAAGGGTTAAGTTACGGGTGTCTTGGGTGCTGAGGGTTACTGGGGTTAAGGCAGGGAAAAGTCAGAGTAGCCGACAAAATAGTGTTGTTATTTAGCAACAGCGGTGAATTTATTTTAGCTTAGCCCCGCAAGTAATTGATTTTAAAGAATAACTGACGTAATAGAAAAACAACGAAAGGCTTGAAAAGTAGGCTAAAAGTTGCTAGTATGCAAACCGTAGCATTAGCCATTGTTGTAACAGGGCGATTACGTGTTGCAACAGTACAATAAAATGTGAAAAAACAATTCTTTTAAGGGGGAATAAATGAAAAAAACACAACTAGCCGCAGCGATTGCCATAGCAGTCTCAGGCGCAGTGATCGCACCGCAAGCATCAGCGGGCGACCACAAAGGCATGCAAGCGCAAATCAATGCGTTATCAAGCATGATGAAATCAATGCAAAAAGAACTGAAACGCGTTAAATCAGCGGGCGGTTCACAATCGTTGCAAGAATGGGAAAACACCGTTAATGCAGTGAAAAAATTGTCTGAGAAAAAAGACATGGTGCGTTTCACCGGTGGTTGGAATAAGCTTAATGAAGGGCGAGGCGGCTTTTCTGCCGTAGCGGGTACTGCGGGTGGTACCAACGCAGCAGCGGGTCTGTTGTCCTTGCAGGGTGCTGCTACTGATGCTGCTTATGAGCAAGGTGGTGGTTCAATGGGTGATCCGTTAGCCGGTAAATGTGGTGCGGATGCTGGCGCAGTGACTGCTTCATGTAAAGCATCGGCTGATGGCTGGGACTTTGGTTTCGGTTTTGATCACCACATCAGTGATGACACCATGGGCTTATTGCCAGGAATGGATTTCTCTGCGGAATTGATGATTAACTATTCAGAATTTTCCGATGGTGTAACACGAAGTGCGGTTACCGGTCAAAAAGTGACTATCAACGAGATTTCAATCTCAGCGTCACCTAAATTGAAATTGGCAGACGGCATCATGGGTATCCAACCTTGGGCTGTTCCGATGGGTGTTGAACTCAACGTTATTTCACCTCCATCAGGTGCGGTAACCGTGACTAGCATCGGTAGTGTTCACGCAGTTGGTTTTGATTACAACTTAATCGGTAATGTTTATCTCGGTGGTGAAGGCCGCTACCATTGGTCACCTGATTCAGTTGACGGTATTGACACGGATGGTTTTACCTTATCCGGTTCTGTAGGCTTTGGTTTCTAAGAAAACTTAAAGTTAATACAGTACATAAGAAGGGTGGGGATTTTCCCCGCCCTTTTTTTATGCCTGCTATTTTTTACAGGTTAAAAAAAATACACAACAATCGGCTATTTACGGTTATTAGTTGGTAAAGACGCGCTTAATTGCTACTATTGCCCGCTATGAACGTACTCTATCCACCCCTTGCCCCGTTTAAGTCATTTTACCTTGCCGTCACACAAGGTCATTCGATCTATGTCGAGCAATCGGGTAATGTGAACGGGATTCCGGTGCTTTTCCTCCACGGCGGGCCGTGTTCAGGAACGCGTCCTTCCCACCGTCAGTTTTTTAATCCCGATTTTTTTCATATTATTTTGTTCGACCAGCGCGGCTGCGGGCAATCAAAACCTTTTGGGGAAATCCAAGGCAATACTACCGCCGATTTAATCACCGATATGGAAGCGATTCGAGAACACCTTAGCATTGACACGTGGGTGCTTTTTGGCGGCTCTTGGGGGGCGGCATTAGCACTGCTCTACGCCCAGCAATATAATGAGCGGGTTGAGGCGCTCGTACTTCGGGGTGTTTTTTTAGCGCGCCGCCAAGATATGGACTGGTTTATTAAAGCGGGGGCGAATAAAATTTACCCTGAATTGTTTGAGGATTTACTCGCCGCCTTGCCAGAACATGCTGTTAATGAGCGCGTCGAGAGGCTTTACCAGACTGTATTCGGCGCTGATCACCAGGCAGCCATTAAGGCAGCCCAAGCATGGGAAGCGTGGGGCAGTCAATTAGCGGTGGGGGCAGACTATAGCGCCGATGACGGCGGCGGTGATGCTGAAAAGTTACTGGCCCAAGTTAAAATGGAGCTTCACTACGCTAAAAATAATTACTTTATTGAAGACAATCAAATTTTAAATCAGTGCGGTACACTGACCGACATACCGGCGGTGATTATTCACGGACGTCAAGATTTAGTCTGTCCACTGGAGGCGGCCTGGTCTTTAGCCCGAGCCTTACCGCAGGCTGATTTTAACGTGTTACCGACTGCCGGCCATATCGCTCAAGGCGATGCCATGGTCGATGCCTTGGTGACGGCCATGGACGATTTAACAAAAGAACCTAATTAGGTAAAAGGAAAATAACGTTTTGGAACAACTGACGAAAAAAAGAATTATTATCGCGATGACTGGCGCTACCGGGGCGGTTTACGGCTACCGTATGTTGGCGATTTTAAAAGAGATGGCAGCGTTTGAAACCCATCTGATCATTTCTGATGCCGGGGTGCTCAATATTAAGCACGAATTGGATTTAAAGCGTAAAGACTTGTATGCCTTGGCCGATGTGGCTCACGACATTAACGATATTGCCGCCTGTGTGGCCAGTGGTGCGTTTAAAACCGAGGCGATGATCATTGCTCCGTGTTCGATGAAAACCTTAGCCGCCATCGCTCACGGCTTTGGCGATAACTTAATCTCAAGAGCCGCGGATGTGTCTTTAAAAGAACGGCGCCGGTTAGTGGTGGTCCCGCGTGAAACGCCGCTGAATTTAGCCCACATTCGTAATATGGGTCTGGTGACCGAGATGGGCGGTATTATTTTCCCACCGCTCCCGGCCTTTTACGGCAAGGCGAAAACCTTAGCGGAGCTTATTGACGAAACTGTTGGGCGGATACTGGAAACTGCCGGGGTGGAAACTGAAGGGTTGTACCAACCTTGGGAAGGTTTAGAAAAAAGACCATAATTTTTTGGTTTTTTTAACGCAAGATTAGTTTTATTTAAGGGGGCGTTGAATTTTCCTGACAGTTGATCGTATTTTCATTAAGGCTAAACCTCATGCCAAGAAAAGATTTAGTGCATTACAGAGTCGTGCAGTAAAGTAAAATCAAGCCGCTCCGAATTACTCTTAGACTCAATCAAAAAGGTCTGCTAGGCTTCACGTTACTTTGTTTATTCTTTTCGATTTAAAAAATACTCAACATGGCAAAAAAGGCAGCGCCCCTCACCCTAGTAGATACCCAGAACCTAAAATTAGCTATTCAGGCTCACCAAAACGGTGACACTGACACCGCCGAAAGCGTCTATCGACAGATTTTAAAAAAAGATCCCAGCCATGCCGGGGTCAATAATTTTTTAGGCATTCTTATGGGACAAAAGGGTGATTTTAAAAAAGCCGCTAAATTAATACAGACATCAATTAAAACCAGCCCCAAAAATCCCGCAGTCCACAAAAATCTGGGCAATGTCTACAAAGAACTTGGCGACCTTAATAAATCAGCTACCAGTTACCAAAATGCCATTCATTTAAAGCCTGATTACATTGAAGCGCACCATGAGCTCGGTATTATTTACTACGGGCTGGGGAAAATAGATAACGCTATCAACTGTTATCAAAAAACACTAACGCTTAATCCAAATCATGCGCATGCCCACTTTAACTTAGGCCTTGCCTACAATGCTTTAGAGCAATTTGAAAAAGCCACCCAACACTATCAACAATCCCTAGCATTTGACCCTAATAATATTCAGGCTCAAATGAATCTAGGCGAAGCCTGCTATGAGCGAGGTCTTTACACCGAAGCCATAACCCATTTTGAACAGGCGATTGTTTTAAACCCAAACCAGCAAGATGCTTTTTATAATTTAGGCATGACCTATACGGCGCTTAATCAATTAAATGCAGCCAAAGACAATTATCAAAAAGCTATCTTATTAGATTCCGACTATACCGAGGCTCATAATAATCTTGGCATGACATACTACACTCTGGGTGACTTCGAATCGGCCACTCATTCATTTATAAAAGCCATTACAAATAAATCAGACCACAAATCTGCATGGGAAAATTTACTGTCAGTCATATTAATTTTCCTACACTCTAATTCATCACTTGATAACTGGATTGGCTTATATAAAAAAGATCTTCCTCCTAATCTTTTATTTCATCCTTATTTTGAAATTTTAAAATACCAATTAGCATCAAGTACACCTCATACAGCTGATCATGCTTTCCAAAAAGCGCTTAAAAGACTACCGTCAATAGCCGAAGAAAACATTGCTAATCCGAATAAGCGCTTTCGGGGTAAAACAACACCCAGTGCCCCAAAAAAAATGATTACTCTTCTATCTTTTGGTCGGAGTGGCACAGGGCTTATACACAGCTTAATTGACAATCACCCAGAAATATCAACCCTTCCGAGTATTTATTTTTCGCAGTTCTTTAATGCCACACTATGGAAACAACTTACTTCTGAGGGATGGGACGAAATCCCGAGTAAATTTATTAAACAATTCGACGTTTTATTCGATGCCCGCTCTTCAACGCCAGTCCCCAGTATAGAGAGACCAAAAACCTTTTTAGGTTATAAAGAGGGCATGGCTACTGTTGGTGATAATAAAGACCAATTCCTTGTTGTGGATCGTGAGTTGTTCCATTTTGAGTTAAAGACTTTAATGAACCATTACACACAACTCAACCCTATGGTTTTTTTCACGCTAGTGCATCTAGCCTACGAAAAAGCCTTAAAAAACAAGGATAAGAAGCACACTATTTTTTATCACATTCATAATCCTGATAGTTATTCCCAGCTGAACTTCCTAAGATATCAACCCGATACACACTTATTAATGATGGTTCGAGAACCCATACAGAACTGCGAGTCTGCTATAAAGCCGCACTTTAAAGCAAGCGACTACTCTAAAGTTTATCTTCAAATTCTCGGTATACTTTTCGGTATTGATAAAATTTATTTTCGCACTCAGAATTCAATCGGAGTCCGCCTTGAAGATTTAAAGAATCACCCCAAAGAAACTATGGCACATTTATGTGAATGGTTAGGGATAGAAGAGCAGCCGAGTCTGTATGAAATGACTGCACAGGGGAAAAAGTGGTGGGGAGATCCAGCTAGTCCAGACTACAATGAAAAAGGGATGTCTCCTTTTGGAACCTCTTCTATAAAGAGACCTGTCGGCAGTATCTTTAGCGAAAAAGATCAGTATATTTTACGAACACTTTTTTATCCCTTTAGCCTGCGATTTGGTTATATTACAGAGGACCCTGTAACGTTTAAAAAAGATTTACAGAAGATAAAACCTCTACTTAATGATATGTTTGATTTTGAACTAAAAATAGCTCAAAAAGCGCAGCTTAATCCATTGTCATTAAAAAAATCTGGTCCCTACCTTTCTTTCAGAACAGGATTAAAAAATCGGTGGCAGGTGTTAAACGAATTTAACGACTACCCCTATATGCTGACGCCTTTAAAAATTAAGACTAAATAAATGAGTGTTAAAATACTTTCAACCTTAGGTCCTAGCTCCTTAAATAAATCAACAGTTCAAGCATTGGAGAAAGCTGGGGTCAACCTCTTTAGAATCAACCTTTCACATACTCAGTTAGAGGACGTTGAAAAAATTATTTCAAATATTCAAGCCTGGACTGAGGTGCCAATTTGTTTAGACAGTGAAGGTGCACAGGTTCGAAATGGATTGATGGTTGCGGGACAGGCACTTTTTAACACCGGAGATTTAGTGAAAATTCATTCGTGTGGGGTGATCGGTGATAGTGAAAATATTTCTTTTACGCCTGCTTCTGTTTGTTCACAATTGCGCATAGGTGATGTAATCCAAGTTGATTTTAATTCAGCTTCATTTTCTGTTGTGGACTGTCACAGTGATTATTTAACCGTGAAAGTAATTCATGGCGGTTATGTGGGGAGTAATAAAGGTGCTGTTGTGAGTAGGTCTTTAAAGCTGGCGGCGATCACGCAAAAAGACGAAGCAGCTTTTGACGTGGGTCTTAAGATGGGCATTAAGAACTTTGCCTTATCTTTTACGCATTGCGCGGATGACGTTGCGCAAGCAAGGAACATTATTGGAGAGATGAACTTAATTTCAAAAATTGAAAGTATTCAGGGTGTTTTGAATTTAAAAGAGATACTGCCACGGGTAGATCAGATTTTAATTGATCGGGGCGATTTATCGCGTGAAATTGCTATTGAAAAAATACCGTTTATTCAACGCAGTATTATCGCCTATGCGCGAATATATGAAACACCGGTTTATGTAGCCACCAATCTCTTAGAATCAATGATTCATTCAGGGACACCGACTAGAGCTGAATCCAATGATGTTGCCAGTACGTTATTGATGGGTGCCAGTGGGCTGGTTTTAGCGGCCGAAACGGCTATAGGTCATTATCCTGTTGAGTCCGTTAAAATGATTGCTGCTATTATTAGACAATTTGAACACTGGAGTCCTGAAACATCATTCAAGGATCTTATTGACTTTGAATGAGCAAATAAAAAAACAAGCCTCAATTTTTTGGTTTACCGGTATGTCTGGGTCCGGTAAAACCACGCTATCATGCGCAATTAAAAATATCTTAATTGAACAGCATTTGAGGGTAGGTATTATTGATGGAGATACTGTTCGAGAGGGCTATAAAAAGAAGTTAGGCTTTAGTCATGATGAGGTTATGCAAAATAACCTACACATAGCATCAATTTGTCAAACAGTCAGAACAAACTACGATGTCATCTTAGTACCGGTTATTAGCCCTTATGCGGAAATTCGTCAAAAGGTTAGGGATTTATTGACACCGAGCTTTCACTTGATTTATTTAAAAACAGACATCAGTAGTTTAAGGGCAAGAGATCCTAAAGGATTGTATCAGTCAGCCGATGATGGATTAATAACCGATTTAATCGGTTATTCAAAAACAACACCCTACGAACAACCTGATAATGCTGAATTAATCTTGAATACCAGTGACCAGAACCCCATTGAAAGGTCCATAGTGGAATTAATTGAATTTATTAATTTTACTCGTTAGTGAACAATTAAGTTATTTTTTTGGAATTTTTAGTATTTCTAAACACCAGCGGGACTTCAACGGTCTTTTCAGCACTGGCCATCGCTTGGTCGATAGCTTCTTGAACCAAATGTTTATTCGGCGATTTACTGCAAACCGGGTCGGTGTTATACATATCGCCGGTCAGTAAATAGGCCTGACAACGGCAACCGCCAAAGTCTTGGTCTTTCTCAGAACAACTCCGACACGGCTCTTTCATCCACTCATCGCCTCTGAAAAAGTTAAAGGCTTTGGATTCATTCCAGATTTCATCGACACTAAAATCGGTCACATTAGGGCAATCAAGACCCGGGAGTTCGCGTGCGGAATGACACGGCAGTGCAACGCCATCAGGCGCTACCGTTAAAAAGGTGGTGCCCCAGCCATTCATACAGGCTTTTGGGCGGTCCTCATAATAGTCTGGCACCACATAGTAGATTTTCATTTTGCCTTTGACGGTTTCTTTATAGTCTTGGGCAATTTTTTCTGCCGCTTCAAATTGTTCGCGGCTGGGCAGGAGTAAGTCGCGGTTTTTATGCGCCCAGCCGTAATATTGGGTATTGGCTAATTCAAGGTAATCGGCACCGAGTTCAGAGGCCATTTTTAGAATATCGGCCATTTGATGAATGTTTTGCCGGTGAATCACCACACACAAGACCATCGGATAGCCGTGTTTTTTAACCAGACGGGCCACGTCTTGCTTGTGGCTGTAGGACTTGGTGCCGGCAATGTGATCGTTAAGCTCTTGGGTGCTGGCCTGAATACTGACTTGAATGTGGTCGAGGCCGGCTTCTTTCAGTTCGATGATACGTTCTTCGGTAAGCCCATAGCCGGAGGTGATCAAATTAGAGTAATAACCTAAATCCCTCGCATGGCGGACAATTTCGGCCAAATCGGTGCGGGCCAAGGGTTCGCCGCCCGACAGTCCCAGCTGTACGGCACCCATTTTTCGGGCCTCGGTTAAGACCCGTTTCCAGTCTTCAGTACTCAGCTCTGTAGGGTATTGACTGTAATCCACAGGGTTGGAGCAATAAGGGCATTGCAACGGGCAGGCATAGGTGAGCTCTGCCAGTAACCAGCGCGGTTTGTGGGCGTTATTGTTCGGTGATCCAGCCATTGTTTAGGGCGACTTCTAAAAATTGAGTAATGTCATTTTTAAGACCGGTGGCTTGGAATTTGGTTTCCAAGTCGGTCACGATTTTATCAAGCGTGCGACTGCCGTCACACAGCTTAAGGATTTCTGCTGAACTTTGGTTCAGTTCGACCATGCCTTCAGGGTATAGAATAACATCTTTTTGCTGCGCCTCTTCCCACTGCAAACGATGCATCGGTGAGAAGGCCAGTAAGCTGTCGGGATTTAGTGCCATAGGAGAATCCTTTATGCCTCTTCGATATTAAAATAGGGCGGTGTCTCATGGACATAGGCCATGGTCATGGCATCGAGCATGGTCCATAAGACATTGAGTTTAAACTTCAGTATTTTGAGCATTTTTTCTTGTTGTTCACGGGTTTTATACCAATCCAAGGTGATTTCAAGGCCGTGGTTAACATCACGCCGGGCTTCGGTCAGGCGTTTTTTAAAGTAGCTATAGCCTTGCATATCAATCCAAGGGTAGTTTTCTGGCCAGTTATCAAGGCGTTGTTGATGGATTTTGGGGGCAAACAATTCTGTGAGTGAAGAGCTGGCCGCTTCATGCCAGTCGGCGCGCCGGGCAAAATTAATATAAGCGTCGACCGCAAAGCGGACGCCGGGTAGTACGTGTTCTTCGGAGACCATTTCGCCGCGGGTTAACCCGACCGCTTCACCCAGTTGTATCCACGCTTCAATGCCGCCCGGATCATCGCCCTGACCGTCGTGGTCAAGAATCCGTTGCACCCATTGCGAACGAGTCGCTTGGTCGGGGCAATTAGCCATGATATTGGCATCTTTAATCGGAATACTGACCTGATAATAAAAACGGTTAGCCACCCAGCCTTGGATTTGTTTTTGGGTCAGTTCGCCATTGTTCATCATCACCTGAAAGGGATGATGAATGTGGTAATAGCGTTCCATATCCCGAATTTGGGCTTCAAAGTCTGCGCGGCTTAAAGGTTGTGGGTCGGTCATACTTTTTTTCCGTTACAGTTCAATTTCAAGGCCGTCGTAGGCCACTTCAATACCGGCTTGATCTAGCGTTTTTCGTTGCTGTGAATCTTCATCTAAAATCGGGTTGGTATTGTTGATGTGAATCAATATTTTCCGGGTATTGTCGATCGTGTTAAGGGTTTCGATCATGCCGCCGGGGCCTGATTGGGCTAAATGACCCATATCTTGTGCGCGTTTAATACCGGCTTTTTGGCAGATCATTTCATCATCGGTCCAAAAAGTTCCGTCCACTAACAAGCAGTCAGCGGCTTCCATCGCACGCATCACATGGGGTTCAAATTCCCCTAAGCCCGGTGAATAGTACACTTTTTTCCCGGTTGAAATTTGTTCAATAATCACCCCGACATTGTCGCCGTCATGGGGGTCGTGGCGGTGCGGTGAATACGGCGGTGCTTTACTTTTTAAGGCGTGCGTGTAAAAACGTAAATCATCAATGCCGGCAATCTCAAAGCCGCTGCCATCGACCGGAATCGGGTGGTGATTCACGGTACAGTAATCAGCCAGCATATTAAAGAGCGGGAAGCCGGTGGTGAGATCTTGTTTGACCATTTCGCTACAGTAAATATCTAACGGTTCGCCTTCACGTAAGATCAGCAAGCCGGTGGTATGGTCGATCTGACTGTCCATGAGCATGATCGCTTTAATGCCGGTGTCGCGGATACCTTTTTTAGGTTGAATCGCCGGAAAGGTTTCTAACTGTGCGCGAATATCCGGAGAAGCATTAATCAGCAACCAGTTCGTGTCGTCGGTACTGACAGCTATGGATGACTGGGTCCGGGCTTTGGCGTTGATATCGTTGTGTCGCAAGCGACGGCAATTATCGCAGTTGCAGTTCCATTGCGGAAAACCGCCGCCGGCGCCGGAACCTAATACTCTTATTTTCATATGTTAAATCCTAAATAAATGCGATGGGTCAGTCAATGTAGAGGCTGAATGATACTCGGGGTAGGCTAAAGAATAAAGAGAGCAATAAAAAAAGGGGCTCGAAGAGCCCCTTTTTTTAACAAGCCGTTAATCGATTAACGGTTGTTGATATACATAGTCACTTCGAAACCAAAACGAAGATCTGTGTAGCTTGGTGTTTCCCATTTCATGGTATATACCTCCAAATTTTTTATTATTTAAGCCAGCTTGATCAAGAAAGCTGTCCGTGAGTATACGATGAACACAGGGATAACGCAATATCGATTGAGGGGATGTTAGGCGTAAAGAGTCTTTGAAGGTTCTTCTTTTGTCTGTGTGTCGGGGTAATGGCTTGTTTTTTAAGATATTATGCTTGAAGTGTTAGAGGAGGCACGTTATATTACCGCGGTATTATTCTTTGGAGTTTGATAAATGTTTGGTGAAATCTTGTTTGTAACACTGGCTATGTTTCTAGTCGCTGTGTTTATTTGTATTCCGTTTGGTTATTTTATCTATACCTTTGATAAGGACCCTAAGCAACCCTTTGGCGAAGCGCATGGTGCGAGTCATGGCATGGGGCCCATCCTGGCTAAGTTTGACCCTTTTTTACAAAAATGGTTGGCGCAAAAAAAAGCCAGCTAAATTAGAAGGTGGGTAAAAGAACACGACTCACCGGTTAGTCCGACCTGCAGGTCGGGCACTGTGGGTTCTTCTTCAAGGTTAGGCTGTTCCATTCCATGGTTAAGCCATCCAGTAACAAGAGTCGGCCCGTTACCGTTTTTCCAATTTGGGTAATCACTTTAAGGGCTTCTAAGGCCTGCATGGACCCGATAATGCCGGTGATGGGGGAAATCACCCCATGGGTGGCGCAATTTTGTTGTTCGTCGTCGGTTTCCTGATACAGGCAGTTATAACACGGGCTTTCAGCCTGACCTGGGGTAAAGACTGATAGTTGTCCTTCAAAACGAATAGCGGCACCGGAAATAAGGGGTGTTTGGTGTTCAACACAAGCCTTGTTAATCGCAAAACGGGTGTTAAAGTTGTCGCTGCAATCCAGTACGACATCGGCTTGACTCACTTCTTCTGAGAGTTGTTCCCCTTCCAAACGTTCGTTTTTTGCAATCACCTGTGTTTCAGGATTCAAACTTTTTAGTGTTTGTGCACTTGAAAAAACCTTATCAGTCCCAATATCTTCAGTATGGTGGGTAATTTGGCGCTGTAGATTGGATAGATCGACAACATCATCGTCATACAGGGTTATTTGGCCCACGCCTGCGGCGGCGAGATAAAGGGTCGCCGGGCAACCGAGTCCGCCGGCACCAATAGTCAGAATACGGCTATTTAAGATGCGTTGCTGGCCGTCAATATCGATTTGCGGCAACATGATTTGGCGGCTATAGCGTAATAATTGCTGGTCGTTCATGGGGTGTAGGTCAGTTAAATAGAGAGGTTAAATAATGCCAAAATACTTGACAGACTGCAAAAGATAGTTATTATTAGCACTCATTAATGTCGAGTGCTAATAGCATTAGAGACTTAAGAAATAATTGTTTAATTTTTTTAATTAGGAGAAGTTGATGGGAATACGTCCGTTACACGACAGAGTAATCGTCAAACGTGTTGATGAAGAAACAACCTCAGCCGGAGGCATTGTGCTTCCAGGTTCAGCTGCAGAGAAACCCAGTGAAGGTACGGTGTTGGCTGTAGGCAATGGTAAAGTTCTTGATAATGGCGACGTTCGTGCAGTTGATGTCAAAGTTGGCGATAGAGTGTTGTTTGGAAAATATTCCGGTAACGAAGTCAAAGTTGATGGCGACGACCTGATTGTTATGCGTGAAGAAGACATCATGGGTGTTTTAGACTAAGTGTCGCACTTGATCACTTAATAAGAATATTAATTAATCGTTTATAGGATATAAAATGGCAGCAAAAGATGTAATTTTTGGCGATGACGCCCGTACTAAAATCGCTGCAGGTGTCAATGTTTTGGCAAATGCAGTAAAAGTAACTTTAGGCCCTAAAGGTCGTAATGCCGTACTCGACAAGAGTTTTGGTGCGCCGACTATTACTAAAGATGGTGTTTCAGTCGCAAAAGAAATCGAATTACAAGATAAATTCGAAAATATGGGCGCGCAAATGGTTAAAGAAGTCGCGTCTCATACTTCAGATGCAGCAGGCGATGGTACGACTACAGCCACTGTATTAGCACAAGCTATCGTTAATGAAGGCTTAAAAGCGGTTGCGGCCGGCATGAACCCAATGGATCTAAAACGTGGTATTGACCAAGCGGTCATCGTTGCTGTGAAGTCCATTGAAGAGTTAGCCGTACCGTGTACTGATGGCCATGCAATTGCGCAAGTCGGTACTATTTCAGCAAATTCAGATACTTCTGTCGGTCAGATTATTGCGGATGCGATGGAAAAAGTCGGTAAAGAAGGCGTGATCACTGTTGAAGAAGGCAGCGGTCTTGATAATGAGTTAGACGTGGTTGAAGGCATGCAGTTTGACCGTGGTTACCTATCACCTTACTTCATTAACAATCAAGACAGCATGAGTGTTGAGTTAGATAGCCCATTCATCTTGATCTTCGACAAGAAAATTTCTAATATCAGAGATTTATTGCCTATTCTTGAAAATGTAGCGAAAGCTAGCCGTCCGTTATTGATTATCGCTGAAGATGTTGAAGGCGAAGCACTGGCAACGCTAGTGGTTAATAACATGCGTGGTATCGTTAAAGTGGCTGCAGTTAAAGCACCGGGTTTTGGTGATCGTCGTAAAGCGATGTTGGAAGATATTGCTATTTTGACTGGCGGTGTGGTGATTTCTGAAGAAGTGGGTTTATCTTTAGAAAAAGCAGAACTTGATCAATTGGGTACTGCGAAAAAAGTACAGATCACTAAAGACAATACAACCGTTATTGATGGCGCGGGTGCTGAAGACCAAATTACCGGTCGTGTAGCGCAAATTCGTGCACAAGCTGAAGATGCAACTTCAGACTATGACAAAGAAAAGCTACAAGAGCGTTTGGCTAAATTAGCCGGTGGTGTTGCCGTTATTAAAGTCGGTGCTGCGACTGAAATGGAAATGAAAGAGAAAAAAGCCCGTGTTGAAGATGCTTTGCATTCAACAAGAGCGGCGGTTGAAGAAGGTGTTGTTCCAGGCGGTGGTACTGCTTTGGTTCGTGCTATCAGCAGCCTTGAAGGATTGGAATCTGCCAATAATGACCAGTCAGTAGGCGTTGCTATTTTACGTCGTGCCATGGAAGAGCCTTTACGTCAAATTGTGACTAATGCCGGTGATGAAGCCTCGGTAGTCTTGAATGATGTGAGAAATGGTTCAGGTAACTACGGTTACAATGCCGCTTCGGGTGAATACGGTGATATGGTCGCTTCGGGTATTTTAGATCCGGCTAAAGTGACGCGTTCAGCATTACAAAATGCAGCCTCTATTGCGGGTTTAATGATTACTACCGAAGTTATGGTTGCAGATCAACCGGATGACGGTGCAGCAGCTCCTGCAATGCCTGATATGGGCGGCATGGGTGGTATGGGCGGTATGGGCGGCATGATGTAATGTTCGCCATCTGTTTTTAGGTGCTTTTGAAGTGATCTAAAAAACAGACTGTTCGATACCAAAAGAAGCAGTGCCAGGGAATCTAACGATTTTGGCGCTGCTTTTTTTTGCCTGAAGATTAGGGTCATGAATAGATCTGTAAATTGGACAAAAAAGATAATAATCGTTATAAATAGTGAAGGAAAAAATAACGTAAATAGCGTTTATGTACTTTTCCTTTGTCAGTAGGTTGGTTTTTTACAAAACAATACTTAATTTTTAATAAATAAGGGGTAGTTTATGAAAAATAAAATGACAGCATTATTGGTAGCGGTGGCCCTATTGCTTCCTCTAGGAACGGTTTCTGCCGGTAATCACTCGCATGATATAGTCTCTACCGGTGTGGGCCTTGTTAAATTACCTTTTAAAGTGGTGGGCGGCGTTATTGGGGGTGTTGTCGGCGCGCTGACCGGTGGTGCGGAAGGTGTTGTTGATACGTGGTCTTCTGTAAATGATCAATATGCAACAAATATGTTCTTAAAGATTCCTGTGGGTGTTGTGGGTCTTGCTTATGCGGTGCCGGTTGGGTTGGTAACAGGAGCCCCTTCGCAGGCGATTGAAACGGCTAAAGTGGGTTACAATTGGTTGGATTAATGACTGAGTAATTTTCTATGATTCGATCAAAAGCCTATCGTAAGCGATAGGCTTTTTTTTATAGGCCAAAGAAATGACCGGGTGCGAATAGCCGCTTGTAGTGCGGTTAGTTTCCGGTGATTTCTTTAGCCTGTAAATCGGCATGGTAAGACGAGCGGACTAACGGTGCGCTAGCAACCTGAGCAAAACCCAATTCTCGGGCGTAGTGGCCAAATTGTTCAAACTCTTCGGGTGTGTAATAGCGTTGTACCGCTAAGTGATCCGTACTGGGTTGAAGGTATTGCCCTAAGGTGAGCATGGAGCAGTCATGATCGAGTAGGTCGGCCATCACTTGATGGACTTCTTCTGGCGTTTCGCCAAGACCGAGCATCAGGCCAGATTTAGTGGCAATATGCGGGTGTTGTTGACGGTGTAATTTAAGCAGTTTGAGCGATCCTTGGTAGTCGGCGCCGGGGCGCGATTGCTTGTAAAGTCTGGGGACGGTTTCGAGATTATGATTAAAAATATCAGCAGGGTGAGCGGCTAATTTTTCTAAGGCAACCTCAATGCGGCCTCGAAAATCAGGGACTAAAATTTCTATTTTTGTGGTGGGTGTTTTTTCACGAATAGCACGAATACAAGCCGTAAAATGACTGGCGCCGCCGTCTCGTAAATCATCACGATCGACAGAAGTGATGACCACGTATTTAAGTTGCATGGCTTCTATAGATTCTGCGAGATGCAGGGGTTCACCAGGATCTAAGGGTAAAGGTTTGCCGTGAGCAACATCACAAAAGGGGCAGCGTCGGGTACATAAATCGCCCATAATCATAAAAGTAGCGGTACCGTGTTGAAAACACTCGGCGAGGTTGGGGCAGGCTGCTTCTTCACAAACGCTGTGTAGTTTTTTTTCGCGTAAAACTTTTTTGATTTGATTAACCTTATTGCCAACCGGTATCTTGACGCGAATCCAGTCGGGTTTACGCAAGGTTTCGATGGTTTTATCCACTTTGACGGGAATACGAGACAGTTTGCTATCGTTGCGCTGATGGCTGTCAGGGGTGGATCTTGAGGGTGCTTGGAAAGGGGCTTTTGAGGTCATGATAGTTGTTGGTAAATAGAGTGAATTAAAGGTATGGCTAATTCATCATTAGTAATAGAGATATTGTGATTGATGAGTTGTGTCATTTCAAGGTTTTTAAAACCACACGGGTTGATAGCTTTGAATGGTGTCAGGTCCATATTATTGTTTAGGCTTAAGCCATGGTAACTGCAACCTTTGCGAACTCTTAAACCCACAGAACCTATTTTTTGTTGCTTTATATAGGTTCCGGGTGCATCGGCTTTGGCATAGGCTAACAGGCCGTATTGTTTTAAGGTATCGATCATAGCCGTTTCCAACAGAGTCACTAGCGTTCGGACCCCCATTTTTTGGCGGGTAAGATCAATGAGGGTGTAAATGACCACTTGTCCGGGGCCATGGTAGGTGATTTGGCCGCCACGGTCGGTCGTAATGACGGGAATGGATGTCGGGTGTAACAAATGCTCTCGTTGGCCATTGAGTCCGAGTGTGTAAACCGGAGGGTGTTCAACGATCCACAACTCATCAGCGGTTTCAGCGTGTCGAGTTTGAGTAAAGTCGTACATGGCTTGAAAGCTGTCGTTATAGTTCTGGCGTCCAAGGTTTCGAATAACAGGACTTTCAATGGTGGGCCGTGTTGGGGTCACTTATAAGGCCATTAAAATAGCATCGCAGTCGCTGAGGGCTTGATAAATAGCGTCGAGTTGTTCTTGGCTGGTCGCGTTTATGGTTACAGTCAGTGCTGTGTATTTACCCTTTTTACTGGGGCGAGATTTAATAGCATCGTGGTCAAGGGTCGTCACATGTTCTTGAATCAGGGCGAAGACCGTTGCCTCAAGCTCTGGGCTTGAAAGACCCATGACTTTAATCGCAAAATTGCAAGGAAATTCCAGTAAGCTTTGTTGTTCAGTCATGGGCTTTTTTTTCTTGAAAAAGGGTATTTATCCGGTGCCACATAGGGCCAATTGTTCCAGAGCTAACCGAACGTGAATTAAGTTCGGTGACCGGTATGATCTCTCGCGTTGAACTGGTGAGCCAAATTTCATCAGCGTGATCAAGGGTTTCTGTGCGTATAGCGGTTTCTTGAAAGGGAATGCGTTGGTTTTGAATGAGGTCAATGACAACCTTACGGGTAATGCCCGGTAATATGTTGCTATCTTGAGGCGGCGTTAAAATAACGCCGTCTTTAACCACAAAGATGTTGCTCGCCGCACCTTCAAGAACCAGCCCATTTTTAATTAAAATAGCTTCAGCGCACTGTTGGTCTAGGGCTTCTTGTCGCAGTAAAATATTGGCAAGTAGTGTCGTTGCTTTAACGTTACACAGGTGCCAGCGGGTATCTTCAATAGTCAGTGCTTGGGTGCCGCACCGTAAATGCTCAATCGGTGCTATGTCCGCGCTCATGGCAAAAACAGTAGGGGTTAGGTCGTCTGAAAAACTATGGTCTCGTTTGGCTGCTACACCACGGGTAATTTGTAAATAGATGTATTGGTCTTTAGTGGGGTCGAGCAACGGTTGAAAAATTTCGGACCATTGTGTGGCGCTATGCGGGGGTGTCATTCGAATACTATTAAGGCTTTTCGCAAGGCGGCTTAAATGGTCATCAAGATAAAATAATCGACCCCGGTAGCTAGGGATCACTTCATAAACCCCATCGCCAAACAAAAAACCTCGGTCTAAAACGGAAATCTTTGCATCACAAAGCGGTTGGTAATGACCGTTTAAATAAACGAGAGATTGATCGGGGTTCATTATTGGGTTTTCAAAAGTACGGTGTCGTAGAGTTTTTGGAAAATACTACCCATCGCGATAGGGTTAAGAGCGATGAGCGGTTTTTTGATGATGGTTTCACCTTGTAAGGTGATGGCGATCGAACCAAAACGTTGACCGGCATTGACCGGTGCAATAATTTGTGAATCAACAGACATAACGGCTTTTAAGTCATCGTAATGACGTCTAGGAACCGTCACATAAAGCGCATCAGTGATGCCTAAGGGCAAGGTGTTGCTTTCACCTTTCCAAACCTTGGCTTCGGTGAGTTTTTGCTGGGCATCATAGAGTTTATGGGTTTCAAAAAAGCGAAAGCCATAGTTTAATAGATTCTGGTTTTCACGGGCTCGGGCATTGACACTTTGAGTTCCCATAACCACTGAAATGAGTCGCATAGTGTTACGTTTAGCTGAAGCGACTAGGCAGTACCCGGCTTTTTCCGTATAACCGGTTTTAATGCCATCCACAGAATCGTCACGCCAGAGTAATTTGTTGCGGTTACTTTGTTTTATATTATTAAAAGTGAATTGTTTTTCTTGGAACCATTGGTAGTAGTCTGGAAATTCACCGATCAAGGCTTGGCTTAAAAGGGCTAGATCATGCGCGGTGGTATAATGGTCTTTGGTCGGTAATCCGGTGCTGTTATGAAAGTTACTGTTAACCATACCGAGTCGTTGTGCATGTTGATTCATTAACCGCGCAAAGGTTGCCTCATCGCCTGCGACATGTTCTGCTAGGGCGACAGTGGCGTCATTCCCAGATTGAATAATAATGCCTTTGAGTAGGTCTTCGACGCTGACTCGTTTGTTAACTTCAACAAACATCTTAGAGCCGGGTGTTTTCCAAGCCTTTTTACTGATAACGACGAGTTCATCAAGAGCCAGTTGGCCTGCTTGTAGTTCGTGAAAAATCACGTAGGAAGACATGATTTTAGTCAAGCTAGCCGGTGCGAGACGATCGTCTGCATTTTTCTCAGTGATGATTTGGCCGCTGTCATAATCCATAAGGAAATAGCCACGGGCCGCAATGGTTGGGCTGGCAGGAATGATTAGGTTATTTGCGGCCAGTAGCGGTGTGGGTAAAAAAAGCACTAGCAGGTAAAGAGCTAATGATTTACCTGACGAAAAAACACGGTTTTTAATAAATAGCATAAGGGTAATGTTTTTAAGATAAAAAAGATCAATGACAACAGTTAGGGGGTGTTATTAACTTAGCATTTAGGGTGCTGTTGCAAGAAATTATAACATGAGCCGATTATGGGCGGTTAATCAGTTATGAAATGGAATACTGAATAGCCCATTTTTTTAAGGCGTTGGGTGAGATGGTCGGCTTTATTCACCGAGAGGATCGGGCCAAAATGTAATTTATGTATTAATCCTTGAGGGCTGGGTGTGGTGACGATGCGTGATGCGGGTAAGTTTTTGTGTTTGAGTTGTTGTTGTAGGTTTTGGGCATTTTTTAGGTGTTGAAAAGCACCCACTTGGAGGTGAACGTGGTTTTTTAAGGCGATGGGTTTTGAAGGTGGGGCTTTATAAGCACCTCGTTTAGGGGGGGTGATAGACTGGACTTTAACAAACCCTGTTCCCTTGTTAAGAATGTTAAGTTTAGCTGCTGCAGTGTAGGACAGGTCGATAATACGGTTGTCGTGAAAAGGGCCGCGGTCATTAATGCGTAGAATAACGAAACGTTTATTGTCTAGATTAGTTACTTTGACATAAGAAGGAATGGGCAGTGTTTTATGGGCAGCTGTCATAGCAAACATATCATACGTTTCACCATTGGCTGTTTTTTTACCATGAAATTTAGTGCCATACCAAGAGGCAATTCCTAAGGCCTGATAATGGTTGTTGTGACTCAGGGTGCGGTAGCGTTTGCCAAGGACCTCATATTCAGGGGCATTGCCTGCGCGTGTTTGGGATTCAAAGCGAGGCGTGGCATTAGGGATGGCCAGAATATTAGCCGGAATGGAATCAGGGGCTTGGTCTTGTTGTAGCCAAAAAGGTACGGTGCAACTGTTCAGTGCTAACAAGACCAGCGCCATGATCGTTGGTTTGGTTTTAGTCATGGGTGGTTCGGTGTGTATCTATAGCCTCACTGAGTTGGAAAACAGCCATGGCGTAGAGCGGACTATGGTTATAGCGGGTAATGGCATAAAAGTTTTGTAATCCGAGCCATAAATCAACGGTTTCTTTTTGTTGGAAGCGCAGTAATTTAACCCGATCGGTTAAGTTTAATGATTCAGGAAAGGCCAGATGAAGATTCCTATTTTGAAGGGCAGAAACGGTCGTATCGGGTTTGAGTCCTTTTGAGAGCGCCTGATTAAAAGCATCTGTTTTATGTTGAATCTTAAAGGCCACGGGTTGTTCAGGTTGCCAGTGGTGGCGGATAAAGTAATTGGCAATACTGGCAAAAACATCGCCATGATTGGACCAGATGTTACGTTTTTGATCGCCATCAAAATCAGCAGCATAATGTCTAAAACTGCTCGGCATAAATTGAGGAATGCCCATAGCACCTGCATAGGAACCGGTTGGAACTAAGGGGTCCATGCCTTCATCACGGCATAAAATAAGAAATTGTTTTAATTCGTTGGTAAAGAAAGTTTCTCGCTTAGGGTAGCCAAAGGCGATGGTCGCCAAGGCGTCAATGACACGATGCTTACCGGTGATTTTACCGTAATAGGTTTCAACACCAATGATAGCGACAATAATTTTTGCAGGAACACCGTATTCTTTCTCGACCTGACTCAGTTCGCTTTCATACTTTTTCCAGAATGCGACACCGTGTTGAATTCTTTTGGGCGTTAAGAAGATCTTCTTATATTGGTGCCAGACCAGACGTTTTTCAGCCGGTTTAGAAATAGCCTTGATAATAGGGGCTTTGATTTTTACCGATTGAAAAAGAGTGACCAGCGCAGAGCGGCTAAATGAATGTTCAGCGGTCATGGTATCAATAAAAGTATTGATTTTTGGAGAAAGCAAATTCGGAGCGTGCGCTGTGGGTTGTGGTGGTCGTTTGCTCAGGTAAATAATATCCCCAGGGTGGACGTTGTTACGGTCTTTGATATGCGGGTTGTTGGCTAAAATAGTTGACCATGACCGTGTGGGAAGATTGAGCTTTTTCAAGGCTCCCCATAGCGTATCGCCCGGAACAATAATGTATTGACTGGCTTGGGCTTGTTCAGGGGTAGGCGTGGCTTTTTCGGCGAGGCAAGGGGTCATTAAAGCCGCGCCGAGTAGTCCGATAAAGATGCTGAAAGTGCAGTGTTTGTTTTGGAGAGTCATATTTTTGGACAATAGGTTAGTAGTCAGTAGGGTTAATGAGGCAGTAGGCTTTTATGGGTATGAATAGACATAAGAATACCGAATCCGATCAGTAGTGTCACCATCGATGTTCCCCCATAACTAATAAGCGGTAAGGGTACGCCAACGACCGGTAAAAGACCAATGACCATGCCAATGTTGACAAACACATAAACAAAGAAAGTAAACGATAAGCTACCGGCTAGGAGGCGGGAAAAAGTATCTTGTGCCTCAACGGCGATGTATAACGCGCGCAAAGTAATGAGTAGATATAAAAAGAGTAAACACAAGCAACCCCATAGTCCAAATTCTTCAGCGAAAACGGCAAATATAAAATCAGTCGAGCGTTCAGGAAGAAAGTCTAATTTAGCTTGGGTGCTAGCAAGCCAGCCTTTGCCGTAAAGGCCACCAGAACCAATAGCTATTTTAGATTGGATGATGTGATAGCCCTTGCCCAGTGGGTCGCTCTCTGGGTTGAGAAAGGTCAGCACGCGGGCACGTTGATAGTCGTGCATGAAATGCCATAACACAGGCAACAGTGCGATTAACACGCTACAGGAGGACAAGATAATTCGCCAAGATATTCCAGCAAAGAAAAAGACAGCAGCACCTGAACTGGCAATTAAAATAGCGGTGCCCAGATCAGGTTGTTTGGCTATTAGGATTGTCGGTATGGCAACCAATAGGGAGGCGATAAAAAATTCTTTCCAACGAGGCGGTATCGAGTGTTCTGAAAAATACCAGGCAATGGCGATAGGGGTTGTTATTTTGATCATTTCTGACGGTTGAAAACGAAAGAACCCTAAGTCAAGCCAGCGTTGGGCGCCTTTACCTATTTCACCAAAAAACAGTACGGCGAGTAATAAAGCAATACCGATAAGGTATAAATTTATGGCATATCTTTTGATATGATTTGGATGAATTTGCGCGATCAAAAGCATGGCTGAGAAAGCAATAGCGATCCGTGTGGCTTGACGTAACAGGGTATCTATATGTTGTCCACTGGTGCTGTATAAGATGAGCAGACTGAGTAAAGAGAGTAAGAGTAAGCCGGCGAGTAATAAGCTGTCTAGGTGAATGCGACTAAGAAATCGAGTGGCCGGTGAGTGGTTCTCAAATTGTTCAGGGCGTGTTTCATTAATCATAGGGCTGCATTTTTATTTAAATAGGCGGTAATAATTTTTTTGGCAATAGGGGCAGCGGTTGTGCCGCCATGTCCACCGTTTTCGACAATGACAGCAACGGCTATTTTAGGTGATTTAGCCGGTGCAAAGGCAATAAATAAGGCATGGTCGAGCAGTTTTGAAGTTAATTTTTTGGCGTCATATTTTTCTTTTTGTTTAACCGTGAAGACTTGTGCAGTTCCGGTTTTTCCAGCGATTTTAAAAGCGATGTTTTTGCTGAGTTTATAGGCGGTTCCTTTGGGAGTATGCACGACATTAATCATGGAATTAATAATGTCACGGATGTATGTCGGGTTAAGGTCGGTTTTTGGGTTAGTCGAGTTGTTATTAAAGGGCGTGTCTTGTTTGAGTAGATGTGGTTTAACAAGGATGCCTTGATTTGCTAAAGTCGCCGTAGCTACCGCTAATTGTAGTGGGGTGGTTTGCATGAAGCCTTGGCCAATACCGGTGATTAAGGTTTCACCCGGATACCAGGGCAATTTTTTATGTTGGCGTTTCCAGGCTCTGGATGGCAGTGTGCCTGATTTTTCACCGATTAAATCAATGCCGGTTTTTTGGCCAAAGCCAAATTGCCCGAGGAACTGGTGAATGCGGTCAATACCTAAGGTGCGAGCAAGATCATAAAAATAAACATCACATGACTGTACAATAGCATCATTGAGTGTCACCAGACCGTGACCCCATGTTTTCCAGTCACGGTAACGATGGCTGACATTAGGGAGCTGATAATAACCTGGACAGAATAAAGTGGTATTGATTTGGGTGAGCCCGAATTGGAGTCCAGCGAGACCAATAAACGGTTTAAGTGTTGAGCCTGGAGGGTACTGACCTCTTAGGGCGCGATCAAACAATGGTTTTTGATCAGAGTGTTGCAGAGCGTTATAGGCCGTCGTAGAGATTCCGGAAGAAAATGGATTAGGGTCAAAACCTGGGTAGCTAAGCATGGTTAAAATATCACCGGTGGCAATTTCAATCGCGACAACTGCACCGCTGTGGTTTTTAAAAGCGTGAGAAGCAATGCGTTGTAATTCAATATCTACCGATAACTGCAGGTCCTTACCCGCTGTGGGGGGTTCTGATTTTAGGGTTTTTATGGGCCGTAGTTGGGCATTCGTTTCAATTTCTGCATGGCCAGGGCTACCATGCAGCTCTGATTCATAGGTTTTTTCAATACCGGTTTTCCCAAGCGTATGGGTACCTTTGTAATCTGTTTCTGAGAGTGCTTTCAGCTCCTTTTCATTGATTCGCCCCACATAACCGACTAAGTGAGCGCCAATTTTGCCATAAGGATAATGACGGATAAGACGCGCATGAATATCTACCCCGGGATATTCGTGCTGCATCACAGCAAATCGAGCCACTGTGGCATCATCCATTTTCATTAATAGGGGGATGCTATCAAATGAACGATGACGCGGTAATTGTTGTTTAAATTGGTTGACTCTTTCTTCTGTAAGATTAAGTAAGCGTTTTAATCGTGTGAGCGTTTCATCGATATCAGGTGTTAATTCAGGCGTTAATTCTAAGCTGTATGCCGGAATATTTTCGGCTAATATTTTCCCATAGCGGTCGTAAATAATACCGCGTGTTGGGGGTAACGTTGATACTTTTATACGGTTATTGTTTGCTTGAGTACTATAGTATTCGTGACCGGATATTTGTAAATAGACTAAACGTACAATGAGGGCTGTTAACAGTAAAAGAATCAGTGAAAATATCACCACGATACGACTGAGGAATAGTCGATTTTCTGAATAAATATTTTGTAAAGCGAAGTGCTGGGGCATGGTCAGGAATTAGCGTCAATCTAAAAATTAATGGAACCCTTGTTGGCAACGGTGTAGCAAGTACTTTACTACGGGCCAAAAAAGGGTGCCGCTTAATGCGGGTAGCCAGAAGGCAGTATTATAAGAGAGAGGGTGCTGAAATGTGTCGGTCCAGAGGATGATTAATTGAGCAATAAAAAGGATTAAAAAAATAAAGAAACATTGTTGTATTAATCGAATATTTTGTAGTCGTTTATGTAGTGTAAGGCAGAGATAAGCCGCAAAGATATAGCCGGACGGGTGCTGCCCAAGAATTCGACCGGTGAGAACATCAATCAGAAGACCAATCAAGAAAGCATGAAAAATACCGATTTTATGGGGTTCTGAGAGTAGCCAGTAGATTAAAACCAGTAAAACCCAGTCCGGTGCTATGAGTTGAACCGAAGGGGGTAGCGGTAGTATACGTAACATAAATGCCAGACTTAGCGAGCCAAGGTAAAAGATGTAATTAAGTTGATTAGTCGGGCTCATTGCTTTGGGGGGTCGGTGTTTTAGAAGGATTAAGTAAGGGGATTGGGGTGGAGTCACTCCAAACAACCAGTAATTCGCGAATACGATCCAGTTGGGCTTTGGGCGTGGCGGTTATGATGGCAAAAGGTTTGTCGGGTTGCGAGGTGATTGTTTTTACCGTCGCGACGGGATAGCCTTGCGGGAAGGTGCCTCCAAGTCCTGAGGTAATAAGTAGGTCGCCGGGCTGAATGTCGCTGTTGTTAGGGAGGTAAGGTAAATTAAGTTGATTGAGTTGGCCACTACCGACGGCAATGGTATAGAGCCCGTTACGGTTGATTTGTACTGGAATGGCATGGCTGGGATCTGAAATGAGTAAGACTTCAGAACGCATTGGGGTCGAGCGCGTCACTTGGCCGACAACACCGTTAATATTGAGCACCGGTTGATTCTTATGGATACTAAATCGACTGCCTTTATTTAAGGCAATCGTGTGCTCATAAGGAGCTAGATTTATAGATAATACTTCGGCTGACAGGAGTTGTTCACCCAGTGTAAATGAGTTACCCAGTAGGGCTTGTAAACGAATATTTTCTTTTTCCAGAGCCGCTAGTTTAAGGAGCTTGGTTTGAGTTTTGAATTGTTGTTCTTTGAGTCGAGTGTTTTCATCGACAACGTTTTGATAAGTCAGTAGAGAGTCGGCAAGTGTTTGATTGAGTTCTGGTGGGAGGTTGACGAGTCGCTCTAAGGGATAAGTAATTATAGACAATGCATTACGGGTATTGTCCAAGAAATTACTTTGGTGTTCGGTGATTAATAAGGATGCAGATAAAATGGCCGTGACCAGTAGACGGATGTTTAAGGATGGGCCGGTGGTGAATAGTGGTTTTATGGTCGAACCCTCAAGTGTACTCTGGTAAGAGATTTTTTACTTTTACACCGTGCAGATTAAGGTGTGTAGCACGGTGTAAAAGGTGGCTTTAGCTGGGTTGGTAGAAGGGTTGCAATGGCAACTAATCCAGAGCAAACCCCAACATGTTTTTGTCGTCCATCATTTCAAGGATCTTGCCACCACCTCGAGCAACACAGGTCAAAGGATCGTTTGCAACTAAAACAGGCAGCCCAGTTTCTTCAGAAATTAAGCGGTCAATATCTTTTAATAAAGCACCGCCACCGGTTAAGACAATACCGCGTTCGGCAATATCAGAACCAAGTTCTGGTGGTGTTTGTTCCAGTGCCACTTTGACGGCGCCGACAATACCGGCAAGCGGTTCTTGAAGGGCTTCAAGCATTTCATTGCTGTTAAGGGTGAAACTTCGGGGTATTCCCTCGGCAAGATTACGGCCTTTCACTTCAATTTCGATAATTTCATTGCCGGGATAGGCGGAGCCGATTTCATGTTTAATGCGTTCAGCGGTGGCTTCGCCAATTAACGTGCCATAGTTACGGCGAACATAATTGATAATGGCTTCGTCAAAACGGTCGCCGCCAATACGAACAGAGGCGGAGTAGACAATGCCATTTAAGGAAATAACGGCAACCTCAGAGGTTCCTCCGCCAATATCTAAAACCATTGAGCCTTGGGCTTGGTCGACCGGTAAGCCGGCACCGACAGCAGCAGACATCGGTTCTTCAACTAAATAAACTTCGCGAGCGCCTGCCATGGAAGCTGATTCGCGGATAGCGCGGCGCTCGACTTGTGTTGAGCCGCAAGGAACGCAGACCAAAATACGAGGGCTGGGGCGTAACAGTTTGCTTTCATGTACTTTTTCAATAAAAAATCGTAGCATACGTTCGGTTACGGCAAAATCAGCAATAACGCCGTCTTTAAGGGGGCGGATTGCGGTAATGTTGCCAGGGGTGCGTCCTAACATGACTTTGGCATCAGCGCCTACTGCAGCAATAAACTTATTGCCGCGTGCACGGTCTTCCTTAATGGCGACTACGGAAGGTTCATTGAGAACAATTCCTTGTTCTGGAATATAAATGAGCGTATTCGCGGTTCCTAAATCAATTGACAGGTCTGTAGAAAAAAGCCCGCGTATGCGTTTGAACATCATGTTCTATCCTTGCGACTAAAATAATACTACTTTAACAATCGAGTGGGTATTTGGGCAAGATATCAAGTATTATATTTGGTAAAAGAAATGATATTTTTAGTTCATGGAGTAGTAAATGGCGTTAACGACAGAAGAAGTTAATAAAATTGCATATTTGGCGCGACTTGGGATTGACGAACAAGATGTGGACAGTTACGCAAAAGAACTTTCTGGAATTTTAAATTTAGTGGAGCAAATGAGTTCAGTGAATACGGAACAGGTAACGCCGATGGCACATCCAATGGATCAGGTTCAACGTCTGAGGGTGGATGAAGTTACCGAAGGCGATCAGCGGGAATTATTTCAAGCGCAGGCGCCTGACGTTGAAGCGGGCCTGTATTTAGTGCCTAAAGTCATTGATTAGTAAGGAGTTTTGAGGCATATGCATAATCAAACGATCGCTGAACTGGCTAAAGGCCTTCAGGCGGGAGAGTTCTCGAGTCAGGAATTAACCACAGCGCACTTAGCGCGAATCAAGCAACACAGCGCATTAAATTGTTTTATTACGGTGACCGAAGTTGAGGCTCTTGCGCAGGCCAAAATAGCGGACCAATTAATTAGCGATGGAAAAGCAGGTCCTTTAACCGGTATTCCGCTCGCGCATAAGGATATTTTTTGTACCCAGGGTATTAAAACCAGTTGTGGCTCTAAAATGCTTGATAATTTTCAAGCACCTTATAATGCCACCGTCATCGAGCGATTTAATCAAGCTGGCGCGGTGACTTTAGGTAAATTAAATATGGATGAGTTCGCCATGGGGTCATCCAATGAAACCAGTTTTTTTGGTCCGGTTAAAAATCCTTGGGATCATTCGGCGGTACCGGGCGGATCTTCAGGGGGTTCGGCTTGCGCGGTAGCGGCGCGTTTAGCGGTTGGGGCTACCGGTACAGATACCGGAGGGTCTATTCGGCAACCGGCGGCTTTTTGCGGTATTACCGGCTTGAAACCGACTTATGGCCGAGTGTCGCGTTACGGCATGATTGCCTTTGCTTCCAGTCTTGATCAAGGCGGTCCGATGACGCGAACGGTTGAAGATGCGGCATTAATGTTGCAAACAATGGCGGGGTTTGATTCGCGTGATTCAACCAGTGTCGATAAGCCGGTGCCGGATTATTCTAAAGGCCTCAATGATTCATTGGCTGGGCTGAAAATAGGATTACCTAAAGAGTTCTTTGGTGACAACTTAAACACACAAATGGCACAAGTTGTTGAAGAGGCCATTGCTGAATATACGCGATTAGGGGCCGAGGTTGTTGAGGTGTCCATGCCGAATATTAATTTATCTATTCCGGCTTATTATATTATCGCACCGGCAGAGTGTTCTGCTAATTTATCGCGTTTTGACGGGGTTCGGTACGGGCATCGTTGTGAAGCACCGGAAGATTTAAACGATCTATATACGCGTTCTCGCGGAGAAGGGTTTGGTTCAGAGGTTAAACGTAGAATATTGATCGGAACCTATGCGTTATCGACCGGTTATTACGATGCTTATTATCTTCAAGCGCAAAAAATTCGTCGTTTGATCAGTGATGACTTCAAAAAGGTATTGTCAGAAGTTGACGTATTAATGGGACCTGTGACACCGACACCGGCTTTTGGCTTGGGTGAAAAATCAGGAGACCCGATTGAAATGTATTTGTCTGATATGTATACCATTGCCGTTAATTTAGCTGGGTTGCCGGCGCTCTCAATTCCGGCAGGGTTTGTGGATCAAAAACCGGTAGGGTTGCAAATTATTGGTAACTATTTTGAAGAGGCACGGTTGCTCAATGTGGCTCATCGGTACCAACAGGAAACCGATTGGCACCAACAAGCACCCGCGGGTATCGAATAAGAAAGCAGTAGTTTTGAGGTCACTCTTTTCAAGAGTGTATGTAGATAAACATGGTCAGTGTTACAGAGGCATTTAAATGGAATGGGAAACAGTCATTGGGTTAGAGATTCACGCCCAACTTGCAACAAAATCGAAAATATTTTCAGGTGCATCGACCGCTTATGGCGCTGAACCCAATACCCAAGCGTGTGCGGTTGATTTAGGTTTGCCCGGTGTTTTACCGGTATTAAATGAACAAGCGATGCATTTAGCGCTGCGGTTTGGTGTGGCGATCGGGGCGGAAATAGCGCCTTATTCGGTTTTCTCGAGGAAAAATTATTTTTACCCTGATTTGCCAAAAGGCTACCAGATTAGTCAATTTGAATTACCGATCGTCGGTCAAGGGGTGTTGGATATTGAAGTTGAGGGCGAGACTAAACGCATCGGTGTGACCCGGGCGCATTTGGAAGAAGATGCCGGTAAATCATTGCATGAAGATTTTCAGGGTTTGTCAGGGATAGATTTAAATCGAGCAGGCACACCGTTGTTGGAAATTGTTTCAGAGCCGGATATGCGTTCAGCTAAAGAAGCCGTTGCCTATATGAAAAAGATACATACATTGGTGCGTTACTTAGGTATTTGTGATGGCAATATGCAGGAAGGCTCTTTTCGTTGTGATGCGAATATTTCCGTGCGTCCTAAAGGGCAAGTGGAATTTGGTACTCGGGCGGAGGTTAAGAACTTAAATTCTTTTCGCTTTGTTGAGAAAGCGATTAATCATGAAGTAGAGCGCCAGATTGACCGGATTGAATCGGGATTGAGTGTGGTGCAAGAAACGCGGCTCTATGATTCTGATTTAGATGAAACCCGCTCTATGCGGAGTAAGGAAGAAGCGAACGATTACCGTTATTTCCCGGACCCTGATTTATTGCCGGTAGTCATTACGGAGGCATTGATAGAACAAGCGCGTGGCGAATTGCCGGAATTACCGGATGCTAAAAAATTGCGCTTTAAAGAACAGTACGGTGTCGATGAAGAGACCGCAGTGTTATTGACTCATTCCAAAGACATGGCTGATTACTATGAAGCGGTTATCAGTGCTTCGGGCTGTGAGGCAAAGTTATGTACCAATTGGGTGACCGGTCATTTAGCCGGTGCTTTAAATAAGGATGGGTTGGATATTACTCAAAGTCCGATCGGACATGCGCGTTTTGCCGGCTTGTTGGCGCGGATAGCGGATAATACGATTTCGGGAAAAATTGCCAAGCAGGTTTTTGAGGCGTTATGGAACAGCGATCAAACGGCCGATGAAATTATTGACCAGAAAGGCTTAAAGCAAATTACCGATTCCGGTGCTATTGAAGCTATTATTGATGAGGTGATTGCCAATAATGCCGGTCAAGTTGAGCAGTATTTGTCCGGTAAAGATAAGGTGTTTGGTTTCTTTGTTGGTCAGGTGATGAAGTTGACGCAAGGTAAAGCAAATCCCGGTGAAGTGAATGCGATGTTGAAGGCAAAATTAAAGCGTTAAGCCTGCTTTTTGGGAGAGTTAATCATTAAAGAGTGTGAGTTTGATTTCTTGAGGCTGTGGGGTGTCTAGTTTAAACGCCCGCAACTCAAGGATGCCTTTGGTATTTAAGGAAATAATCATCTGAATGATATCGGGGTAGTTAGCCATTTTAATATCGGTTTCTGAAGGAATGGCCGGACTGGTAGGGTGGGAGTGGAAGATGGCAAAGAAATCTTCTCCGCGCTCGCGGATCGCCGTCATCGCTTGAATTTGTTGTTGGGCATCCAATAAAAAACGTTGTTCAGGGCATTCGGCAACATTATCTACAGGGTAACAACGGTGTGGAATACCGGCTTTGCTACCGACCAGACCGCAAACTTCTTTTGTCGGTGACAATTGCGCGAGATGTAATAGCTCGTTGGTGATGCGGCGTGGAATTCTTATGTCGTTAGCAGTCATGGGGCGATGAGTTCAGTGAGTGGGTTAATACAGTCGTTTGCGTATTTAAGTGTTATAAACGCCGGTGGTAACCCGGGGGTTGCCCCCTAAGTCGTTGTGGGTCGCAATTCTATCATAATTAAAGCGTTTAAAAATGTCTTGGACACAGGCTTGTTGGTCGTAGCCGTGTTCAATAAGCAGGGGAGCACCGGCTTTAAGGTGTTGACGGGCATGGTCGGTAATGGTTTGAATATCAGCAAGACCTTGGTTGGCGGCAATCAGCGCCTGTTGGGGTTCAAAACGAATATCGCCTTGTGCTAAATGGGGGTCATTCGGTGCGATATAAGGTGGGTTGCTGACAATCAAGTCGTAGTGCTGACCGGTCAGCGGTTTAAACCAGTGACCGTGACAAAATTCAATCGTGGTACAACCCAGTTGGTGAGCGTTCTTTTTAGCGAGTGCGAGTGCCTTCGCGCTGGCATCGGTTGCGGTGACTGTTAGTTGCGGGCGTTCGGCGGCCAAGGTAATAGCAATAGCCCCGCTACCGGTTCCTAAGTCGAGTATGTTCAGGGCCTTGTTTTCAGGCAGGGCTAATAACGCCAGTTCAATTAATAATTCGGTATCAGGGCGGGGGATTAATACGTCAGAATTGACGGTAAAAGGGCGCGACCAGAATTCCCGAGTTCCGGTTAAATAGGCAATAGGCTGGCCTGCGTAGCGTTTGTTAACGAGCGTCTTAAATTGTTGGCAATGATCCTCAGTGAGCTCTTTTTCAGGCCAGGCGGTTAAGTGTGAGCGGTCTTTTTGCAAGATAAAGCTCAGCAGTATTTCAGCATCAAGAATCGGCGAGTCTGAAATAGCCGTGAGTTTTTGGCCGGCAGTGCTCAGCAGTGAATGTATAGTAGTCATAAGGGTTTGA
>ENA-ORXI01000417-ORXI01000417.1-sediment-metagenome-genome-assembly--contig:-NODE-417-length-35446-cov-6.296305_pt1 | contig 35446 bp, 32 predicted proteins | sample MGYA00237861_ERZ511468 | MGnify/ENA primary metagenome ERZ511468 (study PRJEB26299, sample SAMN06266213) | sediment metagenome | isolation source: Hudson Canyon methane seep mesocosm | place: USA:Hudson... | reverse complement strand
TTAGTTGTCATTGTAATAGCAATTGTTTTGTTCAAAGATAACTTTTTAAATAGTTCTGTCGCTTTTGCTGTAATTTCAACTGCATCATCCATTCTATGATACGAATAACCGTTTAAAGCAAGCTCAGGTGCAACTATGAAAGAGTTAAAAGGAGCTTTGGCTATCAATGTTTCTAGATAGTCTAAATTCCAGTTAAAATCATTTGTTGTTTTAAATTGTAGTGTTACTAAGTTCATTTTCCACTCTTTATTTTTGTAAACTGTAGTCTAACTAAGTTCATTTTTCGCTCTTTGTATTAAGTCGTTTAATTTTGTTTCATATAGTTTTGCTTTAGATTCAATTGTTGATTCAAATCTAGTAACCAATACTGGTGTAGTATTACTAGCTCGTACTAATCCCCAACCATCTTCAAATATAACTCTTACTCCATCAACATCTATAATATCAACAACAGTGGGGAAATCACTTGGAACATTTTCTAGTAGTTCTTTTACTTTATCCATTAAAATAAATTTTTCTTCTTCTGTTGTATATACTTTTATCTCTTCAGTTGAATAGGTTTTAGGTAAGCTTTCTATCTCTTTATCTATATCCATTCCGTTGAATATCAATTCAAGTAATCTAAATGTAGCATATACAGCATCATCAAATCCAAAATATCTGTCATTAAAGAAAATATGCCCAGAAACTTCAGCTGCCATATCAGCATTCAGTTCTTTAAGTTTTACTTTTAAGTTACTGTGTCCTGTTTTATACATAACAGCTTTCCCACCAGATTCATTAATGATATCATACATAATTTGAGTACATTTAACTTCACCAATAATTACTGGATTTTTCATAGTTTTTGCAAAAAGAAGAGCCATAATATCACCTTTGACATTATGTTTTTTTGTTAAAAATGCAATTCTATCCGCATCTCCATCATAAGCAAAACCATAATCAAAATCACCTTTAAGTGATTCCATTAAATCTTTTAAGTTTTCTTCAACACTTGGATCAGGATGATGGTTAGGGAAAGTTCCATCTGGTTCTGTGTATAAAGCGTCATAATTTAATTCTAATTTATCTAAGATTTGAGTTATTACAGTGTCAGCAACACCATTTCCACAATCTATCATAAATCTTGGTTTCATACCTTTTAAAAAATTAAATTCTTTTAACATATAATCAATATACAGTGTTTTTACATCAATTTCTTCATATGATTCATCATTTTTAATTTGGATATCTGAAGCAATAATTTCATCACCCATAGAGTAAATATCTTCACCAAAAAATGGTGCATTATCAATGGTAATTTTAAAACCATTATAATCACTTGGATTATGACTTCCAGTAATCATTACTGAAGCATTTGGTTTAATACCATTAAAGGTTTGATACGAAGCAAAGTAATTTACACCAGTAGCCACCATACCCATTCCAAGTACTTTACAACCAGCGAGATTAAATCCGCTTGTCAAATATCCAAAAAGCTCTGGAGAGTGTGTTCTTGCATCATATCCAATAACTATATAAGGAGTTTTGACATTGGTTCTTTTTACAGTTTGAAGACCTAAGTGGTAACCAATTAACTTGACACTTTGTTCATTTAACTCTACACCCACTATTCCTCTAATATCATATTCTCTAAAAATCAATTTATTTACCATACTTACCCTATTTTCTATTATATTTTCTCATAAAGAATCGATTATACCGAAACTTTTTTTAATGTTGACAACTGCAGTTCTTTTCCAAATCCAATAAATATTCTTTTTTATCAATTCCACCTGCATATCCTGTGAGTTTTCCATTTTTTCCAATAACTCTGTGACATGGAATGATGATGGCAATTAAATTATTCGCATTGGCATTTGCAACAGCTCTGACTGCTTTGGGATTATTTATAAGTACTGCTTGTTCTTGATATGAAATGGTACTGCCATATGGTATTGCTTGTAATATATTCCAGACTTTTTGCTGGAAAGGCGTTCCTAGAAGTTGAAGAGGCACTTCAAATACTTCTCGTTTGCCTTCAAAGTATTCATTCAATTCCTCTTTTAATTGATCAAAATATTTATTGTGCGCAGACATAATATCTGCATCAAAAAATTTAGTTAATTTATTTATCTGTTTTTGAATCGTTTTTTCATTGTAAAAAGCCAACATACAAATGCCTTTATTAGTTGAGGCTGCAAACACTTTTCCAAGTGGAGTTGTAATGACTGTTGTTGCAATAATATTTTTTTTGATTGTTTTATATTCTCTCATGATGTACCTTTGAATTCGATATGTATTATAGTCTGATTATTTTTAATTTGATATAATACAACTTATTTAATATTATATTAATATTCTAAAGGAATCTCATGATTGAATTAACCAACCTATATCTGTTTATAGCAACTTCATTTGTTTTATGTCTCTCCCCTGGGCCTGATAATATTTTTGTAATGACACAAGGTATTACAAAAAGTAAACAAGCCGCCTTTATTACAACACTGGGATTAAGCAGTGGTATTATTATTCATACAACAGCAGCAGCACTTGGTATTTCAGTTATTTTTCAAACGTCTCAAATCGCTTTTGATGTTGTTAAATTTGCAGGTGCTTTTTATTTGATGTATTTAGCCTACAAGGCATTCAAACACAGAAATGATCCTTTAACTTTTGGAAAAAAAGAGAGTAAAAAAGATTTAAAAAATCTTTACGTCAAGGGTTTTATTATGAATATTTTGAATCCTAAAGTATCCATCTTTTTCTTAGCCTTCTTACCTCAATTTGTCACTGTAGCAAATGGAAGTGTGCCTTTACAAATGATTACTTTAGGTGTTGTTTTTATGGTTACAACCGTTGTTGTTTTTACTTCTATGGGAATACTTGCAAACCGCCTTGGAGCAAAAATAGTATCAAATCCATCTATTTCAAAATATTTAAATATCATTACATCTGGAGTGTTCTTTTCTTTAGGATTAAAACTTGCATTTAGCCAAAGATAACTTTTTAATAATTTGGTTTTTAAACTTTTTAACTGTTTATTTAATACACTAATTAAATAACCTATTGGGATAACTATGATTGATAAAATTACGTTTAAAACACTTTGGAAACTTATCTTAGAAAAAAAGTCCCTATTAATTTGGGGACAACTGATAACCTTAATGGCTATCCTTATTAGTATCCCTATTCCTTTGATGCTTCCTGTACTTGTCGATGAAGTTCTGTTAAGTAAGCCCGCTCTTTTTGTAAACACCATTAATGATTTATTTGGTACTGGAAGTGCCTTTTATTATATTGCCATTATAGCTGTTACTGTCATTTTTCTACGCTTCATACACTTTTTAATCAGTACATTAATAACAAAAATTTTTACATATATTTCAAAGTATGTCACATTTAAAATAAGAAAAAGACTCATCTCTCATTTGCAACATGTATGCATGAATGAATATGAATCACTAGGGAGTGGTGCCATTACCTCAAATTTAGTGACCGATGTGAATACGTTGGATAATTTTATTATCACAGGTGCCAGCCGGTTTATTGCTTCAGTGTTGATGTTAATAGCCATTGCAATTGTAATGATATTTATTCATCCTATTTTAGGGATGATGATTCTGTTTATACAGCCCCTAGTTATGTTAATGTCAAAAAAAATTTCAAAAAGTGTCAGTTATTTAAAAGCAGATGAAAACCAAGCCATTGAAAAATTTCAAAATAACTTTGGAGAAACATTAGAACTGTTTGGACAAATAAAAGCCAGTAATAAAGAACAGCATTTTTTTGATGAAGCACTATCAAAAGCAAAAGACATTCAAACAACTTCGAATGAATACAGTTATAAAAGTGTGGCGTATGAACGATTTTCATTTACCATATTTTTAATGTCTTTTGAGGTACTTCGTGCGAGTGGATTACTTATGGTTGTTTACAGTGATTTGAGTATTGGTATGATGTTTGCAATGTTTGGATACATTTGGTTTATGATGACACCTGTTCAAGATATCTTATCCATGCAATACTCTTATGCAACTGCAAAAGCAGCCATCACGCGTATCAATAAAATACTTGAACTTAAAATTGAAAGCAATGGAGAAGAAGTTTTAAAACCAAATGGCTTAGGCGTAGATATTAAAATCGAGAATCTAAACTTTAGTTATGTTAAAGAAAAATCTTTATTACAAGATATATCTTTAGAAATAAAAGCCAAAGATAAGATAGCACTCATAGGTGCGAGTGGAAGTGGTAAAACTACACTAGCACAACTGATTTCTGGATTTTACACCAAAGATACGGGACAAATATATTACAACAATATTAGCATCGATAATATTGACAAAAAGAGTCTACGAGATTCCATTTTTTTAGTCCTTCAAATGCCCATATTATTTAACAATACCCTTAGATTTAATATTACAATGGGCAATAATGATATTGAAGATGAAGAGATTTTCACAGCACTTAAAATAGCTCAACTAAACGATATGATTTCAAACATGAGTGATGGCTTAGATACTATTGTGGGGAAACATGGGATTAGACTCTCAGGAGGTCAAAGACAACGTCTTTCAATAGCAAGAATGATCATTGCAAATCCAGCTATTGTCATCTTTGATGAATCAACTTCAGCGCTGGATGTTCACACTGAAGCGAATCTTTTTAACTCGTTAAAACCTATTTTAAAAGATAAAACCGTTATTACAATTGCGCACAGATTAAGTACGGTAAAAAATGCAAATGAAATTTTTGTTTTGGATGAGGGACATTTGGTTCAAAATGGGACACATGAAGAGTTGGAACTTAAAGATGGACATTATCAGGATTTCTTAAAAAACCAGCTGGTTTAGTATTTGATTAGTTTAGAATAATCTAAACTAACCAATTAATTCGACTATATTTTCAATAGGTCTTCCAATAGCTGCTTTTCCATCTTTTATAACCACTGGTCGCTCTATTAATGAAGGATTTGTTGTCATTGCGTTAATTAACTCATCTTGAGTCAAAGTATCATTACTTAGGTTTAACTCTTTATATAAATCTTCTTTTGTTCTCATTAAGGCTCTTGCATTAATTTTTAACATACCTAAAACTTCTTTTATCTCTTTTGCACTGGGTGTATGTTCAAGATATTGTACAACTTGGGCATTACATTCATTTTTTTCTAATAACTCCAAGGCTGCTCTTGATTTTGAACATTTTGGATTGTGCCATATTTTTATTGTTGACATTAATTTCCTTTTTATTTGTACGCTCGCAGAACCGTACCTCTGTATTTTTCAGAGTTAACATTATACGATACAGGCACAACAATAGTTTGTTTTCCTAATATCTTTTTTACTTCCCACATGGTTTCAACAACTCGTAACTTATCAAGCCCCACAGAAGACAACTCTTTTAGTTTTGATACTTGTTTTTCATTTAAATCAATTTGCGATAATAAATCTGTTTTTTGCTCCAAAATCATCAGTGTTCTAAAATCTTTTGGATTCATCACTGCAATTACTTCAAAATATTTTGCCTCTGCATTTTTCTTTAAAAAACTTTTCAACCCTTTGGTACACTTTGAACTCATTCGGTATCCACTTGGACTCATCCCATAACATTTGTATACATCAAATTTTGATTTATCAATTATTTTGTCTTTGTATACCGTTTTCTCTATAAGTTTTTCAACAATCATAGGGTCAGATTTTATAATTTTATCTTTGTATATTACTTTTTCAACTTTAACCTCTTTAGGTTTAGCTTCAATTATTTTATCTTTATAAATGATTTTTTCTACTATTTTTTCAACCACTTTTTCTACTGTTTTTGGTGGTACATTTTTTAGTTCATCAATTTTATCTAAGTATTTATCTTTTGATATATAATTCTGTTTTTCAGCAGATGCGATTAAAGAAAAGGAGATATCACTGTTTTTTGTATAATTTGACTGTAACTCTTTTTTTGAAATACCATCAAAATTACCATTCATATAACCATATATAGCCATACCAAGAATTACCACTACTAACACGATGCTAAGCATTGGACTGCTCGAATTCTCTTGGGTTTTTACGGGTTGCGTTTTTTGATTTAGTGTATCTTCCATAACTATATCCTTTTGTAATTATATGATTTAAAAAACAAAGAGTTTAAACTCTCTGTTTTTATCTTACTTGTCCATTTCCTAAAATCTTAAATTTATACGTTGTAAGGTCATTAATACCCATTGGTCCTCTGGCATGAAGTTTACTTGTTGAAATACCAACTTCAGCTCCAAATCCAAAAGCTCCACCATCAGTAAATCGTGTACTTGCATTAGCATATACTGCAGCGGCATCAATACTGTCTAAAAAGTAATTCACTGTTGTATAGTTTTCACTGATAATTGATTCAGAATGTCCTGAACCATATTTATTGATATGAGAAACCGCATCTTTGACATCTTTTACTATCTTGATTGATAATATGTTTGCCAAATATTCTGTATCATAATCTTCTTCAGTTGAGCACTTGATATCTATTAATTTTCGTGTAAAATCACAACCTCTTAGTTCAGTGTTTTCTTGAATAAAAGCTTCATGAAGTGGTGGCAATATTAATGCTGCAATATCTTTATGAACAAGAAGTGTTTCCATAGAATTACACACTCCAGGTCTTTGACATTTTGCATTTACCGCTATATTTATAGCCATTTGTGCATCTGCATTTTTATCAATATAAGTATGACATAAACCTTTGTCATGTTTTACTACTGGTACTGATGAGTTTTTACTCACATGTTGAATTAAGGCTTCTCCACCTCGTGGAATAATTAAATCTACATATTTGTCTTGTTTGATTAAGTTATCAACTCCAGCTCTGGTTGAGTCTGGCAGTAACGAAATAGCATGTTGTGGTATTTTGTTTTTTGTTAAAACATCTTGTAAAACTGCAGCAATAGCTTTGTTTGAATGCTCTGCTTCTTTTCCACCTTTTAAAACACATACATTTCCACTTTTAAAACATAATGCGGCAGTATCACTGGTCACATTAGGTCGGCTTTCATAAATGATTCCAATCACACCAATTGGTACAGATACTTTTTGAATATTTAATCCATTTTCAGTAACCCAACCATCTAATATTCTTCCAACTGGCTCTTTAAGCGCTGCTATTTCTCTGATTGCAGTTGCCATATCTTTGACTCTGTCACCTGTTAAAAGTAACCTATCCATTAAAGATGAACTGAGTTTATTTTCTTTTCCTGCTTTTATATCTAAATTATTATGAGTAATAATATAATCACAATGCTGTTCTAAAGCATCTGCCATTTTGTATAGAACGGCATTTTTTACTTCACCGCTTAAGTTTGCAACAATTGTACTTGTTTTTTTTGATTCTTCTAAAAACTGTATCATTTTAAATCCTAAATGTAATGATATTGATTTTATCTAAAAATTGCTTTTAGACAAGCCTATTTATATGTATTTACAGTTTAGAAATTGTAGTATTTTGTGAGTAACTTAATAAAATGACACCTCACAAGGAGGTGTTATTTTAATTATATAATTGAGTTAAGTTTATCTGTTAATGCTTGTTTAGATGAAGCACCAACTAATTGATCTACAATTTCACCATTTTTCATGAATAAAATTGTGGGAATAGATCTAACACCATATTTAGTTGCTAAATCTTGTTGCTCATCTGTATTTACTTTACAAATATTTGCTTTACCTTCAAAATCTCCTGCTAATTCGTCAATAACTGGAGCAATCATTCTACAAGGCCCACACCATGGCGCCCAGAAGTCTACTAGTGAAACACCTTCACTGATAGTTGCGTCGAAATTCTCATTTGTTAATTCTATATATTTTCCCATTTTTTTCCCTTTTGTTTGTAATTTATGTGGAATAATATCTATTTAAGATATAATTGTCAAGTATATACCTTTTAGTTACATAGGTACTAAAAGGTGCCTACTTAATTAAAGTTACGTAATATATCATATAGTTTATAAATGATTTATTATAAAAATGGAGTAATATTTCATGGAAAGTATTAAAAAATATAGCTGTTTTTTTCAATTGGCAACGGATATCATAGGAGGGAAATGGAAAGCCTTGGTTCTTTGGTGTCTCAAAGATGATATCAAAAGAAACGGTGAACTCAAACGTCTCATTCCAAATATCAGTCAAAAAATGTTAACACAACAATTAAGAGAACTCGAAGACTCTGGAATAGTCGAGCGAATTGTTTATCCTGTAATTCCTCCTAAGGTTGAATATAAATTAACCCACATGGGAGAAAAACTCATGCCTATTTTACTTGATTTACATGACTGGGGAAAAGAATATTCTAAGAAAAATAATTTGACATTAGATGATTCTAAAAGTAATCTTACTTGTAATTAACCATTAACCTTGATTGAATGTTAATGCAAATGTAATTATAATAGTTAACATATATACTATTAGTATTTTAAAAGGGAATTATACCATGACTTTTTATTTAAAGTTTAAACATATTATTTTCAATCTCTTAAATATTAAAACAATCGTTCTATTTATTATATTTTTCATCCCCTCTTCTTTATTGTCCAAAGATACTATCACTTGGTATTATCCCAATTTTCCTCCAACAAATATTGTAGAAGGTCCCTATAAAGGTCAAGGATTATTGGGCAGTATTTATAAACAAGTTTTTAATCATCTGGATAACTATACACATGAAAAATCAATTGCAAATTTTAAACGGCTTATTAAAAATATCAAATTAGAAACACAAAGTTGTGGGGTTGCTCTTTTATGGAATAAAGACAGAGAAAAAGTTGTTGAATACTCCATTGCTTATTTTCTTGTTCATCCTGTTCGAATCATCATCAATAAAAAAGATTTTATGAAGTTTTTACCCTATATACAAAATGATGGTACCTATTCATTCAATGCCATTTTAAAAGATGAAAAACTTTATCTTGGTTATTCAAATGGACGCTCTTATTCTAAGATATTAGATGATTCAATAAAAGAACTCACTACGGATAAAAACAGTATTTTAAGTACACAAAGTTTTATTTTAGGGGGATTACTCAAAATGCTTACACGTGATAGAATTGACTATACCTTAGGTTATGCACATGAAATGAATTTTGTATCAAAAAGTCTTAACTTAGACAATAAGTTCATGAGCCTAACCATTTATGAGTCAAATGATTTGATTCCTGTGTATGTTGGCTGTCCTAAAAATAAATGGGGAAAGAAGATCATAAAAAAACTCAATCCTTTTTTACTAAAATACAGAGACAGCAATCTATTTTATAGTTCTTATTTAAGATGGCTGGATAAGGAAGCCGCAAAAAACTATCCAAAATTAGTAGAACAGTATTTTAGAATGTAGCAAGTCTGAAGGTTTCCCTTCAAACTTTAAATCTTAACAACATATCTTCCAACTGCCTTACCTTCAATCAATTTTGTATATGCAACTTGAACTTCATCTAATGATATTTCTGTAGTAATTTCATTTAATGTATCAATCTTGAATTCACCTGCTATTTTTTCCCAAGCGGCAAGTTTTTTCTCTCTTTTACACTCAACAGAATCAATACCAATTAATCTTCCACCTCTTAAAATGAAAGGGAATACATTCGTATGAAGTTCAAAAGATGATGTCAATCCACAACATGTTGCAACACCATCATATTTTAAAACTTTTAAAGCTTCTGCTAAAATATTTCCACCCACTGTATCAATCACTCCTGCATATTTTTCTTTGCCCATTGGTCTTTTATTTTCTACATCAAAATCTTTTCTCAAAATTACATCAGAAGCACCCAATTGTTTTAAAAATGGGATTTTGTCTTCTTTTCCACTGATTGCAACAACATCAAAACCAAGTTTACCTAAAATAGATACTGTAATTGATCCTACTCCACCAGTAGCTCCTGTTACTAATACAGGTCCAGAATCTTTTGTGATACCATTATTTAATAATTCATTGACACTAAGTGCAGCGGTAAGTCCTGCTGTTCCAAATGTCATAATTTCTTTATCACTTATATTTGATGGTTTTTTAACGACCCAAGAAGCAGGTACTTTTACAAATGATTGGTGACCACCATCGCTGTTCATACCCATATCATAACCTGTAACTAATACTTCATCTCCAACTTTAAATTCTTCACAGTTGCTTTGTTCAATAGTTCCAGCTACATCAATACCTGTTACATGAGGAAATACTCGAGTTACTCCTGGGTTTCCCTGTGAACTTAACGCATCTTTGAAATTTAAGCTTGAATAAGAAGCTTTTATTAACACTTCACCTTCATCTATTGTTGGAACTTCAATCTCTTTAATTCCACACTCAAATTTTTTATCTTCAGATTTTTCAACTACAAAAGCTCTGTTTGTCATTTTGTACTCCTATATTTTTATATTGAAATCTTATAGTAAACTAGATATAATGTCAAGAACATACAAAAAGTATAGGTACTAACCAAAAAGATACTATGGAGACAAAAAACATGAAAAAAGATGATAAAATAAATCCAGATAATCGAATCAAATGTAATATTGAAGTTGCCATGGGAGCCATTGAAGGTAAGTGGAAAGTGCTTATTTTATGGTACTTAAAAGATGAAAAAAAACGATTTAATGAATTACAAAAATCAATTTATGGTATCACACAAAAAATGTTAATCCAAAAGTTACGGGATTTAGAAAAAGATGGAATTGTACACCGAGAAGTTTATCCTGTTGTACCTCCAAAAGTTGAATATTCATTGACTTCATATGGTAAAACATTAAAACCTATTTTAAAACAGCTTTATTTTTGGGGAGAAGAACATCGAGATAGAGAGTTAAAAGACTAATCGCATTAACGCCAAAGTATCAAAGTTTTTCCTGTTATATACAATCACTCAGTAATAAAATATCAAACAATTCCTTTTTTATATTTTAACCTCTTACAATTTTCTTATTTTATTAAATGGTTTATTTATATTAACCATATATCTAAAATGATACTTTTATGATACTTTTTGGTATTATAATTAGCATATCACTCGCTTTCAAGGAGAGACATTATGATTGATAAAGATTTACTAAGCAAAATTACAATTTTAATTGTAGAAGATTCCAAAACTATTAGAGAGACAATGCATAAAGCACTTGAAAAATATTTTCATGAAATTATTGTTGCTGTTGATGGAGAAGACGGATTAGACAAATTTAAAACAAGAAAGAACATTGATATTATCATCAGTGATATAAAAATGCCAAAGATGTCTGGCATTGAAATGTTACAAGAAATAAGAAAAATTGACAATGAAATTCCTGTTATTTTAACAACAGCATACACCCAAACTGATTTTTTACTCAATGCTATAGAAAATGATGTAATGTATTATGCCGTCAAACCAATCAATATTAAAAAAATAATATCCCAAATTTACTCTCTCATAAAAATTAAATTTGAAAAAATATATAAAGAAAAAGAGATTCAACAATATGTAGATATTGTAGACCAAGTAGCCATTATCTCTAAAACAAATGAAAAAGGAATCATTACGTATGTTAATAAAATATTTTGTGAAGTTTCAGGATACACTGAAGATGAGTTAATAGGGAAAAACCACAATATCGTAAGGCATCCAGACATGTCTTCAAATATATTTGAAAACTTATGGTCCAATATACAAAATGGAAAAACATGGCATGGAAAAATAAAAAATCAAGCCAAAGATGGAAGTGCTTATTTTGTACAAGCAACCATTTTCCCAATTTATAATGATACGGGTACTAAAATCATAAGTTATATGGGAATACGATTTTTAACTACTCAAGAAGAATTGGAAAAACGAGATTTTAAGAAAAAAATTATTCAAAATTTTCAACAAACCAAACAAACAAATAAAAACGCTTTAGAAGAGATTGAATGTCTCAAAAAAAAGTTATCACAGCACAAACATTTTGATTTAATTCAAGATGCCCTAGAAAGTGAGAAAAAAAGAAGTTCAAAATTTCATACACAAATACTGTATTATGAGGAAAAAATTGATTCTGTAGAAAAGAATTTAGAAGAAACAGTATCTTGTTCCAATCAAAAAGTCGATAAAGCATTTCGTTTTGCATCTGAAGCGAAAAAAAAGATAGAACAAGCAATAAAAGAAAAAGCTTTTTTAGAAAACGATCTTAAAGAAAAAAAAGTCAAAATCGAAAACCTTAACCATCAAGTCATTGAACAGTCCAAGATTATACGTGATTTAAGGGACGTTATTAATCACAGAGAAGAACAATTAGGAATAAATTAAAAAGGTACAACGTTAGAAACAAGCTATTTCTAACGTTGTAAAAACAGCTCTAAATATTTAGATAAATTATATTATCCTCTATTTTTGTTTCATATACATCTGTGCACCCACAGTCTCCTCCAGTGGCTTCTCCGCTAGAGAGTTCAATCACCCAATTATGCATGGGACAAGTTACTCTTTCATTATGTACAATTCCTTCGGAGAGTTTTCCTTGTTTATGAGGACAAGTATTATTTACTGCATAAATATTTTCACTTCTTGTACGAAACAGAGCAATTTCTTTTTCCCCACAAATGACTTTTCTTGAACCCATTGCAGGTATGTTATCAACTGTTGTTACTTTAATCCATGCCATATTATATCTCCTGCTTTGGTGCTAAAATGATTGGTTCAAACTCTTTGGTAAATCCAGAATCAATACTCTCTTGCCAAGGGTCCACTTGGGCATATTTTTGTGACTCTTCAAAACCTCGGGCATATTCATATCGTCTCTTTTCATCAAACATTGCTTCTTTAATATATTCTAATCCCACTCTTTCAATCCAGTGTGCTGTTCTTTCTAAATAGTAGGCATCTAATCTGTAAAATTGCGTGAAAGATTTAACATATTCAATCAATTCTTCATCAGTTTCCAATTTACACAAGAAATCTGTAACTCGCACTTTTATACCGCCATTTCCTGCAATATGGAATTCCCAACCAGAGTCCACACCAATGACTCCAATATCTTTGATAGTAGCTTCCGCACAGTTTCTAGGACATCCCGATACCGCAATTTTAAACTTATGTGGCATCCAACTTCCCCAAGTGAGTTTTTCTAAAATTACTCCCATCCCCATAGAGTCTTGTGTACCAAATCGACACCATGTATTTCCCACACAAGTTTTAACTGTCCGTAATCCCTTAGCATATCCTTGTCCTGATACAAAACCACAATCATTTAAATCTTTCCAGATGGGTTCGAGTTGCTCTTTTGGAATTCCCAGTAAATCAAGTCGCTGACCACCTGTAAATTTAACCGTAGGAACATCATATTTAACAGCAATATCAGCAATATCTTTAAGTTCCTGTGCACTGGTTACTCCACCCCAAATTCTAGGAATGACTGAGTAGGTACCATCTTTTTGAATATTCGCTGCAACCCTATCATTGGTAAAAGTACTTCGTTTATCATTTTTATATTTATTGTCATTATATTTTGCCAATAAATAATAATTTACTGCAGGTCTACATATATGACACCCTTGGGTTTTCCAATTTAATTTAACAAATACATCATAAACATTATCAAATTCTTGTGTTTCAATACAGTGTTTAATCTCTTTATGTCCCACATCACAACAATCACAAATACCTTCAGGCTCACCTGACTGGTACTCATCTCCTAAGGTATTGACTAAAATTTGCTCAACCAGACCCAAACATGAACCACAAGAAGCTCCTGCTTTAGTTGTAAATTTCACTTCACCTAAGGTTTTTAAATCATTGGTTTTAATCGCAGTTACAATATCACCTTTACAAACTCCATTACACCCACACACCTCTTCATCGTCACTCATGGCATTGACATCATTGCCTCCATGTCCTGAATCACCCAGTGCAATTTTTCCAAATAATAGCTTAGCTCGCAGTTCACTCACATCAGTCTCTTCTTTGAGCATTTTAAGATACCATGAGGCATCCATGGTATCTCCATACAGGACCATTCCAATAATTTTATTATCATAAATAACAAGTTTTTTATATACGCCTACTTTTTCATCAAGCAGTATCAGTTCTTCTGTGGTTTCATCGCCTAAATAATCTCCTGCACTGAACAAATCAACACCTGAGATTTTTAGTCGAGTCGAAAGTGTAGAACCCGCATATGGTTCAGTTTGAACATCAGCCATTTTTTTAGCACATACCTTAGCTTGCTCATATAAGGGAGCAACCAAACCATAAGTATTTCCTTTATGTTCAACGCACTCTCCAATGGCATAAATATTCTCATCATTTGTTTGTAAATAATCGTTGACGATGATACCCTTGTTGGTTTTTAGTTCACCCTTATTTGCCAGTGTAGTATTGGGTTTGATTCCTGTGGCAAACACAACCAAGTTGGTCTCCAAAAAGTCTCCATCTTTAAAAATAACTGACTCAACTTCACTTTCACCACCTATTTCTATAAGGGTATCATTAAGTCTAAATTCAATTCCATATTGTTCAAGATTTTTTTGTAACAGTTTTCCAGCAGTTGAATCCAGTTGTTGACTCATTAAGTTTGCACTTCTATGCACTAATACTGTTTTGATACCATGTTTGGCAATTCCATACGCAGCTTCTAATCCTAAAAGACCTCCACCAACCACAACAGCTGCTTTATTCTTATCAATAGTATCAATAATACTGTCCACATCTTTTTTGGTTCTAAATGCCAATACATTACTTAAATGGCTTCCAATGGTTTGGGGAATAAATGGATTTGAACCTGTTGCAATTAATAATTTATCATAATCATGGATTTGCTCTTTTGCACAAGTAATTGTTTTGTTAATTGAATTAATAGCAGTAACTTTATTATCAATATTAAGTTTTATATTGTGTTCGTCATACCAGTGTTGATGGTTGATAATAGTATCATCAAAACTCTTTTCACCACTAAGCAAATAAGACAGCATGATACGATTATAATTTACGTAAGGTTCTTCTCCAAAAATAGTGATATCATATTTGTCTTTTGTGATATTTAATAGTTCTTCTATAGTACGAAGGGCACTCATACCATTACCAATTACAAGTAATTTTTCTTTCATCTATTACTCCTAGAAATTTTTATCTAAGAGTAACACAGTTGTATCATTTTTTATATAGGAGTGCTGTATATAATATATACAGTATTTGTCAGTTTTTTAATAAGTCCTGCAGGCTGTCTTTTGGATTTTTGCCATCAAGCACGAGTTTTACTTCATTGGCTATAGGCGTATAAATATTGTGTTTTTGTGATAATTTACATATTGCATCTGCTGTTTTAACACCTTCAGCAACTTCACCCAGTTCTTCTAAAATATCTTCCAATGATTTGTTTTTTGCCAAACCTAAACCAACTCGATAGTTTCTACTCATCGTACTACTTGCTGTTAAAAATAAATCACCTGCTCCGCTAAGACCTATAAACGTTGCTTTTTTAGAACCAAAAAATCTTCCGAATCTTTCCATTTCGACAAGACCTCTTGAAATCAAAGAGGCTCGTGCATTATTTCCAAGATTTAAACCTTCACAAATTCCACTTGCAATTGCCAGTACATTTTTATATGCTCCTGCAATCTCCGCACCTGTAACATCTTTACTGTAATAGGTTTTAAGAAAGTCTGGAAAGAATTTTTCAAATTCATTGTAAAGTTTTTTACTGATACTGTTTATTGCAATGGCTGCTGGTAATCCTTGAATCACTTCAGCTGCAAAAGAAGGACCAGAGATAAATCCCAAATTTTTTTCCGGAACAAATTCACAATATATTTCATTTAAAAATTTTCCACTGGAAGCTTCAATTCCTTTGCTTGCAACCAGTATTTTTTGTCCATTAAACTTAAAGTTTTTCTCTAACCATTTTTTTATTTCTTGAGAAGGGATAGCAATAATTAAATATTCACATTGTAAAATAGTATCTAAGTCTGTGAAATTTTTAATATCTCTTGGAGTTCTTGAAGTTATATATACTTCTTGTTTTTGCGATAGAGCAAAATGAAGAGCTTGTCCCCATTTTCCTGCTCCAATTACTCCAATTGAAATTTTATTTGACATTATTAAGAAAGTCTTTCTTTAAGTAGTTTATTAACCACTGCTGGATTTGCACTACCCTTAGATGCTTTCATTGTTTGACCAACAAAGAATCCAAACAGTTTATCTTTTCCACTTTTATATTGCTCAACTTTTTCCCCATTGGCGCTCAAGATTCCATCAATGATTTCTAAAATGGCACCATCGTCACTGACTTGTTTAAGTCCAAGTTTTTCAATAACCACATCAACTGTCAAATCACTTTCCATTAAATAATCTAAAACCTCTTTGGCTGCTTTTCCAGAGATATCACCACTGTCAATTGCCTTAACCACTGCTGCTAATTTTTTAGCATTAACTGGACTTGTTACAATAGTGGCCTCGTTTAGTCTTCCTTGAAGCTCAACAGTAAGCCATGTAACAGCATTTTTAGCACTCGCACCCTCGCTCATCATCTCTTCAAAATATTGTGCTAATTCTTTTGTTGATGTGATTACAGATGCATCATATTCTTTTATACCAAACTCTTCTACAAATCTCTGTTTTTTTGCATCTGGAAGTTCTGGAATATCAGAGAATTCATTCATCATTTCATCTGTTATGATAACTGGTCTTAAATCTGGGTCTGGAAAATATCTGTAATCAGCAGCATCTTCTTTTCCTCTCATAGATCTGGTCTCACCTGTATTTGCATCAAATAACCTTGTTTCTTGAACAATCTCAGTTGAATGTACTCCATCTTCCCAAGCTTCAATATGTCTGTTTACTTCATATTTAATTGCTTTTTCAATAAATTTGAATGAATTCATATTTTTGATTTCACATCTTGTATTCAGATTCGTAGCACCTTTTGGTCGAATAGATACGTTTACATCACATCTAAATGACCCTTCTTGCATATTTGCATCACTGATGTCTATATACCTTACAATTGAGTGTAGTTTTTTAAGATAAAGAATAGCTTCTTCACTGCTTCGCATATCTGGTTCAGATACGATTTCAAGAAGAGGTGTTCCCGCTCTGTTTAAATCAACTTGGGAACAATCATGTGCATGAATACTTTTTCCTGCATCATTTTCTAAGTGCGCTCGTGTGATTCCAATCGTTTTTGATGACCCATCTGGAAAATCAATTTCTAGATGTCCAAGTCCCACAACAGGGACTTCAAATTGAGAAATTTGATAACCATTTGGTAAATCTGGGTAAAAGTAATTCTTTCTATTAAAAATCGAATTTTGGTTTATGGGTGCATTTAATGCAGTACCTAATTGGATTGCTTTATGAACTGCTTCTTTATTTAAAACAGGAAGCGCTCCTGGAAGTCCCAAACATGTTGGACATACATTTGTATTTGGTTTTTCCCCAAAACTTGTTGCACATGAACAGAATAACTTACTATTTGTATTTAATTGTGCGTGTACTTCTAAACCTATAATTACTTCAAACATTCTTATTAATTCCTTTTTTCTTTTAACGATCTATCTAACAACTCTTATATCAGCAGTTAATTTTAATTTTTCAAAATGATCTTCTAAATATCTTTTTTCTTTTTGGCTTGATAATATTTCAAATATTTTTTGTTTTGTATTTTCAAATGTTTCAATCACCAAATTCTCTTTTTTCGTGATGTATAACATCACATAGTGTCTCTTTGAAGTAAAGATTGGTGTAAATTTATTTACACTTGTTTCGTTAAGTATGTATCTAAATTGAGCACTTACTTTATCTTTTTTTAACACGATATTTTGTTTTTTAACCTCAGGGATATTTATCATTGGATTATTTTTAATTGCATTTAATGCTTTTTTATTTTTTGATGCATATTGAATGACTTTAAATTCTGATGCTGTTGAAAAGCTGTTTAAATTATTATCATAATATATTTTCAAGTCTGCATCTGTTGGCATTTTTAATTTGCCTCGTAAAACTTTACTTATTAACTTTTGTCTTTGTATGTTTTTTTTAATGCTGTTTTCATACGTTGAATAGTCACTGTATTTTTGTTTTACAACAGATTTAAATTGATAGACATCCATCTTGTTATTTGCTGCAAGTCGTTCAATATAATTATTAATATCAAACATATCAACTGTAATGTAGTTCTTTTTTAATTCTTGTTCATAAAGTAATTCATCAACCAGTATTGCTACCGCATCTTTTTTATTCACTTTAGCATCTTGCATTTTTTTATCAATATCGTATAAAGTTATTGGTTCGTCATTGACAACCAAAGCAATGCCATCAACCAGTCCAGCATTTAAAATTCCAAGTGTCATTAAAAATACAAATAATATTTTTCTCATCTATCTATCCTTTTATAAAGCGCATATTTTATCATAATAATAGTAAAACAATAATTTTGTGGGTTAATACTTTATAAAATCGAAACTTAACCAATATCTAGCTATCCTAAACATATACTTTTAGGATAGAAAATGAAACACGCTTTACTAATTTTACTTTTTATAAATATACTGCTTGCAAATGAAGACATAAAGAAATTTCAAGAAGACTTTTTTAATGAAAAGCAGAAAGAATTTATACAAAGCCATCCCATCATAAAAGTTTCAAATGAGAAAGATTGGGCACCTTATGATTACAATGAGAATGGAGTAGCAAAAGGATACAGTATTGACTACTTAAATCTTATTGCTAAAAAAATTGGTGTTACATTTGAGTATGAAACAGACAGATGGTCTAATTTAATTCAAAAAATAAAAAACAGAGAGATTGATGTCATCCATCCTTTATCCATAAATGATAAGAGAAAAAAGTATTTACACTTTACAGAGGTCTTATTTAACAACGATGCTGCTATTGTTACAAATGATATAAATAAAGATATAAAAAGCCTCAATGATTTAGATAATAAAATCGTCTCAGTGGCAAAAGGCTGGAATCAAACAAAAATTCTTAAAGAAAATTATCCCAATATCATCCTTAAGGAATATGACAATGCTTTGGATAAATTAAAAGCCGTTGCCTTTGGAGAAGCTGATGCAACAATTGATGCATATTTAACCATAAATTTTTTAAGACAAAAACATTTATTAAATAATCTAAAAATAGTCAGTCGAATAAACATTCCTAATCTGAGTTCACGTTTACATATAGGAGTAAGAAAAGATTGGAAGATTTTTGCCAATATTATTGATATCACATTAAAAAATATAAACAACGAAGAGATTATAGCATTAAATAAAAAATGGATGATCCTCGATGATAAAAAAATCATTCTTAGTCAAAACGAGTTGGATTTTTTAGAAGACAAAAAGAAAATATTGATGTGTGTTGATCCTAATTGGATGCCTTATGAGAAAATTGAAAACAACAGACATGTCGGAATGTTTGCAGACTATTTTAAATTATTCAAAGAAATATTACCTGCTTCCATTGAATTGGTGCAAACTAAAGATTGGACACAAACGTTAGAATTTGCAAGAAATAGAGAATGTGATATTATTTCTGGAGCAGTTAAAACTCCTAAGAGATCACAATATTTAAATTTTACTGTTCCGTATGTAAAATTACCTTTGGTTGTAGCAACCACTCCAGATAAGCCCTTTGTAGAAAATATACAAAATATTTTAGAATATAAACTGGCCATAGTAAAAAGTTATGCTTATATTGAACTGTTAAAAAACAAATACCCTCACATACAAATTGTGGAAGTCTCTACACATACTCAAGGATTAGAAAAGGTTTTATCAGGTGAAGTTTATGGATTCATTGATTCTCTTGCAACTGTAGGAATTAAAATACAAAAAGACTACTTTGGTAATATAAAAATTGCAGGAAAACTGGATGAAAAATTTACACTTGGCATGGGGACTAGAAAAGACATGCCCATTCTTAAAACAATATTTGATAAAATCATCACCAGTATCACACCACAAGAACATCAAACAATTTTAAATAAATGGGTATCTGTTAAATATGATCGATCTACGGATTATTCCTATCTTTGGAAATTTTTCTTATTTGTTGCTGTAATAATTGTTTTTTTAATGTACCGACAATATTTACTATCAAAACAAAATACAAAATTAATACAAACTCAAAATAGACTAAAAGACTCCGTAGATGAATTTCAGTATTTAATTGACTCGACGATTGAAGCAATTTTTATTTTGAAAGACGGCAAAATCATTGACGTCAATTTATCAGGGATTAAACTCTTTGGATATGAAAATAAAGAAGAATTACTGGGGTTAAATCCTTTGCTCCTAGTGGATAACACTTCAAAGCAAACCGTTACTACAAATTTAAAAAATCAAAATATCACCTATGAAGCCAACTGTTTAAAAAAAGACCTTACTGTTTTCCCCGTACTCATTCAAGGAAGAACATTTAAATTAAAAAATGAACTCATTCGGTTAAGCTGTGTCGTTGATTTGACACAATTAAAAGAAAAAGACAGATTATTAAGTGAACACAATAAAATGGTAGCCTTAGGAGAAATGTTAGGAAATATTGCTCATCAATGGAGACAACCTCTTTCAGTTATTTCAACAGCAGCCAGTGGAGTAAAAGTTCAAAAAGAGATGGATATTTTAAATGATGACGTTTTTAACGATTCAATGGATGGAATCGTTAATAATGCAAATTATCTCTCAAAAACAATCGATGATTTTAACAGTTTTATAAAAGGGAATAAGAATAAAATCCAATTTAATTTAAATAAAAACATCCAAAGAAATTTAACAATTTTAGATGGCATGCTTAAAATAAATCATATAAACATCGTGCAAAACACTGATAATTCCATAACATTAAATAATTATGAAAATGAATTATCTCAAGCCATTATCAATATTATTAACAATGCAAAAGATATATTAATAGAAAAAGACACTTCTGATAAGATGATTTTTATTTCCAGTTACATTAAAAACAACACTGTCTTTTTATCAATAAAAGATAATGCAGGGGGTATTCCAAGTGACGTTATTGACAGGATATTTGAACCTTATTTTACAACCAAACATCAAAAACAAGGAACAGGATTAGGGCTGTATATTGTAAGACAAATTATTGTTGACAGCATGAAAGGTGAAATAAAAGCACAAAACGTTGATTATCTTTACGAAAACACCCCTTATACTGGAGCTGAATTTATTATAACGTTTCCATTATAATAAATTCAATAGTGATTATTTAATAGTTTAAGAACTGCATCTGTTTACTAAATACAGTATCGAGTTATAGTCTACTCCTGAGTGTTCACTTAATCCTATTTCACACGTTTTACTTGTTGAAAATGCCAACTTTGTATTTGCAGGAATTGCATCTTTAAGATTTCGCAGTGCCGATTCATTTAACTCAGGAAAGTTAAACCCTCGATCACCTGCAAATCCACAACACTTCACATCTTGTGGTGATATAACTTCAGTTGAACACATATTTGCTAATTGAACAAACTTATTGTGTAAGCCCATTTTTCTTGAACTACACGTAGAATGAATTAAAATGGGTTCATTGATTTTTTTAATTTCTAATTTGTCCACTAAGTATTCCAAGGTAAATTCAATGGGTTCATATATTTTTAAATCACCCTTGAAACTCTCTAGCATCTTTTTTGTACAGGGACTGGTATCACATAAAATTGGGTATTGTCCATTGTTACTTGCCAGGTTTAGACTCTCTTCAAGTTGCGAAGATTTTTGATTGGCTTGAGAGGTAAATCCTTTACTTGAAAAAGGCATTCCACAACATAAATTCTCAACATCTTGTGGAATAATAACTTCATATCCAGCTTTTGCTAATAAAGATACCGTAACATCAAATAAAATATCTTGTTCAGTTGAATCTTTTGCTTGTCCCATGGTTCTGCTGATACATGAAGGGAAATAGACAACTTTATTATCACTTTTTGGCGTTTGAACATTGGCATTAATTGTAATTGGTTTTGGTAAGGTTGGTGACCATTTTGGTATCTTATTCATGGATACCGTTCTTAATCCTGAAGTCAAATTTTTCATTGCAGTTGTACCAATTAAACCATGCGTTAAAGAAGATGCTTTAAGTCCAAATTTCATTCCTTTTAAAACAGTTGAAAAATTTCCTGCTATAAAATCAGCTTTTTTGTTATCACTTTTTGTTATTTGTTCAGCTCTTAAATGTTTTGTCAAACTTCCCGTATCAATTCCCACCGGACAAAGCGTTGAACACAGACTACATGTCGCACATGTTTCTAATCCATCATATTGATAAGCATTTTGTAACTCTTTTGCTTCAACTAATTTATCATCATCTTTTAATCTGCTGATTTCTCTGTTTGCTACGATTCTATGACGTGGTGTGAAAGTAATCACATTTGATGGACAAACAGGTTCACAAAAACCACACTCTATACATTTATCCACCAATTCATTAGTTGCTGGTAATGGTTTTAAGTTTTCAACATGGGCTTGAGAACTTTCATTGATAATAACACCTGGATTTAAAATACCAAGAGGATCAAAAAGATTTTTAATCTTTTTCATCATAAGATATGCATCTGCTCCCCATTCCAATTCAACAAATGGAGCCATATTTCGCCCAGTTCCATGCTCTGCTTTTAAACTACCATCATACTCTACAGCAACTAATTTTGTAACGTCTTCCATAAAGTGTTCATATTTTTTTATTTCAGTATACGAATTAAAATCTTGAGTAAATACAAAGTGTAAGTTACCTTCTAGAGCATGTCCAAAAATGAGTGCTTTATCATATCCATGTTTTAAGAACAGTGCTTGTAATTTTAATGTTCCAGCTGCCAAATCCTCTATAGGAAAAGCAATGTCCTCAATGATAACGGTTGTTCCTAATTCTCGTACAGCTCCCACAGCGGGGAAAAGACCTTTTCTTATTTTCCAAAACAGTGAGTACTCACTCTCTAAAGAAGTAAATTCAATATCTCGGACTGTCTTAGAATTTTTTAAAAGTTTATTGATTTGGGCTGTTTGTTTGTCTAAATCTTCTTTACCCGCTGCTCTGGTTTCAATTAAAAGAGTACTGACATCTGGATGTAAATCTTTTAAGTATGTCGGCATTCCTTTTTCATTTTCAACACTTTTTAATGCAATTCTGTCCATAAGCTCAACTGCATCTACTTTTACATTCTTTGATAATTTAAGTAAGGCTACTGCATCACAGGCTTCTTTGGTATCTTCAAAAAATACTAAGGCACTGGCTTTAAAAGGATGGTCCACAACGGTATTATAAGTGATTTCTTTAATAAATCCCAGCGTACCTTCACTTCCAATGATTAAATGCTGTAATACTTCAAACACATCATCAAAATCAATCAATGCATTTAAACTGTATCCACATGTATTTTTGATTTTAAACTTTTTAGCAATTTTAGCACTTAATACTTCATTGGCTTTTACTTCTTTAGCATACTTATCTAATTCATTGATAAAATCTTTATGCGACTTTATAAATGCAGCTTTACTTTTACTGCAAGCAGTATCTAAAGTTGTTCCATCAAAGAAAATGATTTTCATACTGTTTAATGTTTTATATGAGTTTTGAGATACCCCACAACACATTCCACTTGCATTATTGGCTGCAATTCCGCCAATCATGGCTGCATTAATTGATGCAGGATCGGGACCTATTTTTTTACCGTAAGGTGCTAGAATTGCGTTAGCATTCGCTCCTGTTATTGAAGGTTCCAAACTTATTTGTGCTTTATCATCAGACAGTGTTGCTTTAGTCCATGTCCTTGCAGTCACAATTAATATAGAATCACTGATTGCTTGACCTGATAATGAAGTACCTGCTGCTCTAAAAGTTACGGGCAATTCATATTTAGTAGCAAGCTCTAAAATGGCTTGTACGTGATATGCATTTTGAGCTTTGATTACAATTTTTGGAAGCAGTCTATAAAAAGAAGCATCTGTTCCATAAGCCAAAGTATGTAGTTTGTCTGTATAAACAAATTTTTTTGCTATTGAGTTTGTTATTTCACTGTAAAAACTTTGATATTTTCCTGTTAACATTGGGTATCCTTTAAATTTTTTATTTTTTGATTAATTTAAAGAAACTGTTATTCTCTTCTAGGCACTGTGTATATTTTATCATTGGCGTCATCTATAAAAAAAGACCGACGATCACATATTTTAAAAACGAGGTTTTTGATACTTGCATTTGTTTGGTCTGTTTTTTTCATAAGAAACTCCTTTTAGAAATATACTATATAATGTTATAAAAAATATATGATATAAGTATGATAATATCTAAAAAATTCTAAGAATGAAAGTCGTAACTTTCATTCTTAGAGGTAAAAAGAAGAGGTTTCTATTCTAAGATTGTTGACATTCCAAAAAATTCTGGATAGAAAGCAACAATACCTAAGATGATAATTTGTATTGCAATAAAAGGCATTACCCCTCTATATATTTGCATGGTTTTAACACTCGATGGTGCCACCCCTTTGAGATAAAAGAGACTGAAGCCAAACGGTGGGGTTAAAAATGATGTTTGAAGGTTCATTGCAATTAAAATTGCAAACCAAACAGGGTTGATACTTAACGTATCTGCTATTGGAAGTAAAATTGGAACAATGATATATGAAATTTCTACAAAATCAATAAAGAATCCCAATACTAAAATAGCTAACATAGTGAAAATTATGAATCCCCATTTTTCATCACCCGGTAAATTCAATAAGAAGTGTTCAACAATTTCTTCTCCACCAGTGTAAGAAAATACCATAGAAAAAGCAGTGGCCCCTATTAAAATACCAAATACCATTGATGTAATTTTAACAGACTCTAATGCAGCTAATCTAATCATATTAACTTCAAATGTTCCATATAAAACCGCAAGACCAACTGCACCTAAACAACCAACTGCTGCAGATTCTGTAGGAGTTGCAACACCCATAAAAATAGAACCAAGTACTAATAATACTAATGTCAATGATGGAATAATATCAAGCATTGCACGAAGTACTTGTTTTCTTTTATTTCCTCTACTTGGATCTGCTGGAATCGCTGGAGCCATACTTGGGTTAAGATAAGCAATCACTAAAATATATAAGATATATGCACCAACTAAGGCAAGCCCTGGGCCAATTGCTGCTTTAAACAGATCTCCAACGGGAACTTGAAATACATCTCCAAGAATAATCAATACAATTGAAGGAGGAATAATTTGCCCCAGTGTTCCAGAGGCACAAATGGTTCCAGTTGCAAGTTCTGTACTGTATTTATACTTTAACATAACAGGAAGTGAAATAACTCCCATAGCTACAACTGAAGCTCCTACAACACCTGTTGAAGCTGCAAGAAGTGCTCCAACTAAAACAGTAGAAATAGCAACACCACCTCTGATTTCACCAAATAAGAATCCCATAGATTCTAACAGTTTTTCAGCAAGTCCTGTTTTTTGTAAAACAATTCCCATAAAAATAAACATAGGAATGGCCATTAAAATAGTACTTTGTTGAATTGAATAAATTCTAAAAGGCATGTAATCAAACATTGCCACACCTTCAGCAAGTCCTTCATTTAGACCAGCCATAAAACTTACATCAAATCCACCATCACCATAGATTTCTAAAACACCCGCTAGAATACCAAAAAACACTGCAACAGCTGCAAATGTAAAAGCAACTGGAAATCCAATTAACAGCATAAACAATGCTGAAAAAAACATTACTATACCAATCATTTTGAATCTCCTTTCTCATCAATATCAACTATGTGATGTTTATGCTCTTCTAAATCATGTTTCAGTTCTTCAATTTCACCCTTTAAATTGTATTCGTCCATTGGATGAAGTCCTTTGTATATATTGAAATTTCGAATAAAAAATCCAATATCCGTAATGATTAATAATAAAAATGACAAAGGAATAAGTCCTTTTACAATCCATCGGTAATGAAGACCACCTGGATCGCCACTTTGCTCCATAGACTGGAAAGCCTCAACCATATTATCAATAGAACTAAGCCCTACTAGTACGGCAAGAGGTAAAATAAATACAACTGCCCCTATCATATTAATCATTGCTTTTTTTCTTGTAGACAATGTGTCATAAATTAAGTCAACTCTAACATGACCATCTTCTTTAAGTGTATAAGCAACACCCAATAATATAATTACAGAAAACAGATGCCATTCCATTTCTTGCATACCAATACTTCCACTTCGAAAGAAGTATCTCATAATCACATCATAAAATACGTTTAAAATCATTAATACCATTGCAATTGCTGTAATGGCCCCAATGAGGTCCGCGAATTTATCAAATCCACGTTCGAGTTTTAATAACATAAGTGTCCTTTTGTGGTTGTTGTATATAACAAGCTAAGGCAAATTAGCTTGCTTTCTATTTATAAAGTATAACAAATTCATATGATAAATCAATGATATTTTTATCACAATAATCATTTAAACAGTAATTCATAATTAGCCATAAGTGCCTATTCATAAGGGGTTTTAGCAATTAAGTCACTTGAAATAATTGGCATTATTTAAATTTTTTTGTAAATAATTTGGATATTCTTACATAAGTATGTGATGATTATATGGGATAAATAAAAATTGATTGTAGTTTTTAAGAAGTGTTAATATTTATATAAAGTTTTCATGTTAATCCCCCACAAGGAGAGGGGGATTAAAAGCTTTTCTTATAAGTTATCTTTTAAGTAAATGAAGTCTGACATTTTAGTCCACTCTCTGGCTTTCTTTTGGAAAGCAGATTGAGAATCTAAAATCTCTTTTAATAATGGTTGACCTTTAGTTTTTTCAACTAATAACTCAGCATTTGTTTTCTTCATCGCATCCATAACTTCTTTAGGGAAAGTTTTGATTTTGATATTTGGATAGTCTGTTCCAATTTTAGCCCATGCTTTAGCACTCATTGCATAATTTTGGATATACATATCATATGCAGTTAATCTCATTGCAACTCTTAAGATTTCTTGTAAATCTTTTGGTAATTTTTTAAATTTCTTTTGATTTACTAAGTATTGTAACTCAGTACCTGGCTCATGCCAACCTGTATAGTAGTACGGTGCAACTTTATGGAATCCCATTTTAACATCCATACCAGGTCCAACCCATTCAAGAGCATCAATTGTTCCTCGTTCAAGAGATGTATATAATTCACCTGAAGCAATGTTAGTAACTGTCAGTCCAAGTTTTGCCATAACTTCACCAGCAAACCCAGGAATTCTCATCTTAAGACCTTTTAAGTCCTCAACAGAATTGATTTCTTTTCTGAACCATCCACCCATTTGGTTTCCAGTATTTCCACCAGGGAAAGATAGAACTTTATGTTTTTTATAAGTTTTTTCCATTAACTCCATACCACCACCGTAGTAGAACCATGCATATTGTTCAGGAGCAGTCATACCAAATGGCATAGTAGTAAATGGTAGAGTATTAATATCTTTACCTTTCCAGTAATATGATGCAGAGTGACCCATATCATATTGACCACCTTTAACCATATCTAAGATACCAAGTGCAGCTTTATGTTTGTTTGATGCATCAACTCTAATGATTAGTCTGCCATTAGACATTTTCTTAACCATTTTTGCTAGATTTTTTGGAGCATCAATAAATGGTGACAGTGTTGGCCCCCATGTTGTAGCTAGTTTCCACTTGTAAACTTTTTCTTTTGCAAAAGAACTTGTACTAAGTCCTGCTAGTAACGCAGCAGCAACAAGAAATTTTGTAGATTTTCGTCTTAAGATATTCATCTTTTCTCCTTTGTTTAGATAATTAATTGTAACAACCCCAAATGAGAAAGATATGATATTTTACGTGATATTTATGAATTTTTAAAAATGTACCCTGTGTCAACGACTGTTTGAATATAGTCTTCAATAAGTAGCTTCCGAACCCTTCTTATCAGCGATCTTATTGATTCTAAGGAGGCCACATTACCTTCCCAAACAAAATTTTGTATGTTATCAAAGGTGATAACTTGGTTTTTATGGTTTAAAAACAGACTTAAAAGCAGTCTCTCTTTTTTTGTTAATCGTTGCTCTTTATTATCAATAACAACCACACTTGATTTAAAATCAAAATGACTGCTTTGTCCAAAATGGATAATATCTTCACTGATATTACAAAGTTTTTCAATTTTTATTTCAAGTTCATCTATAAAAAAGGGCTTCTTTATAAAATCACTGCATCCAAAACCATATGCTTTTTTGATGACATCCAATTCGACGGTTGCACTGATAATAATAACAGGAACTTCTTCATAATACTCTCTGATTCTTCGTAATAATTCAACCCCATCTAAATTAGGTACATTAATATCTAAAACAAAACAGCTGTATCCCTCTCCTATATTATCATATGCTTCAGCGCCATCAGTAAAACTATCTATAACATAATTCTTAAGTTCTAATCTTTTTCTAATTGTTTGATTCAGTTTTTTATTATCTTCAAGCAGTAAAATTTTCATTATTTCAACCTATCATATTGGCTATTAGGTAATTTTATCATAAATTTTACATTTTCATTATCATTTTTAACGGTTATTTTACCATTCATTTTATCTTCAATGATAACCTTAGCCATGTATAACCCAAAACCTGTACCCTCTTTTCGTGTTGTAAAATATGGATCAAAGATTAAGTTAATTACATTTTGAGCAATGGCTCCCGCATCATCGATTATCTCAATGTAATTGTATTTATCATCACTGGAAATATTAATAGATATATTTCCTTTATCCCCTGATAAATCATTTTTTTCTATGATTTTATTTTTCGCATTATTGATTAAGTTTAATAAAACTTGTTTAAACTCATTTTCAAATCCATAAATTAGAATATTTTGATTGTCATTTTGATATTTAATATCTATATTAATATTAGAGTAAAAAACTTGTTTACCTATTATTTCAAAAATTTCATCTAAAGATTTTCTCATACCAAAAAGAGTTTTTGACGTTGAAGGCTTTAAAAAATTTCTAAAATCTGTCAATGTTTTTGACATATATTGTATTTGAATCATAGAATCTTTTACAAATGCTTTTACTTGGGTATCTTTTAACTCATTTAACATAAAAGACAACTCTATATCTTGAACCTCAGCGGAGAGTTCAACCAAAGGTTCATTCCACTGGTGAGCAATGGCTGCAACCATATCTCCCATTTCAGCTAACTTACTTTGTTGTATTAAAAATTGTTTTTGCTGTATTCGTTCCGTTATATCATCCATGATACATACAATACCACCCACACTGCCATCTATATTTTCATAGACTGCTTTATTTAAGATAAAATACCTCATACCTTTATCTTGCAAATGAAGTGTTAATTCAGAAGTATCCGAACCCAATGTTTTTAATAATCGTTTATCTGTATCTGTATTTTTAATTGCAATATCATTGGGGAAAAAATCATGGGCTGTTTTACCTATGACATCTACTCTTTTATTATTGGTCAACTTCGCAAATGCAATATTACAGCCAAGAAATCTTCCATCAATATTTTTATAGTAAATAGGATTAGGTAAGGTATCAAGCAAAACTTTATCAAATTTTAATTGATTGGATAAATTTCTCTCAACTACTTTTCTTCTTTGAATGTTTCTTCTCATAAAAATAATTAAAAGTATAAAAACAATAAATAACAAGGTGATACTGTTTACCAAAACGTTATACTCTCTATAAAATGAAAATGGTCGGTTTACAATCGTATAATCATCTAAATACTCTTGTATTTTTATATCAAAATTTCTCAACTCATTATAATCAAACATGTATCGGTTTGGACTTTGTTCTAAAATAGGAATATCTTTAATGGCTTTGCCCCTTAAAACATCCAATGCCATCTCAGATATTGCTTCGCCTTGTGCAGTGGCTGATGTTAATAATCCTCCAATAATTCCATAATCCAAATAAAAATCCCAAAGCCCATAAGTAGGCGATTTACTTGCACTTTTAATTTCTTGCAAGGATTCTTTATAAGTGAAAAATTTTCCTGTTTTATCTTTAAACAGTAATACAAAAAGAATAACAGTATCTTTTTTAGCATTTTTCAATATTTTTTTGATATCTTTCATATCCATATTATCAATGTATTCTATATCTTGTATTCGTTTTTCATATTTGGGAAGAATTTGTCTTAAGTCTCTTCTGATGGCTTGACCTGTTTTGGAAAAATCATTGATAATAATAAGCTTTTTTATATCAGGATGAAGATCTAAAATCAAATCAAAATTTTTATCAATATCAACTTGTTCGACTACACCAGTCATATATTTATTCATACTATTTTCTTGCAAAAAAGCCTTGTCAAAGTTATTAATTCCACAAAAAAGTACGGGTAAATCTTTAAATAAAAAGTCATGATATTTTATGGCAAAATCAAAGGCATTATTATCACTGACTAATATTAAATCAAAATCTCTTTTTTCAAATTGTTCTTTGTATAAACGAGCAAGTTTGTCTAAATAGGTTGGTGTTGCTATTTTTTTGGTGTCCATATAAACAGTAGTAAGATTAATGTTTTTAAAAGGGGCGAATTTTTTTTCAATGGATAAAGAGATATCATCACTCCACTTATACCCTTTATGGTAAGAGTGAAGTAATAAAACCTCTTTGGTTGTAGATGCATTTATAAAAGTTATAAAAAACAATATAAGAAAGAGATATCGTTTCAACGGAATCCTTTATATGAAAATGACATATCCTGATTTTGGACCATGTGCTCCAATTACTAAAGACTGCTCAATATCAGCAGTTTTTGATGGACCTGATACAAACGTACCATATCCAACGTTATCAAAGTTGATTTTTTCATATGCTTCATGCATATTATTAACTATGTCTTTTTTATTTACTATTATAACAATATTTTGTGCAATAAAGTATAATACTCTGTGTCTATTTGATGAATTTTTCAGCCAAACAGATCCATTTTCTGCAACAGCAAACTCACCTTTTACAATAGCCAAATCAAGTTTTTTGAGCTCATGTGGATTTTCTTGATCATTTGGATCAAAATTTCCTAATGTACATGATTCTACATTTGAAGAAATAAGTTTTGCATCAGGATATAAATCATTGATTAAAACATCAAGTTCTTCTGAACTTGATGTTAATCCAACGCCACCCACAGTTTTAATCACTTCTTGAAACTTTTCTATTTTATTTTCAAATGTGATACCAATATCTTGAATTGAAGGAAGAGGAGTTTCTTCAACACAATTTGATTCTCTGATTTTATTTAGTATTAAATCTCTACTTGACATTATTTCTTCTCCTCTTTATCATTAATTTCTTTTTTATATAACTCTTTAAAACTGTTTTTTGGCATGTCTGGCATTTTTCTGTATTTACCCCAAACATTACTTTTACTGTATACCAACGAGTCAGGAAGTTTAGGCACTACTTTTCTTGCAATTTTTCCTGCCATATCAAGAAGCGTTGGATGTTCCATCAGCCATGCAGTGGCTTTCATAGCCACTCTTTTTTTAGTATCGAGTAAACCTTCTTTTACCACGTCTTGTCTGTGATGAAATAATTGTTTATGTAAATCAACTTCAGCAGGACAAACATTGGTACACGATGAACATAAGGTACACGCAAAAGGAAGTGTTTTATGCTCTTTTTTGTCTCTAAACGCTCCAAGCGTTGAACCAATTGGTCCAGGAATTACGTAACCATATGAGTGACCACCACTTCTTCTGTATACAGGACAGGTATTCATACACGCCCCACATCTAATACAGTTGAGTGATTTTTGATATTTTTCACTCTCTAAAAATGATGTTCTTTTATTATCTACAATCACAATATGCATTTGCCCACCCTCAATTGGTCCATGAAAATGTGACGTATATGAAGTAATAGGTTGTCCGGTTGCACTTCTTGCAAGAAGTCGTGTAAACACAGCTAAATCATCCAGTCTTGGTATGATTTTTTCTAATCCCATACAAGCAATATGAAGTTTAGGCAGTGATGAACCCATATCAGCATTTCCTTCATTGGTACAAACAACAACTCCACCTGTTTGGCTTATTGCAAAATTTACTCCAGTGATTCCAGCATCAGCATCTAAAAACTTTTCGCGTAAATGTTCTCTTGCGCTGTGTGTTAAATACTCTGGATCACAGTTATTTGGATCTGTGCTAAGGTGTTCATGAAAAGTATCCGCAACATCTTCTTTTTTTAAATGAATGGCAGGTAAAACAATATGAGAAGGAGGCTCATTTCTAAGCTGTATGATTCGCTCACCCAAGTCAGTATCAATAACTTCTAATCCTCTTTGTTCTAAATAAGGATTTAAGTGACACTCTTCAGTTAACATCGATTTACTTTTTACCACTTTTTTAACACTGTTCTCTTTTAAAATTGAGTATACAATAGCATTGTGTTCTAAGGCATCTTTAGCCCAGTGGACTTTAATACCTTTTTTAGTTGCATTTTTTTCAAACTCTTCTAAGTAGTAATCCAATTTACTCATCGTATGAGATTTAATCGCACCTGCATAATGTCGTAATTGCTCCCACTCAGGAATACCTTTACTCGCAACATCTCTTTTTTCTCTTACAAACCATAATGCCTTGTCATGCCAATGCATTCTTTCATCATTGGCTACAAATTTTGCGGCTTCTTGAGGATGATTCATGACAAAGTCTCCCCTGCAAGTATTTGTGCAATATGCATAATTTTGAGTTCTTGATTGTTTTTATTAATCAAACCTTCCATATGCATCAAACAAGACATATCAGCACCTGTCATAACTTGCGCCCCTGAATCTAAATGATCTTGGACTCTGTCTTTTCCCATAGCAGCACTGATATCAGGTTCAGTAACACAAAAGGTTCCACCAAATCCACAACATTCATCATCTCTTTTTAAATCAACAATCTCGATATCTGGAATTAAATTTAACAGATTCTTCAATTTTGAATAATGCGGGATATTAAGCTCACTCGGACTTGCCAGTTTAAGTTCTCTGTGACCATGACAAGAGTTATGCACTCCAACTTTATAAGGGAAAGAGACATCTAATTTATCTAATTTTATAACATCATGTAAAAATTCACAGACTTCATAGATAGAAGTTTTTACTTTTTTATAATCTTTATCATCATCATCAAAAAATTCACCGTAATGATCTTTTACCATAGTCACACAACTTCCCGTGGGTGCCACTATATAATCATACTTTTTAAATATATCAACAAATCTGATTGCCAAATTTTTTACATCACTGTTACAACCTGTATTTGACATAGGCTGACCACAACATGTTTGTTCAATAGGATATTCAACATCAAAATTTAAGTTTTTTAATAATTTGAGTGTTGACATACAAGCTTGAGGATAAAGCTCATTCATAAAACAGGGAATAAATAATCCAATTTTCATATTATCTCCTTTAAATATATGTAAAATATTACTACATATATATGAGAAACTTATGATATTTATTTATTTGGAAAGGAAAATGGAGATATCGTTATCTAAATAATTTTCTTGTATTTGAATGTTTGAAGAGAAGTCTTTACAATATAAAAGAACTTCGTCTTTGGACATTTGATTGTAACTCTCTTTGATTAAAAAATTAAAAAGAAATCCTTTTTCAGACTTTTCAAAACAATTTAAAATAAAAAGATGGAATTCATTCATATCCAATATATTCATTGCACCACTGCAGATATAATAATCAGCAACGGGTAAAGTATCTGTTAATGCATTTTTTAATTCAAATTGGGCTTTGGGATATCTTTTTTGTGCGAGGGTTGTCATTTGTGGTTCACAATCTATTCCAAAGTATTCTTTGGGTTTTAATTCATTATCCATTAAATAGTTATAATACTCACCCATACCACAACCAACATCAACAATGGTAGAATTTGAGATATCTTCTTTGATAAAATCGGTTAATATCTCAAATCGTTTGTATTGTGAAAATTCCGAGTTCCAGTGTACGCCTTGTGCACTGATGCCATATTTAGATACAGCTTGGGAATAAAACTCTTTATTGTGTTTTTGTGCCATTACTCTTTGGTTAGTCGTTCAATAACAACACCGTTATCTTTTATGAATTTTGTAATCACCTCTGAGTTCGTATGTTCATAGGATATATCATAGACAATTCTTTTAATTCCACTTGCTATTACATTTTTAGAACATTCACTACAAGGCTCTAATGTAACATATATAGTAGCGCCCTCTATTGAAATACCTTGTCTGGCTGCCCAAATGATGGCATTCATTTCTGCATGAATTTCATATGTTTTTGACCATTCATGGTGTTCACTGGTATATTCTCCATCCCAATGCTCTTTACAATTTGTAAACCCTGCAGGAGTTCCATTATAACCCGTGGAGAGTATTCTTCCATTTTTTACAATAACTGCGCCCACATTTTTTGATACACATTTAGAAGCACTTGCTATTTCATGAGCTATATTTATAAAATTCTTATCACTTAACATTTATTGTCCTTCATATCAATTATTATCATGCCATGAGCCATGAGTTTTTTCCCATATTCTTGAATCTACTGCTAATTTATCATCAATTTCCACTTTATCTAAGCCTTGTCTTTTATATTCGTGTTCTTTTTTTATCAAAAACTTATTTAACGTGATATCTTCATCTTCATCTTTTTTTAAAGTACTCTTTTTTTCATTGGACTCTTGTGAAATCTTGCTTGTCTTCTTCTTTTTTTCACATAACAAAGTGATTTTAAATGATACAAATAAAACCATCATCATTGATTCTTTTACAAATTCCAGTATTTCAAACAAAAATAAAAACTCCTAACTTATTTTCAAAGTTATGTATTTGTTTTTATTTACTGTAGATATTTTTTCTTTGATTGGCAATTCAATTTCTATTTTTATCAGTTCTGGTTTTCTAAACAATATTATACATCTTTTTACTATTTTTTTATTTATTTTATCAATATTTATATTTTTTCGAGAAATTTTTACTAAATAGCCTTATCGAATAATTCTTTTTGCATAATAATTTTTTGTATATATAGGTTTTTGCCAAATTAACTACTAACTTATTCTAAAATATGATTTTAATAATTTTTTTGGAACTTTAGCATAAAAAACTTCAAATTATGTTTTAATATAAAAAAAGCTTATTTATTCTTTTCATTTTAAATTTTCGATTCAATAGTTAATGCCTTTAAATTAGTCTAATTATATTTTCCATGAACAAGCACAGATTAATTCTATAGTAAACTACAAAAATAAAGATTCTTAAAAAAGCTCTGTTTTGTCTAGAAATTGACAAAAAACGGTACAAAATGTACAAATTATGTAGAGTTTTGATGAAAAAACGTAAAAATCAGATAATTTTGTTTTATTAGATTATAATTAAAATTTCTGTATGATGCCTAAAAATTTAGACAAAAAGGTATGATATGGATTTAAGAGAGATAAAAGAATTAATTAGAGTTTTTGATAAAAGTGAGTTAAATAAACTAAAAGTTAAAGATTC
>ENA-ORXI01000415-ORXI01000415.1-sediment-metagenome-genome-assembly--contig:-NODE-415-length-35571-cov-11.064490_pt1 | contig 35571 bp, 35 predicted proteins | sample MGYA00237861_ERZ511468 | MGnify/ENA primary metagenome ERZ511468 (study PRJEB26299, sample SAMN06266213) | sediment metagenome | isolation source: Hudson Canyon methane seep mesocosm | place... | reverse complement strand
GAATGACTAATTCTGCGACTTTATGCCTAGAATAGTGAGGCTTCTTCTCTTGCTGAAATTTGCATTTTCATGTGTTATGGGTATCAACCCCGGCCATCTTTGTGTATGGCTTTGACTTTGCAATCTTCACACATTTTCAATCGTTCCAATGCTGCACCTTGAAACATGGTATGTCCTTTTAGCTTTTCCATCATCGTATCAATCATTTTCTTGGTCGCAAATGGCTTGTCACAACTAATACAGTTAAATATCGCTTCTTCATGCAATACTCGTACTTTTCGAGCCTGTTCACGATCCAATAAATAACGAGGAATCAAATCGATCGCATCTTCAGGGCAAGCCGTTTCACATAGACCGCATTGCACACACAGGTCTTCAATAAAATTAAGTTGAGGTTGATCAACGCCATCTAATACGGCACCAACAGGACACACTGACACACATGAGTGACATAAAGTACAAGCCTGAGTATTAACTTGAATCTCACCAAAAGCAGCATCTGAGTTTAATGTTAATACCTCAATCGTTTTTGGTGCCTGTTTTTGTAGGTGTTCCAAGGCAATGCTAATCATTCGGCGCTTATCATCTATGCCTGCAAAGGTGGCTGGCTGAATTTCATCGAGTTTTGCTGTTGTCGATAGATGCTCCGTTAATTGGGAAAAGTTATTACCTGAAAACCAATTCACTAATTGTGGTTGATAACCGAGTCCTACTAACATCTGATTTGTTTTATCTATTTCCTGCTGCAACTCTAACCAGTCATGGTCACTGTGGCTGCCTGCATCCCAAACCGTTATGCCTGATGCTCCATAAGCTAAAACGCTTAACCAAAACGGCATGGCTAACGCACCAATTTCCTCAATAGAAAAAGTCATCACATTCGCGGGTAATCTTTCAGCCATATTCTCGATTAATAACTGACCTTGGTCAAGATCATGAATCACAATATGTGGTGGCTGCTGGTCGATTTCAAACCATGCTTGAATCATTTTTCGAGCTCGGTTCAAACTAACATCTAATGTTGGCAAAGCATAGGACATTGCCCCAGATGGACAAACCGCTGTACAGCTGCCACAACCCTGACATAAAGATGGATTAACCGATACGGTATCTCCTGAACTGATAATGGCATTAGCAGGGCAAGCTTGAATACATTGTTCACAGCCAGATAATTGCCGGCGTGAATGGGCACAAATTGACGCTTTATAATTGAAGTAACGTGGTTTATCAAAGGTGCCGACTAAATCAGGTAATTGTTGTAATGTTTCAGCTAAGGCTTGAGCATTATCCCCAGGGGCGAAATAGCCCAAAGGCAAAACAGTTGTTGTCATTATTGCTTGTTCGGATAAATCCAGTATGAGATCAACTTTTAGTTCTTGCTTATCAAACTGAACAAAAAAAGCGCCCATCCAACCATCAATAGACTTAATTCGCCCATCAATCAGTGTCATGTTTTCATTATTTGATAAGGGCTCATCACCTGCCACCACAGCACTAATCGTTAAGCCTGACAAGTGAGGAATTACTGATGAGATTTGTTGATTAGTACCAATAATGAGTAGTCGACCTGCCGAGTTAAACTCCACCAAATCAACGGGCATAATATCTATTTCACCGGCGTACTGTACTGCTTTATGCAAGTTTTCCTTCCTCATTATCTTGTTCATTATCATCGCTTTCTTCAGTTTTTGAATCAGCAATATCTTGTTGTTTTTCTTCTGTTAAGTCTGGTCTTGTTTTTTCTTCCGCCAAACGAAGCATACGTTTCATTTCTTGTGTGACTACATCACCTAAACCACTAAATTTGGTGAAGTCTTCATCATATTCGTTCATGTGGTCAACGTCATTAAACTCAGGCTGCTTAAATAAAGCGGCTAAAGCCTGTTGTTTACTATCATCGTCAACATCATCTTGTTGCCATACTGGAGACTCACTCTCGTTAGAGTCAGAGATATCTTCAGTAATTGAGGCAGATTTCACATCATCTGTACTTTGCTGATCTTCTTGTTCTAACTCATCATTAGGAGAGTTCTTCCGGCGTGACCAACGTGACAAAAAAGCTTCATCTTTATCTGTCATCGCTTGTCTTCACTATTATGCCATTTCTGGCGGCGTCGTTTTTTGGGTTGCTCTGGTTGATAGTGTGCCAAAACAAAACGTTCTAAAAACTTGCCCAACGGTTCAGACAAGGCGGTGCTAAATACATCTTCATCTGTTTCCAGATAAGAAGCAGCTTCATCGTAATCTAATGTCAGTAATAATGGTTGTGGTGGGGCTGTACTATCATCATTTTGACCGCAGACTAAATAGACTTTAGGTTGGTCAGATATTAGATTGTGATAATAAGAATCACAATGCAGTGGATACAGCTGCAACTGTAAATCTGACCATATATGTAATTCACCTTTCTCTTCTATTTGTGCAAGTTCATCCTGAGATAAGCCCGGCACAAGCCCCGCTAAGGACCAGACATCATCTGCCCAAGGATGTTGACTCGGCAGTTTCAACATCACAGCTGAGACTGAAAAATGATCAGAAGGGTTTTCCTGCATGATTATAAAATCATGCTCAGCTTATTTGGCAACTTCGACATGGGTTACCTTTTGTAGACCTCGAGGTAACTTATGACCTCGTTTGCCTTGCTCACCACTGTAGTGGACGATATCAGCTGGCTTCAGAGTCAAATGTCGTTTACCAGCATGTAAGGTCACACTACCACCTTCAGGAATGACCGTCACAGAGTGAAGCCATTCTTGTTGAGCAATAAAACGAGCTTGAGGAATATTAATGAGTCGAACACCTTTACCTTTATTTAGATGTGGCATTTCACTCGCAGCAAACACTAATAATCGACCATCACCAGCCGTAACAGCGAGACTATCGGTTTCGGGATTATCTATCCATAATATTGGTAAAATCTCAGCGCTTTCAGGCAAGTTAAATAGGGCTTTACCCGCCTTATTCTTCGCTAATAAGTTATCTAATGTCGTGATAAAACCATAACCCGCTGTATTAGATAACAATAAAGGTTTATCCATTTCTCCAGCGAGTACTGCAACAAAGCGTGCATCAGCAGGACACTGGAATCGGCCACTTAAAGGCTCGCCTTGTCCACGTGCAGAGGGCAATGTATGTGCTGAAACGGAGTAACTCCGTCCCGTTGAATCTAAGAAGATAATCTGTTGGTTGCTGCGAGCTTTTACGGATGACATAAAGCGATCGCCAGTACGGTAATTCAAACCTTCCGCATCAACATCATGGCCTTTTGCAGCACGAACCCAACCACTTTCTGATAACACAATCGTGAGTGGTTCTGTCGGTAACAATTCTGTTTCACTTAATGCTTTAGCAGCATCACGAGTTACGATTTGAGAACGACGATCATCACCAAATTTTTCAGCATCCGCAATCAGCTCTTTACGAATGAGTGTTTTTAATCGTGTATCAGAGCTAAGCAGTAACTCTAGTGATTTTTGTTCTTTAGTGAGTTCATCGATCTCACCACGGATCTTCATTTCTTCTAATTTAGCTAAATGGCGTAATTTTAATTCTAAAACAGATTCAGCTTGACGATCACTAATACCAAAGCGTTCCATCAATACTGACTTAGGTTCATCCTCTGTTCGAATGATGGCAATGACTTCATCAATATTAAGATAGGCGACTAACAAACCTTCTAAAACATGTAAACGGTCAATGATTTTATCTAGGCGATATTGCAAGCGACGACGTACTGTTTCAGTACGATATGTCAGCCATTCTAATAATAAATCACGTAAATTTTTAACTTGTGGACGGCCATCTAGACCAATCATATTCATATTAACGCGATGACTTTTTTCTAAATCAGTTGAGGCGAATAGATGTGACATTAGTCCATCGATATCAACACGATTAGAGCGAGGAACAATGACCAGTCTTACTGGGTTTTCATGATCAGATTCATCTCGCAGATCTGCCACCATCGGTAGTTTTTTATTCTGCATTTGAGTGGCAATCTGTTCAATTATTTTTGCGCCTGATACTTGGTATGGCAAGGCATTAATAATGAGCTCATCATTTTCTTTAATATAACAAGCACGCTGGCGAATACTACCTCGACCGGTGGTATATATTTTTCGCAAGTCTTCATGTGAAGAAACAATTTCACCACTGGTTGGGAAATCAGGACCTTGAATATCTTCAAGTAAGTCATCTAGTTTAGAACTTGGTTTCTTCAATAGCCGTAAACAGGCATTCACCACTTCACGTAAATTATGGGGTGGAATATCCGTCGCCATACCAACAGCGATACCACTACCACCATTAAGCAGAATATTTGGTAATCGTGCAGGCAACAATGTTGGCTCATTTATCGTGCCATCGAAATTAGGCTGCCACTGAACCGTACCCTGCCCCAACTCACTTAACAACGTTTGTGCATAGGCAGTCAGTTTCGATTCGGTATAACGCATCGCGGCAAACGACTTAGGATCATCCATTGACCCCCAGTTACCCTGCCCGTCAATAAGTGGATGACGATAAGAGAAAGGCTGAGCCATCAATACCATCGCTTCATAACAGGCTGAATCACCATGCGGATGATATTTACCTAAAACGTCACCGACTGTACGTGCTGATTTTTTATGTTTTGAAGCCGAACTTAAACCTAACTCAGACATCGCATAGATAATACGTCGTTGCACAGGCTTTAAACCATCACCCACATTCGGCAAAGCCCGATCCAAGATAACGTACATGGAATAATCCAAATATGCTTTTTCAGTAAAGTCTCGAACGGGTAATCGTTCTAAATCATCAACTAATGAACTCATTGTTTACAGATCCCGTTTCATATTAAACCGTCGCCAAATCGCCTTGCTCTTCTAACCAAGATTTTCTATCTGCTGCACGTTTTTTGGCTAATAGTCTATCCATTGCCTCATTAGTGCTCATCACATCTTGATTTTCAGCATTATCTTCATCTTCGATCGTCAATCGTATCAAACGACGTGTATCTGGTGCCATCGTTGTTTCTCTTAACTGCAAAGGATTCATTTCACCCAAACCTTTGAATCGCTGTACGTTGACCTTGCCTTTAATTTTATCTTTTTCAATTCTGTCTAAGATAATTTGTCGCTCTTCATCATCCAAGGCATAAAATATTTGTTTACCCACATCGATTCGAAATAACGGTGGCATTGCAACACATATATGACCTTGTTCAACTAATGGTCTGAAATGTTTTACAAATAAAGCACAGAGCAACGTCGCAATGTGTGCTCCATCAGAATCGGCATCGGCAAGAATGCATATTTTGCCATAACGCAAACCTGATAAATCCTCCGAACTAGGGTCAACGCCGATAGCAACGGCAATATCATGCACCTCTTGTGAGGCTAGCACCTGACCAGAATCAACTTCCCATGTGTTAAGGATCTTTCCTCGTAACGGCATAATTGCTTGGAATTCTCGTTCACGCCCTTGTTTGGCACTACCTCCAGCAGAGTCCCCTTCCACAAGAAATAATTCCGTACGTGTCACATCTTGTGAAGAACAATCCGATAATTTACCCGGTAAGGTTGGACCAGATTGCACACGTTTACGAACTACTTTTTTAGCCTGTTTTAAACGTGACTGAGCACTACTAATAGCTAGCTCAGCAATTTTTTCACCATCTTCAGTATGATGGTTTAACCATAAGCTAAAGGCATCTTTAACGGCACCAGATACAAAGCCAGCACATTGACGTGATGATAGTCGCTCTTTTGTTTGCCCTGAAAACTGTGGATCTTGTAGTTTGACAGACAATACATAACAACACTGATTCCACACATCTTCAGGCGATAATTTCACCCCGCGTGGCAATAAACTACGGAACTCACAAAACTCACGTAGTGCGTCTAATAGACCTGTACGTAAGCCATTAACATGTGTACCACCTTGAGCCGTTGGGATTAAATTGACATAACTTTCTGCTAATTCTTCGCCAGCTTCTTGTTGCCACATTAAAGCCCAATCAACTTGTTCGTTATCACCTTCAATATGTCCCACAAAAGGTTCTGCAGGTACACACGGCTGATCGGTCATCATTGAGCTTAAATAACTATTTAAACCATCCTCATAACACCAACGATCTACTACTTTTTCTTCACCGGAGTAATCCGTAAATGTCACTACTAGACCGGGACAAAGTACCGCCTTAGCTCTTAAAACATGACGTAGGCGTGATACTAAAAACTTAGGCAGATCAAAATACGATTCATCCGGCCAAAAATGAACGGTTGTTCCCGTATTACGTTTGCCGACAGACCCAATCTCTTGGAGCTCTTCTACTTTATGACCATGCTCAAAAGCAATAGAATATTCTTTTGCATTACGGCGTATTTTAACTTCAAGGCGGGTCGATAAAGCATTAACAACAGATACACCTACACCATGTAGACCACCTGAGAATTCATAGTTTTTATTTGAGAACTTACCACCCGCATGTAAGCGAGTTAAAATAACTTCAACGCCAGGAACACCTTCTTCTGGATGAATGTCAACGGGCATGCCGCGACCATCATCAATAACTTCTAATGAATTATCCGCATGTAAAGTAACGTGAACTTGTGTCGCAAAATGTGCGACAGCTTCATCAATACTATTATCAATAACCTCTTGCGCCAAGTGATTGGGCCGTGTGGTATCGGTATACATGCCCGGTCTTTTTTGTACCGGTTCTAATCCTTTTAAAACCTCAATGGCCGAGGCATCATATTCATTCGTCATTGTAATAGCTTCTTAAAATTATAAGTGTCGCCGAAAGTTTCAGATAGGAAGATTAACATACAACCAGCCCTATGATGCCACCAAAACAGGATTAAATTGACACTGCTATCAAATGTAGTAATATACCACTATATTAGCAATTACTTATTTAAGGAATAATCATGAATATCGATCGAATCGTTTTCGCTTTTGCAGGTAGCGTTGTACTACTAAGCGTACTCTTATCTAACATTCATCATCCTGCTTGGATGTGGCTTACTGTATTTGTTGGCGCCAATCTATTGCAAGCAGCCTTTACAGGTTTTTGTCCATTAGCCAAAATGCTTAAAGCTGTAGGTAAAAAAGCAGGCCAAGCTTTCGATTAACTTATTGGTATTTTTATACCTCGGTGTCTTATTATGAATAAATCATTACTTTTAGTTTTAGCAATCTTATCAAACAACGCAATTGCTCAAGATCATGAACAGTTCACTCAACAAAGTCAGGCAGCTATCAAAGAGTTTGCTGGCACATTGAAAGGCTCTCTAGTTGCTGCGATGAAATCTGGCGGACCAATTGAAGCGATCACCGTCTGTAATCAAGTTGCACCTGCTATTGCTGCTGGATTATCTGAAAAGTATGGAATGGAAATCGCTCGTACAAGTTTAAAAGTTAGGAATCCTAATAATGTAGCTGATGCATGGGAAAATGATATTCTTCAACAGTTTGAAGCCCGTAAAGAACAAGGCGAAGGCGTTAAAACATTATTCGTAAGTGAATCAATAACACAAGCGGGCAATCATGAAATGCGAATGATGAAGGCAATTCCAACAGGAAAGGTGTGTTTAACGTGTCATGGCAGCAACATTGAACCCTCTATTCAAAAAAGTATCAATGAACTTTATCCTAATGATCAAGCAACCGGCTTTAAACTAGGCGATATTCGTGGTGCATTTACTATTCGGAAAGTCGCAGAGTAATAAAAACAAAAAAGCCCACAGACCGTGAAGTCTGTGGGCTTTTTAATATTTATCGCTAATTAAAACTTATTTTAATGAAATAGTCTCAGTACGACCTTTTGTTTCAATACTTAGCTTGTCTTCATTTGCTAACCAACCAATTGCGCGTTGTACAGCCTTAGCATCTAGGCTTGTATCTTTAGTGATTTTTGTCACACTGCTTGCACCATTTTCATCAAGATAATTCCACACAACACCTGCTGCTGTACCAATTGAACCTGCCATTTTTAACTCCACTTTCAAATTGTTTAATATTTTATAGACACTTTGAAAATGAATCAAAGCATTGTTTAGCAATGATTTTACACTAAAGCATTCTATTTTTAATAGAGAACATCTTCCCGATTTTTAGTCTCTTCCGCATCATCACTTTCCTCTTCAATTTCCCAACTATATTTTTTCTCTGGCGGTTTAGGATCTTTGTTTCGAAAATAGATAGCACAAAATACGCCCATCAAAGCACCAAACAAATGTGTCTCAAATGATATTTCTTCTTTGGTCGGCAATACACCCCACACCATACTGCCATAAAGGAAAAAGACAATCATTGCCAAGGCCATGGCGGGTTTATCTCGACGTATCACACCAATAAGAAACAAGAAAAACATCATGCCATGGGTTAAACCGCTAGCACCAAAATGATAGGCATCTCGGGCAAATAACCACACCCCTAATCCTGAACCGAAATAGATAATTAAGAAAGTGGCTTTGGCAGATTTTGGATATTCATAAAATAAAGCGGTGGTTAAAATAAACATCGCTAAGGTATTTGAAAATAAATGTTCAAATGAACCATGAATCATGGGGGCAAGAACAATACCTAATAGACCTGAGAATTCTCTTGGTTCGATACCAATAACATTAAAGTGTAAATTAAATGCTAATTCCACCCCTTTTATTAACCATACAACGATAATGGCAAAAATCACTTTAGTCGCTATGGGTTTTAATAATACTGGATTTTCAGATGCCATCATAAGACTCGAGCTATTGCCTCACAGGCATCCATAATCACTTTTCTTGGTGCGGCAATATTCATTCTCATAAAGCCACTTCCTGACTCACCGAAGCTAATCCCTGGGTTCATACCTACTTTTGCTTGGTTAATAAAAAACGACTTCAATTCATCATCCGTTAAACCTAGTTTTCGACAATCTAACCATAATAGATAAGTCCCTTGAGAATCAATCAGCGTTATATTTGGTAACTTAGTATCTACAAATTCTTTTACCTGCCGCTGTGTTTCAGCTAAATAGTTCATTAATTCATCTAGCCACTGTTCACCTCTGCGATAGGCGGCTTCAAAAGCAGTAATACTAAAGGGGTTACTGGCCTGAACATGCCAGCTATCAAATATTGACTTAATTGCCAGCCAATCATCTCGTCTATTGGTAACAAGGCAAGATAAACCTAAACCTGGAATATTAAATGTTTTACTCGGCGAAACAGCTGTAACAATAGCGATATCATCAGCTAATGTTGCTAAAGGAATCTGTTGATAATCTGGATAAATCAGATCAGCATGAATTTCATCAGAAATAATCGTTAAGTCATAGCGTCTAGCAATATCTAATATGCCTTCCAATTCATCTTTCAGCCACACTCTACCGGCAGGATTATGTGGTGAACACAAAAGTAATAATTTAGCACCTGAAGCAGCACACTGTTCTAGATGTTCAAAATCAAACCTATAAACACCCTGTTCTAATATCAGCGGGTTTTCAATAAGTGTTCGCTTCGTTTCGGTGATAGCTGAAAAGAAAGGCGGATAGATAGGTGGTTGAATAATAACGCCATCACCTGGTTCAGATAACGCTTCAATTGCAGCATGCATCGAAGGCACAACACCAGGACACATTAAGATAGATTTTTTTTCAATCTGCCAATGATGTCTTAACTTAAACCAATCTTGCATCGATTCAAATAGACTATCAGGGTATAAGGTATAACCATAGATTGGATGGCTCGCACGTTGAATGAGTGCCTCAGTGACAGCCTGCGGTGCAGCTAAGTCCATATCTGCAACCCACAATGGAATAATGTCCTCTGTGCCAAAATATGCCTTACGAGCATCATGTTTGAGGCTAGATGTCCCTGAACGCTCTACATTTTGGTCAAAATTATATGTCATTGTCGTTTTTTCCAAAGTGTGACATCCGATAAGGTATGTTGAAACTTCCGGCTTGTTTCCCGGATAACAAAAGGAACTTGCTGAGATGGCTCCATCAAGTCAAAGTGCCGGCCCAAAATAGCCTTCAAACCATCCAAAGTAGTGACATTTTCACCATCTGTCTTAATACCACCTAACCAATTTTCTTTTTTTGTATGCTCTTCTAGCCATGTATAAGGTGAAGCTATCAATAATACGCCACCTGAATTCATTCGCTGATGAATAGAATTTAAGAATAAAGCGGGATCATATAATCTATCAATCAGATTGGCGGCTAACACTAAGTCATAAGCTGTAAAACGAGATTTCAAGTTACAAGCATCACCCTGTAAAAATTCAACCTTATCTTTGACTGAGTCTAAGTCCAGTTCTTCGAGCCGGCGTTCACGATAAAGCCTGAGTTCACCTTCGTCAGCAATGCTATATCGAATGACACCTTGGTCCGCGAGTTGTACGCCTAAATCAATTAAACGCGCAGAGAAATCAATACCAGTAACATGATCAAAGTGCTTTGCTAGCTCAAAGCTTGCTCGCCCTACTGCACAACCAATATCTAACGCTTTGCGTGCTGGCTGCTCACCTAATGCCTTAACGGCAATATTCACTAAGGCTTGTGGGAAATTCTCTACATCAAAATAACTGTCGCCATAATGGAATTCAGCATACTCTGACAACATTTTGTCATTTTCGTAGTTCGACACTATTTGTTCCTTCAGTGGTTCAGCTTCAACATAACGAAAACCGGCATGCTGAAAAAAGTGTTGGCGAAAAGCGTAACGTGCATCTTTACGACTCTCATTACCACTCGAGATCCATGCGCCTCCCTTAAATAAATTATGTCGTCCATCATAAGTCGGCATGGTGAAATCATCATAATAGGGATGAACCTTAAAGCCATCAAAGGGATAAATTGCTGTTTCTGTCCATTGCCATACATTGCCGACAACATCGTATAATTTTCCATGTGGAAAACGATTTACAGGACAAGGGGAAGCGCCATGATCGTGGTGAATATTTGCAGATGCTTGTTGGCCATTAGTTAATTCATCAATGCCAGAATAATCATAAATTCGAGTCCATTCATCTTCTGTTGGCAGTCTTATAGATTTCCCCGTTTGCTGAGCTTTCCAATTACAAAATGCTTTCGCTTCATGATAATTAACCTCAACAGGCCAATCCCAAGGCATCGCAATCACTTCTGTCATCAAACGACATTGCCACTCTTGCCCAGTGAGGACCCAAAAAGCAGGGTATTCTGCCTGTGAAAAGTTTAACCATTGCAAACCTTCATCATGCCAGTAGTGCTCATGTTGATAACCTTTAGCTTCTACAAAAGCCAAAAACTCCTGATTACTAACTAAAAGTTTACTCGCTTTAAACTCTCTGACTTCAGCCTGATGTGAGCCATATTCATTATCCCAGCCATAAATATGATCGTCTGACTTACCTAAAATAACTTCAGCACTAGGAATAGACACCATTTCATTATAGGGCGCAGTGGCTGTTTCAGCCCAAGGCCGCCACGCATCATTTTTACGTACTAATTCTAAGGATTGTTGTCGAATCAATACTGATGACGTTTCTACGTGGATTTGCTCATGCTCAATCCCCATCATGATCGTCCACCAAGGATTATCCCAATCAATAGGTAATATCAGCGGTGCTGTATCAATTAAATCATTAATGACTTGCTTAAGTGCCTGCCTATAAGCTTTAACTTCAGATACCTTAGGCCATGCATAATGTTCATCATTAAGATCATCCCAGCTCATTTCATCAACACCAATAGCAAACATAGACTCAAATTTGGGGTTAATTCGCGTATCTATCAGTCCAGCTAAAATGAGCTTATTGATAAAAAAAGTGGCCGTATGACCATAATAAAAGATCAAAGGATGACGAAGTGGAATTGGCTTTTGATAATAAGCCTGATCAGAGGCTAAAGTTTCAAATAAAGACTCATAACATTCGAATGTTGCATTGAAGTAAGCTGAAATCTCTTTTCTTTTTGCTGCAACATCATCCCCTGTTAGCGATGGTGTTCTCAAAAATTGTGAAGATGACATTCAAATGCCCTTTATTATTTGTTGAAATAGAAACAATAGACATTTAAAAGTATCAAACGTTACAGCAGAAAACAAATTAACTAAGCTTAACGAGTCGGTGTTGCTAACCATGCTATTTTAGCTGAGAGCTCCACCGAGCAACTCCATTTATAAGCTAAATTAATGGTTTCTGCACAAGTATAAAGTCCATGCCCTCTGACTACTGCCACCTTATGATTTTTTAATCTTTGGGCAACTGCTGAAGGCGCTTGTTCAATATAGTCATCATAGGGAATAGAAATAACAGGAACGACAGGGAAGTAGTACTGTCCTTCAAAATCAACCGGAATAAAATCATCACCGCTTAAGCTTAGTGCAATCATATGAGGACCATGACTATGTAGCACAGCTCGAGCTTTGGGGTTGTTTTGATATACCTCAATATGCAAAGTGGCATCCAATGATGCACCCTCTTCTATCACACCATCAATATGACATTGAACAAGATCATCTACCAGCAAGGTATCTGCACAACAACCTGTTGGGGTCACCCAAATTTCATCATGAAAACGGAAAGAGGCATTGCCACTGTGAGAATCATTACAACCATATTGCCGTAACCAACGATAATGCTCGACTAACTGCTGTTTTAACTGTTCACGATTCATTTGTTGCCTTCTTTTCTAAAAGGGCATCAACATGACGTAACCATTGTCCAGCCTGATTACGTTCATTATCAAAGGCAATAGCTTTACTAAACTGAGTTTTAGCTTCAGGTAAATTCCCCAAATGAAATTGAGTCATCCCTAATAATAATAATGCTGAACCTTGTTTTTTCCCTTTGAGTTTTTCTAAGCTCTTAGCTAAAGGATCTGCAGCCTGCTTCCACTGCTCTAATCCAAAAAGGACTCGACCATATTGCAAGTCAGATTTTCCACTGTCATCAAGCTTGGCTACTTTTACTAAAACTTGTGCTGCTTTTTCATTTTCTTTAGCTGCCAACCAACTTTCTGCTAAACGGCTCATATTGTCCAAGTCGGCTTCAATAATACCTTTTTCAAAGCCACCAATTAATAGCTGTGCAGATTTATAGGGAATATGTAAATACCGGTACATATCTGCCATATTGATTAAAACTTTAGCATCACCCAACTCCAGACGTTGTGCCAACATTTTCACTGCTAAAGCGGTGAACTCCTTATTTTGTTGTAAATACAGTGCTGACAATTGTGACCAATATGTCTTTTGGTAAGGATAGCGGGGTATTAAAGCTTCCAACACTTTAATAGCTGATTTGTATTGTTTTAACTCTAAATGAGCAGAGAGTAATACTTGATACCATGATTCTTTGGCTGATTTATCATTGTTAATAGCCGTTCGAATATGCTCAATCGTTTTTTTATAATTTTTAACTCGATAATAGGCACTTGCCAATAAAACATACGCACTATTGGGAGGGGAAGCCTCAGACTCCAACCATTGCTCTAACAGCGTAATACCTTCTTTATATTGTTCATCGGCCAGCAATAACTGAGCTAAGTTATATGTTAAGTTGTGACTGGCTTGTTCTGGCAAGGCATTTGAACTCAAAGCTTGCTGAAATAGTTTGCTTGCCTGAGTATAGTTTTCTTGCGACGAATATAAATACCCTAAAGTCTGTTGTACCATCGCCATTTCATACGAAGCATCATCGACCTTGTTTAATAGAACTTTTAATTTATTTTCTGCCTCAGAAAACTTGTCGACTTCCATTAATTCTTGGGCAGCACTTAAAACCTTATATGTTTTTTCGGTCAATAAATACTGACTATCTTGTTTTGCCACCACATTTGTCATCAAGAATGACAACAAAAGGAGTAACAGTATTTTAATCGCTGATAATTTCATTATTTAGCCAACCTAAATTCTATTTCTTGTGTTGCTTGGCGTTCTACTGGCTGACCATCAACGACTTTAGGTTTGAACTTCCATTTCAAAATAGCCTTTAATGCAGCTTTATTAAATATCTTCTTCGTTGTTGCACTCACAACCACAGGGTCACGAACCTGACCATCTTTAGTAATAGTGAAAGATACTGTAACAGTACCTTCTAAACCTCGCCGTGAAGCAGAACGTGGATAACGAGGTGGAATACGTACTAGAGGAATAACCTCATCATCCATCATTGGTGCGACTACTGGAGCAGGAGCTGCAACAGGCCCCGCAGAAAAATCACCTAAGTATGGTCCACCAGCAATGTTCAATGGCACATCAATACGCGGTATATCTAATTTAGGTGCAGGTGCTTTTAACTTATCAGCTTGTGGTGCTGGTGCCTTGGGAGGCGGTGGTGGCTTTTTCGGTGGTGGCGGTTTCTTCGGCAACTCGCGTTTCTTCGTTTCGGTTCTTGTCTCACGCTTTAGGCGTACAAAATCAAGCAAACGAATATCTTCGGTCACCAAACGATCAATGCTATTTGCTGATGTCATTTGTTGCATTAAAGTAAATAAACCAAAATTCACCAATATTGCAAGAATCAACCCAATGGTTAAACGCATCTAATGATTATCCTTAATCACGTTCTGCGGCAATAGAGACATTAGCAACACCCGCTAAGCGTGCTTGATCCATCACCTCAATTAACAAACCTGTTTTAGCTTCTTTATCTGCCAAAATAATCACCGAACCTTCTGGGTTCTCAGCATGCATACGTTCAACATTAGCTCGTACTGCACGACGATCGACCTGACGTTTATCCATCCACACCTCATCATTAGGTGTAATTGAGATCAATATATTTGCCTGCTCTTTTTTAACGGCTGTTTTTGCTGAAGGACGACTCACATCAACACCAGTTTCTTTAACAAAAGAAGTCGTTACAATAAAAAAGATCAGCAAGATAAACACCATATCAATCAATGGTGTCATATTCACTTCAGCGATAGCGCCACTTTGGCGACGTGAATGTCGGTTTCTCATAATTTAAATCTCAATTCCATTTAATCCCTACGCAATACATCAGCAACATTATCAACAGAACGAGCCACACGTTGTTCTAACTGGGCACTAAAATACATGCCCGACAGTGCTGCCAATAAGCCCCCCATTGTGGTGATCAAGGCAACAGAAATACCACCAGCCATACCTCGCGCATTACCCGTTCCAAAGACAGTTAATACATCAAAGGTTTGAATCATGCCATCCACTGTTCCTAGTAAGCCCAGCATCGGTAACGCAGCAATTAAAGTACGTATAGACATTAAGTATTGCTTTAATGATGCCGTCATCTCAGAAATCATCCCTTGGCGAATTTGTTGGGCATACCAACTATTTCGATCTGTTCTTAGCTGCCAAGTTGCAATAAGTTTTTTCATTTGCCCAGGATGGGTGTGATAAACAAAAACATAACGTTCAAGAATCAATGTCCACATCACTACTGAAGCAATCAAAATTGCCCATAGTACTAAACCGCCACTCTCTAGTAGCAGTTGAATATTAAACAGATTATTTGTCAGTGCTTCCATTCTGCTTTTCTGCGTTATGGGCAACTAATGCTGCACTTTCTTCATCTAAAATTTGAACTAAACGGTTACTTTTGCTGGAGATAGCACTATGAATCAACAAAATAGGAATAGCGACTGCTAAACCAAGTTCTGTTGTTACCAAGGCCTGAGAAATACCACCTGACATCAACTTAGGATCACCCGTACCAAATAAAGTTATCGATTGAAATGTCTCGATCATTCCAGAAACAGTACCTAAAAGCCCCAACATTGGTGCTATTGCCGCCAAAACAGCTAATGTAATCAATCCACGTTCAATTTTAGGTATCTCACGCAAAATTGCTTCATCAAGCTTTAGAGATAAGGTTTCAATATCATTTTCTTTATCGTTACTATAAACCGATAAAATTCGACCCAATGGATTTTTAAGACTCACCTCAGTTTGTTTTTGTTGTTTAGCAATACCTTGACCAACAACCGTTAAGAACAAGAATCGTTGTAATGCAATCAATAGCCCAATAAGACCTAAGCCCAAAATAATGTAGCCAATCCAACCACCTTGCTGAATACGTTCTTTCAAGTCAGGTGATTGCACAAGTAATGCCATCAGAGCACCACGTGTAGGATCAATAACTACTGGCTGAACCGATGTTTCTGTCACTGTTTCAAAATCTGCAACAAGCTCTTGTAAGCGTTCAACGGGTTGACGTCCAAGCTCTACCAAACTGCCTGTTTCTGGCAAATAACGTAAGAACTTTCCTTCACTAAAGGCAGTAAACACACCAACTCGCGTTACTTCACGCTCATCAATATGACCTTCGGCAGTAATAATTGGTACTGAAAAGCGACTTACTTTGCCTGATTCTGTCATTTCTTCTTGTAATAACAGCCAAAATTCTCGAAGCTCTGTAATTGTGGGTTGTTGTTTTCGTTCGGCCATCGCCAATAAAAACTCACCTCTATTTGCCTTTTGTGCCGATGTCATTGATGACTCAAGAACGCCCCGACTATCATTTGTCATTTGGCGAACTGTGCCGAATAGCTCTCCTAATGAACCTGATTTTTCTTGTAATAAGGCTTCTTTCTCAACTAAGGCCTTTTCATAATCTTGAAAAGCCTGATTGAGCTGCTCAGTTCTTTGCTCTTCAGAGATTAACTGTGCTTTTGCTTCAGCTAATAATTGGGCTTGATCATCACGAGCAGTTAAAAACGCTACTTCACGTAATTTATTTTGCTGCTGCTCTAATACTCCTTCACGTTTTACTTGCTTTAGTAGTGCGTCTAAATCAGCTGGTTTTTCTGCTGCATAGAGTGATGATAAGGCGAACAGGCTTAATAATAAGCTAGATATAACTAATCTCATTGTGCTGCCTCCGCTGTTTTCACTGGCAACACTAATAAATCAGGCGGTAATTGTTTTTTTGCGACTTTCAATGCCTGAGAAATATTCTGGCGGTAATCATCATCAAGTCTATGCCATTCCTGCTGGTCCCATATTCCAGCTTCTAAACCGTCTAAAGTCAGGTAATACAAACTCACACGACCAATTCTTAGGAAATCTACAGTTCTTGAATTATCAGCGATGGTAAGCTCACCTTGATAGGCTTCAATTGTACGACCATATTCTGTTTCGACTTGATAGGCTTCTAAGATACGGCGATATTTTTCAGCCAAAGTCACATCTGCTCGTTCCATTAAAGTCTGTAGTTGTTGAACACGTTGTTGACGTTCCTCAGGTAAAAATGGCACATCTAACTCAACAAACGTCACCATCGTATCAATCATCTTCAACATTAACGGCACAATGTCACGCTGAGTTGTTTCGATATTACGTAGTTGTATGTCTATTGATTCTAATTCTGATTTTTGCGATACAACTAATTTATTAAGCTGATCGTTATATACACGCAGACTATCCGTTTGCCTTAATGTTTCACGATACTCAACCAACATCTGAGTTGTCTCATCTGAAAGATTATCAATATGATCTTGTGATTTCTTAGCTGCAATATCGGTTTTAACCTGTGTTTCTATCGCATGTTCGAGGTTTCCGGCCAAGGTCATAACGGGGCTTGCTGTTAATAACATTATTGCAATCCAATGCGGCCTAATCCATGTAATTCTGTGCATAAAATATTTCCGTTCAGATAATGAGGCGTAGCTTGGTACTATTGCCATCAAAAAGTCAGACAGCAATAGTACCAAGAGAATCACATACAGGGAAATACTAAAATAAATTAAACTTGAGATGGTTCAAGCAAAAAAAAACCAGACCCTAGGGTCTGGTTAAACCTTCATAAGAAGGAGAGAGAAATATAAAGTTGCTAAGAAGCTGAATTCCTAAAACTATGCTGTATAGAATACAGAGTGCAACTTGATTAGGAATGAGCGACTTATCCCAATAAATCAGGAACTTATTCCCTTCCTCTCTCAGGATTTTATTTTTACTGGCCTAGCTAGACAAACCATGACTAATCGCAAAGCGCATCAGCTCAGCAGTTTTACTGATATCGAGCTTACTTTTTATTTGAGTTAGATTATTTGCGACTGTTTTATAGCTAATGCCTAAAATATCTGCAATATCATTCATACTTTTCCCGTCACCCAATAATCTCAGAATTTCTAATTCACGGCGAGATAAATCACTTAAAACACTAGTTCCAGCGCCTACATTTAACATGGCTAGTTGCTGAGCAGTATCAGGGCTAAGATAGGTTTTACCTTCTAATACTTTTTCAACCGCCTCAACTAAATGGTCAGCCGCATTATTTTTAGTGATATAGCCTTTTGCACCGGCTTGCATTGCACGAGATGCAAACACAGGATCTTCATGCATACTAAACATCAACACCTTGGCATTTTCTCGGTTTGCTCGCATTTTTCGTAAAACTTCTAATCCACCAATGCCAGGTAGGGTAATATCCAACAGCACCATATCTGGATAAATCTCCTGAAATAAACGATAGCCGTCCTCCCCTGTTTCAGCTTCAACGACCTTGGCAGTAGGAATTTGTTGAATTAACTGTCGGCAACCTGCTCTAACGATAGGGTGATCATCTACCACCAAAATTGTTACTGTCTGTTTCATGTTTTTTTATTATCCTTTAAAGGAATTAATACCCGTACCTGTAGACCATGCCCTTCTTCTGTATCAAAGGCAATTCGGCCACCTAATGCAGACACTCGTTCACGCATACCAATCAAACCAAAGCCGCGAATTAAATCAGCTTTTAAACCAATACCATCATCCGTTACCGTTACCTTTAAATTCTCATCATCTAAACGTAATTCTACTTTGACATGTTTTGCATTCGCATGGCGAACACAGTTAGTTGTACACTCTTGTACAATACGATAAACCGTTACTTGGAGCGTATCAGCTAAGTCACGACAATCACCGACAAAGTCCCACTCCCAATCAATTTCAGGCTGCCTATCGCGCCAATTTCTCAGCATATCCCTTAATGCATCCGTCAATCCTAAATCATCTAATGTCATCGGTCGTAATCGACTAAGCATTTTTCGTACAAGAGATTGAATATGATTGGTAATTGACTTGACCGACTCTACTTTATCTTCAACCTCGGTTAATAAATGCTCACTTGCCACACGTTCTATATCTGCTAAGTCAACACGTATTCCGAATAAACAAGGGCCCAACTCATCATGTAATTCACGAGATAAATCTCGTCGCTCGGATTCTTGTACTGCTAACATATTACCGGCCAATGAGTGATTTTCTACCATGGTTTTTTCTAATACGCTGGCCATATGATTAAAACGATTCTGAATAGGTGTTAATTCACTCACTACAGAGGCTTCTACTCGAGTAGAAAAATCACCTTTTTCTAATTGTGCCAATGCGCCAGCTAACTCTTCTATAGGCTTAAGCCCCTGTCGCAAAGCAACATAAACCAAGCTAACAATTAAGAATAAAAAGAATGTTCCTAGCCAGAAAAGTACTTGCACATCTCGCCATACTTCAGTGACCTCATCACTAGGGTCAGCTTCCACAACAAGATAACCATATGACTTACTACCTTTAGTTATTAATCTTCGAAAAGCTACAGCCTCAGGCTCCATAAGCTTAATAAACCAGTCCGGTGCATCCGGCTTATTTATAAAGCCTGCATTTTTTTCTTCACCAATTAAAGGCGCACCATGCATATCTTCAAACCACGCTCGAATATGTCGCGTATCTCTTACGCTATTCACAATTAATTTTAAACGTTCACCTAAATCATTAGAAAAACGAAGTGTGGGTAGTGCATTTATCAACAAACCTTTTGCTAACTGTGTGCTGGAATCCATCTCAGATACTAATGCCTGCCGAGCATTTTTGACCATGAAAAATCCCGCAGCAGCGAAGTTAATCAATAATATAATGGTAACAATTATTACTATTCGAAATTTTAAACTCATAATCGGTCGGTATTCTTGCTGAGATAAGCTAGAATTATCGCACACATTCAAATTTAAGACCCTTAGGACATCCATATGACCACTAATCACGACCTGTTTTCTCAAGCTCAACACCATATCCCTGGCGGCGTTAATTCACCCGTTCGTGCATTTAAGGGCGTGGGCGGTGATCCACTCTTCTTTCGCGAAGGTAAAGGCGCATGGATAACGGATGCAGAAGGTAATCGCTACATTGACTACATTGGCTCTTGGGGACCAATGATTTTGGGACATGCTCATCCAGAGGTGATTAGTGCTGTTCAAGAATCAGTCACACATGGCTTAGGTTTTGGCGCGCCGACTGAAATTGAAATTGAGATGGCAGATACTTTATGTCGACTTGTTCCTTCAATGGAATTAGTGCGCATGGTGAGCTCAGGCACAGAAGCCACGATGAGCGCCATTCGTCTTGCCCGTGGTTATACCGGCCGAGATAAAATCGTTAAATTTGAAGGCTGCTACCATGGTCATGCTGATTCATTATTGGTTAAAGCAGGTTCTGGTGCACTCACTTTAGGTGTGCCCTCTTCAGGTGGTGTTCCGGCCTCATTAGCTGAGCATACATTAACCTTGACCTATAACGACCTTGATTCTGTCCGAGACTGTTTTGCTGAATTAGGCGATCAAATTGCCTGCATTATTGTTGAACCTGTTGCCGGTAATATGAACTGTATTCCACCAAATGAAGGCTTCTTAGAAGGTTTACGTGAAATCTGTGATCAATCAGGTGCCGTGTTAATTTTTGATGAAGTGATGACTGGCTTTCGTGTTTCATTAGGTGGCGCTCAAGAATATTATGATGTGAAGCCAGATCTCACCACATTAGGTAAAGTTGTTGGTGGTGGTTTACCTGTGGGTGCCTTTGGCGGCAAACGTGAAGTGATGGAATGTATCGCACCATTAGGTCCTGTGTATCAAGCAGGAACATTATCTGGTAATCCTGTTGCCATGGCTGCAGGCTTGAGCACACTAAAACTTATTCAAGCCCCTGATTTTCATAAAAACCTTTCTGCTACCGCAAAGACATTAGTAACAGGCTTAAAAGAACGTGCTGACAAAGCAGGTATCGGTTTAGCCATCAACCAAGTTGGTGGTATGTTTGGACTCTTTTTCACAACAGAAAAAGAAGTGAGTAAATTTGAGCAAGTAGTCGCCTGCGATCAAGAACGTTTCAAAAAATTCTTCCATGGCATGTTAAATGAAGGTATTTACCTTGCACCTTCTTCTTATGAAGCTGGTTTTGTTTCTGCTGCTCATGGCGATGCTGAAATTCAAGCGACATTAGATGCTGCTGAAAAAGTGTTCGCGACACTTTAAATTGAGAACAACAGTGCCAAGTTTTACTTGGCACTGATCATCACCAAATATCGGGGTAAATCATGGACACACTTTACTGGCACGACTATGAAACGTTTGGCATCGATCCTCGTTATGATCGCCCCTCACAATTTGCCGGTATTCGAACTGATGAAGATCTCAATATCATCGGTGAGCCTTTAATGATTTATTGCAAACAAGCCGATGATAGTTTGCCACATCCACAGGCTTGTTTAGTCACTGGAATCACACCACAAGAGGCCAATGAAAAAGGGGTGACTGAAGCAGCGTTTATTAAACAAATTCATGATGAATTTGTCCAGCCAAATACCTGTGGTGTGGGTTATAACAGTTTGCGATTTGATGATGAGTTTACTCGCTTTACGCTATATCGAAACTTTTATGATGCTTATGCTCGCGAATGGCAAAATGGTAACTCTCGCTGGGACATTATCGATATGGCTCGCTTAACTCGAGCTTTACGTCCAGAAGGCATTAACTGGCCTGATCGTGAAGATGGCAAACCGAGTTTCCGCTTAGAAGCACTGACGGCGGCTAATGATATTGAACATCAAGGTGCTCATGATGCATTAGTCGATGTCTATGCCACTATTGCGTTGGCAAAATTGATAAAAACAGCCCAACCAAAACTCTATGATTTTGTTTATCAAAATCGTCAAAAACAAAAGGTAGCACCACTATTAAACCTGCGTGACCGCACACCAGTTATTCATGTATCACGTATGTATCCCAGTGAATACTGTGGTACGGCCTTAGTCGTACCTATTGCTCAAGATCCGGCAAATAACAACGGCATTATTGTCTATGATCTTCGTCACGATCCAAGTGATCTAATAGAGCTCGATGCTGACACCTTACGCGAACGTTTATTCACTCGGTTCAGCGATTTACCTGATGGTGTTAATAGACCTGCATTAAAAACACTTCACATTAATAAATGTCCCATCGTCGTTCCTGAAAGTACACTAAATTCAGCAGCAGCCGAACGTTTACAAATCGACCTCGAACAACACCACAAACACCTGCAACAATTGAATGCCGCTGGCGATCTGACTGAAAAGATCAACGCCATCTTCACCAAGCCGGATTATGAAGCCACCGACGACCCTGATGCCAACCTCTATGGCGGTGGCTTTTTCAGTGGTAACGATAAACGCAAAATGGACATGATTCGTGAAGCAGATCCTGCCATGCTAAAAACCATGTCGATTCCATTTGATGATGGTCGTTTACCTGAAATGTTATTCCGCTATCGTGCCCGTAACTGGCCTGAAAGTTTATCGGCGGATGAACAAGTTGAATGGCAGCAGTATCGTCAACAACGATTGACTGATGAATCAAATAGTAAGATTCTGACTTTTCCTAAGTTTTTTAAGGCGATTGAGGAGTGTCGGGAGGGGGATATTTCAACTGAACAGAGTTTGGTTTTAGATCGGTTGGAAGAGTATGGGCATTTGATTGAAGCAGGTTTAAGAATATAAAATAAATGCTAAGTTGTTTAGTTGATAATTTCTTCCTGAACCTAACGTTCATTTTTTGCGTGGCAAAAAAACGAACCCAAAAAGGCCAATCCCATACTCAGCCTAATGAGTTCCCTGTGCTCAAACACCGCAATATTTGATCATTCATCTCTTCCGGTGCTCGGCTTTGCATAAGAGCATCCATGGGTATTTTATTGAAATTCAAATGAAGCTTAGAGTCTAGCCCTTTACCCCATGTTATCGCCGCCAAAAATTAAGCTATTTAGTGGGATGAAGTGGACGAGTGTTTGAGCGTAGCGAGTTTTCGTCCGCGCCCACCAAATCGATTTATTTTTGGGAATCAGGCGATAAGGGTGCCCTTTTCTTTGGTTCTGTTTCTTTTGGGCACGCAAAAGAAATGAACGCCCAGCGGCAGCGTAGACTTTTAATCAAAAAAACAGATTATAAGAACAACTACCTTAAGTAGCTTTTAGGTAAATGATCTTAAATTAAATCTTAACATTCATTTTTTGCGTGGCCAAAAAACGAACCAAAAAAGGCCAATCCCATGCTCACCCTAATGGGTTCCCTGTGCTCCTCAGAAATGAATGAAATACTACGAAACTCGCTACGCTCAAACACCGCAGTATTTGATCATTCATCTCTTCCGGTGCTCGGCTTTGCATAAGGGCATCCATGGGTATTTTATTGAAGACTTAGAGCCTCCACTCTTTATCCCATGTTATCACCTTCAAAAAGTAAGCTGTCCGGTGGATTAAGTGGGCGAGTGTTGACCACAGCGAGGTTTCGTAACCTCAAACCAAGCTACGAGCTTGTTACCTTAGCAACTGTAACGCTATTGTTGCTCAAATTAAGATAAAATAGCGCTATGCAATCAACATCCCCCATCATCCTCAGCACGCTTAATGCCCGCTATATGCATACCGCATTTGGCTTGAGGTATCTTTTTGCCAATCTAGCAGACCTACAAGAACTGGCAAAAATAGTAGAATTCACCATTCAAGAACTACCGATTAATATCGTTGAGCAATTACTTTCACACCAGCCGAAGGTAATTGGCCTTAGCGTCTATATTTGGAATGTGGCTGAGATAAATAAAGTCGTCGCAATGCTCAAACAGATTGCACCAGAGATTATCATCATTCTAGGTGGTCCTGAAGTCAGTCATCACCCTGATGTACCTGCGGTAACTGAATTAGCTGATTATGTTATTTCAGGTCCAGGTGAAGTTAGTATTTACACTCTTTGCCAGCAATTACTGAGTGGTGAACGTCCTGAACAAAAATTTATCGAAGGCAAGGTTAAACCTCTTGATCAAATAGTCTTGCCTTATGACTATTATGACGACGATGATATTCGTAATCGCCTAATTTATGTTGAAGCCTCTCGCGGTTGTCCATTTAAGTGTGAATTCTGTCTATCAGCATTGGACAAAACAGTGACAGCCTTCCCTCTTGAGCCTTTTTTTGCTGCGATGGATAAGCTATTACAACGTGGTGTACGTAACTTTAAATTCATCGATCGTACTTTTAACCTAAAAATAAGCACGAGTGTCGCTATTTTAGAGTTTTTCCTCGAGCGTATGACGGATGACTTATATCTCCACTTTGAGGTCGTTCCTGATAATTTACCTGATAAGTTAAAAGAGATATTGCAACGTTTTCCCGCTAATAGCCTTCAGTTCGAAATTGGTGTGCAAACTTTTGATGCTGATATTCAGAACCTAATCAGTCGCAAACAAAATAATGACAAAACAAAGACAAATCTCAAATGGCTACGTGAATATACTGGCGCACACTTACATACAGATCTTATTTTTGGATTACCAAGCGATACTTTAGATAATTTTGGTCATAGCTTTGACCAACTGATTGCCCTTAACCCACATGAAATCCAAATGGGTATTCTTAAACGCTTACGGGGTGCGCCACTCAATCGTCATAATGAAGCCTACCAACTGCACTACAACCCGGAGCCACCCTATAATATCTTAACGACCAAAGATATTGAGTTTACAGCCATGCAGCGTGTCAATCGTTTTGCACGTTATTGGGATATGATTGGTAACTCAGGGCGATTTGCCAATACTCTCCCACTCATTACTGGTGACGCACCCTTTGACCGGTTTATGCTGCTCTCTGATAAGCTTCACATACTGGCAGGGAGTTCTTGGAAGATTGCATTAAAACGCTTATTTGAACTTATCTATAGCGTTTTAATGGATGAATTTAAACTTGATAGTGATGAGGTGAAACACGTGTTAGCTTTGGATTATGCTCGAGCCAAACTAAAAGGGCTCCCAGCCTACGAACAAGACAATAGTTCACCAAAAGAGAGAAAAATAGGACAAGCGAATAAACGACAACGAATGCATAGTTAGGCAGGGATTGGGATAATAGAATTTATTTTCTTAATTTATCATTCCGGTATATTTCTAGTGGGAATGCCTGTTTTTATCACACTAAACAATCAGTTTAGATAAAGTCCTAAACGCAGTGTGTTTCGCGTCTGCAAGCCATTCAAATAATACGGACTCGGTATTGGTAATAATCACACCAGCCTGACGAAGGCGTTGCAATGCATTATGTTTATTTTGTGCTGTTCTTGAACTCACGCCATCTTCAACTACAAAAACTTGGTAGCCCTGTTTTTGCAAAGCTAGAGCCGTTTGTAAAATGCAGATGTGAGTTTCCATGCCTGTTAAAATCACACTACGTCGATGACTACTCCGTAAGCGGGTCATAAAACTATCGGCATTCGTACAGGCAAAGCAGGTTTTCTCAATTACCGTTTTTGTTGGAGAAAGGCTTAATAAATCAGCTTCAGTAGGACCTAAACCTTTAGGGTATTGCTCTGTAATCGCAACAGGTATATTTAGTACCTCTGCTGCCTGCAATAAGACACCTACCTGCTTAATCAGAACATCCCTAGTGCCATCTGGCATCGCAGCCATTAAACGTTCTTGCACATCAATAACAAGGAGAAAGCACTCTTGGAGATTTGCTATTCCCGATACTGCTGATGTCATTGATCTTTATTCACTTCTAACCATTGATTAATTTTGCCTAAGTCATCAACATTTACTGTGCCTGCCGCTTGTTTTAAACGTAAGCTTGATAAAATATAGTTATAGCGTGAGCTGGCGTAATCACGTCTCGCTTTGAATAAAGCACTACGAACATTTAATACTTCCACCGTCGTACGAGTACCGACGTCATAACCTGCTTCTGTTGATTCCAGTGCTTTCTCACTAGATATCACCGCTTGTTTAAGTGCTGTAGTTCGGCTAACCCCAGAGATGACACCATTGTATGACTCACGGCTCTGACGAATAACTGAACGACGTTGCAGCTCTTCATTTTGCATGGCTTCATCCAGTCTAAACTCTGATTCACGTGTTTTTGACTGCACACTTCCTCCCGAGTAAATAGGTAGGTTGAATTGCAGACTAATTGTTTCTTGATGTGTTTTACTGCTGCCAAAAAAGTTACTATCGCTTTGTGAATCGAAAGCTTTCTGTCCCACGATATCTAAAGTTGGGTAATGACCACTTTTTTGTAAATCAATACTCTGGCCTGCATTATCAACGGCTGATTTTGCCACAAGCAAATTTGGATTCTGAGTTAAAGCAACATTAGTCCATTGCTCAATATCTTCTGGTTCAGGACGTACCAAAGGACTTTCTTCCTTTAAGGTTGATAACGACTTAGAATAACTACCAGATGTTTCACGTAAACGTTCTCTACTATTTGCTAATTCATTCTCTGCACCAATAACTGAGGCATTCGATATGTCATAAGCAGCTTGAGATTCAACTACATCAGTGATTGTTGCCATACCCACATCAAAACGCTGCTGTGTTTGTTCTAATTGCTGTGCTATCGACTCACGTTCAGCAATAGAGAAAGTAACATCATCTTGTCGTGCCAACACTTCAAAATAACGTTCAGCTACACGCACAATTAATGCTTGTTCAACAATTTGATAGCTTGCTTGTGCGCCTTCAATGGCAATATCAGCTTGAGCTCGTTGAACAAAATTTTGGCGGCGGTAAACAGGTTGAGAAATACTCAAGGAATAGCCATGCTGATTGTATTCACGGTCCCCTACGCCCCCTCCTATAATGGTACTGCTTGACGTATCTTGCCAAACTTTTCCATCATTAGCAGACAAGTCAATCTGAGGTAAAAATAATGCTTTGGCTTGTGCTTCTAACTCTGACACAGCCTGACGAGAAGCAGACTCAGCTAATAATTGAGGGTCTGTTTTCAATGACATCGAAAATACGTCTAACAAATCTTCAGAAAAACTGACTGTTGAAGTCAGTGATGTCAGTAATAAAACTGCCAAATTTAGATTCAAGCGATTCATAATTCCATTCTCTTAATATACCGTCATCTTCGTATCGACATCAGTCGCCCAAGCATTCATACCACCTGCTAGATTGATAACATCCTTGAATCCCATTTGCTCTAAAAACTGTCCAATCTGTTCACTACGACGACCAGAACGGCAAATTAAAACAACAGTTTTAGCTTTATGTTGTTCTAATTCATTCAATCTACCAGGAACACTTTGCATCGGGATATGAATAGCATCATCCATCATGCCAAATTCTAACTCTACATCTTCACGGACATCTATTTTCACAGCTGTCGGACCAATCGCTAGAAAATCACGTAATTCTATTGCACTCATTTGTCTCATGTCTTGTTGCTTCTCTTAAAATTCAAATTCAGGTTTAGGTTCCGCATTAATCATCGGCGGAACAACTGTTTCGAAGACCGTATTTGTCAGCCATTCTCGTTCAGAAATTCTTTCAATTAACTGAACAGACATGGCTGAACCGGCACCTTCAATAGCTAATAGTCGACCACCCACTTGTAAACTCTGTTTATATTCATCAGGTATGGTCGTAAATGCTGCTGTAGCAATAATTACATCCATACGGCTAGGCAGTTCCCAGCCTTGTGAAGCATCACCAACACATAGTTCAATATTATCGATGCCCGCTAAATTTTTCTTTGCTTGTTCGGCTAATTCAGGAATTAACTCAACACTGCTCACGTGTTGAGCCAAATGAGCTAACAGGGCTGTAAAATATCCTGTTCCTGTGCCAATCTCTAACACCTGCTCGTCGGCTTGAACATTAAGAGCTTGAAGAAGGCGGCCTTCTAAAACTGGCGATAGCATTGTTTGATTATAACCGATTGGCAACTCAGCATCAGCATAAGCTAATAAAGATAAGTCTTCATTAACAAAATCAGCTCGAGGAATAGTGCTTAAGGCCTCTAATACTCTCTGGTCAAGCACATTGCTTGGACGTACTTGTTGCTCGACCATATTAAAATGAGATTTACTAATACTTTGTGCCATATTATTGTCCTGAAACAGAAAATTCCTTTATTAACATAAGGATAAGTTCTTTTTACACTATGTGCAAGAAAAGAGCCCCTACCCGCCTATTTTTGCCCATGTATCACGTAATGTTACTGTGCGGTTAAAGACTAAATTCCCCTCAGTACAAAGTTTAGCATCAGCACAGAAATAACCTTCACGTTCAAATTGATAAGTAGTACCTGGTACAGCTGTGGCTAAACTCTTCTCGACAACACTATCAGTCAATGTAACTAATGAATCTGCATTTAAGTGTGTTGTAAAATCGTCCACCTCTTTATCACTGTCAGGATGAGGATGATTAAATAATCGGTCATAAAGTCTGACTTCAGCTTTTACACCATGTTCCGCCGAAACCCAATGAATAACTCCCTTAACCTTACGTCCTTCAGGATTAGCGCCTAATGTTGCTGGATCATAGCTACAATGAAGCTCTGTAATATCACCGCCAGCATCTTTAATTACTTCATCACAACGGATCACATAAGCATTTCTAAGACGTACTTCTTTATCCTTCACTAAGCGTTTAAATTTATTATTCGCTTCTTCTTTAAAGTCAGCTCGGTCAATATAAAGCTCGCGAGTGAAAGGAACAGTACGTGTACCCATGCTTTCTTTTTGAGGGTGATTTGGTGCCTTTAACTCTTCAATTTTCCCTTCTGGATAGTTAGTAATCACTACCTTGACAGGGTCGAGAACAACCATTGCTCGTGGTGCAGTTTCATTTAACTCTTCACGAATACAGGCATCCAAAATTTCCATTTCAACTGAGTTGTCTGCTTTAGTTACCCCAATTCGCTCACAAAACTCACGAATAGCAGATGCCGGATAGCCTCGTCGACGCATACCCGATATTGTCGACATTCTAGGGTCATCCCAACTATCGACTAAATTCTCATCAACTAGACGGGTAAGCTTACGTTTACTCGTGATTGCATATTGCAAATTAAGGCGAGAAAACTCAATCTGTTGCGGATGAGATTCAAGCTTTAATGTATCCAAAAACCAATCATATAAAGGACGATGATCTGCAAACTCTAAAGTACAGATTGAATGAGTAATCCCTTCAATAGAATCAGAAATACAATGCGTGTAATCGTACATTGGATAAATGCACCACTCACTACCTGTTTGATGATGAATCACCCCGTGACGAATACGGTAGATAGCCGGATCACGCATATTCACATTCGGTGAAGCCATATCGATTTTGGCTCGCAATAACTTTGATCCATCAGGGAATTCACCAGCTCGCATCCGTGTAAATAAATCTAAGTTTTCTTCAATACTGCGATCACGATATGGGCTATTTTTACCTGGTTCCGTTAATGTACCTCGGTATTCACGAGTTTCTTCAGCATTAAGGTCACACACATAAGCATCACCTTGTTCAATTAACTGAACGGCATAGGTATAAAGTTGTTCAAAATAGTTCGAAGAAAAAAACAAGCGATCTTGCCAATCAAAGCCCAGCCAACGTACATCTTCTTCAATCGCATTCACAAATTCTTCATTTTCTTTATGGGGATTTGTGTCATCAAAGCGTAAATTGCACAAACCATCATAATCATTTGCTAAACCAAAGTTTAGGCAAATTGATTTAGCATGACCAATATGTAAATAACCATTAGGCTCTGGTGGAAACCGAGTATGGATTCGACCATCATTCTTACCGTTCTCAAGATCTGTATTGATAATGTTTCGGATGAAATTACTCGGTTTTGACGTGCTTGTTTCTACTTCGCTCATTTTAATCTCTAATCAATTGCTTTTACACTGGATAATAGCGGGATATTGTATCATGGACACATTCAACTATAAGTGAGATTTGATCATGGCTATAGCAACATTTGCTGCGGGCTGCTTTTGGGGCATTGAAGCACAATTTAGACTGATGACAGGTGTAACCTCTACGCGTGTTGGTTACACGGCTGGCTGGACAGAAAATCCAACTTATAAAACTATCTGCACAGGAGGCACAGGTCATGCAGAAGCAGTTGAAATAACCTTTGATCCCGATATTGTTAGCTTTGAATCCTTACTTGACCTATTTTGGAAAATTCACAATCCAACTACACTAAACCGTCAAGGTCCCGATATTGGAACTCAATATCGCAGTGCTATTTTTTATCATGATGATGAGCAAAAACAACTAGCGACCCACTCAAAACAGATACTCACTGAGAGTCAAAAGTATCCTGATCCAATTATTACTGAAATTACAGCTGAGAGTACGTTCTACCCCGCCGAGGAATACCATCAGTGTTACCTAGAAAAGAAAGGCTTATCCAACTGTCATTGATGTTATTTGCTCGCCCGATGAAATAACGGTTCATGTACTGATTCACGTGAAAACTGCCAACACGCTATGACAATAGCAACTGAAGAAAACCCTATTAATACTGCAATATCAGTTATCACTGAAAAGTCGGTCGCGACATTGGGCACAGCATGTTTTAGTAGGTCAACACCATAACTAAATGGGTTAACAGCCACTATATAATGCAAATATTCTGGTAGTTGATTAACAGGGTATAAAGCCCCACTTAGGAAAAACACAGGGAAAATAAAGAAGTTCATAATCACGGCAAAGTTATCAATACTTTTTGACCACACCGCAATTAAACCACCAATTGCCGCACAACAAATTGCCGTTAATAGTGCAGGTAGCAATAAGCTTAAGGCAATTTTCACACTGATTAAGCCCATTAACAATAAGAGTATCAGCAATAAGATTGCTTGAACCATGGCTGTCAATGTTGCAGCGATTAATTTGGAAATCACGATCCAATAATGTGCAATTGGTGCGATCATCATCATTCGCATCACGCCAAACTCTTTGTCATAAACTAAGGTTAATGCTGATAATAACGCTGCGAATAATAAAGTCATAGCTAAGATACCAGGCACTAAGAAAGTTAAATACCCGCTCTGTTCCGGCCCTTGCAACATACTACCGACACCTGAACCAATGACTAATAACCATATCATTGGTCGAACCATTGAGCTTATCAAGCGCATACGTTGGCGAAATAATTTGCTCATCTCACGGCCGACAACCGCTTTAACTGGACGCCAACTCATACTGATTGTCCTTGTTCTGGACTGCAAAAAGTCCATAGATAAATATCATTTAGATTCGGCTTACGCCACTGCATTGATGAAATTGAATTACCCAAGGTTTGTTGTAATTGGTGGAAGTCGACATCATCGGCTGCAATCTTGAAACTCAAATCTTCATCTTCTCGAATTGGCGAACCAAATATCGGTGTAAGTTGATCAATAACGTTCTCTGGATTAGGTGTATTAATTTCTAAGATATACGCTGCCAATTGCTGTATTAATTCATCAGGTTTACCACCATGCTGTAATTGTCCTTGCTGGAAAAAATCAACATGGTCACACGCAGCAGCCTCTTCAAGATAATGAGTCGTAAGAAAGACTGTCATGCCTTCATCACGGCGTAATTGTTCAACAAAACGCCAAATCGAACGACGGTTAGGTAAGTCTAAACCTATGGTTGGTTCATCTAGGAATAATACTTTGGGTTTATGTAATACACCGCGTGCAATATCAACCGCACGACGTTGACCACCAGATAAAGCGACTAGCTTTTTATTACGTTTTTCTTGTAAACCAAATACAGTTAACAATTCATTAATACGTTTATCTGCTTCACTAGGGGATAAGTTATACATTGCAGCAGCAAATTGCAGGTTTTCATCAATCGACATAGTGCGATCGAGTGCTGAATCTTGAAAGACTAAACCAACGGCACGACGAATTGCTACAGGGTCGGCAGATACTTGTTGCCCTGCAATCCAAGCTTCACCTGATGTTGCAGCCGTCATTGTGGTCAACATATGGATCGTTGTACTTTTACCTGCTCCATTAGGACCGAGTAAACCATAAAACTGACCCGTTTCAATCTCTAAATCAAGGTTATTAACAGCAAGGGTCTGATCAAATTGCTTGGTCAGACCCTCTGTTTTAATTGCTAAATTACTTGCCACGCCTATTTATTACCCACCCAGTTTCTTAGAGTTTTTGGGGTTACGGAAAACTAAAGGCTTTTGTTCTGTCACTGGTTTAGCTGCTTCAGCAATACCTGCTGCAACCGCTTCTTCAATCAAGTGATGATGAGGAGACTTACTGCAAACAGGATCAGCATTAGTTGCATCACCAGTCAACATGAAGGCCTGACAACGACAGCCACCAAAATCTTTCTCTTTTTCATCACAAGAACGACAAGGCTCCGTCATCCAGTCAAAACCACGGAATTTATTGAAATCTTCTGAACCATTCCAGATTTCATCAATGCTCATGTCTTTAACATTTGGTAATGTCATGCCCGGTAAATCACGTGCGGCATGACAAGGTAATGCCGTACCATCAGGTGTAACTGTTAAGAAGATATTACCCCAACCATTCATACACGCTTTTGGACGATCTTCATAATAATCAGGAACAACATAGTAGACTTTCATCTTACCTTCTTGTTCTTCTTGATAACGATGAGCAATCGCTTCAGCACGCACTAGTTGTTCTTTCATTGGCATTAATTGATCACGGTTGTGCATCGCCCAACCATAATATTGTGTCGTAGCTAATTCAACATAGTCAGCTTCCAACTCAATACATAAGTCCAAAATCTCATCGATCTGGTCAATATTCTGTCTATGAGTTACAAAACACAAGACCATCGGATAACCATTCGCTTTAACCGCTTTAGCCATCTCGATCTTATGTTTAAATGCATCTGTGCCTGCAATCAGGTTGTTCAAATCCTCTGAGCTTGCTTGGAAACTCACTTGAATGTGATCTAAGCCTGCCTCTTTAAACTCTGCAACCTTGGCAGTGTCTAAGCCAACACCCGATGTGATTAAATTAGTATAAAAACCTAATTTCCGCGCTTCACGAATTAACTCAACCAAATCAGGTCGAGTCATTGGCTCACCACCAGAGAAACCTAATTGCGTGGCTCCCATTTTACGTGCTTGTTTAAAAACGCTGATCCATTCTTCTGTTGTTAACTCTTTCTTAACCTTGGCAAAATCCATTGGGTTCGAACAATATGGACATTGAAGAGGACATGAATAAGTTAACTCAGCTAATAACCATAATGGCTGTTTAATTTGATCGCGTACATTCATACCTTGAGCACCACCAGTGCTACCAGGTGCTTTATTCTGCTTTGATCCAGCTGTTTCCATGTGCTTCCTCCAAAAACTTGTAAACGTCATCATCTAAGTCAGCGCCATTAAAGGCAACTTTTAATTCGGCGATTAATTCAGCTACAGTTTGCTTGGTTTCATTAATTCGTTTTAAAATCTCGCCAGCAGTTGGATTCAGTTTTACCATCCCTTCAGGATACAGTAATACATTGCAATCTTGTGCTGGTTCCCACTGAAAACGATAGCCTTGTGCCAAAACTGGCACACTATCAGCAGTAAATACAGCTTTACTCATTTTTGAACCTCAAGATCAAAAGTGTACGGCGGGCGGTTTTCAATATACGCCATCCACATTGCATCACACATCGTCCACAGAACATCTAACTTGAACTGTAACAAGTCAACTGCACGTTGTTGCTGCTCACGAGTTTTATAATATTCTAGTGTGATTTCTAAACCATGTTGCACATCACGACGTGCTTCAGTTAAACGCTTACGGAAATAGCGGTAGCCATCTTCATCAATCCACGGATACATATCAGGCCATTTATCCAATCGATCCTGATGGATTTTAGGAGCAAACATTTCTGTTAATGATGAGCTTGCACCTTCTTGCCATGGTGCACGACGAGCAAAGTTCACATAAGCATCAACAGCAAAACGTACACCCGGTAAAACATGTTCTTCTGACCACAATTCTTCACGAGTCAAACCAACTGACTCACCGAGCTGTAACCACGCTTCGATGCCACCTACATCACCTTCGTGACCATCATGATCTAAAATACGTTGCACCCATAGTTTACGCACTTCACGCTCTGGGCAGTTTGCCATGATTGCAGCATCTTTGACAGGAATAGCAGTTTGATAATAAAAACGATTGGCTACCCAGCCTTGTACTTGCTCTTTCGTCATTTCACCTGAGTGCATTTTGACATGCAAAGGATGGCGAATATGATAAAGCTCTTCTTTTGCACGTAATACTTGCTCAAATTCTTCTCGAGACCAAGGTTGTAATTCTTCTGACATAATTTCTTCCTTCGTATTTTTTACTAATAATTATTCAAATATATTTGAGCTTGCTTGTCATCCCAGCATGTTTCTATCTGGGATCCATCATATAGTTATGGAAGATCCACTAGATTCCGGCTAAAAACTACCGGAATGACGTGTAACTAATTTATAGCTCAATATCCATTCCATCGTATGACACTTCTATTCCTGCTTCATCAAGGATCTTACGTTGTGGAGATTCTTCATTTAAAATCGGGTTGGTATTATTAATGTGAATCAATACTTTTCTTGGGCGCTCCATAGCATTCAAAATATCCATGATGCCGCCTTTACTAGATTGATCCAAATGGCCCATTTCTTGAGCACGTTTATCACTAATGCCTTCGTGTGACATTTCATCATCAGTCCATACTGTACCGTCTACTAATACACAGTCTGAGTTTGTCATATAGTCAACAACATGGTCTTCAACCACGCCAAGACCTGGTGCATAGAATAAGACTTTACCCGTGCGTGTATCTTCAATACGCATACCGATATTATCGCCAGGAACTGTATTGTGACGGTGTGGAGAATACGGAGGTGCTTCACTCTTAAGAGGAACAGCAGTAAAGACTAATCCTTCTGCTTTTGGAATAGTAAATGTTCTTTCATCAGTAGAAATTTCGTGCCAATTTACACCACGGAAATGCTCTAAAATACTAAATACTGGAAAGCCATTGGTTAAATCACCATGAACGGCCTCAGTACAGTAAACATCCCATGGTTCGATGTGTTCACGTAACATTAAAATACCAGTTGAATGATCAATTTGTGCATCCACAATTACGATTGCAGCTATAGCTGTATCACGTACTTTTCGTCCTGGTTGAAAAGCAGGGAAATCATCCATTTGCTTTTTAATATCTGGAGAGGTATTAAATAAAATCCAATCATCGCCATTGGCACTCACAGCAATAGATGATTGTGTGCGAGGTGTTGCTTTAACAGAGCCATCACGCACGCCCTTACAATTCACACAATTACAATTCCACTGAGGGAAGCCACCACCAGCACCTGAACCTAAAACATGTACATACATAAATAATTTATTCCGTTTGTGTCACAAGCAAATCACATAAGTCTGGTATAAAAACCTATCTGATTTAATGATGAAGAAATGCTCGGAGCTCAAGTAAACTTAAGTTCCGAGCATACATCAAAAACAGATATTAACGGTTACAGATGTACATTGTTACTTCAAAACCGAAACGCATAT
>ENA-ORXI01000414-ORXI01000414.1-sediment-metagenome-genome-assembly--contig:-NODE-414-length-35629-cov-3.901412_pt1 | contig 35629 bp, 46 predicted proteins | sample MGYA00237861_ERZ511468 | MGnify/ENA primary metagenome ERZ511468 (study PRJEB26299, sample SAMN06266213) | sediment metagenome | isolation source: Hudson Canyon methane seep mesocosm | place: USA:Hudson... | reverse complement strand
ACACGGCGGCCTCGATGCCCCTCTTGAGGCCCATCGGGTTGGCACCGGCTGCCACGTTGCGCAGGCCCTCGCGGACCAGTGCCTGGGCCAGCACGGTCGCGGTGGTGGTGCCGTCACCAGCGATGTCGTTGGTCTTGGTGGCCACCTCCTTGACGAGTTGGGCGCCCATGTTCTCGAAGCTGTCCTCCAGTTCGACCTCGCGGGCGATGGACACGCCGTCGTTTGTGATGGTGGGGGCGCCGAACTTCTTGTCCAGGACCACGTTGCGACCCTTCGGGCCGAGCGTGACCTTGACGGCGTCTGCCAGCTTGTTGACGCCGGCCTCGAGGCCCCGCCGGGCCTCCTCGTCGAACTTCAGGATCTTCGCCATAGCGCGACTACTTGACGATCGCGAGGACGTCGCGGGCGTTCAGGATCAGGAGATCCTCGCCCTCGACGGTGATCTCGGTGCCGCCGTACTTGGAGTAGACGACGGTGTCGCCCTCGGCGACGTCCATCGGCACGAGATCACCGGTCTGCTCTGAACGTCGGCCCGGGCCGACGGCCAGGACATCGCCCTGCTGGGGCTTTTCCTTGGCCGTGTCCGGGATGACCAGGCCGCTGGCCGTGGTCGACTCGAAGTCACTGGGTCGGACCACGATGCGGTCCTCGAGGGGCTGGAGGTTCATAGAACGCTTCCCTTTCGGCGATGGCAACGGGCCGTCCGGCCCCGTCAACCTGTTGGCAGTCTCATTGGACGAGTGCCAACGATAGGGGTAACACTCTTCCGGTCCAACGTGGAGACCGCCTGAATTCGCCATCTCTGCAGAGCGGCGACCCAACTCCCCGTCAGGACAGCAGCGGCAGGCCCAGGTTCGGATCGGCACCCGTGTCCAGCGGGCTGGGACCGTCGGACCGCAGACGCCACCAGCCGGCAGCGGCCACCATCGCAGCGTTATCGGTACACATCGCACGCGACGGCAGGAAGGCCCTGACACCGGTTTCGGTGCAGATGTCCAAGAACCGCTCCCGCAGGCGCGAGTTGGCCGCCACCCCACCACCCAGGCAGGCACCCCGGGCTCCCGTCGCCTCGATGGCCCACCGGGTCTTGGTGACCAGGGCATCCACCACCGCCTCCTGGAAGGAAGCCGCCACGTCGGCAGTGGCCGCCCCCGGGTCAGATCGGACATGGTTCACGACGGCGGTCTTGAGGCCGCTGAAAGAAAAGGCGTAGCGGCGGTCCTCCGACAGGGTGTCCGGATTCTCCCGGACCATGGAACGGGGGTAGTCGAAGGCCGCTGGCTCACCGTCCCCCGAGAGGGCATCGATGGCCGGGCCACCCGGATAGCCCAGGCCCAGATATCGGGCGACCTTGTCGAATGCCTCGCCAGCGGCATCATCCAGCGTGGATCCCAGCAGCCGATAGCGGCCGTGGCCCTCCATCAGCACGAGCATGGTGTGGCCCCCCGAGACCAGCAGGACCACCAACGGCAACTCCAGGTCGGGTTCCTCCAGGAACGAGGCGTAGAGATGGGCCTCGAGGTGGTTGACCGCCACGAACGGAACGTCCCACACCAGGGCGAGTGCCTTGGCGGCGCTCACACCAACCAGGAGGGAACCCACCAGGCCCGGACCGGTGGTGGCTGCAACCGCGTCGATGTCACCTCCCGCCACCCCCGCCTCGGCAAGCGCATCGGCTAGCACCGGCACCAGTTCCTGGACGTGGGCCCGCCCGGCGATCTCGGGGACCACGCCGCCAAAGACAGCGTGCTGCTCGACCTGACTGGACACGATCGAGGACCACACGATCGTGGCCCTCTCGACCACGGCCACCGCCGTCTCGTCGCACGACGTCTCGATACCCAGGACCAAGTCACCCATAGTCGGCCGCCTCGTCCAACCGGGCCTTGAAGTCGGATTTCCCGACGTCGTGGATCCACATGATCAGGGCGTCCTCCCCGTCGTCGGCGTAGTAGGCGGGGCGAACCCCGGAGGGGGCGAACCCGAACCGCCGGTAGAGAGCGATGGCCGCCGCGTTGGAGACCCTCACCTCAAGGGTCATGGCGACCAGGCCACGGTGCTCGGCATCACGGCACAGTGCCGCCAGCAGGACCCTCCCGATCCCCATCCGCTGGTGGTCCGGGGCAACGGCCACCGAGGTCACGTGCCCCTCGTCGGCCACCACGAGGAGGGCGGCGTGGCCGACCAGGTCGCCGTACAGCTCCGCCACCAGGTTCGTCCGCGAGCCCGGAATACCCAGATGGGAACGCATGAACTCCGGCGACCAGGTGGTCGGATGGACGAGGGCGTCCAGCGCCAGCACCGCGTCCACATCGGCATCCACCATGGGCCGCAGTCGCACCGGTGCGCCCACCGCTGGCACGGTTTTCACACCCCACCCTCACGGGTAGACCAGTTGATCTGGGCATCCGGCAGGCGGAGGTAGACCGGCTCCAGCTCCCACGGCTGCACGAACTCCTCGCGCATGGCCCTGGCGTGGGCCAACTGCACCAGGTACCGGGCACTCGGATTGGCCAGCCCCTGCTCGGCCATCTCCACGCCCCTCAGGCCAGTGAACGAATCCACATGACGGAGCGCCCCGTCCCCGATGAAGAGGGTCGGCTCGTCGAGCGCCTCGATCTCCGCCGAGAGCTCCTGCGGAGTGCGCACGGCTGCATCCCGGACCCGCTGGACGCCGCCCGGAACCTTGCGGAACAGGGCGGTGAAGAGCTCGCCCCTGCGGGCATCCAGGGCCACCACGATCAGGCGACCGGACCAACGGGCCGGAAAGGCCATCAGGTCCAGGCTGGGCACCGGGATCATCGGCACGCCCAGCCCGTACGCCATGGCCACCGCCGTGGCGATGCCGACCCGGAGGCCGGTGAACAGGCCCGGACCGACGTCCACGGCGACCGCCCCGATCTCCGAGAGTCGGATGCCGGCCTGGCGACGCACGAAGTCGATCTGGGGGGCCAACGCCTCTGCATGGCGACGACCACGACCGGAATGGGCCGACGCCAGCACGCCCTCGTGGCCCCCCACCGCGCAACCCACCTGGCTGCCGGCGCTCTCGATGCCGAGGATCAGCACCCGTCGCCTCCAGCGGTCAGGGCCAGCAGGCCTGCCTCACGGTCCGACCACTCGGAACCCACAATCCGGAAGTCCAGCAGCCGGTCATCGGGTCCGGTGCCGAGACGGATCCGAACCTCCAGGTAGCCGCCGGGCAGCGCACCGGCGATCGCATCGCCCCACTCCACGAGCGTCACCGAGTGACTGTCCACCAGCTCGTGGAGACCCAGGTCACGGACCTCGTCGATGTGGTTCAGGCGGTAGACGTCGAGGTGGTTGAGGGTCAGGCTGGCGCCCTCGTAGCGGTTGGCCAGCGTGAACGTCGGCGAGGTGACCGGCGTCGTGACGCCCATCGCCCGACCGAAGCCCTGCGTGAAGGCCGTCTTGCCGGCCCCGAGGTCGCCACACAGCACCACCAGGTCGCCCTCCCTGGCCAACCCGGCTAGGGACGCTGCCACCTCCATGGTGCCGTCCACCGACGCCGTGCCCAGGGTGTGCAGTGGAGCCGCCACGGTCACCCGGCCTCCACGAGCATCCAGGCCCGCATCAAGTCTGCCCGCATCAGGTCCAGCACGTCGGCACCGCCCCGCAGGGCAGCCGCCGGGTGGAAGGTCGGAACCAGGTCCCGCTCGGGGTCGCTGAACCGGTACGCCTGCCCCCGCAGCTTCGTGATGCCGACATCGGTCCCCAGGAGCAGTTTCGACGAGAAATTGCCCAGCGTGACGACGACGGTGGGATCCACGAGGTCCAGTTGGCGTTCCAGGTACGGCCGACAAGCAGCTATCTCGTCGGGCCGCGGGTCCCGGTTCCCCGGCGGACGGCACTTGACCACGTTGGCGATATAGCAGTCCGACCGGTCCATGTCCAGCTCCTCGGCCAGGAGTCGGTCCAGGAGCTGGCCCGACCTGCCCACGAACGGGACTCCCTGCTCGTCCTCACGGGCACCGGGACCCTCGCCAACGAACATCAGGTCGGCCGTGGGAGAGCCGGAGCCGAAGACCACGGTCGTGCGCCCGGCAGCTAGCCGGCATCCGGTGCAGGTGGAGGCCTCGGTGGCCAAGGCTTGCAGGGCGGTCGACACCCCGGCAGGTTAGCGACGCGCTACCGCCCGGATGGCGTGCCGAGCCCCACCGTGGACCCGTCATCGCCACCCGGCCCACATGCCGTCGTGACGGCCCGTTCAACCGCAGCCACCGTCATGGCCCTCAGCACGTCCAGGTCGGCATCCGACGTGGGCAGCGCCCCAGTCGCCGCTGCGACCAGGGCATCGCCATCGGACCGGGTGTGGGGCGGAAAGACCGCCCGGGCAAGGCCGTCATGGGCCGAACCCGCCATCAGGAGGCAGGCCTCCCGGCCGACGGAGGCATTGCTGACAACCATCCCGATCGTCGTGTTGCCCCTCGCGTCGAACAGGTCGCCCCCGGGCTCCGGCCAGTCCACGAAGGTGCCGTCGGCGATCGCCTCCGAGGTGTCGCCGCGCCCCACGTCACCCGCTGCGTTCACGGCCAGGAGGGCCGCCACCACCAGGTCCCCGCAGCGCACCACCGCCATCCCGATGCCGCCGGGACGCGCCCTGTCACGGCCACGCCAGGTACCGACCATGGCGCCGGTCCCCGCACCGACCCGGCCAACCTGCACCTCTTCGGACGCAACCTCGGAAGCCACCCGACCCTCGGTCGGACCCGGCCTCACCGAGCCGTCGCCCTCCAACAGGTCGAATAGGGAGAGCCCCACGACTATGGGAACCGGACCCGCCCCTGTCGGATGGCCCACGCCGGCGCCCTCCAGATGGGCCATCACCCCATCGGCCGCCGCCAGGCCGAAGGCCGAACCACCGGAGAGCACCAGGGCGTCGAGGCGGTCCACCGTTCGGCCCGGGGCGAGGAGGTCAAACTCCCGTGTGGCAGGTGCACCACCACGCACCTCGCCGGAAGCCACCGTGCCATCCGGGAACAGCACCACGGTGCAACCTGTCCGGGCCCCGACATCGGTCCAGTGGCCGACCCGCACGCCATCGATCTGAAGCCTCACGAACAGCGACGCTAGTGCGCACTCCGGGAGGGTCCAGCGGTGGCCAACCGCTCCAGGCGTTCGTCGTACTCCGACACCACGGTCCGCCAGTCGAACCGGCGGATCGACCCGTCCAGGCCGACCGCCCCGGCCCGCCATGTCGAAAGGTCTAGCAGCACCTCGCGCAGTCGATCGGTGAGGCCGCCTTCCGGGTAGAGGGCCACATCGGCCCAGCCCCCCACCAAGCCCGGGTAGCTCTGGCTGTCTGGAAGCACCGGCACACAACCGGCGGCCATCGCCTCGACAACGGCGATGCCGAAAAATTCATGGTGCGCCGCGCTGACCACCACGTCGGCTCGACCCAGCAGGTCCACATACCCCTCCCTCTCCACGAAGCCGAACTGCACCACCCTGTCGCCGAGGCGCTCCCGGGCAGCGCTGAACTCCCGGGGATCCACCCGCTCGTTCTGGCCCACCACCGCGACGCTGAACGCCACGCCCTCGTCGGCGAGGCTCCCGAGGGCATTGAATACCGCCGACGGATTCTTGTCGTGGTCCCACCGCTGGTTCCAGAGCACCAGCGGCACCTCCGGCGTCCGCACCTCACCGGCACGCACCGGCACGTCGACCAGGTCCACCCCGACAGGCACGACGTGGCAGCGATCGGCCACCGCCGGCAGGAACCCCGTATGTGGCTGGTCAGGCGCCCGCTCCAGCAATACCGGCAGGGCACCCAGGAGGCCGTCCAACTGGAAAGACGAGTTGCACCACACCTGGTCGGCTGCTGCCATCGACATCCAGTTCCCGAGCGGAAACTCGTCATCGGCCTTCTGGTTCGGACTCAACGGATACGCCAACTGGTTCTCGTGCAGGTACAACACGACCGCCGGATCGCCCAGGAACCGGCGGGTGAAGCCCAGCCACCGTGCCAGGTCAACCATCCCGGACATCAGGACCACGTCGGGCGGCCCGTGCTCCTGGACCGCCTCGCCGGCGGCATGGGCCAGCGTCAGGGCGGCCCCCCGCATCCGCCAACGCCAAAAGGCCCCCGGATGCGAAACGGCGACCACGTCGTGGCGGCTGTGGGCCACCAGACCCTCGGCCCAGGCACCATGGGACCCGCCGTGGAACGGCTCGACGAGGAGTACCCGTGCCATCCCGGGCTCCTACGGGTAGAGCCTGGGCGGGCGCCGGCCAAGGCGGCTGAGAAACTCCCACGGGATCAGGCCCAGCCTCTCGGCGACCTCCGCCACCCCGATCTCCTCGTCGCCCTGCGAGCCCAGCAGCACCACCTCGTCGCCGATCGCAACTCCCTCGTCGACCTCCACCACCAGGGAGTCCATGGAGACGACGCCGCGCAACGGTCGACGCCTACCTCCCACCAGCGCAGTGCCTCCAAGGCCCCAGTTACGGGTGAGGCCATCGGCGTAGCCCACCGGCACATTGGCCAGCCGGGTGTCCGCGACGCTCCTCCAACGGTGCCCGTAGCCGACCCCCTCGCCGGCGGCGACGTCGAGCAGGTGGGTCACCCTTGAGTGGATCGACAGGACCGGTCGCAGGCCCACGGACAGGCACCTTCCGGCCATTTCCGGGCCCGGGGAGACACCGTAGGCACCAAGGCCGATCCTGACCATCGAGTGCACCGCATCGGGTCGGCTGAGGGCGGTCGCCGTGTTGGCCAGATGGACCACGGGAGGCCGGATCCCGGCAGCGGCCAGCTCGGCCAGGACGGCGTCGAACCTCTCTACCTGGAGCGTGGTCAACGGATCCCCCGGCTCGTCGGCCATCGCACAGTGGGAGAAGACACCCTCCAGGTCGAGGCCCGAGTCCAGGATCCGACGGGCCACGGCCACCGCCTCGTCCATGTGGGCCCCCACACGGTGCATCCCCGTGTCGACCTTCAGGTGGGCCGGAGCACCGGCATCGGCCACAGATGCAAAGGCATCCACACCGGCGCCGGAGTAGAGGGTCGGGCGGACACCACCCAGCCCCACCACATCGGACATCTCGTCAGGGCGCGGCTCGGAAAGCACGAGAATTGGGGCAATCAGCCCGGAGTCGCGCAGCACCGCCGCCTCCTCCACGAGGGCGACGGCCAGCCAGGTGGCACCTGCCTCCAGCGCAGCGGCGGCGACTGCCGAAGCGCCATGGCCGTAGCCGTCCGCCTTCACAACCATGCAGACCTCGGCCGGTGCCGTCAGGCTACGGAAGGCCTGGATGTTGTGGGCCACCGCATCGAGGTCGACCGAAAACCAGGTGGGGCGCATCAGACCCGCCCCCCGGCATCCACGCCCAGGCCCGCCAGAACCTCGACCAGGACCGACGACAGGTCGCCGGCGACGACCCCGGTAGGCGGGAGGAGCGAACAGAGACGCCCGTGCACGTGGGCTGCGGCCGCAGCCGCGTCGAACGGCTCGGCGCCCCTCGCAAGGAACGCTCCGATGATGCCGGCCAGCACGTCGCCGGTGCCAGCGGTGGCCAGGCGTCGGTCTCCGGCCGAGGCAAGGCGCACCAGTCCGTCCGGCGACGCCACGATGGTGGTCGGCCCCTTGCAGAGGACCACCGCGCCGGTGCTCTCGGCCAGCGATCGGACCGATCCGATCCGATCCGCCCCGGGCCGTGCACCGGCGAGGCGCTCGAACTCGCCGTCATGGGGGGTGAGCACGACCGGCACCGACCGCTCCCGGCAGATACCCGCCACGTCGCCGGCAGCCAGCGCCGTGAGGCCGTCACCGTCAACCACCAGCGGGCGGTCCACGTCGGCCACGAGGCGTCGCACCCCGGCGGCGGTGCGTTCGTCGCCGCCCAGGCCGGGTCCCACAACGAACGCTGCGAAACGGCCCGGATCAGCGGAATCCAGTTCCAGGTCCGGGCCGAGGGGAAACCGAACCACCTCCACCGCAGCCGGGGCGGCGGAACCATCCGGAACGGACAGGCGCACGTAGCCAGCTCCGGCCCGCAGGACCGCCTCGGCGGCCAGCGCCGCCGCCCCCACCATGGGTGCCGAACCGGCCACCACCCAGCAGGCACCATGCCACTTGTGGGCGCCCTCGGACCGGGCGGGAACCAGGTCGGCGACGTCGGCGTCAACGACGAGCTGCACGGTCGCACCCGACACGTCCAGACCAATGCCGGCAACCTCCACGCGACCGGCCAGGGCAGGACCGTCGGCAAACAGCAGACCGGGCTTGAGGGCTCCGAAGGTGACCGTACGCTCCGCTACCGACGGGCTGCCGCACGCTACGCCCGTGAGGCCGTCCAGGCCTGACGGCAGGTCCACGGCCAGCACCGGAACACTGCTGGTCGGCGCCACGTACGGGCGACCCAGGCCGGTGCCGTACGCGGCGTCCACCACCAGGTCGATGGGCGGCATGCCGTCCGCCGGTAGCGAGGCGGGCGCCTCGGTGGCGTCTAGCTCGATGGTCCGGACGCCCCGACGCCTCAGGCGTGCAGCCGCCACACGTCCGTCAGCGCCATTGGATCCCCTGCCGGCCACCACGACGACCCGCCGGCCGTAGGTCCCACCCAGCATCTGGATGGCGCTGCGCGCCACGGCGCCGCCCGCCCTCTCCACCAGCACCTCGAACGACTCGGGGGCAGCCTCGTCGACGGCGGCCATCTCCTCGGGAGTGACGACCGGGATCATCGGCGTGTGCCTCGTCCACGCCTCACATCGCCACGACCGTGGCCTGGGCCAGGGTCGAGGTGTGGCTCATTGTCACCAGCCAACGTCGCACCCCGGCCTCCCTGGCGACCTCGGCCGCCACACCGTGAAGTACCAGCCCGGGCGGACCCAGGCCATCGCGCACCACCTCGATGTCGTACATGGGCATGCCACCCACGCCCAGCCCGAGGGCCTTCAGGGTCGCCTCCTTGGCAGCGAAGCGCACTGCGTAACGGCCGGCCGGATCCACGTGGGAGTCGGCGTAGGTCCGTTCGTCGGGACGAAACAGCCGGTCCCGCAGCGATGGCGTACGCGACAACGACCGGCGGAAGCGGTCAATGTCGACCAGGTCCACCCCGATCCCGATCATCTGCTAGGTCCGGCCATCCGCCCGTCAGCCCCGCAACCTGTCGGCGATGGTCTGCACCGGTTCGGTCAGGAGGTCCACGATCGGCAGCTCCGCAAGGAGGTCGTCGCGCAGGTCGGGCTCCGTCTCGCACACCGCGTCCCGTACCGCTCCGTAGCGGTTGTCATAACCCTGCAGAACGCCACGCACCACCTCGGGCGACAGCCTGTCCCGCAAGACCACGTGCAGCAGCGTGAGGCCCACGGCCTCCCGGTCCTTGACCTCGGGGACCAGCACGATCGTCCGGCCGTCACGGGCGCCCCGGGTGACCAGCACGACACGCTCCACGGCGACCCGGTGCTTGGTACCCCGCAGGGTGGGATCCCGGTCGGTACGCGACGGGATCCCGACGGACACGCCACCGCGATCCACGATCGTCACCGTGGAGACCTGGACGTCCGGTCCGTCCACCCGGTAGCGGGTGAAGCCCACCACCTCGGCGACGGCCGGGTCGAGGGCCACCAGCACCCTCAGGGTGCGGTAGCTGAGGGAGTCCCGTGGGGCACCCGATGCCAGCACCTCGCGGGCCAGGCGGGCCTCGAAGAGGGTCTCATCGGTACGCGAGATGCCCACGGTGACGGTCTTCGCCTGGTGCTTGATGGCGTCGATCGGGCGGGTGAGCTCCTCGATGGCCACCGTCAGGGACGCAGCCAGGCCATCCAGGACCATTGTCGGCGTACCGACCCGGCCGAACTCCAACTGGTAGGACTCCAGGGGCACGTCGCCCAGGGCGAACCGGAAGTGGGTGGAGAGGCGAACGGCGGTGGACGCCTCGAGGTGGCCGTTCAGGCGGCCGCTCCGCAGTTCGTCGGCGAAGGCACCGGCCGCCGCCCTGAGGTCCATGTGCAGCGGGCCGTCAACGGGCGCACCGGCTCCCGTGGCGCCGGACTGGCGCCGCTGCGCCTCACCCTCGATGGCGGCATGTGCCATCCGGAGGGGCCGAGCCTGGGCATCGATGGCCCGGGCCGCCTCGTACCCGAACAGGTGGCCGACCATCGTGGACAGCACGAAGGAGAGCTGGGGATGCACCCTGGGAACGGTGATGACGTCCAGAGCGTCCGCGAACCGGGAGGAACCGGCATCTGCGATGACCACCGGTGCGGCCCTGTGCGCACGGTAGATGGCCACTTCCTTGGCGATGTCGTCAGCCGTGGAACCCTCGAGGCCAGTAGCGCAGACCAGGATCATCGGCTCGGCCGACAGGTCGATGTGCTTCTTGTCCTCGGTGGCATCCGCCGGTATCGACTTGTAGCAGAGCTCCGAGAGCTTGATCCTGACCTCCCGGGCCGCGATCAGGTTCGGACCGCTGCCCACGACAGCCCAGTACCTGCGCGACGGGGCGTGCCTCTCGGCGACCTCGGCGATCCGGTCGCGCATGGCCAGCACCTCGACCATGGCGTCGGGCAGGTCCACCAGGCCCGCCAGCAGCCCGGGCCGATCGGGCGACCCCGGCAACCCGGCGGCATTGGCCACCGCCACGGCCAGGAGCATCCCGGCCACCACCTGTGCGTAGAAGGCCTTGGTCGAGGCCACGCTCATCTCCACGTCCCGCCCATCGGACGTGTACAGGACGCCATCGGAACGGTTCACCAGGTCGCTGTTGCGGCGGTTCACGATCGCCACCACACGGGCCCCGCGGGACCGCACCAGGTCGACGGTCCGGTTCGTGTCGGTGGTGGTCCCCGACTGGCTGATCGCCACGACCATCACATCGGACATGTCCGGCGAGAGCCCGAACCCGGACAACTCGGTGGCCGGCACAGCCTCCACCACCATGGACGAACCGACCAGCTCCGCCCTCAGCGATCCGGCAACCGCCATCGCCGCCACCGCTGCGGTCCCCTGGCCGATCACCAGCAGCCTGCGGACGACTCCCGATGCGAGGTCGGCCCGCAGGCCGACGCCGAGGGCCGCCTCGCCCAGCCGGACCTCGAACCCTGCATCCACGTCGCCCGAGAGGCGCCCCCGGAGGGTCGAGTGGACCGACCCCGGAGACTCCCCGATCTCCTTCAGGAGGAAGTGGGGATGGTCTCCCCTGTCGATGTCACGTGTCGTGATCTCGGCTCGGATCAGGTCGTCCGCACCGACCGGAAGGTCACGGCCGTCATAGGAGTACCGGCGGATCCCCTCGACGGTTCCCGCCAGGGCGGCGTCCAACTCCACGATCTGTCCCCTGCTGGCTCCCGGTTCGTCAGGATCAGCAGGCGTCTCGCCGTCCATCCTCAGGAAGTCGCCGGTTATCTCCACCACACCGTACGGCTCGCTGGCCACCACGAAGGCATCCTCGGCGAGGCCCACGTAGAGGCCCTGGCCGCTGCCCCGCAGGGCCAGCAGCAGTCGGTCAGGCGCATCGCCAACCACCGCCCCGATGGCCAACGAACCCTCGAAGGCGCTCACGGTCCGCCGGAAGGCCTCACGGTGGTCGTGGCCGGCCGCCAGGTGGGTCGCACACAACGCGGGCACCACCTTGGCGTCCGTCGTGATCTCGGCCACGACGCTGAGGCCCTCCGAGACGACCAGGTCGGCGTGGTTGTCCACATCGCCGTTCTGTACCGCCATGACCACGGGCGTGGCACGACCGTCGGCACGCGTGGAGTCCAACGGATGGGCGTTCGGTTCGGAGACAAGGCCCACGCTGGCCCAACGGGTGTGGCCCAGCAGTGCCCCAGCCACGTCCGGAGCCGCCAGGGCCCGGGCTAACAGCTCGTCCGTCGAAAGGGCCGTACGCAGCGCCGCCGTGTTATCGCCCAACTCCCCGATCTCGGCCGCCACCTTGACGACGAACGCAAGGGCCCCGCCCTCCAGGAAGCGGACGCTCCCGCTGCGATGCAGCGGGTCCCGGAGGCGGGCCACGACCATTGGATCCGCCGGATGGATGCCATGGTTCCAGACGGTGACCTGGAGGCCCGCGGAATCCCGACCCCTCACCTCCAGGCGGTCGATCGCTGAGAGTGCCTGCTGGGTGGAAAGCAGGACCGCCAGGCCTGCGTCGCTGGGCGCCGGGGAGGTGCTGCGAAGGGACGACACCCCGGCGTGGCTACCCAGGCGATCACGGGTCACGGCCCACAGGGCATCCCGGACGCGAACGAGAGCGGCGTTGTCCTCCTCCATGTGATCCGATCCCCCCAGGGCATCGGCCACCGTGCCTAGCAGTCCGGGGACCGGTGCCAGGACAGCCCTCATCCGACCAGCCAGGGCCGGGTCCGAGTCCAGGGCCATGAGGCCGGGCACCCCACCCAGCAGGCGGTCCACCCCCTCCAGGGCATCGGCCACCCCGGCCAGCACCGAGGGGTCGCCATGACCCAGGAGGGCTGCCGCCTCGGCCAGGGGCGCCAGGACCTCATCGGTTCCGGGAACGGCCCGGCCGGAGGGACGACGGAGGACCGCGATGATGCCGCACATGTCGTGGTCGCTGCCCTTTCGTCTCCGCCACGTCGATCCGATGGCCGACGCGGCAACTCTAGGAATTCTAGGTGCTCAGGTCCGGTCAGCCCGCTCGACGGCCTCCACGAGGCGATCGGCCACCTCGGACGCCCTCTCCATGTCGAAGGCCTCCACCATCACCCGCACCACTGGCTCGGTACCGGACGCACGCACAAGCACCCGCCCGAGGTCGCCCAGGCCAGCTGCAGCCGTCGCCACCTCGACGGCAACCAGCTCCACCAACGCCTCGCCGTCTCGCACCACGGGAACGGAATGGAGGACCTGCGGCGCCCTCACCACCAGCTCGGCCACCCGATCGCCGAGGGAACGGCCGGCACGACGCGCCGCATCCAGGGCCTGTATGCCTGTCAGGAGGCCATCGCCCGTGGTCGCCAGGTCACGGAAGATCACGTGCCCGGACTGCTCACCGCCCAGCGTCAGGCCATCGGCCTCCAGGGCCTCGAGGATGTACCGGTCGCCCACTGCCGTCTCCCGGACGGCAATGCCGTGGTCGGACAGTGCCCGCCTCAGCCCCAGGTTTGCCATGACCGTCACCACCACCGTGGAACCGGGCAGGAGGCCACGCTGATGACGGTCCACCCCGATGACGGCCAGCAGGTCGTCACCGTCGATCAGGCTCCCGTCGTGGCCGACGGCCAGAACCCGGTCGCCATCGCCGTCGAAGGCCAGGCCGGCATCAGCGCCGGCCGCAGCCACGGCGGCCTGCAGGGCGGCCGGGTGGGTGGACCCGCAACCGTCGTTGATGTTGCGGCCGTCAGGATCGGAGTGGATCACCGTCACGTCGGCCCCGAGGCGCTCCAACGCCGAGCCGGCGACCGCCGAGGCGGCACCATTGGCGCAGTCCACCACCACGGCCAACCCCGCCAGCGCAGACGGTCGGACCGACCCCACAACGGCATCCAGCCACCGACGGGCGGCACCGGTTGCTGGATCATCCGACCACCCGTCCAACTCCGAGGAGCCCTCGAGTTCGGGTAGCGCATCCCAGGCCTCCTGGACGGCAGCCTGGTGGGCATCGTCGAGTTTCAACCCGCCCGCCGAGAAGAGCTTCACCCCGTTGTCCCACCACGGGTTGTGCGAAGCCGTGACCACGGCCGCGGCTACACCCTCGACAGCGGCCGCGTGGGCCACCGCAGGGGTCGGGACCACGCCCATCTGGACCACGTCAAGGCCGCCGGCGGCGAGCCCCTCGGCCAGGGCTCGGGCGAGGCCCGGTCCGGACTCCCTCGTGTCGCGACCGAGGAACACCCGATCGGAGTCGAGCAGGCCCGCCGCCGCCCGTCCCAGGGCGCGCACGACCGGATCCACGATCCTGGTTCCGGCCCGACCACGAATGCCGTCGGTGCCGAATCGGAGGCCCGCCGGGGAAACCTCGGGTTCTTCCATGCCGGAGAGCGTAGGAGCCGGACCGGGGGTCCGACCTCCGCTCAGCGCTTGGAGTACTGCGGCGCCTTGCGTGCCTTGTGGAGTCCGTACTTCTTGGACTCCTTCTTGCGGTCGTCACGCGTGAGGAGGCCGGCCAGCTTCAGGGCCGGGCGGCGCTCCGGCTCGAGGGCCTCGAGAGCACGGGAGATGCCGAGCCGCAAGGCGCCGGCCTGGCCGCTTATGCCTCCGCCATGGAGGGTCGCGTCGATGTCGTAGCTACCCCCGGTGGCCGTGACCCGCAGTGGCTCCATGAACACAAGCCGGTGGCTCTCCGACGGGAAGTAGTCCTCGGCCGTACGGCCGTTCACGGTGACTGTGCCGGTGCCTTCACGAAGGCGCACACGGGCGACCGAACGCTTGCGACGGCCGGTGGCCTGGACGGGGGGGCTTGACATCGAAGACTCCTGGTTCAGGCCCTCTGGGCCCGGGCGTTGTCGAGTGGAAGGGGCTGGGGCTGCTGGGCGGAATGTGGATGGTCCGCGCCGCGGTAAACCTTCAGCTTGGTGATCTGCTGGCGACCCAGACGGTTCTTGGGGAGCATGCCCCTGATGGTCCGGCGGACCGCTTCCTCAGGCTTCGAAGCAAGGACCTCGCCGTAGATGCGGGTGCGCAGACCGCCCGGGTAGCCGGAGTGGTCGTAGACGTTTTTGTCCGTCGCCTTCGAACCCGTCAGGACGACCTTGTCGGCGTTGATGATCACCACGTGGTCGCCGGTGTCCATGTGGGGGGTGAAGGTCGGCTTGTGCTTGCCGCGCAGGATCGCAGCCACCTCGGACGCCATGCGACCGAGGATGAGGCCCTCAGCGTCGACGACGTGCCATGCACGCTGAATATCGCTGGCCTTTGGGGTGTACGTGGACACGGAAACCACCTGTTTCGTGGGGAGAACACTGGATGCGGACCACGGTGGCCGGGTCGGCCACCGGGAATCGGCGCTGAAATCAGGCGCGATCGAACCGGCGACCAAGGCTAGGGCCGACCTCCCCCACCGGCAACCCGTCGCCGCCCGGCGGGACACCTGTCACCACCTGGGACCCGGATTCCTCAACCGCCAAGGAGGTGCCCGTCGTCCGGAATCGAGAGAGCGTCCGGCGGATAGGCCGCCGACCAGAACGTGAGACCCCACGGTGGGGCTGGTTCCCCGGATGCCCGGCGATCACGGGCAGCCAAGATCCCCGGGATGGAGTCGACGGTGAGACGGCCGCTACCCACGTCCACGAGCGTCCCCACCATCGTCCTGACCATCTGGTGGCAAAAGGCCGACGCTGAGACCTCGAACTCCAACAGGCCGATCCCCGAGAGTCCGGGATCAAGCCACCGCCAAGATGCCCTGGTGATGCGACGCACGAGGGTGGGCATCGTGCCGTCCGATCGGACCGTCGGCAGGCGGCAGAACGAGGTGAAGTCGTGCAGGCCCACCAGCAGTGCGGCAGCGGCCTCCATGGCATCCACGTCCAGCCGCCCCGGAACGTGCCACGCCAGCGGGGAGGTGAACGGATCTGTATCCAGACGATTCAGGATCCGGTACCTGTAGGTACGTCCGATGGCGCTGAAACGGGCATCGAAGTCGTCTGGAGCGCAGTCCAGCGTCGTGACCACCACCGACGGGTGGCACTGCCGGTTCACCGATCGACGAACCCGGACCAGGTCGGCTTCGTCGGGTGCGTCGAAGCTGATCACCTGGCCGACGGCGTGGACTCCACGGTCGGTACGACCGGCACAGGTCACCGAGACCGGGACCCGCAGAGCACGCGACAGCGCAGCGTCCAAGCCGCCAGCCACCGTGGGGACACCGAGGTTGGCGGCGAAACCGTGAAAGGGGGCTCCGTCGTAGGCGACGATCCCCCGGACCCGCATTACGGGCGGGCTCAGACCAGTTCGATGCGCGCCATCGGCGCGTTGTCGCCGGTGCGGGGGCCCACCTTCAGGATTCGGGTATAGCCACCGTGGCGGTCGATGTAGCGAGGGCCGATCTCGTCGAACAACTTAGCCGCAACCTCACGGTCGCGGATAAACGACACAACCTGGCGGTGGTTGTGCAGCCCACCCTTCCTGGCCTTGGTGATCATCTTCTCGGCGATGGGGCGGAGCGCCTTGGCCTTCGCCTCCGTGGTCGTGATCGCCTCGGCGAGGATGAGCGATGCGACCAGGTTGGCCATCATCGACTTCTGGTGGGCGGAGCTGCCGCCGAAGCGACGACCCCTCTTTGGCGCCGCAGGCATGGCGTCAGCCCCGGATCCTGAGGGCGAGACCGCGCTCGTCCAACTTCTCGATGACCTCGTCAAGAGACTTCTGGCCGAAGTTGGTGACGGCCAGCAGGTCATCCTCGGTCTTCTCCAGCAACTGCCCGACGGTGTCGACCTGTGCCCGCTTGAGGCAGTTGCGGGGACGCTCGGAAAGGTCCAGGTCCTCGATCGGCTTGTCCAGGTCCGGTGACCCTCCGCCCACCTCCTCGGGCTCGCCCAGCTCCAGGCCACGCGCATCGTCGCTCATGTCCTCTACCAGCTGCACCAGGGCACGCAGGGTGGCGCCGGCCGAGGCCAAGGCGTCACTGGGGGTGAGCGAACCATCGGTGGTGATGTCCAGGATCAGGCGGTCCATGTCCTGGGCCTGACCGACGGAGACGGGCTCCACGTCGATCGACACACGGCGCACGGGGGAGAAGAGGGCGTCCACGGGGATGACGCCGATGGCGCCCTCACCGCTGATCCGGTCAGACCCGAGGTAGCCACGGCCGACCTCGACGGTCAGCTCGAGGGCCAGGCGGCCCTTGGAGGTCACCGTGGCCAGGTGCAGACCGGGGTTGAGGACCTCGACCTGCTCGTTGGACTCCAGCACCGCTGCGGTGACATCAGCGGCGCCACGTACGTCCACCCTGAGGGTCACCGGCTCATCGCTGTGGCTACGCAGCTCCACGTCCTTCAGGTTCAAGACGATGTCGGTCACGTCCTCCACGACCCCGTCGATGGTGGAGAACTCGTGAAGGGCATCATCGAACTTGATCTGGGTGATCGCTGCGCCCGGGATGGACGACAGCAGGGTCCGGCGGAGCGAGTTGCCGAGGGTGTGCCCGAATCCCGGCTCGAGTGGGCCTACCGAGAACTGCTGACGATTGCCATCAGCGTCACGGACTGCTTCGATGGTCGGTCGCTGAATTACCAGCATGAGGTGTCCTTCTTGAGTGTCATTGAGACTTGTGGGTAAGGGTTCCGGCGCCTGGGCCGGGGACTACTTGGAGTAGAGCTCAACTATGAGCTGCTCGCGGACCGGGATGTCGATCTGGTCGCGTACCGGCAGCTCGCGGACGGTCACCTCATGACCGTTGTCGCCCATCTCCAGCCACGCCGGCGACTGGCGATCCAGCACGTCGATGTTCCACTGGACGACGACCATCTTGCGGGCCTTGGCACGCAGCGATACGACCTCGCCCTTCTTGCAGCGGTAGCTGGGGATGTCCACCCGGCTGCCGTCGACGTCCACGTGGCCGTGGTTGACGAGCTGGCGTGCCTGGGCCCGGGTGGCGGCCATGCCGGCCCGGTAGACCACGTTGTCGAGGCGAAGCTCCAGGAAACGGAGCATGGTCTCGCCGGTCACGCCCTGGCGACGGTTCGCCTCTTCGTAGATGCGACGGAACTGCCTCTCGGTAAGGCCGTATGAGAAGCGGGCCTTCTGCTTCTCCTGGAGCTGCAGCAGGTACTCGGATGGGTTGCCCCGACGCCGGGTACGACCATGCTCCCCGGGAGGATAGGGCCGCTTGTCCAGCGCCACGATCTCACCCTTGGTGCCGAAGATGTTGATGCCGAGGCGCCGGGAGACCCGGGCCTTGGGGCCGGTGTAACGAGACATCTCAGACCCTCCGTCGCTTGGGCGGCCGACAGCCGTTGTGGGGAATGGGGGTGACGTCCTTGATGCCGGTCACCTCGATGCCCGTGTTCTGAATGGTTCGGATGGCGGTCTCCCGACCGGAACCAGGACCCCGTACCACGACGTCCACCTTGCGGATGCCGTGCTCCATGGCACTGCGGGCGCACTGCTCGGCTGCCATCTGGGCGGCAAAGGGGGTCGACTTGCGGGAACCCTTGAAGCCGACGTTGCCGGCCGATGCCCAGGCCAGCGTGTTCCCGCCCTGGTCGGTGATGGTGATGATCGTGTTGTTGAAGGAACTCTTGATGTGCGCAACGCCATGCGGCACGTTCTTCCGTTCCTTCTTGCGGGGGCGACGGCCCCCAGCGGACGGCTTAGCCATTACTTCGTGACCTGCTTCTTGTTGGCGACCGTCTTACGCGGTCCCTTGCGTGTGCGGGCGTTCGTGTGGGTGCGCTGGCCACGTACTGGAAGGCCGCGGCGGTGTCGCAGGCCCTGGTAGCAGCCAATGTCCATCTTCCGCTTGATGTTCTGGGAGACCTCACGACGGAGGTCGCCCTCGACCTTGAACTGCTGGTCGATGAAGGCGCGGATGGAGATGACCTCATCGTCAGTGAGGTCGCGTACCCGGGTGGTGGGATCCACGCCGACGGCCTCGCAGACGTTCGCCGCGGAGGTGCGACCGATGCCGTGGATGTAGGTCAACGAAATCAGCACCCGCTTCTCGCGGGGGACGTCGACTCCTGAGATACGTGCCATACCTGAGTTCCTCTAACCCTGACGCTGCTTGTGACGGGGGTTCGTGCAGATGACCTGCACGCGACCATGACGCCGGATCACCCGGCACTTCTCACAGATTCGCTTGACGCTTGTTCGGACCTTCATGCTGTTCTTTCTGATGTCCCAGCCACTCGTAGCGTGCTACTTGTAGCGGTAGGTGATCCGACCCCGCTTGAGGTCGTACGGGGTGAGCTCCACCTGGACGCGGTCACCCGGGAGTATCCGGATGTAGTGCATCCGCATCTTGCCGGAGATGTGGGCCAGAACGTTGTGGCCATTCTCCAACTCGACCCGGAACATGGCGTTGGGCAGGGGTTCCAGAACCTTGCCCTCCAGCACGATCGCGTCTTCCTTGGGCTTCTGCAGTGTGGTACTCCTGATGGTCACGTACTGGATGTCGGAGTGGATTCTCCGTGGCCCGGGGTCCGACGCCGCAGGCGCAGATCCGGCACAGGCCAGTGGAGAACGCTACCGCCGCACCCGGTGTGGTCCAACACGCGAGGACCAGAGCGGCCGACAGAACCGCAGGTCACGACGCGTCCGAGAGGCTCAGGCGGGCATCTATCACGGTGGAGAGGCGACCGAACACCACGTCCTCGTCTCCCATGCCGTCGACCACTTCCAACAGCCCACGGTCGGCGAACCAGGCCAGCAGGGGAGCGGTCTCGGACTCGTACAGGTCGAGTCGACGCCTGATCGCCTCCTCGGTGTCATCGACCCGGCCCCGCGCCAGCATGCGGGCCGTGACCTCGTCGACGGGAACTTCCAGGATCACCGCTCCGTCCAAGGTCGTGCCGGCCTCGGAGAGGAAGCCCTCCATGGCGGTCGCCTGGTCGGGCGTACGGGGATAGCCGTCCAGAAGGAAGCCGTGCTCGGCCACGTCGGACCGGGCCAGTCGCTCCGCCACGATCCCGTTGATGAGATCGTCGCCGACGAGGTCACCTGCGTCCATCAGGGCACCGGCCCGGCGACCCAGTTCGGTACCGTCGGCCACCGCCGCACGCAGCATGTCGCCGGTGGAGACGTGGATGGGGCTGTAGGCCTCGACCAGACGGGCGGCCTGGGTTCCCTTGCCCGACCCCTGACGACCGAGGATGACCAGGTGCACCGCTGTCATGGCTACTTGAGGAAGCCCTCGTAGTTGCGCATCGTCAACTGGGAATCAACCTGCTTCATCGTCTCGAGGGAGACACCGGCCGCGATCAGAATCGAGATGCCGATGAAGCCGAACCCGGCCGCGCCCCCCGAACCGACGCCGGCGCTGGTATCCAGGAATACGTTGACGAGGATCGACGGGATCAACGCCACGCCGGCGATGAACAGGGCACCGGGCAGGGTGATACGGGACAGGATCCTGGCCAAGTAGCGCTCGGTCTGGTAGCCGGGACGGATACCGGGCACGAAGCCACCCTGCTTGCGGATGGTGTCGGCCTGCTTCACCGGGTCGAAGGTGATCGCCGTGTAGAAGTACGCGAAGCCGACGATCAGGAGGCCTGTGATCGTGAAGTAGAAGATGTTGTCCGGCTGGGCGAGGTTGTCGTCGATCCAACGGCGGAAGCCATCCCACGGCAGGGCTGCGGCGATCAGCACCGGCAGGTAGAGCACCGACGAGGCGAAGATGATCGGAATCACGCCCGACTGGTTCACCTTCAGGGGGATGTAGGTGTTCTGGCCGCCGTACATCCGGCGCCCGACCACCCGCTTCGCGAACTGCACCGGGATACGGCGCTGGCCCTGCTCCACGAACACGATCGCGGCCACCAGGCCGACGAGGACGGCCAGCACGATGGCCAGGGCCACGTTGCCGTTCTCCGCCTGGATCAGGGACCCCTGGGCCGGGAAGCCGCTCACGATCGAGATCATGATCAGCAGCGACATGCCGTTGCCGATCCCCTTCTGGGTGATGAGCTCGCCTATCCACATGAGGAGAGCGGTGCCGGCGGTGAGGGTCAGCACCACCACGCTCACCGTGCCTATGTGGAAGTCGGGGAGCAGGTTGGATCCCGACTGTCCTGAGATCGAGTTGCCCCGGTCATTGAAGAGGAAGGCGAAGCTGGTGGACTGGATGACGGCGATCACAACGGTCAGGTAACGGGTCCACTGGGTGATCTTGCGCTGTCCGACGGCCCCCTGCTGCTGCCACTGCTCGATGCGCGGTACGACCACGCCGAGCACCTGCATGATGATCGACGCCGTGATGTAGGGCATGACGCCCAGGGCGAACACGGCGAAGCTGGTCAGCGAACCACCGGAGAAGAGCTGGAGGAATGCCAGCACGCCACCCTGGTCGGCACGATCTCGCAACAGTTGCACCTGCTCGACGTCGATCCCCGGGGCGGGCATGAACGCACCGATCCGGTAGAGCAGGATCATGACGAGGGTGAAGAGGATCCGCTTGCGCAGATCGGCCACCCTGAACATGTTCAGCATGCTGGACAGCACGTGGGCTCCTGTCGATCGTCTGGGGGTCGGGTACCGGTCGGGTTCGGACCGGTCAGCGGTTCATCAGGGCGTTGCCGGAGGCTGGCGGACGCACCGCGAACGGCAACGGCAGCTTCTCAATGCTGCCGCCGGCAGCGGCGATGGCGGCCTCGGCCGATGCCGAGAATGCATGCGCCCTGACGGTCACCGCACGGGTCAGGACACCGCGGCCCAGCACCTTCACCAGCGACTTCTTGCCGACCAGGCCCTTGGCATGCAGAGCCTCGGGTGAAACCTCGTCCAGCCCACAGGACTCGAGGGTGTCGAGGTTCACCGCCTGGTACTCCACGCGAAACGGGTTCTTGAAGCCCTTCAACTTGGGGATGCGCTGGAGCAGCGGCATCTGGCCACCCTCGAAGCCGACGCGGACGGTGTTGCGGGCCCGCTGGCCCTTCATGCCACGGCCGGCGGTCTTGGCGCCCTTGCCGCCGATGCCACGGGCGACGCGCTTGGCGCGCTTCCTGGACCCCGGTGCCGGCTGCAGATCATGGACCTTCATATCAATCGACCTCCTTGACCTCGACCAGGTGCGGGACCCGGGCGATCATTCCCCTGATCTCACCACGGTCTGGCAGGGTGTTACTGCGGCCAATGCGTCCCAGACCGAGGGCGCGGAGCGTTCCGCGTGCCTTGGGCTTGGCGCCGATGCCGCTACGGACCTGTGTGACGATGAGCTGTGCCATCTCACTCACCATCCGAACCGCTGGAGGCGCCGACACCGGCCTCGGTGCGACGGTAGGCCTCCAGCAGGGCGGCCGGTACGAACTCCTCCGCATCCAGGCCGCGGAGTCGGGCGATCTCGTCGGGACGCCGAAGTGCCTTCAGGCCGGCGATCGTGGCGCGGGCCACGTTGATGTGGTTCGCAGAACCCTGTGACTTGCAGAGGACGTCGTGGACGCCGGCCTCTTCCAGGATGGCGCGGGCGGCACCGCCGGCGATCACCCCGGTACCGGGAGCGGCGGGGCGCAGCAGCACCCGACCTGCACCAGCGATCCCTATCACGGGGTGGATGATCGTCGAGCCGGTCAGCGGCACGCTGAACAGGTTGCGCTTGGCCTCCTCGGTCCCCTTCTGGATCGCCAGCGGGACCTCCTTGGCCTTGCCGTAGCCCAGGCCGACCCGGCCTGCGCCGTCACCGATCACCACCAGGGCGGTGAACGAGAACCTGCGGCCGCCCTTGACGACCTTGGCCACGCGGTTGATGTGGATGACGCGGGACTCCCGGAGGGAGGCGTCGTTGTTCTTTTGCGGTGCCATCAGAACTCCAATCCGGCGTCACGGGCGGCGTCGGCGAGCGCCGCCACCCGGCCGTGGTACTTGTAACCACCGCGGTCGAACACCACGGCGGCGATCCCAGCCTCACGTGCGCGCTCGGCTACGAGACGCCCGACCTCGGTCGCTGCGGCCACCCCGGTGACCCCATCGGCCACACCGACCTGCTGCGTGGAAACGGCGGCCACCGTCCTCCCGGCCTGGTCGTCGATGACCTGGGCCGTGATGTGACGGGAGGAACGAAACACCGCCAGACGGGGCCGCGTGGCGGTCCCCTGGACCAACTTGCGGACCCGGCGGTGACGGCGCTGGCGCGCCCTGGAACGATCTACGTTGCTCACTTCGCAGCCTTTCCGGCCTTGCGGGCCACGTGTTCGCCGAGGTAGCGCACGCCCTTGCCCTTGTAGGGCTCCGGCTTGCGGAGCGCCCGGATGTCGGCGGCCACCTGGCCGACGACCTGCTTGTCGGGCCCGGACACGATGATGCGTGTGGGCTCGGGTACGTCGAACGAGATTCCCGCCGGCGCCTTGACATGGACCGAATGGCTGAAACCCAACTGCAGCTCGAGTGAGTCCGTGCCCTTTGCGATACAGCGATAACCGACGCCGACGATCTGGAGTTCCTTGACGAAGCCCTCGGACACACCGAGGACCATGTTGTTCACCAGCGAACGCGTCAGGCCGTGCATGGCCCGGTTGCCACGCTCGTCATTCGGACGCTCGACAACGATCTCCTCGCCATCTCGGCGCACGGTGATCTCGCCACCGACCTCGAGGTCAAGCGCGCCCTTGGGGCCCTTGACCTTCACCTGACGGCCGTCGATCGAGACCTCGACACCCGACGGCACCGTGATCGGCGCCCTTCCGATTCTGGACATGTGTCGTCTCCCCTACCAGACGTAGCAGAGGACCTCGCCACCGATTCTCCGGCGGCGAGCCTCACGGTCGCTCATCAGCCCACGGCTGGTCGAGATCACGGCGACGCCGAGACCACCCAGCACCCGCGGGATCGTGTTGGATGCGCTGTAGATGCGCAGGCCGGGCTTGGACACCCGCTTCACACCGCTGATGACGCGCTCCCTGTCTGCGGAGTACTTCATCTCGATGGTCAGCACCTTGCCGGGGCCGGTGGTCGAGTCGGACACCGCGTAGTCGCGGATGTAGCCCTCGATCTTGAGGATGTCCGCCAGCGCCACCTTCTGCTTGGACGACGGCATCTTCACGCCATCGTGCATCGCCTGGTTGGCGTTGCGGATTCGCGTCAGCATGTCGGCGACGGGATCGGTCATTGTCATCTCAGATCCTCCTCACCAGCTCGACTTCTTGAGCCCGGGAATCTCTCCCGCGTGGGCCATGCTGCGAAAGCAGATTCGACAGAGGTTGAAGGCGCGGTAGACCGAACGCGGGCGGCCGCAACGGCGACAACGCGTGTAAGCCCGAACCTTGAACTTCGGGGTCTTCTGCTGCTTGTTGACCAGTGCTTTCTTGGCCACTACTGCCCTTCCTTCCGGAATGGGAACTTGAACGCCGTGAGCAGTGCTCGCCCACCTGCGTTGTCGGACGCGGACGTCACGATCGTGATGTCCATTCCCCGGGTCCGGTCGACCTTGTCGTAGTCGACTTCCGGGAAGATGAGTTGTTCGGTCACGCCGAACGTGTAGTTCCCGTTGCCGTCGAACGACCGGGGGTTGAGGCCCCGGAAGTCGCGGATCCGGGGGATCGCCAGGGTGATGAGGCGATCCAGGAACTCGTACATGCGGTCACCACGGAGGGTCACCTTGGCCCCGATGGCCTGGCCCTCGCGGAGCTTGAAGTTGGAGATCGAGACCCGGGCCCGGGTGGTGATCGGCTTCTGGCCGGTGATGGCCTCCAGATCGCTCACCGCTCCGTCCAGGAGCTTGGCCTGTTGGGCGGCGTCGCCGACGCCCATGTTGACCACGATCTTCTCCAGGCGCGGGACCTGCATGATGTTCGCCAGTCCCAGCTCCTCCTGAAGTGCACCGCGGATCTCAGCCAGGTAGCGCTCACGCAGTCGCACGCTCGCTGTCATGGTGTCAGCCATCGAGGTCCACCCCCGTCCGCCTGCAGATCCGGACCTTGTCGCCCGCATCATTCAACCGGTACCCGACACGGGTGGGCCGACCGTCCGAGGGACTCAGGACGGCGACGTTGGAAACGTCCATCGGCATGGCCTTGTCGATGATGCCGCCCTGCATGGTGGCGGTCGTCGACTTCTGGTGGCGCTTTGCGATGTTCACGCCCTCCACGATCACCTTGTTGTCCGCAGGGATGGCCCGGCTTACCTTTCCCTCCCTGCCCCTGTCCTTGCCCGCCAGGACGCGGACCTTGTCACCCTTCCTGATCTTCATCTCAAAGCACCTCCGGGGCGAGCGAGACGATCCGCATGAACTTGTGGTCCCGCAGCTCACGCCCCACGGGGCCGAAGATGCGGGTGCCACGCGGCTGGTCCTGGTCATTGATGAGCACCGCGGCGTTCTCGTCGAAACGGATGTACGAGCCGTCGGGGCGGCGGCAGGCCTTCTTGGTGCGCACGACGACGCACTTGACGACCTCGCCCTTCTTGACCGCCGCGCCCGGGTTGGCGTCCTTGACCGTGGCGACGAAGACATCGCCGATCGAGGCGTAGCGCCGCTTTGAGCCACCCAGCACCTTGATGCACAGCACCTCGCGGGCGCCCGAGTTGTCTGCGACCCTGAGGCGGGTCTCCTGCTGGATCATTACTTCGCCCTCTCCAGGATCTCGAGCAGGCGCCAGCGCTTCAGCTTGGACAGCGGGCGGGTCTCCTGGACGCGCACGCGGTCGCCCACGTTCATCTGGTTCTCCTCATCATGGACGTGGAGGCGCTTGGTCCGCTGAACAGTCTTGGCGTAGCGACGGTGCCGCACGCGGTCAACCGTCTCGACAACTGCCGTCTTGTCCTGGACATCGGACACCACGACGCCCTCACGCACCTTGCGGCGGTTCGGACGTTCGGTCGTCGCTTCGTTCGTATCGGCCATCAGCCGGCCACCTCCTCGCCGGCGGCCTCAAGTGCCTCGGCGGCGTCGATCTCACGGGCCCGTAGCTCGGTCAGCACGCGGGCGACCTCCTTCTTGACCCGGCCCATACGGGCGTGGTTCTCCAACTGGCCGGTGACCAACTGGAAGCGGAGGTTGAACAGTTCTTCCTTGGCGTCGCCAAGCCGCTCCCGCAGGTCGGTGTCGCCGAGGTCGGCGAGGGACTTGTTCTTCGCCATGGCTAGAAGCCCTCCTCACGGACGATGAAGCGCGCCTTGATCGGCAGCTTCTGGATGGCACGGTCGAGGGCCTCACGGGCGACGACCGCGTCGTGGTAGGACAGTTCGAACAGCACCCGGCCCGGCTTGACCACGGCCACCCACTTCTCGGGGTTGCCCTTGCCTGATCCCATGCGGGTTTCAGCCGGCTTCTCGGTGACGGGCTTATCGGGGAAGACGTTGATCCAGACCTTGCCACCACGCTTGATGTGACGGGTCATGGCGATACGGGCCGCCTCGATCTGGCGGGCCGTGATCCATCCCGGCTCGAGGGCCTGGATGCCGAACTCGCCGAACGTGATCTCGGTCTGGCCCTTGGAGTTGCCCCTCAGCCGCCCGCGGTGCTGCTTGCGGTGACGGACTTTCTTAGGCATCAGCACGGTCAGTCACCATCCCCGCCGCGGAAGTGCGGCGTCTCATGGGCCTCACGCGTGGAAGCCTCGATGGCCTCCTCCTCAGCCAGGAACTTCTCGAACTCGGCGTCGCCCTCCTTGACCAGCGGAGCCGGGTCGGCTTCGACCGTCGTGGTCTCGGCGTCGGTGGTCTGCTCCACCTCGGTGGTCTCGGCCGCCTCCGTACGCCGCCGCGCTGCAGCCGACGAGACGACGGTGCGGGGCTTGGCCTGCCCTGACGTCTCGCCCACGGCCATGGCGGCCTCCTTGGAGATCTTGTCCTCCATCACGCTCTTGTAGGGAAGGATGTCGCCCCGGTAGATCCAGACCTTCACGCCGATGCGGCCGTAGGTGGTCCTGGACTCACGGAAGCCGTAGTCGATGTCGGCCCTGAGCGTGTGCAACGGCACACGACCCTCGCGGTACCACTCCGTCCTGGACATCTCGGCTCCACCCAGACGCCCCGAGCACTGGACCCGGATACCGAGGGCACCGGCCTTCTGGGCATTCTGGACGGCACGCTTCATGGCCCGGCGGAAGGCGACACGGCCGGCCAACTGGTCGGCCACGCCCTGGGCGATCAGGGCCGCGTCAAGCTCCGGCTCCTTGATCTCCTGGATGTTCAACTGGACGGCGTTGTTGCCAGTGATCTCGCCCAGGCCGGCCCGCAGACGGTCGGCCTCGCTTCCCTTCCGACCGATGACGATCCCCGGTCGGGCCGTGTGCACGTCGACGCGGACCCGGTCGCGGCTGCGCTCGACCTCCACGCGGCTGATCGCAGCGTGGGGCAGTTCGGTCATGAGGTAGTCACGGACCTTCCAGTCCTGGAGCAGCCAGTCGGCGTAATCCTGCCGTGTGGCGAACCACCGTGACTTCCAATCGGTGGTGATACCCAGGCGGAAGCCGTACGGATTGACCTTCTGGCCCATCAGTTGGCCTCTTTCTCAGCGTCTTCAGCCGACTCGTCGGCCTCGTCCATGTCGGCGGCGTCTTCAGCCACCGACCCGTCGGCTTCGTCCATGTCGGCGGCGTCTTCAGCCACCGATTCGTCGGCCACATCTGAAGCCTCGGCGGTGCCAGGCTCCGCTGCCGCCTCCGGGCCTTCGGAGGTCACGGCATCCGCCGCCACCTCATCATGGTCGTGGTCGTGCGCATCCTCTTCGGCCGCAGCCTCCTCGGCCGCGGCTGCCCGGCTCCGCTCCACACGCTGACGTCGGGCCTCCGCAGCATGTGCGCTGGACCCGACCCGACCCTTGGCGGCATCGCGCTCGCGCAGGGTCTCGAGCGTGGCCTCGTCGTACCTCGTCACGATGATCGTGATGTGGCAGGTCCGCTTGTTTATGCGAGTGGCCCGTCCACGTGCACGCGGCCGCCAACGCTTCAGCGTCGGGCCCTCATCGGCGTAGCAGGTGGAGACGAAGAGCTCCTCGGCCGGGATCCCGTCGTTGTTCTCGGCATTGGCCACGGCCGATTCGAGCAGCTTGCCGACCACGTCGGACACGGAGCGTTCGGAGAACGCCAGGATCTCGGCGGCCCGTCCGTACGACTCGCCTCGAACGAGGTTGAGCACCTCGCGTGCCTTGGAGGCCGACACCCGGACGTACCGGGCGACTGCCCGGGTCCCCGGACGTTCATTGGTCTTGGTGGCGACCATCAGTTCCTGCCGCCCTTCTCCTGGCCGGCGTGGGAGCGGAAGGTGCGCGTCGGGGCGAACTCTCCCAGCTTGTGGCCGACCATCGCCTCGGTCACGTACACCGGCACGTGCTTGCGACCGTCGTGGACACCGATCGTGTGGCCGACCATGTCGGGCACGATGGTGGACCGGCGGGACCAGGTCCTGATGACCCGCTTCTCGCCTGACGCGTTCAGGGTGTCCACCTTCTTGAGAAGGTGGTCGTCCACGAACGGACCCTTCTTGAGACTCCTCGGCATCGCCGATTACCTCCGCGACCCGCGCCGACGACGGCGACGCACGATCAACTTGTCGGACTGCTTGCCCCGCTTGCGGGTACGACCCTCGGGCTTGCCCCAGGGCGACACCGGATGGCGGCCACCGGACGTCTTGCCCTCGCCACCACCCAGTGGGTGGTCGACGGGGTTCATGACGACACCACGAGACTGGGGGCGAACGCCCTTCCAGCGGTTGCGACCGGCCTTGCCGATCTTGGTGAGCTCGTGTTCCTGGTTGCCAACCTCGCCGACCGTTGCACGGCAGTCAATGCGGATCCGCCTCATCTCCGTGCTGGGAAGGCGAAGGGTGGCGAAGTCGCCCTCCTTGGCCACCAACTGGATGCTGGAACCGGCGCTGCGGGCCATCTTGCCGCCGGCGCCAGGCTGCATCTCGACGTTGTGGACGACCGTTCCGACCGGGATATACCGCAGTGGCAGGGCGTTGCCGGCCTTGATCTCACTGCCCTGACCGGACTGCAGAGTCTCTCCGACCTGCACGCCCTTCGGCGCAAGGATGTAACGCTTCTCGCCATCGTGGTAGTGCAGCAGCAGGATGCGGCAGCTGCGGTTCGGGTCATACTCGAGGGCTGCCACCTTTGCCGGCACGCCGTCCTTGTTGCGCCGGAAGTCGATGACCCGGTACTGGCGCTTGTGGCCGCCACCACGGTGGCGGGACGTCATGCGTCCGTAGTTGTTGCGACCACCGGTGCTGATCTTCTTCTCGGTGAGCGACCGTTCAGGTGTGGTCTTCGTGATGTCCGAGAAGTCGGCGACGGTCTGGAACCGGCGGCCGGGACTGGTCGGCTTGCGCTTGCGCTGCGGCATGTGTCTAGACCTCGAACAATTCGATCGACTCACCCTCGACGAGGGTGACGTATGCCCGCTTGACGTCCGGGCGCTTGCCGAAGGTGGGCAGGCCACGGTTCCGCTTGCGCTTACCCTCGCGGTTGAGGGTGTTCACCTTGAGGACCTTCACGTCAAAGATCGACTCGACGGCGTCGCGTATCTCGGGCTTCGAAGCTGACCTAGCGACCTCAAAGGTGTAGACGTGATCCTCCATGAGGGCGTAGGACTTCTCCGACACGACCGGTTTCACGATTACGTCACGGGCGTCCTTCACTCTTCCTCCTCCCCGCTGGGATCGGTGTCAACCTCGGCCACAGGCTCGACCGGTGCCGGGGTGGCCGGCGCCGGTGTGGCCGGTGCCGGTGTGGAGAAGGCGGGCAGGGTCGCGCGGGTGAACACGATGTAGTCGCACACGAGGACGTCGTATGCGTTCAACTCGCCCGGTGACAGCACGTGCACCTCGGGCAGGTTGGCGAAGCTCTTCCAGGTGTTCTCGTCGCCACGCTCCGCTACGACTAGAGCCCGTCCCTGAACACCGAGGGTGGCCAGCGCCACCAGCGCCGCCTTCGTACTAGGTACCTCGAAGTTCCAGTCGTCGACCACGACGACTCGACCCTCGGTGGCACGATCGCTCAGGGCCGAACGAAGGGCCAGGCGAATCATCTTCCTGGGGGTCTTCTGGGCGTAGCTACGGGGCTTGGGGCCCAGGGCAACGCCACCACCGCGCCACTGTGGCGAACGGATGGAGCCCTGACGGGCACGACCGGTGCCCTTCTGGGCCCACGGCTTGGCACCACCACCACGGGACTCGGCCCGCGTCAGCGTGCTCTGCGTACCCGACCGGCGGGCCGCCAACTGGGCGGTGACCACCTGGTGCATGACGGCGACGTTCGGCTGGATGCCGAACGTGTGCTCGTCCAACTCGACGGAGCCTGCCGCTGCGCCCGTCGGGCTGAGAACGTCGATCTTCGCCATCACCGGGCTCCCTTCACGGCATCGCGGATGAGGACTGTCGCGCCACGGGCGCCGGGCACCGAACCGCGGACCAGGAGCAGGTCACGCTCGATGTCGGCCTGCACGATCTCGAGGTTCAGCATCGTCGTCTTCTGGTTGCCCATCCGACCAGGCATGCGCTTGCCCTTGAACACCCTCGAAGGGGTGGCGCACTGGCCGATGGCTCCGGGCTTGCGGTGGACCTTGTGGGCTCCATGCGAGGCACGCTGGCCCTTGAAGCCATGACGCTTCATGACGCCTGCGAAGCCCTTGCCCTTGCTGACTGCGGTCACGTCCACGTGCCCCAGATCGGCCAGCGACTCCACCGTGATCTCCTGCCCGACCTCGTAGCCGTCGACGTCGTCCAGGCGCAGCTCGACGAGTCGATCCCCGGCGTCCACGCCACCGGCGGCGAAGTGGCCGGCCTCCGGGCGGTTCAACTTTGCGACGTCCCTGTTGCCGTAGGTCACCTGAAGGGCGGTGTAGCCGTCCCGTTCGGTGGTCTTGATCTGGACGACGCGGTTGGGCGTGACACGCAGCACGGTTACAGGCAGGACCCGGTTGTCCTCATCCCACACCTGTGTCATGCCGACCTTGACGCCGACAACTGCCTTGTTGGCCATGATGGCTCCTGCAACTGGCGCCGGAGAACTCCCCCGGCGGCTGGCCCGTTGGTGGGCCGCTCACGCAAACGCTCCGCACAGGCATGGCCCGGCGGAGCGGTGATTCGGTTTTGCCATTCGGTTCACCGGATCCCGGAGGACACGACGCCTAAACGGACGTCAGTTGGCGACCCCGGACCCTCCGGAGCGCAGGGGACAACGATACGGCCGTTGGGCTTCAGCCACAACCGAGAGCGGGAATACCGATCCCGTGGAGCGCGCCACGCTGCATCCCCATCGCCTACAGGACCGACCGGTAGCGTTGATCAGGTCGTGGGATCGCAGCCGTTCCCACGACGATGACCCATGACCGAGCAGGCCTCCCAGACGACGACCCTCCCACCGTGGGCGAGGCGGGCCGTCCTCAGCCTGCTAGTGGGCATCGCCAGCCTCTGGTACCTGCGTGGCGTCGTATCGGCGCTCCGACCACTGCTCATGGTCCTGTTGGTGTCCCTGTTCCTATCGTTCGCCCTCGAACCGGCCGTGAACAGGCTGGAACGGCACGGAATGCGCCGGGGCCCGGGCACGTTCCTGGTACTGGCCGTCATGGTCGGGGCCCTCGGCGGCTTCGGCATCCAGGTCGGGAGCCTCCTGGCCGAACAGGTGACGGATTTCAGCGAGAACGTGCCCTCCTACCTGGAGGAGATCGATGGCTGGCTGGAGGACTCGTTCGGGATCGAACACACCACCGCCGACCTCAGGGCCGAATACGACTCCGGCGCCCTGGCGAAGCGCCTGGGCGATGTGGCCGACGACCTGGCGAGGTTCGGGACCACGGTCGTCAACGTCCTCTTCAACCTGTTCACAGTCGGGCTGTTCACGTTCTACCTGGTGGCCGAAGGTCCGAAGCTGCGACGGATCATCTGTTCCTTCCTGGCTGAACGACACCAACGCCACGTACTGGAGGTCTGGGACCTGGCCATAGAGAAGACCGGTGGCTACATCCTCTCCCGGAGCCTTCTGGCCCTGGCCTCGTCGTTGGTCCACTGGGCGGCGTTCGAGGCCATCGGACTGCCCTCGTCGCTGGCCCTCGCCCTCTGGGTCGGCGTCATGTCCCAGTTCGTGCCCGTGGTCGGTACCTACATCGCGGGCGCCCTCCCGCTGGTCATCGCGCTGCTGAGCGACCCGGTGGACGCCCTCTGGGTGATGGCGGCCGTGGCTGCCTACCAGCAGGTGGAGAACTACCTGCTGGCACCCAGGATCACCGCCCACACCATGCAGCTCCACGTGGCTGTCGCCTTCGGGGCCGTGATAGCCGGCTCAGCCGTACTGGGGGTGGTCGGTGCCCTCCTGGCGCTTCCCGCGGCGGCGACCATCCAGGCGGTGATCGCGGCGGCGGCGGAGCGCCACGAGGTGGCCGAGCATCTGATCGCCGAGAGCAGCCTCCGGCGGGGCCACGGCGAACGACCGTCCTCCGACTGACCGCGCCGGTCGAACGACCCCGTAACGAACGGGAGCGCCCCCGAGGGGGCGCTCTGTGGTTCATGTCGGCCTACGGCCGACCCTACGAATTCAGACCTGCTGGATCTTGATCTCGATGTCGACACCGGCCGGAAGGTCGAGGCGCTGGAGTGAATCGACCGTCTTGGGCGAGGGGTTCAGGATATCGAGCAAGCGCTTGTGGATGCGCATCTCGAAATGCTCCCGGGAGTCCTTGTCCTTGAACGGACCGCGGATGACCGTGTAGCGGTGCTTCTCGGTCGGTAGCGGTATCGGTCCCCTGAGGTCGGCCTGGGTGCGTCGGACGGTCTCGACGATCTTCTTCGTCGACTGATCAATGACCTGATGGTCATACGCCTTCAGCCGGATCCGGATCCTCTGTCCTGTAGCCATCGAGGTCTACTACTTCAGGATCTTGGTGACAGCGCCGGCGCCCACCGTGCGGCCACCCTCACGGATGGCGAAGCGCAAGCCCTCGTCCATGGCAATCGGAGCGATGAGCTCCACCGTCATAGTCGTGTTGTCGCCGGGCATACACATCTCGGTGCCATCGGGCAACGCGATGTTCCCGGTCACGTCGGTGGTCCGGAAATAGAACTGTGGGCGGTAGTTGGAGAAGAACGGCTTGTGCCGGCCACCCTCGGCCTTGTTCAGCACGTACACCTCGGCCTCGAACTGGGTGTGCGGGGTGATCGAACCGGGCTTGGCCAGGACCTGGCCACGCTGGACCTCATCCTTGTCGATGCCACGCAGCAGGGCGCCGATGTTGTCTCCGGCGCGCCCCTCGTCGAGGAGCTTGCGGAACATCTCGACACCGGTGCAGACCGTGGACTGGGTGTCCTTGAGGCCGATGATCTCGATGTTGTCGCCCGTGTTCACGATGCCCTGCTCCACGCGGCCGGTCACCACGGTGCCACGACCCGTGATCGAGAAGACGTCCTCGATGGGCATCAGGAACGGCTTGTCCACGTCACGCTCAGGCTGCGGGATGTACTCGTCCACCTGATTCATGAGCTCGGCGACCTGGTCGGCGGCGTCCGAGTCGCCCTCGAGGGCCTTCAGCGCCGAGACCTTCACGACCGGAGTGTCGTCACCCGGGAACTCGTACTCGTCCAGGAGCTCCCGGACCTCCATCTCGACCAGCTCGAGAAGCTCCTCGTCGTCGACCATGTCACACTTGTTGAGGGCGACCACGATCTTCGGCACGCCAACCTGGCGGGCCAGCAGCACGTGCTCACGGGTCTGGGGCATCGGGCCGTCTGCCGCCGACACCACCAGGATCGCACCGTCCACCTGGGCGGCGCCGGTGATCATGTTCTTGATGTAGTCGGCGTGGCCCGGCATGTCGACGTGGGCGTAGTGCCGGTTCGGGGTCTCGTATTCGACGTGGCTCACGTTGATCGTGATGCCGCGCTCCCGCTCCTCGGGAGCCTTGTCGATGTTGTCGAACTCGGTGAACGAGGTCGAGTCGGGATCACGGTCCGAGAGGACCTTGGTGATCGCCGCGGTCAGAGTGGTCTTCCCGTGGTCGATGTGTCCCATCGTTCCCACGTTCACGTGGGGCTTGTTCCGCTCGAAATGGGCCTTGGCCATTGCGCTACTTCCTTGGGTTATTTTCGGAGTTTCCCGGACGGGCTACCGGAGGTCACTCGCCGTGGATACGGCGGGTGATCTCCTCCTGCACCGACCCGGGGGTCTGCTGATACGAGTCGAATTGCATGGTGTAGGTCGCACGACCCTGAGTCCGCGACCGGAGGTCGGTAGCGTACCCGAACATCTCGGACAGTGGTACCTGAGAGTTTATGACTTGGTTGGCACCACGGGCCTCCATCTGGCCCACCCGACCACGACGGGAGTTGAGGTCGCCGACCACGTCGCCCATGTAGTTCTCCGGCGTGACGACCTCCACGGACATCACGGGCTCCAGCAGGACTGGCTTCGCCATGCGCATCGCTTCACGGAACCAAGCCTGGGCGGCGATCTTGAACGCCATCTCCGACGAGTCGACGTCATGCGACTTACCGTCGTTCAGGCTCACCTTCAGGCCGAGGACCTGAAAGCCGGCCAACGGGCCGTTGGTGGTGGCCAACTGGATGCCGGCGTCGACCGAGGGGATGTACTCCTTGGGGATGCGACCGCCGCGTACGTTGTCCTCAAACAGGTAGATGGACCCATCCTCGGTATACGGCTCGAGGCTGGCGACGATCTCGGCGAACTGGCCCGAACCGCCGGTCTGCTTCTTGTGGGTGTAGCGGTGGTTCAGGACCGACTTCGTGATGGTCTCGCGGTATGCCACCTGCGGACGACCCACGTTCGCGTCCACCCGGAACTCCCGAAGCATGCGGTCGACCAGGACCTCCAGGTGGAGTTCGCCCATGCCGCCGATGATGGTCTGGCCCGTCTCCTCGTCGCTACGGACGGTGAAGGTCGGGTCCTCCTCGGCCAGGGCACCCAGGGCCTTGCCCATCTTGTCCTGGTCGGCCTTCGAGCGGGGCTCCACGGCGACGTGGATGACCGGCTCCGGGAACTCCAGCTGCTCCAGCGCGATCGGGTGGTCGGGCGCGCAGAGGGTGTCGCCGGTCCGGGTGTTCTTCAGGCCGATGCCGGCCACGATGTCGCCGGTCCGCACCTCGTCGCGGTCCTCGCGGTCGTTGGCGTGCATCTCGAGGATGCGGCCGATGCGCTCCTTGTTGCCGGTGCGGGTGTTCAGGACGGCGGAGCCTTTCTCGAGCAGGCCGCTGTACGCACGGAAGTAGATGAGCTTGCCGACGTGGGGATCGGTCATGATCTTGAATGCCAGTGCGGCGAAGGGCGCAGCATCGTTGGGGTCACGCTGGACCGCGTCACCCGTCCGGGGGTGGACACCCTCGACGGGAGGAAGGTCGACGGGCGACGGCAGGTAGTCCACAACGGCGTCGAGGAGGGTCTGAACGCCCTTGTTCTTGAAGGCGGACCCGGTCAGAATCGGCACGCAGAGGCCCGCGAGGGTGCCGGTACGGACGGCGGAACGCACGTCGGCGGCAGTGATCTCCTCGTCGCCCACGAACTTCTCGAGGATGTTCTCGTCGAACTCGGAGAGCACGTCGATCAGCCCGGCCCGGAACTCGTCCGCCTTCTCCATCAGGTCCTCGGGAATGTCCACGACGTCCCAGGTGGCACCCAGGTCCTCGCCATGCCAGACGAGGGCGTTCATCTCGACCAGGTCCACGATGCCGACGAATTCGGACTCGGCACCGATGGGCAGCTGGATCACCGCCGTGTTGCAGCCGAGCCGGTCCTGGATGGTGTCCAGCACGTAGTAGAAGTCGGCACCGGTGCGATCCATCTTGTTGATGAAGCACATCCGGGGCACCTGGTACTTGTCGGCCTGGCGCCACACCGTCTCGGTCTGGGGCTCCACTCCTGCCACGCCGTCGAACACGGCCACGGCGCCATCCAGCACCCGCAATGAACGCTCCACCTCGACCGTGAAGTCCACGTGGCCCGGGGTGTCGATGATGTTGATGCGGTGGTCCCGCCAGAAGCAGCTTGTGGCCGCGGAGGTGATGGTGATGCCCCGCTCTTGCTCCTGCTCCATCCAGTCCATGGTGGCAGCGCCGTCGTGGACCTCACCGATCTTGTAGTTGACACCGGTGTAGTAGAGGATCCGCTCGGTCGT
>ENA-ORXI01000413-ORXI01000413.1-sediment-metagenome-genome-assembly--contig:-NODE-413-length-35667-cov-11.920652_pt1 | contig 35667 bp, 23 predicted proteins | sample MGYA00237861_ERZ511468 | MGnify/ENA primary metagenome ERZ511468 (study PRJEB26299, sample SAMN06266213) | sediment metagenome | isolation source: Hudson Canyon methane seep mesocosm | place... | reverse complement strand
AAAACAAAGCTAGTCGCCAAGGCTGGCTAGATACCATCCGCTGGATGCAAAAAACACAAGGCATGTCATCACTCAATGCAAAAACCGAAAAAGTGATATTAGATTATCTAGCTAATAACTATTCATCTAGCAAAAAAAGTCGACGAGCCCCGATAACTATTGAGAAATGGTACAAATATCAATAAAGCTGGCTATTCGGTATTACACTGAATTTTTTATTGAATTTACTCATATCAATAACGTCCCAATCTTTACCTATTACCAATCGGGTTCCTATGCGCGCATCAATTGATGAAAAACCAACTATTTTCAAGGTAACTTATCTCTAAATCATCATTTCAGCCTGCAATAATTTTATTTCATCCCTGACTGCTGCTGCCGCTTCAAACTCCAGGTCTTTAGCGTGTTTGTACATTTTTTCTTCTAACTGCTTTAATTTTTTGGCCGCTTGCTTAGGCGTTAAAACTTTATATTCGGCTACAGATTCTGCCACCTTGGTTTTAACATTATTGATCGATAAACCCGAACCAGGAATTTCCAGTTCCAAAATATCTGTCACTGATTTATAAACCGTTTTGGGGACTATTCCTCTTTCCAGATTAAATTCTTCTTGCTTTTCTCGACGACGCTCAGTTTCATCTATCGCTTGCTTCATGGATCGGGTTAATTTGTCACCATACAATATTGCTTTGCCATTTACATTTCTGGCGGCTCGCCCTATTGTTTGCACTAATGAAACAACAGATCGTAAAAACCCTTCTTTATCTGCATCCAATATTGCAACTAAAGACACTTCTGGAATATCCAGCCCTTCCCTCAACAAGTTAATACCTACCAGCACATCAAATTGTCCCAGGCGTAGATCTCGAATAATCTCTACACGTTCTACAGTATCAATATCTGAATGTAAGTAGCGCACCTTAACGCCATGCTCCATTAAATAATCAGTTAAATCTTCTGACATTCTTTTGGTTAAGGTCGTCACCAACACACGTTCCTTTAATTTTTCTCGCTTATGAATTTCTGATAACAAATCATCTACTTGTGAAGTTGCTGGTCGCACCTCAATAACGGGATCTAGCAAACCTGTTGGTCGAACCACTTGCTCAACAAACTGATCGACATGTTCCTTCTCATAAGAGCCTGGTGTTGCAGACACATAAATCCTCTGGGCCGACTTTAACTCAAACTCGTCAAATCTTAGTGGTCTATTATCCAATGCGGAAGGTAGTCTAAAACCATATTCAACCAAGGTTTCTTTTCTTGATCGATCACCTTTATACATCGCGCCAATTTGTGGTACGGTGACATGGCTTTCATCAATAATAAGCAGGGCATCATCAGGTAAATAATCAAACATGGTTGCTGGAGATTCCCCCATTGCTTTACCTGATAAATAACGAGAATAGTTTTCTATCCCAGAACAATAACCCACTTCTTTAATCATCTCTAAATCAAACAAAGTCCTTTGTTCCAGACGCTGTGCTTCCACTAATTTATTATTTGAACGTAACTGTTCCAACCTCTCTACCAGTTCAATTTTTATTTCTTCGATAGCGGCTAACAACTTTTCCCTAGGTGTTACATAATGGGTTTTTGGATAAAGGGTATAACGGGCTAATCGATGAACAACCTCACCCGTTAATGGATCAAACAATGATAAGCGTTCAATCTCATCATCAAATAACTCAATTCTCAGTGCATGTTCATCTGATTCTGCTGGAAAAACATCAATAACCTCCCCTCGAACACGATAAGTCGCACGCTTAAGATCAATATCATTCCGGTTATATTGCATTTCTGCCAGTCGTCGTAATAAATCCCGCTGCTTGATCATATCTCCACGTACTAGATGAAGTACCATCTGAAAATAGGACTCAGGTTCACCAAGTCCATAAATAGCAGAGACAGTCGCTACAACAATTGTATCCTTACGCTCTAATAATGCCTTGGTTGCAGACAAACGCATCTGTTCAATATGCTCATTTAATGAAGCATCTTTATCAATAAAAGTATCAGAAGCTGGTACATAAGCTTCTGGCTGATAATAATCATAATAAGAAACAAAATATTCAACACTGTTCTCAGGGAAAAACTCTTTCATCTCCCCATACAGCTGAGCAGCCAGTGTTTTATTCGGTGCCATAATCAATGCGGGACGCTGAGTTTCCATAATCACATTAGCGATGGTAAAGGTTTTACCTGACCCCGTTACCCCTAATAATGACTGATGCACCTCTCCATCACCCAAGCCTTCAACCAATTGTTTGATTGCAGTTGGCTGGTCACCAGCGGGTTGATATCGGCTTTGAATTTTAAATTGTTTTTTCACTTTTTCTCTTTAAACTTGAACATGCTTTATTTTTCCTGAAAATAAACCATCAAATCGATTAATTTTTTATATTTTATCAGTTACTTCGCATTAATTTAGAGCAGTTATGGAATATTTATTAGTCCTAAGGAAATTTAACATCTCAACTATATTTCATCTTCTATTTTGACAATAAACAATTTAAACAAAAATCACCAACACTCTCACGCCTATCAAAATCGTCATTAATAATAAAATATGGCTATGAACAAAACACATACTGAGTTTTAATTAGGTTAAAAAATCCCCTAAATAATTTTCAAAAAAGGACGTGAGGCTTTAGCCTCGCTTGATCCAGGCGAGGCTAAAGCCTCACGTCCAAAAGATAAATTGTAGAAAATGAGCAACCTGTTTTTTGTTCAGAGTCAGGTAAAAAATAGCGGGGTTAGCTAGAATTATTCAGTACCCAAACATATTTCAACCATTGATTTAATTTCATCCAGCTCACTTTCAACTTTTTCCAACAACTCTGAGCTAACTGAGGGGTTTAAATTAAATGTTTTAAAAACAGAGTCACGCACATTGTTTTTATGAGCATCACCAATATTTATTGAGGCCAGAAGACTGTCACTTAAATAAGTTAGCAAATTAAGCTGATAATTTTTTCCTCGATAAAATGGATTATGATGATGATAAACAACATCAATAACCTCTATAGGCATATTCCAGGTTTTTAATAACCAGCTACCTAATTCACAATGATCGACGCCAAAAGCAAATTTTTCTAGTTTTGGTAGACTTAAATCAGGATTGGCTTCAGCTAAATGAGACAAAGTGTTGAATTCATACTTGAACTGGTCGCCTAACAGAGGAAAGCCAATATTGTGCATTAAAGCAACAAAAAAGACTGTTTGCGCCTCAAATTGCTGCTCACTAGGGAGATAATTATTTATTTCACCCATTAATCGAGTGCTCGCCAAGGCATGAGTCCAGAAAGCTCGAGTACCAATAATACCGTCTGCTGGTGCATTTAAAGGTGATAAGGCAGACAGGCCAAGTACTAAATCAAATACAAATTGATAGCCTAACACACGGTTTATTGCATCTTGAACACTGCTTATTTTTCCTCTATAGCCATAAAAAGAAGAACTGGCCCAGCGAATGACTTGTGTTGTAAGCAAGGGGTCTAACTCTACAATTTCAGCCAGCTTTTTATTATCAGCCAAAGGGTCTGCAGCAAGTTTCATAATTTTTGCAGCAATGCCAGGTAAAGGAGGCAATTCTTTAATGTGATTAATGGTGTTTCTTAAATCATTAGGTGGCTCAGTTAACGCATTACTAGAGTCAATACAACTGAAGGTCCAGTTTAATAAAGATGGATTCATAGTTTTCACTCTGTTTAATTAAGCTCGAAACGTTTAAGTTTACGATAGAGAGTACGTTCACTAATATCCATTTCAGCCGCGACAAGTTTTCGGTTACCTTGATGTTTTTGTAACAAGGCTTGAATAATATCGATTTCCATTTGTTGAAGAGGATTGCATATTGAATTAGAAACCACATCAGATTCAAAACCATCAGGAATCTCAGGCGCCTGTTGCATATAAGAAACATCACCTTTATCTATATGATGATTATCACAGAGACTACATGCCAGCTGTAAACAATTTTTTAGCTCTCTGATATTGCCAGGCCATTGATGCTGTAACAGCTTAACCAAGGCTTGTTTACTTATACTGTAGACGTGCCCATCCCGTTGTCCCAACTGTTTTAATAGATAATCGGTTAATTCAGGAATATCTTTTAAACGCTGACGTAAAGGCGGAATTTGAATTGGAAATACTGACAAACGGTAGAACAAATCTTCTCGAAATTGTCCCGCTTTAACCATTTCAGCAAGGTTTCTATGAGTCGCGCACACTATTCTCACATCAGACTTTAACGCAGTGGTACTACCAACACGTCTAAATTGTCCGGTTTCTAAAGCTCTTAATAGCTTTGGCTGCTGTGAAAGAGGCAATTCGCCAATTTCATCAAGGAACAATGTCCCCTTGTCAGCTAATTCGAACAAACCTTTTTTCATCCTCGTTGCGCCAGTAAAGGCACCTTTTTCATGGCCAAATAACTCACTTTCAAATAACGCTTCATTTAAAACAGTGCAGTCAACGACCACAAGTTCTTTATCTGCAAGTTTAGAATAACTATGAATAAACTCTGCGGCTAATTCTTTACCTGTCCCAGTCTCTCCCATTAAAAAGGTAGGAACTTGAGTTTTAGCTGCTTTTAATAATTTATTTTTATAATTAATAAAATTTGCACAAGAACCCGCCATACGAGAGTCATTGTTGGTATTCAATATTGCTTTTTTTTGAATAATCGACTCACCTAAATAGACTACTCCATCATTATCCAATAAAGGATAGCCTCGTACAGCGACTTGATTGTCTTCATTCAATTGTTCTATAGAAACATAAGCCTCTAATTTCTGAAATAATTCATTATGCCTACAATTTGGGGAGGCTTTACAACAAGGCTGCCCTATAAAATCTTTCTTATTAACAGCAAGACACTGTTCCCATGCTTTATTCAGTCCCACTATAGTTAATGAAGCATCAATAATTACAAAAGGTAATTCATGCGTTTCCAATAGGGATTGTAATGAAATGGAATTCTCAAGCATAAAAAAATAATTTTCGTTTAATACAAGTTTGCCTATTTAATGATACGAACATGACATAACAATTTAATGACCTGACAAAGTTATCAGTTAAAGGTTTTTATTCTAGTCGAATATCTCTTTGTTTCAAGGTTATGGCCAAGCAGTATAATGATTAAAACTATCATTTTATTTAATTTTAAAAAAAGATTCTGATAACCAAACGCTTATTTCTAATTTTTTTTATAAATAAATTTCTGTCTAAGCAAAAGTAGTATGTCAGAGGATACTTATTTACAATCATTGGTTTTTAACATATTATCCGCAAATGAATTTATTCTTCCGCCATTTTATTGTTATATTGCTGCTTTTGTTGCAAGGGCTCTCGCCTTTGGTACATGCGCATGTTCAGCAAGATAGTGGAGAATATGGCTTACATATTGATGGAATCAGTGTTCCAACACAAAATAACCTTCAATTTTCCGCATTAAAATCTATAGGCCATTCTGATGTGGTCATTGGCATGCGTTCCGCCATTCTACAGAAGAATTTTCTAGAAACTGATCTGCCAGTTGCTAGCGTTTGTGAATGTACACAATATATTCTTCAATCGCCTTTTAAAGCAAAGCAAGTACAGTTTTCTTTGCTTATTTTTCAAAATAAGCCATCCATAAACTTATCAATCATTGCGCCTCGCGCCCCTCCTTCTATTTCCCGGCTTTAAATCAACTAGGCATAGCATCTGATAGATGCTAGTGTTTTGGTTTATTACTTAACTTACTGAATATTCACAACATACTCTCCATGGTCTTGGTACCGGAGAAGTAGATCTTTTTTTGTAAGCCTGTTGCTTTAATAGGCTCCAATTTTTTTATTTTGCTGAATTTCCGTACATTCGTTTTATTAGGAATAAAAATGTCTATCAAACCCTTTTTATATATTTTTTTATTAAGCTGTGGAAATATGATCTCCACAGCCAAAGCTGAAAGTAGTCATATTGTTGATCATGTCGATTTAATTACTATTGACTCTCAATTAAGCTTATCTGACTTAGTTGATCAAACTTTAGAAAAATATCCAGACTATGCCTTAATAGCAGCCATGAACCAGGAAACTGCCGCGTTGAATCAGCGAGGTAGTCGCTGGATTGCTGGGGCACCTGTCGCATCAATTAATTATATGGATGACTTTGTAGGTTCAAATACGGGAGCTTATGAACTTGAAGGGTCTGTTGCAGTACCTATCTGGAATTGGGGGCAACGTGATGCAGGCCTACGCCTGGCTGAAAAAGCAGAACTAAGTGCCGACAATAAAGCTCAAGCGATAAAACTACAGGTGGCTGGGTTAGTCCGTCAAACTTTGTGGGTATTGTCTCTTGAATCTTTGAGATATGAAATGGCAATTAAAAGCCTTAGTTTGACAGAAAAACTATTGAAGACGGTGCAATTAAGAGTGAAAGTCGGCGATTTGCCAAGGTCTGATTTTTTGTTAGCAGAAAGTGAGTTTTTGCAAAAGAAAACCGAGCTTATCAATGTTGAAGCGGAATTAATGCATGCCAAGAAAAGGTTTTCATTCTTAACTCAGGGAACAAAAAGACCTAAAAACATTAATGAAGCACAAAGTGACCGTCAAGATATTGAAGAATCCCATCCCGCCTTGGCTGCAATTAACGCAGTGGTTGATCAAAAAAAAGCAAATGTAGAGTGGATTAAAGCCAAAGGGTCAGGACAAACAACATTAGCCGTTGGAGGAAACACTGACAAGCCGTCAAGATCGGAACAATCAGTTGATAGAATTACCTTTAGTGTTTCGATGCCATTTGGGGGGCGTGGTTATACTGCACCTAAGATTGCTGCAGCACAAAGAGAGTATGTCGAAGCACAAACAGAAAAAATGCATTTATATAGACATTTGTTGGAACGAGTTCATGAAGCTGAACATGCTCTTGAAGTTGAAAAGGTTCAATTAAAAGTGACAACACAAATGAAAAATAATGCGCAAGAACACCTAAAAATGGCTAATTTAAGCTTTGTTGAAGGTGAAATTAATTTAATGGATTTTTTAAAAATCCAGGCCCGCTCTCAATTTGCAATTAAAAGTGCAGAAGAAAGTGCTATTCGATTACAACGCAACATTGCCTTTTATAATCAGGCTGTAGGAGTAACGCCATGAGAATATGTATCCTTGCTTTTTTATTACTAAGTCATACTGCAGTCATCGCAAATGAACAAATAAAGTTATCTGCAACTCAACTGTATAATTTAGGGGTTAAATTAGGCACTCCTACGCCAATTAAATCTGTTCCCTTGTTAGATGCACCTGCTAAAGTGTCTATCCCACCAACTAATGAATTTCTTGTGAGTACTTCACAGGCCGGTCTGGTTGATCAAATCAAGGTTTCAATAGGTGATGAGGTTAAAAAAGGTGACTTTTTAGCAACGATAAGAAGCCCTGAATTACTGGCTTTACAACGACACCATTTAAAATCAATCAATGATTTACGCTTAGCAAAAACCGAGTTTAATCGGGATAAAAAACTATTTAAAGATGGAGTTATAGCCGATAGACGCTGGTTAAAAACTAAAGCTAGTTATCAAGTTTTTAAGTCTCATTTTAATGAAACCAGACAACTTTTAGAAATTTCAGGTATTTCTCAAGAAGATATTAGCATCCTGGAAAAAAAACATAAGCTGTCTAGCCAGCTTAAAATCCTGGCTCCAATTTCAGGCGTTATCATAGACCGAATGATTACAGCTGGAGAGCGTGTTGATGCATTAGTCCCCTTATTTCGGATTACAAATCTAAAAAAACTATGGCTTGATATTAGCATTCCTCAACAACGAATTGACCATGTACATTTAGGGGACACTGTCTTGGTAGAGGGCAAGGATATTACTGCACGCATTTTTCTATTAGCACAAAATGTCAACGAAGAAAACCAGACTGTTTTAGTTAGAGCCTCTATTGAAACGGGGAAAGACTCAATCAGACTTGGGCAAACCATCAGTGTGAAAATTAGCCAATCAAGTGAGCACCCGATGTTTAAAGTTCCAAACACTGCACTTGCTCAGTTTAAAGGAAAAAGTTATTTATTTATTCGTAATCCTGAAGGCTTTACAGTAAAACCCGTTCTAGTATTAGGCAGAGAAGAGCAAGAAAGTATCATTACTGGCGAAGTAAAAAAGAACAATGAAATTGCATTAAGAGGTGCAGTGGCATTAAAAGCAAATTATTTAGGTTTAGGGGATGATGAATAATGACTGCTTTAATTCGTTTTGCATTAACTCAGCGGCTGCTGATGTTATTGGTCACCTTGTTATTAATAGGCGGTGGCTATTCTGCATTTAAAGAAATTCCTATTGATGCGTTTCCTGATGTTTCTCCCACTCAAGTTAAGGTGATTGTTAAGTTGGCAGGTATGCCACCTGAAGAAGTTGAAGCGCGTATTACAGCACCTATTGAAGTGGAGCTATTGGGAATTCCCCACCAAACCATGTTGCGTTCTGTGGCTAAGTATTCACTCACAGATATTACTATCGATTTTGAAGAAGGTACTGATATTTATTGGGCTAGACAACAAATAGCCGAAAGATTAAATGCAGTATGGGCTAATTTGCCTTCAGGAGTTGAAGGAGGCATTGCTCCAATGACCACACCTTTAGGTGAAATGTTTATGTTCACTATTGAAGGGGGTGATTTAAGCTTGATGGAAAGGCGTAGTTTACTCGATTGGGTCATTAGGCCTGCTTTACGAACGGTTACTGGTGTTGCTGATGTTAATGCTTTAGGTGGTCTGGTCAGAACCTTTATGGTCGAACCTAATAATGCTTTAATGAGTGCCAGAAATATCACCATGGCACAATTATACAAAGCACTGCAAAGCAATAATCGTAATGATGGCGCTGGCCGTTTAAATGAAGGTGAAGAATCTTTATTAGTGCGCTCGGAAGGACGTATTAAAACCTTAGCGGATGTATCGACTATTGTGGTTGGTAATATGGCTGGCACACCAATATTAGTCAGCGATATTGCCAAGGTGAAGATTGGTGCATTGACGCGTTATGGTGCAGTCAGTAAAAATGGAGAAGGCGAAGCAGTTGAAGGTTTGGTATTAAGCCTGCGTGGTGCAAATGCCGGTCAGACAGTGATTGATATACAAGCAAAACTTGATGAATTAAACAGTAGTTTACCTGAGGGAGTTTATCTTGATGTTTTTTATAATCGAGGTAATTTGGTTAATTCGGCACTATCATCAGTGACAAATGCCTTATTACAGGCAATTGCTTTAGTCATTATCTTACTGGTATTATTTTTAGGCAATTTACGTGCTTCACTAGTCGTGGCTCTGGTTTTACCCTTAGCAGCCTTCATCACCTTTATCCTGATGCACTTTATGGGGATGTCAGCTAACTTGATGAGTTTAGGCGGGCTAACCATCGCCATCGGAATGTTAGTTGATGCCGCTGTCGTTGTCGTTGAAAATGTGTTGACACAATTTTCAGATAAAGAAAAATCACAAAGGTTACCTCGTTTACATATTATTTACCGGGCCACCAAAGAAGTCGCAGCCCCTGTCATTTCCGGCAGCTTAATCATTATTATTGTTTTTCTTCCACTACTGGCATTACAAGGGTTAGAAGGTAAGTTATTTTCCCCTGTCGCCCTAACGATTGTGTTCGCCCTGGCTGGCTCTCTAATATTATCATTAAGTATTATTCCAGTTTTTGCATCGTATTTATTAAAACAGGAAGCACTTGAAGAACCCTGGTTAGCTAGACAATTACATCGCTTGTACGTCCCCAGCTTAAGGTGGAGTATTCAGCATAAAAACAAAGTATTTGCCACGGCAGCAATAATGTTAGCAATAACAGTTGGTATCTATATGCAAATTGGTAGTACCTTTATGCCAACCATGGATGAGGGCGACATTGTTTTACAATTAGAAAAACTGCCCTCTATTACCTTAAAAGATTCCGTTGCATTAGATATGCAAGTACAAAAAAATATTTTAAAAAATGTACCTGAAGTAAAAAACATTATTGCCAGAGTGGGTGCTGATGAAATTGGTTTAGATCCAATGGGCTTAAATGAAACAGATACTTTTTTAGAGTTGCACCCTAAACAGCAATGGCGGATGGAAACCAAGGAACAGCTCATTGAAGAAATCCGTCAGGTAATGGCTGGTACACCTGGTGTTGCCTACGGTTTTACCCAGCCAATTGAAATGCGTGTATCAGAAATGTTGACGGGGTCCCGTGGTGATGTAGCGGTTAAGTTATTTGGCACCGATTTAAATCTGCTTAATCAAAAAGCCGAAAATATTGAGCGCATCCTGAAAAACATTGAAGGTTCAAGTGATGTTTTTACCAGTCAAAATGAAGGTATGCAGTATCTGCAACTCACGATTAATCGTTTGGCTGCTGGACGATTAGGCCTCAATGTTGAAGAAATAGAACAAATATTACGCGGACAAATTGAGGGATTATCAGCGGGTATTGTGCAGGAGGGTATACGTAAGACACCATTAATTTTAAGAGGCCTGAGTAATAGCGCTAATTTTTCAAGCTTGCAAATTGCTTTACCTAATGGAAAAAGCGTGCCTTTATCAACCGTCGCTAAATTAGAAAAAGTTGATGGTATGGTTTCAATTAAACGTGAACATAGTCAACGTTTTGTGGTCATACGCAGCAATGTAGAAGGTCGTGATTTAGTCGGTTTTGTTGAAGAAGCCAAACAGGCAGTAACAGACAAGCTTAATTTACCCGCAGGTTATTTAATCCAGTGGGGCGGCCAATTTGAAAACCAGCAAAGAGCGGCGGCAAGACTGGCAATCGTTGTCCCTGTCTCCTTATTACTGATTTTCTTATTACTATTTACTACTTTTGGATCAGTCAGACAGGCAACACTGGTTTTTTCTAACATCCCTTTAGCCATGATAGGCGGCGTGTTTGCCTTGTGGATTTCGGGGGAATATATGTCAGTCCCTGCATCAATTGGCTTTATTGCCCTATTAGGTGTTGCAGTGCCAAATAGCGTGGTATTACTCAGTTATTTTAATCAATTAAGAGCAACTGGCATGGCTATTTCCGAGGTAATTATTGTGGGCTCTGAGAGACGTTTACGACCTGTGTTGATGACTGCCAGCTTAACAGCATTTGGTTTATTACCCATGTTATTTGCCACTGGCGCAGGATCAGAAATTCAGCGACCCTTAGCCATTGTGGTGATTGGCGGCTTAGTCTCCTCCACTTTTTTAACCTTAATTTTATTACCGATACTTTATGAAATGTTTGGTGAAGCAAAACAGGAGCAGTCATGAGCGGACAAGAGTTTTTAGTCACCATTAATGTGCCCCCCCTATTAGAAGAAGCCGTTGTTGACTGTTTACTTTCAATAGACTCAGCCGATGGTTTTAGCAGTTTAGTCGTGAGTGCTCATGATAGTGACCATAAGCGACTTTCAGTGGCTGAGCAAGTTGCAGGAAGAAAAAAGCAAATCCGCTTTCAAATGTATGTACCAGAACAACAGCTTTCTGTATTAATTGAACGTCTGAAACAAGACTTTTCTGGTGCGGGTATACATTATTGGGTAATGCCTGTGCTGGAAAGTGGATCAATATAAGAAAAAGATCTATCCACAAAGAACATGAAGTTTAGAGAAAATTAATTTTTCTTTATGACCGTCCAGTCCTTCATGGTTTATATTCTTTATTGATTATTTGCGACAATATCGAACAGAGTATAATTAGCTGCCCTCGACCGAAAAATAACGTTTAAACGAGATATTATGAAAAAAATAACAGGATTTTTTGCAACTGTTTTGATTAGTTTCACCCTAATTATCGCATCGACTCCCGATGCTGAAGCCAGACGATTTGGTAGTTCGCGTTCTTTTGGCGGAAAATCATCTTATAGCTCACCGTTTAAACGTTCAAGCACATCAAAATCATCAGCAACACGCTCTGCAAGTCAGCAGCAAGCTTATAACAAAAACCAGACAGCAAGACAAGGTATGAGCCGTCGAGGCGGCTTAATGGGCATGCTGGGTGGTTTGGCTTTAGGCGGATTACTTGGTTCATTGTTTTTTGGCGGCGCATTTGAAAACTTTAACTTTATGGATATTTTAGTTTTTGCTGGTATTGCTTATCTGCTATACCGATTGTTTGCTGCTAAAGCAGGCGCTACACGCCAGCCCGCTTATAGTCGAGACAGTTATAGTTCACAACAAAATCATAATCAATACAAAGCCAAACCCTTTGAAAACTCTACCCAACAGCGTTCATCTGGTTTTGATACCGATATATTGTTTAATAAAGAAAAAAAATCAAGTTTCTCTTCGTCTGCTACCGAATCCTCTCAACATACCGATGATCAATATGATGCCAGTTTTGAAGAGGATGTGATTCCAGCTGGTTTTGATGAAAAGGACTTTTTGGCAGGTGCTACAGGCGCATATAAAGATTTACAAAAAGCCTGGGATAAACGTGATCTTGCTGAAATTAGAGGTTTAACCACTGATAAAGTATTTGCTGAAATTCAACATCAATTACAACAGTCATCAGAAACCAATCATACTGAAGTATTAAAAGCTGATGCTGAATTATTAAGTATAAGAGAGGTTGGCTCTGATCTGGAAGCCGTTGTTTTATTTGATTCTATTATTAGAGAGGATGCCTCTGTTCAGGCCGAACAAGTACGAGAAGTGTGGCACTTTATTAAATCTAAAAAAAGTTTACAGCCCAAATGGTATCTTGATGGCATTCAGCAGCTAGAGCAATAAAAAGCAATATGACAACCGATAACGAGAAAACAAAACGTCGATATGATCGAATAGCCCCTTATTTTGATAGCCTGGAAGGCTTTTTAGAAGGTTTGTTTTTTAGCGATTGGCGAAAAACCTTATGGGCTAAAGTGCAAGGTGAGCATATTCTGGAAGTCGGAGTAGGGACTGGAAAAAACTTTCCTTACTATCCGCCTAATAGCCGAATAACAGCGCTGGATTTTAGCGAAAAAATGCTTGAAAGAGCCAGGAAAAAGCAACAACGTACAAAAGTAGCGGTTGATCTGGAGCTTATGGATGTTCAGTCTTTATGTTATGCCGACAATAGCTTTGATACGGTAGTTGCAACCTTTGTTTTTTGCTCTGTTCCTCAACCGACCAAAGGTCTACAAGAATTGTATAGAGTGTGTAAGCCTGGCGGGCAGGTTTTATTACTTGAGCATGTATTAAGTTCCAAGCCCATGATGGCAAAAATGATGTGCTTAATAAACCCAGTTATTGCCTCCGTTTTTGGTGCAAATATCAATAGGCAGACAGTCAAAAGTGTTCAATCCTGCGGATTTCAGAAAGTACTTTTAGATCCCGCCAGTAGAGATATGGTTAAGCTAATTCAAGCCATTAAATAACACTAATTTTTGATTATTTTAGGGATATATACATTATTGGCTGACATATAGAAATAAAGTCCAAGTAAAGGATTATGAATAGCATTTTTTATCTCTGAGCTATTTAAATTCTGTTCAGCCACATAGGCTTCATGCGTTGCATTATCAACTAGCACTTTATACCACGGCTGGTCTTTATCTGGCCGGCTATGAGCGACATTGTTGTACCAATCTTCAGTGCCTGAAAATTTAAAATCAACATCAACTATTATGCCTCTGTAATCAAATAGTTTGTGCTGAATAATCTGACCGATATAAAAACTAGACTGTTGCATACTTTAAACCCGTCTAAAGCAGATGATAGTTAATAAATATAGCTGTTTATTGCTAAATTTCTATCATTAATATTAAATTTGACGCATTATTGTTGCTAACGGTAGTAAAATATACGAAATTTAATAGTTAATTACGCATGTGAAACCACAATTAAAAAATTTAGTCCAAACACGAATCCCCACTGCACACGGTGAATTTACTCTGCATTATTACAGCAATAACCTTGATGACAAGGAGCATATCGCTTTTGTAAAAGGTGATGTGACTGGTAAAAAAAGTATTCCTGTACGCATACATTCCGAGTGTTTTACTGGCGATGTCTTTGGTTCTCGCCGTTGTGATTGCGGCGAACAACTTGACCTGGCATTAAAGCTTATAGATGAAGCAGGCTGTGGTGTATTAATTTATTTACGTCAGGAAGGACGAGGCATAGGACTGTTAAAAAAGTTACAAGCTTATAATCTACAAGATCAAGGTCTGGATACTGTTGATGCAAATATCCATTTAGGCCACCTTGCTGATGAAAGAGAATATGATTTAGCTGCATTAATGCTAAAAGACTTACAAGTCAGTTCTATTTCTCTGATGACCAACAACCCTAATAAAATAGATGAGTTAGTCAGGTTAGGCGTAAAAGTTGATCGACGTATCCCTGTGGAGACTCATGTACATGATGACAACCAGGTTTATTTGAAAACTAAAGTAAAAAAAATGAGTCACTTGTTATCACTGTCTGATAGTGAAAAAAAATGATGATTTTAGTCTCATTTCCTATGTTATAGAAAAGAAACTTGAATAAATATTTTTACAGTTTTTTCAGCGTTAATCTATTCTTGTTGACAACAATACCTTCTTTTATCACCAGCATATGACTGATCACCTAAAAGTACCCGTAGCCTCTTTAAAGCTTAATATAGATTCAGAGAGCTTAACCATCCCTGAAATATCCAGGCAAATTGATAGCATTTTAGGTCAGGCACGAGCCCAATCTGCCTTAGAATTTGGTGTCGCCATGAAAAACCCTGGCTATAACATTTTTGTTATGGGCGAACCGGGCACTGGACGCTTGTCAATGATTACAAATTATTTGACACAATATGCTGCTAAACAAGAATCACCTCCTTCTTATGCTTATGTGGATAACTTTGATAAAGCGAGAGAGCCTCTCTCTGTCCAGCTACCAGCAGGCCAGGGACATGAGTTTTCTCTAGATATAGAACAATTAATTGACCATTTATTAGCCACATTTCCATCCTCTTTTGAAAGTCCAGCCTATCAGCAGAAAAAAACAGCAATAGATCGTCGTTTTAATCAACAATATAATTCTGCAATTGATCTTGTCGATAAAAAAGCTGAGGAGATGAGTGTTGCGCTATATCGAGACAGTGATGCGATTACTTTTTTGCCAATCAGAGACAACAAAGCACTGGATGAAGACCAATTTATGCTCCTTCCTCAAGTTGAAAGAGAAGCTTTTCATAATCATACTGAAGAATTAGAAGTTTTTTTAAGTGACGTGTTACTTGAGCTGCCTCAATGGCGAAGAGCGCTAGTTGATGAAAGCAAACAACTGGATAATGACACCATTGGCTTAGCCATTGACCCTTTATTTGATGATCTTAATCATAAGTATCAAAATACTGACGATATCATCACCTATCTGGCAGAGTTTAAAAAAGATGTCGTAGAAACCATTACTGATTTTTTAATGCCATCCCGCACTCAGGAAATAAAAGACAACACAACCAAGCGACTGATTCTGACTGAACAATACCAGCCAAATATTCTGGTTGATTATAAACATGATCATGGTGCCCCGGTTATTTATGAGTCACACCCCACTTATCAGAACTTATTCGGTCGAATTGAATACATGAGTGACCAGGGTGCTTTAATTACCACCTATCGTAGAATTTGCTCAGGCTCTTTGCATAAAGCGAATGGTGGCTATTTAATTCTGGATGCAGAAAAAATATTAACCTACCCTTTTGTTTGGGAAGGGTTAAAGCGTGCATTAAAAGCGGGAAAAATTGAAATAGAATCGCCGTATTCAGAATACGGGGTAAACACCATCACCTTGAAACCTGAAGTCATTCCACTTAATGTTAAAGTCATCCTGGTTGGTCCTAGAGATATTTATTATCTATTAGAAGACCTGGATACAGAATTTAATGAAATGTTTCGTGTGCTGGCCGATTTTGGTAATCATATTAAGTTAACGGAAGATTCAATTGAACAGTTTGTTTCATTGATGGTTAAACAAGCTTCTGACTCTGGGGCCTTACCCTTAACTAAAGCAGCCATTGCTCGATTAATCGAACATAGTTGCAGACTGTCAGAAAATCAACATCGTTTATCTGCTCGTATTAATGATTCTTTGGAAATTGTTGGAGAAGCTAATTTACTATGCTCTCAAACGGGAGCCACTGAAATTGATAAAGTACAAATTGAATTAGCTTTATCTGCAAAAGAATTACGTAGCGGACGAATCGCAGAAGAAATTCTGGAAGAAATGATTGATGGAACCATTCTAATTGATACCTCAGGTGAGGCAGTAGGCAAGGTCAATGGTTTAACGGTTATGGAAGTTGGCGGTAGTAGCTTTGGAGCGCCAGCCCGAATCACAACAACCGTTTACCCTGGTTCACGAGGTATTGTCGATATTGAAAGGGAAGCCGAATTAGGCCAGGCCATTCATTCCAAAGGTGTGATGATTTTAACAGGCTACCTTGGTCATTGTTACGCCCAGGAATTTCCCTTAGCCATTTCAGCCAGTATTGCTTTGGAACAGTCCTATGGCTATGTTGATGGAGATAGTGCCTCACTGGCCGAGTTATGCAGTTTAATTTCTGCCTTGACTCGCACCCCAATTAAACAAGGCTTTGCTATAACAGGATCAATTAACCAATATGGTGAAGTACAGGCCATAGGTGGGGTTAATGAAAAGATTGAAGGCTTTTTTAAGTTATGCCAGGCAAGAGGATTAAATGGAGAACATGGAGCAATTATTCCTGTCTCAAACAAACGCAACCTCATGTTAAAACAGGAAGTTGTTGATGCTGTAGCTCAAGGCCTGTTTACTATTTACACGGTTTCCAATGTCAATGAAACATTGGAGTTATTAATGGGAAAAACAGCTGGAATAATGGATGATAAAGGCAATTATCCAGAAGAAACTCTAAACTTTGAAGTGGTTTCCAGATTAAAAGAAATTTCTGATATGACTGACGAGCATGAAGAAGAGGATAAAGAAAAGAATGATCGGGATTAACTATTCAATGCCTGTAAAAAGTACTATGATGCATAGTATGAATCAATGATAGAGGGTAATATCATGCGCTGGTTTTTAGCTTTAAATTTAATACTTATTTCAACCGTTTCAGTTGCTGAGAACAATACTGACCTTGCTCCTGTTCCTGAGCCACCTGAACTACCAATGCCCGTGCAAAGTGGTGAAACACTTGAGCCCGATATTACCATTATTCGTAAAGGCAAAAAAACCATTCAGGAGTATCGTAAAAATGGCGAACTCTATATGGTAAAAATCATTCCTGTCGCAGGCCCCGCCTATTACCTGATTGATAGCAATGGTGATGGGAATATGAATGTTAGAAAAAGTGATTTAGACAAGGGAATGAACATTAATCAATGGAAAATATTTGAATGGGATTAACAAGGTTTTGCTCTCACTCATTACCTAATAGAATCTAATATTGGCAAAAAATAGTCGTTATCTCCAATTGCATAAATAACCATCACCTGGTTATTAAACAATATTAATAAACCTTCAATTAATATTTCGTAACAGGAACATAAATGAAAAATTGCTTAGCAAGAAAACCCTCCAATCCAATAAAATTCAGCTTATTGCTCCCTTTTCTAATAAGTTTTTCTGCACATTCAGCTACTTTTGAAACAAAAGAAAATATTGGAACAGCTGACTTTAATCAAATTGAAGACTTTTCCAGATATGAGACCATTGAGTCCACTCAAAACCAGCAAATAGAACAAGTTAACAAAAATTATCTACAAGTCATTCAGCTGCTTAAAAAAAAGCAATTTTCTAAAGCAAAAACAAAGGTTTTATCTTTAATTCAACAAAACCCAAATCAAGCTATTTATCACAATCTTCAAGCCTTACTACAACTCCTTGACAAAGATTTAACTGGCGCAGAAAAAAGCTTTCTTATAGCAATTGGACTTGATGAAAATAATATACAAGCACTCACTGGTTTGGCTAAATTAGCACAACAAAACGAACAATTTGAGCAAGCAGTACACTATGCAAATACGGCATTAGCATTAAACCCCTATGTCATTAGTGCTTACAATGTACTGATTGATATAACCATGCAACAACAAGGAATAGATGCAGTTGAAAGCTTATTACAAGATGCGCATGTAAAGGTAAAAAATAACCTAAAAGCTGAACTGGCCATTATACAATCATTAGGCAAGCTATATATTACTAAAAAACAGCCAGAAAAATTACTTCAAATAGCACAAGATCTGGTTAATCGAAATACACAAGAGACATCTGCACTTTCATTGCTTGCTGAAGCTCAATTAATCAATCAAGACGATAGCGGTGCAGAATTAACCTTACGCCAAATAATCACTCAACACCCCAAAGACACTAAACACCTTTTTTTACTGGCAAGGTTATTAGGCAAACAACAAGGTAAAGAAACTGAAATACTTAGCTTGCTGGATAAAGCAGCTCTTAATTCAGATACTCCCGCCACGCTATTAAGTTATAAAACAACTGTTTTAATTAAGCAAAAACGCTTACAGGAAGCCTTATCCATTGCTCAGCATATCGAAGATACATACCCAACACAAAGTACAGGAATAATATTAAAAGGCGACATTTTTTTAGCTGAAAAGAAATATCAAAATGCACTGGAAAACTATCAATTAGCCTATACCTCATCACCCAATACCCATGTGTTGGATGCAATGTTAAAAATCCTGACAATACAAAACCAACACCATGAGGCAATAACACTATTAGAGTCAGAATTTAAAAAACATAAAGATAATATGGCTATTCAATATAGGCTAGCAGTTACTTATCAAAACCAAGGGCAACTTGATTTATCAAAAAAACATTATGAAGCACTACTTATTAAGCAAAAAGACAATGTTATTGTTTTAAATAATCTTGCCTTGATTTATAGTCAGCAACATAATGCTAAAGCCATAGCTACTGCAAAACAGGCCTATAAACTTGCCCCCAAGTCAGGCGTAGTGGCTGATACCTATGGGTATATATTGCTTAAACATGGCAATAAAAGTGAAAGTTTAAAGGTTCTTAAACTAGCAGTTGAACTGGATTCAAAAGTAACTGAAATTCAATTACATCTTGCTGAAGCTTATATAGCAAATCAACTTAAGCCTGAAGCCAAAGACATATTACAACGATTACAAAACAAACAAGGGGTTGAAAAAGAACAAGTAATGACTTTGATGAAACAATTATAGTGTCAAAATATTTTACAACCCAGTCAAAACGACAAAACCAATAAACAAATAAACACTTAACAATCAATAGTGTATTGATACATGGCACAAGTAATGCTTACAACCAAATATAAGATTTTAAATTATTTTTGGAGAATACAATGTATCGTTCTTTAGTTTTTGGCCTAATTTCTACTTTTTCTATAGCATCAAATGCTGCAGTAATAACTGAAAGTGAAAGTTTTAGCCCTGTATTAGTAGTTGATGGTAGTTCTGCAACGACATCTTTAACAGTCTCAAATACTGGTTTAGCAACAGATGTAAATGTATGGGTAGATTTTAGTAAATGTGACCTTATGAACTCTGCAGGCGACTGTACTCGTTTCGGCTCTTCATTTCTATCTGAAATTGTATTTTCTTTAACAAACCCCTTTGGTGATATTGTTCAACTTGTAAATTCAGGTAATTATTCGGGCAATACAAATGTAGATCATATCGTAGCTACATTTGATGATGATGCAGCAACGGGTGTTTCTGGCACTCCTGTAACAGGATCTTTTCAACCTTTTGGCTTATTAGCAGATTTCAACGGTTTATCTATTTTAGGTGATTGGACTTTGACTTTTAGAGATACTGTAGGTTTAGACCCATTAAGTGTCAACGCATGGGGTCTTGAAATCACTACTGCAGAAGCAGAATCGGTTCCAGAACCAGCTTCTATTGCTCTACTTGGTTTAGGTTTAGCTGGAATGAGCTTAGCAAGAAAAAAGAAAACAGCATAATTTAAATACTGCTGTAATTTAAAAGACCTCAGTTTTTACTGGGGTTTTTTTATGCCTGCTAAAAACTTATCCAGACAGTAAAAAGTAAGCCTTTTATTCAAATCTTCCTCCTAACTTCAACCTAAAATCGATTTTCCAGCCTATTTTGATTGTTTAAGTAATTTCATACTTCTGCAACATTCTTCAACGTATTTTAGCCAAACTTGAAAACTCTTCTGCCACCCCCATATAAAACTAAACAAGATTTATTTAAGAGGTATCTGCCATGAGAATGGATAAATTAACCAGCAAATTCCAACAAGCTTTAGGCGAAGCACAAAGCCTGGCATTAGGTAAAGATCAGCAATTTATTGAGCCACTTCATGTCATGCTTGCATTACTTGATCAAGAAGGTGGAAGCGTTAAGCCTTTATTGATTCAAACGGCTGTCAACGTCAATGCATTGCATGCGGATATTGAGCAAGAGATTAATAAGCTAGCCACTGTTTCTGGAGCAGGGGGCGATGTTCAACTTTCTAATGAACTCTCCCGAATGTTTAATTTAACAGATAAATATGCCCAACAACGAAAAGATAATTTCATTTCCAGTGAACTATTTTTATTGGCGGCATGTGAGACAAAAGGCGCATTACAGGCGCTATTAAATAAATACGGTATTACTAAACAGGCAATAGAGCAGGCCATTGACAATATGCGGGGAGGGCAAGCAGTGAATGATGCCAATGCTGAAGACCAGCGACAAGCTTTAACAAAATATACCACTAACCTGACAGAAAGAGCAGAACTAGGAAAGCTTGATCCAGTGATTGGCCGCGATGATGAAATTCGAAGGACAATTCAGGTATTACAACGAAGAACTAAAAACAACCCGGTATTAATTGGTGAGCCAGGGGTAGGTAAAACTGCCATTGTAGAAGGCCTGGCACAACGCATTGTCAATGGGGAAGTACCGGAAGGTATAAAAGGTAAGCAATTATTATCTTTAGATATGGCTGCATTGATTGCAGGAGCAAAATTTCGAGGCGAATTTGAAGAGCGCCTGAAAGCAGTATTACAGGATGTATCCAAACAGGAAGGTCAAATCATTCTGTTTATTGATGAAATGCATACCATGGTCGGCGCAGGAAAAGCCGAAGGCGCAATGGATGCAGGGAATATGTTAAAACCTGCCTTAGCCCGAGGAGAGTTACACTGTGTTGGTGCAACAACCTTAGATGAATACCGACAATATATCGAAAAAGATGCGGCCTTAGAACGAAGATTTCAAAAAGTACAGGTTAATGAACCGACTGTTGAAGATACTGTCGCTATTTTACGTGGGCTAAAAGAACGCTACGAAGTCCATCACGGCGTTGATATTACTGATCCTGCAATTGTTGCTGCAGCCACTTTATCTCATCGCTATATTTCAGATAGACAATTGCCTGATAAAGCGATTGATTTAATTGATGAAGCAGGTAGTCGAATTCGAATGGAAATGGACTCAAAACCAGAGGTCATGGATAAGCTTGATAGACGTTTGATTCAACTTAAAATTGAACGCGAAGCGATGAAAAAAGACTCTGATAAGGCTTCTAAGAAAAGACTTAAAATTTTAGAAACAGCAATTTCAGAATTGGAAAAAGAGTTTTCTGACTTTGAAGAAATATGGAAAGCTGAAAAAGCAGCTTTACAAGGTTCAGCTTCAATTAAAGAGCAACTTGAACAAGCCAGATTTAAGCTTGAAACTGCAAGTCGTTCAAATGACTTGGCATTAATGTCAGAGCTTCAATATGGAGAGATCCCAAAACTTGAAAAAGAACTGGACCTGGCATCACAAGCTGAAATGCAAGATATGACTTTATTACGCAATAAAGTCACAGAGGAAGAAATAGCTGAAGTTGTTTCAAAATGGACAGGTATTCCCGTGTCAAAAATGATGGAAGGGGAAAGAGAAAAGCTCATAAGAATGGAAGATGAGTTAAGTAAACGAGTTGTTGGGCAACAAGAAGCCTTAAAAGCAGTGAGTAACGCAATTCGTCGCTCAAGAGCTGGCTTATCAGACCCTAATCGACCGAATGGATCTTTCTTATTCTTAGGACCAACAGGTGTTGGTAAAACAGAATTATGCAAAGCATTGGCCGAATTCATGTTTGATACTGAAGAAGCTATGGTGCGCATTGATATGTCTGAGTTTATGGAAAAACATTCTGTAGCTCGATTAATTGGCGCACCTCCAGGTTATGTTGGCTATGAAGAAGGTGGTTATTTAACTGAGGCAGTCCGCAGAAAACCTTATTCAGTCATTTTAATGGATGAAGTAGAAAAAGCGCACGCAGATGTTTTTAACGTTTTATTACAAGTACTTGACGATGGTCGTCTAACTGATGGTCAAGGGCGAACCGTTGACTTTAGAAATTCGGTTATTGTTATGACATCTAATTTAGGATCTGACCGAATTCAGGAATTAGCGGGTGATGATAATTATCAAGCAATGAAAGCCGCCGTTATGGATATTGTTTCACTGCATTTTAGACCTGAATTTATCAATAGAATTGATGAGTCTGTTGTATTCCATCCATTAGGCCGACAACAAATTAGAGCGATTGCAAAAACTCAGATTACTTATTTGAAAGACCGCCTACAAGATAGAGATCTTGGTTTTGAAATTAGAGAACAAGCACTGGATTTATTAGGGGAAGCAGACTTTGATCCAGCTTATGGAGCAAGACCGCTTAAACGAGCCATTCAAAATCAATTAGAAAACCCTTTAGCCAATGAAATATTAGCGGGTAATTTTATTGGAGGGGATGTTGTAAAAGTTGATGTGGATAGTGAAAAATTAACGATCACTAAGTAAAATGTCATAAGTTGTACAACTCTATTCTTTCAGGCTAGGAAACTATACGCAAAAAAAACCAGCGGCAACAATATTACCGCTGGTCCCTTTTAAAGAAAACGTCAGCTTTAATTTAGCACTTGATTATAGCTAAACTAATCCTATTTTCTTAGTCGTGGTGTTTTCTCCCTCTTTTGTGGTCATCGTCATGTTTTTTTCCTTTCCAATAATAATGATGATGCCTTTTGCCTCTCTTATGATGATTGTCAGACTTCACATTAACAGTCACTTTTCTAGTCGTTGATGATAGCTCATTACCCGCCTCATCTGTAACTACAGTTTTGACTAAATATTCACCACTCATTGTTGGTCTGAATTTCGCTCTAACCTTAGCTACACGTTTTAAAGTCTTACGCTTCTGTTTTAGAGTTTCTACAGTACCATCAGGTTTTGTTAAAAACACATCAACTAAAACAGGAATTGCAACATTGGTATCACTACCACGCTCCCATGCTTTATTTTTTATCTTAAGTTTTACCTTAACAGCTTTTCTACCAAGACGCTTACTATGAATATTTAACCTGGAAGGTTTAACTCTCAGCTTTTGTTTTACAGTCGTTGGTTTAACAACAACTTTATCGCTAGCTTTGATTGTTACAGTAACTGGAGCACTATTCACTAGTCCATCATTAACCATTAACTGAATAACATAATTACCTGCAATATCAGCGACAAATGAAGGCATTACTACAGTTGGGTCTGATAATGTTGCCATACTACCTACAGGCATCGACAAAATTGACCAGTCATACAGTAGAGGATCCATGTTTGCGTCACTAGAATCACTTCCATTTAGGGTAACTTTACTACCTGTTTTTGTATTTTGATCAATCCCCGCGTGCGCAACTGGAGCAATATTGACAGGTGGTTTAACTTTAGCTGTTGCAGTAATCTTGACAGTTTTAGGCTTACTATCAACCTTACCATCATTAACAATCAACTGTAGAACATAGTCACCATCGACATCAGCTATAAAGTTAGGATTTACAACTTTTGGATCAGATAAAGTAACTGCACTTCCAGCTGGTTTGGCTGTAAATGTCCAAGAGAAAGTCAGATTATCACCATCAGCATCAGTTGAATCACTACCATTTAAAGTGACTGTGTCAACATTTGTAACAACAGCTTGATCTATTCCAGCATTTGCCACAGGTGCAACATTTACAACGGGTGCATTTTTCACTGTGATGCTAACCCTATCAGCCATGCTATTTAGCTGTCCATCATTTACAACCAGTTCAACCACATAGTTTCCTGCAATATCAGCAGTAAACGTAGGCATTGCAACAGTTGGATCAGATAATGTTGCCTGACTACCAGCAGGCACCGTGATAAACGACCAGCCATATAGTAGAGGGTCTTTGTTTGTATCACTAGAACCGCTTCCATCTAGAACAATTACACTACCTGTTTGTGTACTTTGATCATTACCCGCGTTAGAAACTGGAGCAATATTGACTGGCGGTACAACTTTGGTTGCTGCAGTAATCTTCACGGTTTTAGGGCTACTATCAACCAACCCGTCGTTAACGATTAACTCTGCAACATAGTCACCATCAATATCAGCTATAAAACTAGGTTTTGCAACTTTAGCATTAGATAGAGAAGCAACACTTCCTACTGGCTTAGACTTAAATACCCAAGAGTAAGTTAGATTATCACCATCCGCATCAACTGAACCACTACCATCTAATGTGACTGTACCCACTTTCGTGGCAACAGCTTGATCCATTCCTGCATTTGCCACAGGAGCAACATTTGCATTTGTCGCTACGATGCTAACGGCATCAGCCATGCTGTTTTCTAGGCCATCATTAACAACCAGTTCAAGCGCATAGGTTCCAGCAATATCAACAGTAAAAGTTGGCATTGCTGAGGTTGCATCAGATAGTATTGCCATACTTCCAGTTGGCATTGCAGTAAATACCCAACTATAAGTCAGTTGATCACCATCAACATCTGTAGATCCACTACTATTTAATGTAACAACATCTGTTGTAGCTACTGCTTGATCTGGACCTGCATTAGATACTGGGGCTGTATTTCCAGCACCGGCAGTAATAACAACTTCATTTGCCGCGCTATCAACTTTTCCATCATTAACAACCAGTGCTAATGTATAGCCGCCCACTTTATCAGCTACAAATGTTGGGCTAATAACTGTTCCGTCTGATAATGCTGCCGCACTACCTGTTGGTATTGATGCAAAAGACCAGCTATAAGTTAAAGGATCACCGTCTGCATCAGTAGAAGCAGCAGCATTCAATGTGACCTGATCTTTTTCAATAACTGACTGATCAGGCCCAGCATTAGCGAGTGGCGGCGCATTAACCGCTGGGGCTCGGCAGAAAAAGTCTATATTAGCGGTTAAATAAGCGGTTCTACCTGCTCCAGAACCACCTTTCGCCCCTTTATCATGGCAAATGGTACATTTTCCGGCATAAGGTTTAGCAGGAATTTTGTTATTATTTGTACAATGTTTATCTATAGCGGTGCCAAGCCCATTATCTGCCATGGCATTGCTACTTAACCCCATAATAATCAAGCCCATAAAGAGCTTTTTTTTAACATGCATATATTTTATTCGTTTCATTAAAATCTCCAATTAATCATGTCGTACTATTCAAATCTCAATTTAGATAGCTCTACAAGGTCGTTCATTATATTTTCCTGAATTTAAAAAATTATTTGCTCTCTTCTCACTCGTATTTACCCCTACAATGCAATCAATCTGTTTTAACTTAATTGCTTTATTTTCTTGGGTTATTGATTGACTTATTACTTCATTAAACTTGCTCGGTAGGATGAAGAACCTTACTACTCAACCCTATGTATGGGGTTTATCTAACAAGCCTACATTTTTAATGAACTTTTATGTTCTAGACAAATCAGCAACTGAGTTATCAAGAATTATTTGAATAGTAATTTTGCGGTATAAAATAATAAAAAAAACAATACTTGGTCACATTTTGTATTAAATACAAAGCTTTTTATAATAATTGTGAGATGGTCGTCTAACTGATGGTCAAGGGCGAACCGTTGACTTTAGAAAAGTCGGTTATTGTGATGACATCTAATTTAGGATTAGACCGAATTCAGGAATTAGCGGGTGATGATAATTATCAAGCAATGAAAGCCGCCGTTATGGATATTGTTTCACTGCATTTTAGACCTGAATTTATCAATAGAATTGATGAGTCTGTTGTATTCCATCCATTAGGCCGACAACAAATTAGAGCGATTGCAAAAACTCAGATTACTTATTTGAAAGACCGCCTACAAGATAGAGATCTTGGTTTTGAAATTAGAGAACAAGCACTGGATTTATTAGGGGAAGCAGACTTTGATCCAGCTTATGGAGCAAGACCGCTTAAACGAGCCATTCAAAATCAATTAGAAAACCCTTTAGCCAATGAAATATTAGCGGGTAATTTTATTGGAGGGGATGTTGTAAAAGTTGATGTGGATAGTGAAAAATTAACGATCACTAAGTAAAATGTCATAAGTTGTACAACTCTATTCTTTCAGGCTAGGAAACTATACGCAAAAAAAACCAGCGGCAACAATATTACCGCTGGTCCCTTTTAAAGAAAACGTCAGCTTTAATTTAGCACTTGATTATAGCTAAACTAATCCTATTTTCTTAGTCGTGGTGTTTTCTCCCTCTTTTGTGGTCATCGTCATGTTTTTTTCCTTTCCAATAATAATGATGATGCCTTTTGCCTCTCTTATGATGATTGTCAGACTTCACATTAACAGTCACTTTTCTAGTCGTTGATGATAGCTCATTACCCGCCTCATCTGTAACTACAGTTTTGACTAAATATTCACCACTCATTGTTGGTCTGAATTTCGCTCTAACCTTAGCTACACGTTTTAAAGTCTTACGCTTCTGTTTTAGAGTTTCTACAGTACCATCAGGTTTTGTTAAAAACACATCAACTAAAACAGGAATTGCAACATTGGTATCACTACCACGCTCCCATGCTTTATTTTTTATCTTAAGTTTTACCTTAACAGCTTTTCTACCAAGACGCTTACTATGAATATTTAACCTGGAAGGTTTAACTCTCAGCTTTTGTTTTACAGTCGTTGGTTTAACAACAACTTTATCGCTAGCTTTGATTGTTACAGTAACTGGAGCACTATTCACTAGTCCATCATTAACCATTAACTGAATAACATAATTACCTGCAATATCAGCGACAAATGAAGGCATTACTACAGTTGGGTCTGATAATGTTGCCATACTACCTACAGGCATCGACAAAATTGACCAGTCATACAGTAGAGGATCCATGTTTGCGTCACTAGAATCACTTCCATTTAGGGTAACTTTACTACCTGTTTTTGTATTTTGATCAATCCCCGCGTGCGCAACTGGAGCAATATTGACAGGTGGTTTAACTTTAGCTGTTGCAGTAATCTTGACAGTTTTAGGCTTACTATCAACCTTACCATCATTAACAATCAACTGTAGAACATAGTCACCATCGACATCAGCTATAAAGTTAGGATTTACAACTTTTGGATCAGATAAAGTAACTGCACTTCCAGCTGGTTTGGCTGTAAATGTCCAAGAGAAAGTCAGATTATCACCATCAGCATCAGTTGAATCACTACCATTTAAAGTGACTGTGTCAACATTTGTAACAACAGCTTGATCTATTCCAGCATTTGCCACAGGTGCAACATTTACAACGGGTGCATTTTTCACTGTGATGCTAACCCTATCAGCCATGCTATTTAGCTGTCCATCATTTACAACCAGTTCAACCACATAGTTTCCTGCAATATCAGCAGTAAACGTAGGCATTGCAACAGTTGGATCAGATAATGTTGCCTGACTACCAGCAGGCACCGTGATAAACGACCAGCCATATAGTAGAGGGTCTTTGTTTGTATCACTAGAACCGCTTCCATCTAGAACAATTACACTACCTGTTTGTGTACTTTGATCATTACCCGCGTTAGAAACTGGAGCAATATTGACTGGCGGTACAACTTTGGTTGCTGCAGTAATCTTCACGGTTTTAGGGCTACTATCAACCAACCCGTCGTTAACGATTAACTCTGCAACATAGTCACCATCAATATCAGCTATAAAACTAGGTTTTGCAACTTTAGCATTAGATAGAGAAGCAACACTTCCTACTGGCTTAGACTTAAATACCCAAGAGTAAGTTAGATTATCACCATCCGCATCAACTGAACCACTACCATCTAATGTGACTGTACCCACTTTCGTGGCAACAGCTTGATCCATTCCTGCATTTGCCACAGGAGCAACATTTGCATTTGTCGCTACGATGCTAACGGCATCAGCCATGCTGTTTTCTAGGCCATCATTAACAACCAGTTCAAGCGCATAGGTTCCAGCAATATCAACAGTAAAAGTTGGCATTGCTGAGGTTGCATCAGATAGTATTGCCATACTTCCAGTTGGCATTGCAGTAAATACCCAACTATAAGTCAGTTGATCACCATCAACATCTGTAGATCCACTACTATTTAATGTAACAACATCTGTTGTAGCTACTGCTTGATCTGGACCTGCATTAGATACTGGGGCTGTATTTCCAGCACCGGCAGTAATAACAACTTCATTTGCCGCGCTATCAACTTTTCCATCATTAACAACCAGTGCTAATGTATAGCCGCCCACTTTATCAGCTACAAATGTTGGGCTAATAACTGTTCCGTCTGATAATGCTGCCGCACTACCTGTTGGTATTGATGCAAAAGACCAGCTATAAGTTAAAGGATCACCGTCTGCATCAGTAGAAGCAGCAGCATTCAATGTGACCTGATCTTTTTCAATAACTGACTGATCAGGCCCAGCATTAGCGAGTGGCGGCGCATTAACAACAGGCGCTCGACAGAAAAAATCTAGATTATTTATTTTGTAGGCTGTTCTGCCTGCTCCACTGCCCCCTTTCGCACCATTATCATGACATATAGTACATTTTCCTACATAAGGCTTGGCTGGGATGTTGTTATTGTCTGTACAATGTTTATCTACAGCATTGCCATAAGCATTAAATGCCATGGCATTGCCACTTAATCCCATAAAAACCAAGCCCGTAAAGAGCTTTTTTGTAACATGCATATATTTTATTCGTTTCATTAATATCTCCAATTAATTTTGTCATGCTACTCAGGCCTCAAGCTGGCTAGCACAACAAGGTCGATCAAAATATTTTTATTAAATTTAAAAAATATTTCCTCATTTTTGCTTGTATTTCAACCCCCCGTAATGCAATCAATCCAATTATTTAATTGCTTTATCTTCTACACTAAAAGGGGTTTTGAATAGTTATCACGTCATTAAGCTTGCTCAGTAATGGGAATAACCTTACTACTCGCTCCCCAATGTATAGGGTTTATCTCACAAGCCTAATTTTTAATGAAATTGTATGTTCTCGACAAATCAGCAACTGAGTCATCAAGAACTATTCGGAAGTAATTTTGCGATATAAAACAATAAAAAAACCAATACTTGGTCACATTTTGTATTAAATACAAAGCTTTTTATATTATTTGAGGGATAGTTCTATTTTTTCTTATTGACGTTTGTTCAAATTAAGAAACATGCGTATTAACAATCCATAGCTTATAAGTTGCTTTCACTTTGTTTATCAAGACTGTCGATAGTAGGGGCAGATATAAGCTCCGCAATCTCTGGGTTTCTTCCATCCTTAGCGGTCAGATGCTGTCGCCAAGACTACATGGATGGATGTACGCCATGCCTTGTTAGACAGAGTGAAAGCAAGCCATGGTTAGTTCATAGACATAAAAGCTTATTCAAATCAAAGAATAGACGTTATGAGGATCAGATAACAATATTTAAACTGTCCCCGATGAAAAAAATGTAGTCGGTATTAGACCTATCTATCTAACATGAGAAATAGGTCACACTTTATTCTGTCTGCGTTTCCCTAGACCTTCTCCTCGATAGCGGGGTCCATTGAATTTATTGTTTGCTGTACCCGCTCTTTTACAGAGTTAAAATCATAGCCTGATTGAGTAATTTTTAGACCTCGATTAGCCATCATCACGCCCATAACGATCACTAACACGCCTGAAACCTTCACTAATTGATGAATAGTATTTCTAGACAATAAATTAGCAAAAAAACCAAAACCAAGTAGCGGTACCAATGTCCCTAAACCAAAGAAAAATAACAAGGTGGCTCCTTCTTGTGGATCTCCTGTACCTGCCGCCATAATATACATGGCTTGTAAAGGACCACATCCTAATAGAAATCCGGTTAACAGCCCTATCACTACAGGGCTACGTTGAGTCCTGATATTACTATTGACGGTACGCGTAAATGCTTTGGGCAGTCTTATATTGAAAGAACGTAAAGAGGGAATTAAATCTAACATTTTTAAGCCATATAACAGCAGAAAAAGACTGGCAAACAAAGCAGCTATACCTCTCATATGAGAAGTTATCGTTATCGCTGCCCCTAACAAACCAAAGCCTGCACCAATGGCAGAATATGACACTGTTTTACCCAGTCCGTATGCCAGGTGAGATAAAATGGCTCTAGCCTTGGTCATCGGTTTATTTGAATAAGAAACCACAAAACTGCCACACATTCCAATACAATGAAAACCAGTCAGAAAACCTATACTAAACAACATAAGGTTACTCATCTGTGCATTTAATTGAGGAATTAAAGCCGGCATCATACTTTTCCCCCAGAACGCAATTCCACCAACTATTAACAGTAAAACAATAAAAATTAGACCATGTATTAAATATGACTTTTTCTTTACCTCATCATTTTGTAAATCGTAACCTTTTTTCTCTATTGCTTGCTGAATATCTGATAGCTGAACAAATTGCTCATCAAATTCTATGGTTGCTGATTTATCAACATAATTCGCTTTTGCCTTTACAATACCTGGCAACACCAATACTGCATCCTCTATTGCTTGTTCACACCCTGAACAATGCATACTTTGAATTTTAAGATTAATTTGTTTAATCATTTCATTCTCCAATTAGTATTTATGGCTTTAATTTTTTATGCCTATTAACAAATTACAGGTTACAAAATTTTAAAGTTGTTTTCATCCTGTTTTTCAAGACTGTTGACAGCAGGGATGCTGTCAACAAGGCTACACGGATGTATTCACGCCGTGTTTTGAGAGACAGAATGGAAGCAACCTGTGGTTTGTACATAGCCATGTTATGTTTTAAACACTGATTTAAAATCACCTAAAATACAAGTTTAACTTACATTTGGTTATTTGAATATAATAAAAAGCTAATTTATTTGGTGATTATTTTTCCTTTCCTCTCAAAATAACAAGTTTAATGAATACTCTTGTTATTTATATAACTCACTACTGTTATCCATATTCGCTGTAACACTGTACAACATTGGATTTCCCTTATTTAATATGGCTGCATCAACTACCTGACAAACAACAATTTTATGATCACCAGCATCTGAAAAATGATCTACACGACAATCAAAATAAGCCAGACTATCGGCCAATGCAGGCGCTTTAGTTTCTGTTTCCTGCCATGAATACCCTGCCATTTTGTCTTTAATATTTGATTTACCAAAATGCTCTGCTATCGCATATTGCTCATTATTTAATACACTAATACAACAAACTCCACCTTGTTTTAGTAGTTTATAAGAATAATGCTTTGGGTTTATGCTGAAACAAAGTAATAAAGGCTCAAACGAAACCTGCATGACCCAGGCCGCAGTAAAGGCATTTTGCTGTCCATCATCACTAACACTAATGACATAAACGCCCTGTGTAATGTGTTTAAATATAGCTTCTGCATTTTTAATCATTATTCCGTCTCCATAATAATTCGCATTGATAAATCAACAGCTTTAACATGCTTGGTTAGTGCCCCTATTGAAATAAAATCAACACCTGTTTCAGCAACTTCAGCAATAGTCTCTAAAGTGATATCGCCTGATGCTTCTAATTCAATGTTTCCATGATTTTGAGCAACCGCAGTTTTCATATCAGTATTAGAAAAATTATCCAGCATAATACGGTCTGGTTTTGCGGCTATGGCTTGTTGATATTCATCTAAAGATTCAACTTCGACTTCAACCATGACATCAGTTATTTTTCGTGCTTCACTTATTGCCAAAGCAATAGATCCTGCTGCCATAATATGATTTTCTTTAATCAACACACCATCATATAATCCTGTTCTATGGTTTACACCACCGCCGCATGCAACTGCATATTTCTGAGCATTTCTAAGACCAGGAATCGTTTTTCTTGTGTCCAGTACTTTGCACTGAGTTGCAGAAATTGCATCAGCATATTGTCTGGCTGTTGATGCTGTAGAAGACAAGGTTTGCAATAGGTTTAATGCGGTTCTTTCACCCGTTAATAAATCTCTGGCTGGGCCGTTTAATTCACATAACAAAGTGTTTTCATCACAAACATCGCCTTCAGTTTTAAACCAATGAATTGATATATCCGGGTTTAGTATTTTAAACACACTGTCAAACCAGGCCTGTCCACACAACACCATTTTTTCTCTGGTCATCACATTGGCTTTGGCTAGTGTGGATGAAGGGATAATACTGGCGGTAATATCACCACTGCCAATATCCTCAGCAAGAAAGTTTTTAATTTCAGTTATCGTAGGTTGCGTATTCATGTGTTTAAATAGTAATAAAAAATGTTGAGTTAGATTGTTTTATGAAAATTACCAACCATTGGCTTAGTCAGGCATCTAAAGTACCTTCTCCAAATTATAATGATCGCCCTGAAGAACAATTAATATCTCTTTTAGTTGTTCATTGTATCAGTCTTCCACCTGAACAATTTGGTGGGGATTATATTAATCAATTATTCTGCAATCAACTAAACCCTGATGATCATCCTTATTTTAAAGAGATCCATCAATTAAAAGTGTCTGCGCATTTATTAATTAAGCGTGAAGGTGAGGTCATTCAATTTGTGCCCTTTAATAAACGTGCCTGGCACGCAGGTGCATCTGAGTACAAGGGACGACAACAGTGTAACGACTTTTCTATAGGAATTGAATTGGAAGGCTCTGAAAACCAGCCATACACAGATATTCAATATAAACAATTAATAGCGGTAACGGCGGCTTTAATAGATCATTATCCAGGGTTATCTAACAATCAAATCGTTGCTCATAGCGATATTGCGCCAGGAAGAAAAACAGATCCTGGAAAGTCATTTAATTGGGATAAGTATTTAGCGGGTTTATAATTAATATGGCTATTAACAAAAAGCAGGTTACCAATTTTTAAAGTTGCTTCCATTCTGCTCCTCAGGACTGTTGACAGCAGGGATGCTGTCGCCAAGGCTACATGGATGTATTTACGCCGTGTCTTGAGGGGCAGGATGGAAGCGACCTGTGGTTTGTATATAGCCATGATAATTAAAAACTGCTCATTTTGACGTTGTATGCAAAGTCTCTACAATCATTTAAAATCAATCAAATTGGTAGGATACTTCAACAAAGGTTCTATCAGCCAATCGCCCTTCAGCATTAAATTCGTCTTTTGAACCCAAATTATTTTGATGGATAAAAGATAATTCAATTTTCTGCGAGTCAGATAAATTAAAGGCTTTTCGCAAAATAAAATCCAATCGTTGATATTGTGCGATATCCGAAGATGTTCGAATATACTGCATTTCACTACGATAATAATAAGCTAAACTGGCTTCCAGCTGCCATGGGAATTCATAAGCAGTTAATGCATTCAGGGTATTATGTGGTGCAGACTCCCTGTAATTACTTACCCCACCTTTATGCTGAATATTAATCCAGGAATACCCCAAATGAAATAATGATTTGGGATTCGGCTTATAGTCAACTTGCATTTCATAGTTTATAGCACTGGCTACATCCCCAGTTGTATAGTCAAACCTTCCAGCACTCGGGTTATAGTCCATGCGAGTTAAGCGATGAAAACGTTGATGTGCTACTTTAATATCGGTGGCAAGTTTATTATTAAAAAACTGGCCATGATGCCCGGCCTCATAAGTGATTACTTCGACAGGTTTAAGTGTCTCTGTTGTCACGACAGGAATAGCCAGTAAGGACTGAACAGTACGCGTTGCATTTAAATTTTGCTCACCCAAAATAGGCATGCGTGAAGCTCTAGATGCCATCACCCTGAAATTATGCTGTCTGGACCACTGATAATTCAAAGATATCTTTGGCGAAACATCAACCGAAGTATATGAGTTTTCTTCCAGTAAAGCCCCTATATTTAAAGTGAAATCATTAAGGAATTTCTGCTCAATATTAGCAAATACCCGATAAAGCACATTTGTTTTATCATCATCCCCAGTCCAAAAAGGCATATGTATTCTATCAAATCGGCTACCTACACCCCATACCATTCGGGTTTCCTGAAACGGGGAAAGTACATGTTGAAACTCAAAATCAATCTGTTCGGATAGGTAATGGTTATTAACCGCTTGCCCGTTCGAAATTAAATGATCTTCAATTTCATGGCGATTATGAGTAATATGCATTGAAACTTGTTCAATAGGATTAAACTGATGTTCCCAGCGCAGATTTTGAGTTAAATTTACGCTTCTTTCTTTGCGAGCTGGGTCATTTAAATTATTATCAATCCCTAATCGATGACTGCCTTCACTGATCCCAAGGTTATATTGCAGGGTATCTTGATTGGTTAATTGATAATCAAAGCGGCTACTGAATGTATTAGTATTTAAGCCATCTCGAATATTTTCAAAGCCATCATTTTGCTTATGAACAAAACTAAAGCGATAGCCCAAATCATTCCACTGCCCACCATGGCGTATTGCCCCTCGATAGGTATCACCACCACCTGCACGAAAGTTAGCTTGTACTCCTTGGTCTTGAGAAGTATGTGCAGTAATAATATTGATCACACCCAAAAAAGCATTGGGTCCATAAGTCGCTGCCGCAGGACCGCGTATCACTTCAACCCGTTCAATATCTTCAATCAATAAGGGTAAATCGACCCAGAATAAACCACCAAAAGTGGCATTATAGATTGAATGCCCATCGACTAACACTTGCATCCCTCGAGCAAACTCATCACTCATCCCGTGATATGAAGCAGAGGGTAAATGCTCTCTTTTTGAACCGACTTGCATACCAGGAACTAGTCGAAAGACGTCAACGATTTCTTTCGCACCACTTGCTTTAATCATTGCTCGATCAATAACAGTGATTGCTGCCGGAGCATTTGCTAATGATTGTTTTAACCGAGTTGCAGATAACACGATAGGCACATCATCAAGAAAAAAACTATCTGTTTCCTCAACATTTTCTGCTAACGATGACCCCACTGCGTTAGCTGCAAGCATGATAGCAATCGAAATCTGAAGCTTAGCTTTCATCCGCTTCACCTTTGCCAGCTCCAATGCCAAAACTTTCTAGCAGCATTAAAAAGACTCCAGCTGAAATTGCCATATCTGCAACATTAAATGCTGGCCAATGCCATGCCTGGTAGTAAACATCCAGAAAATCGATGACATAGCCATATGCCAAACGGTCAACCAGATTACCAATCGCACCGCCTAAAACCAAAGCTAAAGCCAGCGCTAATAATGTTTCATCTCGCTTTAATCGATATAACCAAACCACTAAAACAATGCTAATAATTAAAGCCATTGCCGCAAAAAACCAGCGTTGCCAGCCTCCAGCTTCACTTAAAAAGCTAAAAGCAGCCCCCGTATTATGCACATAAGTCAGATTAAACCCCGGGATCAATGCAATAGATTCATATAATCGCATGGACCCATCAATTGCAATCTTACTCCACTGATCAAGAACCAAAGTAATAAGAGATAACCATAACCATTTAAGCATTTGAAAACCTA
>ENA-ORXI01000410-ORXI01000410.1-sediment-metagenome-genome-assembly--contig:-NODE-410-length-35863-cov-33.900771_pt1 | contig 35863 bp, 25 predicted proteins | sample MGYA00237861_ERZ511468 | MGnify/ENA primary metagenome ERZ511468 (study PRJEB26299, sample SAMN06266213) | sediment metagenome | isolation source: Hudson Canyon methane seep mesocosm | place... | reverse complement strand
ATGCACGTTCACCAGTCTCTATCTAAAGATGGCGTTAACATCATGGCTGGTGACGGTTATGCTGGTCTTTCTGATGAATGTTTATACTACATCGGCGGCATCATCAAACACGCGAGAACATTGAACGCATTCACGAATGCTTCAACTAACTCATACAAGCGTTTGGTTCCTGGATTCGAAGCTCCTGTTATGCTTGCTTACTCAGCACGTAACCGTTCTGCATCGATTCGTATCCCACACGTAAACAGCCCTAAAGCACGTCGCTTAGAAGTTCGTTTCCCAGATCCAACGGCTAACCCATACTTAGCATTCGCAGCTATGTTAATGGCTGGTATCGACGGTATCAAAAACAAGATCCACCCTGGCGACCCTGCTGACAAAGATCTTTACGACCTACCTCCTGAAGAAGGTAAAGCAATTCCAACAGTTGCTGCTACATTCGATCAGGCTCTTGATGCTCTTGAAGCTGATCACGCCTTTTTAACTGAAGGAAACGTGTTCACTGAAGATATGATCGAAGGCTTCCTTGAACTGAAGCGTGGCGAAGTTGAGCTACTAAACAGCACAACTCACCCTGTTGAGTTTGAAATGTACTACTCTCTATAATACTTAATATAAGTATTAGGTAATCGATTAAAGCTCAGGTTAACCTGAGCTCAGATTGCTGACAAAATCCTCGCCATCGTGCGGGGATTTTTTTACTGCTCGTATACATTGATGAATCCGTATCCGGTGATACCCTACACCTTCAACACTCAAAAACAACAAACCCCGGTGAAAACCAGGGCTTATCAATAAACTGTTCTAAAAGACTAAGAGCCCCTAGAGCATTTCTTTTTATCTATTATTGGTCTAATAATTCGCTAACAATTTCAATACCTGCAGCTTGGTGAGCTTGAGTTGTTGGGTGAATTTCATCATAGAATAAAAATCCTGTTGCTGTGACGTAACCATCACACTCAGGATGCAATGCACCACCTTGAGAAAGCATGTATGCACATGCATCATCAGTATTGGTGTAACCATAGTCTTCAGAATTTTCAACTTGGTCAGCCAAGAAGCTGAACAAATCATATTCAATAATGTCCACACCTGTTTGGTGTTCAGTACGCGCTAACTTACGTGCAAGCTTGCGGTTATACTTGCTTGATAGCTTAGTTGTGACCGCTGGTAGGCGAGTCGCTTTACGGATTTGGCTTTTAGTTTGAGCGTTAGCCAATAATCCTGCTGCAACAAGATCTGTCTCTGGAATTGCACCAATATCTGGTGCGTTTGATACAATAATATTCGTTGCGCCGGCCGCAATTAGTTTATGTAACTGAGCTTGCTGTGAACTAACAGCAGTCGTTAGAGACTCATTTGCCGCTTTACGTATCGCTTGACGCTCTACTGCTGTTGCAGCAAAAACGGCCGCTGAACGAATTTCACGTGCGGCACGGATATCATTACCGCCGATCAACATAATATATAGTGCGTCAGAAGGCGCTACGCCACCATTGATCGCCAAGAAAGCATTGACTTGAGTCGGCAAGTTAATGTCTGGTGTTGATTCATCACCATCTTCATCAACTGCTTTTGCACCCGCAATAGCAAAGTTATTACCAGCCGTTCCACCAGCCAAATGATATGAAGGACTTAAAACATGACCAAGAGCACCGGCAACCACTTCAACAGCAACTGGTCCATTAGTGAATCGCTCACCGTAGGTTTGCTCTGGTGCCAGTGCATGTAGATTTCCATTATCTGACAAACTATCGCCAAACACATATACGTTACTATAGTCACTCGCGTTGACCGTAAATGCTGCAACCAGTAATGACGCACAGGCCACTACTTTATTAAACTTTAAGCTTTTCATAATTCGACTCCGATATTAATCACTTTATTATGGGTTTCATGTGTTTTTATTATTCCTCTCATCTGAGAAGCCAGAAAATCATATAAAACAGATAGTTGAATAGCTTTGTCAAAGTCGGGCAATTTAGGTTTCTTAGGTTAAAAACGGAGGGATACTTGAGACAAGGTTCAAAGTTACAATATTTTAGATGTCTAATACTTATCGATAGAAATAGAAACTGACGTAAAGTTGGGCTAACTGCATTATTTTTTTATAGCTTTATCCACGAGAAAAGTACAAAGGGGAAAAAATGACAATTTGATTCAACAGGAAATACCGGGTAAACAATTTTTGAAACCCTCAACGAAGACAAACAGATTAAAATTTATTTGAATTTGTCCGATTGATAAAAAATCTCAACTTGATTTTCGTGCCTGACTGACTAAAAAACGCGAAATTTCATTTTTAGCTAATTTATCCATTTCTTTAAAAGCAATAACGACGCCTATATCAAACCTGTCTAGCTCTAACATTTCTACCCGAACCACGGTACCAATAATTAAAACGGGCTCCTCTTCACCAATCGGGACATTGATCTGAATTTTTGTTCCTAGCTCTATAGAACAGTTATTTTCAAATAAAATACCTCCCACACAAATATCTTTACTAATCGCGGAAAATGTATCTAATTGACTAAACCCCAACTCTTTAACCTGTATCATTTTCCTTAGATCAATTCTTAAAAACCGGCGATTATCTTCTTTAAATAATGAGATATTATTTTTTCCTGCGCCTTTAGCCCTGTATAGCGCACTATCCGCTAGGTTTATTAAATCATCGGCGTTTTGCGCATTTACAGGAAAAGAAGCAACCCCCCCACTAACCGTCACACTTAAAGTTTTCCCATTAGCATCCAGTTTTGCTTTCTCAACATTAGTTCTAATACGCTCTGCTAAAATCAGCGCTTCGATGCTATTTGTTAATGGCAGTAATACAATAAATTCTTCACCGCCATATCTTGCAGCAATATCACTTTGTCTGACCGCTTGGGAAATAGTGGTGGATACCTGTCGTAAGACATTGTCCCCAACACTATGACCATAAGCATCATTCACATCTTTAAAGTCATCAACATCAATAAATAAAATAGAAAGATCACTTTGGTTACGCGCTGCCAGAGAGAAATGTTGCGTTAGGGCATTAGAAAAATATTGCCGGTTATATAAACCGGTTAAACTATCATGCGTAGAGTGTTGAGTTGCATTTTCAAAAGCGGCCATTTCAACCAACTTTGGTTCGCAAATAGAGTCTCCATGTATCGAAAAATAATCACACATCACAGTAACAAGGTTGATAGGTCGTCCTAAGGCAAGCATCATTTCAGAGCGATGAACCAATAGATGGTCCCACGAGGATTTGGCTTTTTCTGGGGAAAGTTCAATGTCGGCAAAGATATTAAATATTGCTTGGCATACTGTTTCACCGTTTGAGGTAATTAATTCATTTAGCCCATCTATGAAGTGATCATTATTCGACGCTGCGTCACGACACGCTAATACTAATGACTTAACTGTCTCCATGAGCATCTCCTATGCTTAAACAATATTCTAGATAGTTGAATAAGTTATTATATTTTTTATCCAGAGTGTTACACGAATCATAACCTAGTCATAGCTGTAAGTCCTTATCCGTTAACAAAGTTTAGGCCAGTAATACTAAAGTGCAAAATCTACCCTTTTAACTTTAGCGATAAAAGCCTGATTTGATAATTCACCGTAGCAGTAATCGCCAACAAATATGATTCTAAACGGTCATGTTTGCTCCCGTGTACCTTTAATGCTTCTAACTGTCGACTACAATGCCATAAACCTAAAGTAAGACACCCCTTTTTCATTGCGTCTATTTTCCCATCAATATCAGGGAGCTTTAAGACATCTGAAGTAAACTCATTCTGGTTAATCAATTCTTCAACCTGAGCATTAAAAGCATCATAGTAATTCGCTAGCTTTTGCATAGAGATTGACAACCTTCCCGCTGTGACTTCGGGCCGTTCAGATATATTTTTCCACTCCGTGTCAAAAACCTCATTGATCTTTGCAATGGCTTCATCAATATTGAATGGTTTCACAATATAGCCACTAACTCCCAACATAACAGCATTTTGCACTGTGTCCCGATCCTGGCCAGACGTCACGAGAACAAAGTTTAAAGACTTTACTCTTTCATCCACCCTGATTTTTTGTAATAGCTGAATACCTGACATTTTAGGCATCCGTACATCGCAACAGCATAAAATAGGTAGCGGTTTTTTTTCAAGATACTCCCAAGCCGCTAAGCCATCTTCAAATTCCAGCACATCCGTAAAGCCCATTTTTTGCATTAAATCTGTCAGTGCGACCCTTGATACCGCATCATCATCTACCACCATGACCTGCATTAGCTCACCCTTGCCTCATTGTACGACTCTAAACACGCTATAAGTTCATCAAATAACGTTCCTATTTTTTCCATGTCACTTTCATCCGCCCAGAGCTCTAACTGCCCGGATAAGTTCACTAGACCATCATCATTCAAATAGCTGGCACTGCCTTTTATGCCATGAAATAAGCACCCTAATTCTTGATAGTCCTCGACCATCATTGCTTGATTAATTTCATGTATGCGTTTCGGTAACGAGTCGATGAATGTGATACGTAATTTGGAAGCTAATTCCTCCTCTTCCATTGATTCAGCGTCATCATCAGTTTGTTCTGATGTTCTTTGAATACTCTCGGCCGTTATTGAAAACAAGCTGTCTAGTTCATTTTCTGTGGCACGAATCAAGGGAGTTAATTCACGCCCCTGTGCCAGAAGCTCATCAATGGTATCTTCAATAACATGGTGCAACTCTGTTTCATTGATGGGCTTACAAAGGAAATTATTCATACCGACACTAAAAAACCGGTCACGATCTTCATCCGTTACATTGGCCGTCAGTGCAACTATTTTAATACTCGATTGTTTTAATGTCTGGTCTTGCCAGACACCGCTTCGAATATGACGAGTGGCTTCCAAACCATCCATTTCAGGCATGCGGCCATCCATCAAAATAATATCAAATGGTCTACTCATCAACATATCCAAAGCAATACGACCATTGTTGGCTATCTCAACCTCGTGCCCCATATTCTCCAATAAGGTTCGAATTATTACTTGGTTCGTCTCAAAGTCTTCTGCACATAAAATATGAAGTTTGTGTGTGTGAGGAGCCTGCTCTCTTACTTTAGTTTCACATAGCTCAGCATTTCCCCGCCCCATCGGTAACTCGAAGTAAAAGTTAGACCCTTTACCCGGTGTGCTGCTTACTTCAATAAAGCCATACATAGCTTCAACCAATTGTTTCGAAATTGATAACCCCAGCCCTGTCCCTCCAAACTTACGGGTAGTAGAAACATCGGCTTGTTCAAATTTCTGAAATAATTTTGCGACCCCATCTTCGGGAATACCAATACCGGTATCTTGAACAGAAAAACTCAAACGCATACTAAACTTTGACAATTCAAGCATGCTAATCTGAACATCTACACCGCCAGATTCGGTAAATTTAATGGCATTACCGATTAAATTTACTAAAACCTGTCTAATTCTGGTTGGATCACATTTCACATATTTAGGAACATCTTCATCAAACATTATGTGAAAATGCAAACTCTTGTCTTTGGCCATATCCTCAAAAAAAGCGACCCCTGAAGAAATTTCTTTACGTAAATCAAAGTCAACCATTTCTATATTAAGCTTACCGGCTTCCATTTTTGAGAAATCCAGTATGTCGTTAATAATCGTCAATAAGGCTTTGGCATTACTCTTTGCAATATCAAGCTGGACTCTTGTTTTGTCATGTACTTGTGGATCTTTCAATGCAAACCCAAGCATACCTAAAACACCAGATAGAGGCGTGCGGATTTCATGGCTCATAGTAGCCAGAAAATCGCTTTTGGCCTGAGCAGCCTCTTCAGCAACCGCTTTTGCCTCTTCCAAACTCTGCTGAACCTCTTGCATTTGACTACGTAAACGACGCTCAATGGTAAATGCAGCATTCGTTTCATCTAACAGCTCATTAAAGCCATCAACCAAAACACCGATTTCATTTGTCTGAAGGTGGCGGGGTAAAGATAACCGCTCCTCACTATCACCATGAATATCTTTGAGTGCTCGACGAACCTTAACTAATGGCTCTGAGATTCGTATTTTTAAAGCTTGAGCCGAGACAAAACAAGACACGAAAATAACAACAATAACACCGATAATTGTAGGAATGGAGGTATCATGAGTTCGCTGACTCACCCATTTTTTATTCGGCGCCACACGCAATTCACCTAAAATATGCTCTTGATCGAAAATTGATTCGAGGCTCATCGTGATCATCGTTAAAGGTGCACCGCCATCTTTATTCACGCTCGACAATGTCATGCCCTGACTAATTTCATCAGCAAAACCTTCAAGCGTCACAGAATACACAACATCCGTACCCAGTAAGCCATTGATGGCATCCATACCCACAGCTTGATTTGAGGAGAACAACGCGGCTGATGCAGTATTTTTGACTGCTGCCATTAAACTATGAACTTGTCGCTCACTCTCTTCAACAGCAAGGCGTTGATTAATTTGATAGGCGATTAAACTAAAAATTGTAGACAGCACCAAAGCGCTGCTCACCATGACCATTGCAACATAATGCTGTAGGTGACGAAACTGCATTAATGCGTGTCTACTGCATGAACGACGATGATATTTTTCTGTGCAAGTTCATCCGGGTCTTGTTCCTGAACATACGCAATGGCACTTTTATTTTGACTCACCTCTTTTAATATTTCAGCCATACTTTCCAATACCTTTGGTGGTGAGGCTCGACCCGAGTAGCGCAAGCGAGCCCAATAGGCGTCAATATCCGAAATTGACTTGCCGGTTAATCCTTCAAAAAACTGTTCTCGTATGGTTGATCCAATTTCATTATCAAATGCCTTCGCCACGCCCCCGTTCGGGAAGCTACGTGCACGCCCAAGAAACAAGCTCATGACTTGCTTACGACTCAGCGAGGTTAATTCAGACTGGCTACTAACAATCACTTGAATTGAATGTGTTCCCCCTGCTTCGTCCGCCCAAGTTTCAACTGAGGTAATTACTAGAAAAAGTATCGCCAGCGTTTTAATTTTATTCATATTAAAACACCCAATCAAACGTGGTTGAGCACCAACTTCGTGAGCTTTTTTTCCAATTCCTTGTGCCTAATTCAGGCGTGTCCTGAGTTGGGTAAATACCTAAAGAGTTATCATCAAGTGTCGCAAAATCACACTGGAGTTTAAGCGCTTTTTGTGTGGCAAAATCCCAGCGAACACCGACTGTCATGGAAGATTGGTCAATAAGCCCCGAGCTCATATTATCTTTAAGGAGAGCATAAAGGCCTAACAGTTGTGGGTCGGGTGGTGGAGGGTCATAAGGGAAGTCACGCTCATCCCAAGAATAGGAGTAACCCATATGAGGCAAGAACTCACCAAACCGATGCCCTAATTGGAAATACGCACGCTGACCGTCATAAGAACCAAAAAAAGTCGAGGTAACATTACTCACCTCACCCTGAACTAACCAAGGCCCTGGCGTCCAGCTAAAGCCAATAGAACTATAAGTTACCTTTTGATTCTCAATCGAATAGTCATTTGCAATTTCAATAGACTCAGGCCAAGGCACATAAACCAGAGGATTATTCACTGTATCCATTAATCTATTAATTGCATTAGTATTTTGAGTAAAACGAAAACGCGCGATGTAAGCACGGAGTGTTAATTCATCTTTTTCCCATGTCACACCTGCGCCATAAATAGGCGCTGATTTAACATAGTTATTGGAAGTATCATCATCATTATAGCCAATATTAACGGTTGCTTTGGTTTTACCAATAAAAGCCTCAAAACGTAGTGAGCTGTCAAAATCACCAAATTCAAAAATGGTTTTCATACCATCATAATGACTATAGGGGATCCAGGCATAGAATTCGGTTTGAGGGCGTACAGAATGGTAGGAATACCCGACATTGCGGTGGTCTGATAATAGAAAGGTATCCAAGACCATACGCCCTAACTGAAAGCTCCACATCTCGTCGGACTGGTAGCGTAAAAAAGCCATTTCTATCGACTTTTCGATACTATTACTGACTTTTTCCTGAGCGACAATCTGGCCAACGACATCCCAATGAGGCTTGAGTTCTTTTCTAACCTGAAAGCCTAGCTTGGAGTCGACAAGCCAACCATGATCTTCAATTTTTTTACTACGCTGGGTTATATTCCGTTTAAGAACAAGGTCATCATATTTACCAGACTCGGCATAACCTAAAGTACCAAACCCAGTGAGTTCCCAATCATCGAAAGGTGAGCTTTCTGCCGTAGCATGCTGCCAAAAACCTAACAATAGAAGAAAAGTAAACCATTGCAGTAAATTACAGAACTTGGAAAAAGGTCGAAAGCATCGGTCAAGCATTCGGTCTGTCATTGCAAAAAGATATCCCTTATTAACATTCTTAACGTTTGTCACTGCAGGTTTAAGCTAATACTTAAACCTGCAGTGACACATTATTTGTTTTAGTTAATAAATTTTAGGCGAGGAACACTAAACTACAAGAAAACCATCAAAAATCCCTTTAGCCCCCCAAAAAACGATGCTGGTTGTTCACAATTCAAGAGTAATAATCTTCAACTGACTGTAGTAATAACGTGAGTTCCTGATTTTCATCATTACTTAATTCGCAGTTTGCCAGAACATAATTGGCCGTTCTGACCACTGCTCGCCACCGCGGACGATCAGGGACGGATCTAACATTCAAATACTTATCGAAAGTACGTGTTTTAACCGTAGTGCCATCGACATAGACTCGCCAACAACGGCTGCGCTCTGCTAATTCAATCTTACCTTTACTTGTATGACGCTCCCATAGATTCAGCGAAGACCTTAATAAAAGGACAACGGCTTCTTTATGAGCACTTAAATCAGGTAATTCTGAGCTGATGTGTTCTAAATTTCCTGTGTCCGGTTCAACAACCGGTGGTTCAGAAATCACCTGCCGTAATGCGCCTTCAATCTCATCAATCTTTTTACGACTTTCATTCAATTCAATTGAAAGCCCTTCAATCGAAGTTGCAGCATTTGTTTCAGGTAACATCGTCTCAAAAATTGGGGTAATTACTAAGGCTAAATACGCTTTACCATATTCGAAATAACTCTTAATGGAGGCGTTCCAGTTCATTTCAGGCGTCATACCCGCCGTATTCATACTAAATGCTTCACTGGGCTGTTCTTTAATAAGTCGTTGTAATTCTCGCCCTAAATCATCATTCACCAGATTAAGCACTGCCTGCCCCAATAGACCTTGCTGATGATCACAAAGCGCAATATTTGCTTTTTCATTGGCATATATAATTTGTAGCTGATCATTCAATAAAATAATAAGTTCGGTACTGACATCCAACACATTCAATAAGCGGGCATTTAACTCAGACAGCTCTTCTTCCAAGGTTTCTCGTCGTTCAATCTCACTTTTTAGTTTTTGGTTCTCACGATTAGCAATCCAATATTTTCTAACACTTAGCTGAGTATTCACCCGAGCAAGCAACTCTTGCTCATGATACGGTTTGATTAAGTAGTCATTCGCACCAGCGCTTAAAGCATTTACAATATCACTAATTTGAAGACGTGCCGTCAGCATCATAACGGGAAGCTCGTAACTGTCGTAACGCGTTCTAATAGACTGACAAACCTCTAAACCGCTCATTCCAGGCATCATGAAGTCAAGTAAAACCAAGTCAGGCAATTTCTCAGTCAGCCTTGAGAGCACTTTTAAGCCATCCTCAAAAACTTCAACCTGATAGCCTTGTTTTCTTAGCTGGCTTGAAACCAGTTCACAGTTCACGGGTTCATCATCAACAACAAAAATTATTGGGCCATCACAAGAAGTATGTTGCTCAGATGATTCAACACTGTCTCCTTTTGTTTCCTGAGTTGGCAGAATTGAATGGCTAGGCGCAACCACTAAGTTTGTTGTTTCCGACGCTTCATTAGTCAACACAATCAAGTCACTTGGAAAAACCATACTCACGGTTGTCCCCTGACCCACTCGACTATTCAACACTAATGACCCACCGTGAAGTTCAACTAATTGACGACTAATAGATAAACCCAGCCCTGTCCCACTGGCAGCATGATGACCAGCCACGTGAACCTGCTCGAAAGGGCGAAAAAGGGAGGCTCGTTTTTCATCAGGAATACCGACACCAGAATCTGTAATCTCAAACATCACTTCATTATCTTTGATATTAGCGATTAACTTAATAAAACCTTGCTCGGTATATTTTGCTGCGTTGCCTATGAGATTAAATAGTATTTGCTGCAGACGGAATTCATCAGCATTCAGATAACGTACTTCTGGTGCAATCTGAGCACTTAATGCTATATCTTTACCACTAATAGTCGGTTTTATCGTAGAAAACACAAGCTCAGCTATAGCACTCAAATCAACACGACTCTTATTTAGCTTCAACTTGCCATGCTTAATACTCGAAAAATCTAAAATATCATTCACCAAAACACTTAAACGCTGCGTGGTATTGGCAATGAGAGTGACCTTATGACGTTGATCTTCGGTGAGTGAACCTTGATCTTCCTCTTTTAAGACTTTCGCCAAGCCTGAAATACCCTGCAGAGGCGTGCGTAATTCATGAGAAGTCGTTGCTAGAAATTCATCTTTGAATTCATCTATTTCAAGCAACTCTTTATTTCGGCTTTCTAACTTTGTTGACATTGCTTCAACAAGGCTCAGGTTTTTTAAATAGTGTCGTTGAAGTGCCAGAGACTGTGAAGCAACAAAAGCTAGTACCCCAAAGTGGGCGATATTACTGGTAGTTGGAATGATGCCGTTTGATTTCAATACGTCATGAATAACTGCCAAGGCCATCAACAATAAGCTAATACCAAAAAACTTTATATTTTTGCCTTTCTCTTTTGCGACTTTAATATATAAGCAGCAAACAAAAGCGATGGAAGCTACGACCACCATTTGAAATGAGAAATTCAATTCAGAATAAATTCGAACAGGAAAGGCTAAACAAAGCAAAACAAAAGGCGAAATTGATAACCAGGATGAGCGAATCGACCACGCAGGAATATGAGAACGATAAAGTGAACAAAAGAAGCCGACAAATAGCGGTAAGGATAAATAAAAACATAAATGCTCAATACGTTGCAGTGTATCCCAGCTAAATAGATCAAACATATAAATAACACGTTCATCAATTAACAAACGCCGCAAGCCCACCGCGAGGCAAAGCCAGCCAAAATACAGTGCTGCAACTTCTTTTGAGCGAAAAGCAAACATGGAGAGATTATATAAACCAAAGACAATCAAAATGGTGCCAAAAAGCACGGCTAATATGACAGGTCGTTGCGCCACTGAAAAAACACCAGCGTCATCAGTTAGGCGCAAACTAAACCAGATTCCGCCCTCTCTGTAATGATAATTGGATAGTTGAATGACAAGATCCAGCTCTCCCTTATGATGCATTGGAACTTGAACGACTTTAGGTAGGAAATGGGGAATTTCAAATTCTTGTGTTTTACCTACCGTGCCATTCTTGGCGATAAGCTCACCATTCACCCATAATTTATACGCACTGGGCATATCAGGAACATATAAATATAACGGTTGAATCTTTTCAGGAACCATTACGCGTGTGCGATAAGTCATGTACCCGAGTACAGGCAGGATCGTTTCAGTATTCGATTTTGCTCCCCAGACAGCAGGAACAGGAAACTCAATGGGCCGGATCAGAGTCGTTTCAATTTCAGGTGGAGAATACAGTTTTCCCCAGTAAGCATGCCACATACCATCAAGCCGATAAGCGCTGCCATCCCCCCATGTGTCATCACGAAGGTCAATAAAAGGAATGGTCGGGAACTTTGGTTTTATTTCACCCTCATCCGCATAAGCAACGTGCACTGAAAGCATGTTCAGCAACAAATATAACCATGGAAATATTCTTGAATACATCATTAGTAATCGACTTATTTTTATTATTCGATCCCATCATAAAACAGATTTAAAAAATAGTGTAAACAGTTTAGCTGAACTGACGCTAAATATGAGCGGATAACCCTCAAAATTCAGTTTGAATCATTTTTTTACTGGACTATTTCCGAAAGGGTCTTATGCTTTCTGAATGCACTTTATTTTTTGTTTTCACGGCCATTAAAATGGAACTCTTTTCCTTTACTCCCCACATCGAACACAATCCAGAAACGGGCATTGTCACCGCATCACTTGAGCCGTCTTTTGGTGGTGCAACACTTACTCGAAAAGATATTGATACATTGCTTGAAAAGTCAGGTTATCAAAGCTTCTTTATGCTTGAGGATGGCATTGAAGAATTATTGGTCACCGACCAAACCTTAAGAGGTCAAGGTCAGAAAGTATTTGAGGTCTTTCTAAAAAAACTTCAGAAAAGTAACGAAGCTAAGCCTTCAGAAGAAATGAATACTGAGGGGGAAGCGTCTGCACCTTCATATAATCCACAACAAATATTTTCTATGCTGGGAAAAGAAGCCCCTCATCTGGATATTGCTGAAAAGCGTGATGGCCAGGTTGAAATTTCGGTTACTGACCAAGACCTCAAAGCACAAATCACCTTAACCAAACCCTTTGGTGGTGAAGCTGTAACACTCCCGGATATAGAAAAGGCCATTGAAAAAATGGCGATTGCGGTTGAAATTGAACAAGATGTTATTCAGCAAGCCCTTGATTTTGGAAGTTGTGAGAAACTCACTTTTGCTAAAGGTACAAACCCTAAAAAAGGAAAAGACTCGATATTTGAAAAACTTGTAACGGATCAGTTTAGTTCTAGCCCAAAAATCGATGAAAAAGGTATTGCAAACTATCTCGATATTAATGAGTTTGTTGTCGTCGAAGCAGGCGTACCTTTAATGCGCCGTCATGCCCCTGCCAATGGTAAAAATGGAACCGATGTATTTGGTAAAATAATTCCTGCTGACTCAGGGGAAACACTACCTTTTTTTGCTGACATTGAAGGTTCGTGTCTTAGTGACGATGATCCGAACTTACTCATCTCCACACTTAAAGGCCACCCTATTATTCATAAACGAGGCATATCGATTGATACCGTTCTCGTGCTTAAAAATGCGAGTTTGGCGACAGGAAATATTGATTTTGATGGTTCTGTTTGCATAGAAGAAGATGTTGCAGATGGTATAAATATCAAAGCGTCAGGAGATGTCACCGTTAAAGGCGTTGTGGGAAAATCAACCATTGAGTCAGAGGGCAATGTCCTCATTGCACAAGGTTTAATTGGTGGCTCAAAGTCTGGCGAGAAAAATCAGGAAAATGAAGGCTTCGGTGCTTTTATTTCGGCAAAAGGCAAAGTTTCAGCAAAATTTGCAAGTGGCGCAAAAATCACGGCAGGAGATCAAATTAGTATTGCTGAATACGCCAGTCACTGCGAACTATCAGCAAATAATAAAGTATTACTTGGTCAACCATCTGGAAAAGGTAATTTAATTGGTGGTAACACCTATGCATTCAAACTCATCTCGGCAAAAACATTTGGCAGCGCAGGAGGCGCACCAACAAATGTTAGTGTTGGTGCAGACGCAGATACAATCGTGAATCTGAGGCGAATTACACAAGCCCTACATAAAAAACAAATGCAGGTTCTTGAGGTCCATGATTCTTTAAGAAAGTTAGCCATCAGGGTGAAAGTAGCAGGATTGAACCCGCAAACAAAAGAAATTATTGAAAAGCAGAATGAGCAGCAGAAACAACTCGACCTTGAAATTCTTGAGCTCCGTAAGCAAGAAGTTGAGATCAAACACTTATTAATGCGATCAAAGAAAGCCCGCGTAACAGGCCTTTATAAAGTGTGCCAAAACGTATGCGTAACAATCCTAGGGGCCTCCCATACCGTTAAAGAAGAAATGTCTGCAAGCACCTTCTTTTTTGAGTCCAGACGTGTTCAGATTAAGCATTAACTTGTTATAGGTGACACAAACGCCTTCTAATTTAAGCAAACTTATCTCATTAAGACTTTTGCACGACAGTGGTTTCTTTAAACTACTTTATCATTCCTGTGCGTTTTTCAACCGGAACCCATTATTTTAATACCTAAATTGACATAAAAAACTGGATTCCGACAAAAAAGACTACCAGAATGACTGTGGACTAGGTCGTGAAAGCACCCTCATTATTAAATAATAATCATATAAAACACTTAGAGTAAGCAATGGAAAAATTCAGAGGCATACAAATACGCGCACTAGAACGTAAAGGCGGTGAAGAGGCTTTAGCAAATATACTTTCTCAACCACTACCTAAAAATAAGCTTGCCAAGGTGGGTGATGATTTATGGTTAGAAGAATTCACTCGAAAGATTTTCCAGTGCGGCTTTTACTGGTCTGTCATCAATAAAAAATGGCCCGGTTTTCGAGAAGTATTTTGGGATTTTAATGTTAGTAAATTATTAATGATGCCGACTGAAATGCTGGAGCAAAAGTCTACTGACACACGTATTGTGCGCAATTACACCAAGGTTAAAACCATTCCGGTAAATGCGGCGATGATTCGTTTTTCAGCACAAGACCATGCCGACAGCTTCAGTCAACTTATTGCTGATTGGCCGAGTAATGATATCATCAATTTATGGGCTTGGTTAAAGAAAAATGGCGCTCGCTTAGGCGGTAATACAGGGCAATATGCTTTGCGCGCGATGGGTAAAGACACCTTCATATTATCTCGCGATGTGGAAAGTTACTTACGTGGTCATAACCATATTGATGGCGGATTGAATACGAAAAAGTCACTTAATGCCGCTCAGGTTTTCTTTAATGAAATGCAGCAACAAAGTGGCTTATCACTGCAGGAAATCAGTCAAACTGTCTCCTACAGCGTCGGTGATAACAGTGTTGGATTTCAATGAACTAAAAGACTTTCTCTACCTCGTCGTCTCGCAACTTTTGGCGGCGTTAGCCTAGGTGGTTGTGCCCCTTTAGATATTATTTTTGGTTCCTCTACCCTAATATATTCTTTACAGGGCATTCGCACAATTTCAGACCATTGTCCTGCATTAAAAACAATATCTTGCTCTATATCAAAAGCAAAACTCATATAAACAGGAATTCCCCACAAGGTATTAAAGGGCGGAATTGCCCCCACTTCACACTGAGGAAAATGGCCAATAAACTCATTTTCTTGCGCTAGACGAACCTCTGAGACACCGATCTCTTCAGCCAGCGAGAGACAATCTACATGAAAGTGTGCCGGTAATAAGCAAAGCGCCAAACAACCATCACAAACCAGAACCACAACTTTGCCCATATTGAGGCCATGGACATGCGTCCGCTGGGCAACTTCCTGTGCAGTATAGGCATTTGAGTGTGTTTCCAGCGAGAACTTCGCTTGATTAGTATTTAAGTGGTTGATAAATCTTTGAAATGACATAACTGCCTCCCATATAACATAGACCTGTGTTTAACATAGCCCCATAAGGTAGGTAATTCCACGTAAAATAGTCTTTTTGTGAGACTATTATTTTCTATAAATGAACATAGATGTTCTTTCATGAAATATAGGATTTGACAGAAATGGCTCTTATTTAGGGTAAACCTTTGTTAATTCTAATGCTCTGTTATGCAGGTCAAAAATAAGCGCGGCGAGAGACTTAGTTAATAGTGATTACCCCTGCTACTACAAATAGTGGTTTATCAAAAATATGTTGTGCGATCCTCAACATTTATCATTTAACCGGGAAGAACTGCCCCGCTAACCAATGTTGAATACGTACTTTTTTCACCTGAAAAACGAGCGATTAATTGGTCAATTAACATAGGTGAATCATAATAAAAGCCTTGGCCCATATCACAACCTATGGAGGTTAAAAATTCAACTTGGGTTTCATTTTCAACACCTTCAGCTACAACCTTCAAATTAAGTTGATGAGCCATCGCGACCGTCGCCTGAATAAGCTCAGAATTGCCATTATCACCCGATAGTTCGTTTAAAAAAGATCGATCAATTTTGATTGTATCAACAGGAATACGCTGTAGATAACTCAATGACGCGTAACCGGTGCCAAAATCATCCAAAGCTATCGCAAACCCCATTTTTCTAAGGTCATTCAAAGCATTAATATTTTCTGTCTGGTTTTCAATGAAGCAATTTTCAGTAATTTCAAACTCAAAATACTTAATATAATTTGGGTGTGGTGAGAATAGCTTACGCACATCAGATATAAAGTGTTTATCCTTGAGTTGTCGACAAGCAATATTCACTGAAATTTTAATATGTTTAACCTGAGATGCTAACAACTTTTGTATATCCGCAAAGGCTTGTTTCATCACCCAAAGGCCCATTGGAATAATTGAGCCTGACTCTTCTGCAATAGGAATGAAATCGTGAGGGTTTCGAACATTCTCCTCTGAAAACTGCCAACGAATGAGTGCTTCAGCACCCACTATATTTGAGTTTTCTAAATTGATAACAGGTAGATAAGTCAGGAAAAAATTTTCATCTCGTATTGCTTCCTTTAATTCCAGTTCAATAATATTTTTTTGTCTGATTTCAGCATTCATATCTTCACAAAAAAAATGATAACTATTGCCGCCATTTTGTTTTGCCCGATACATCGCCAGATCAGCATTATTGATCAGCTCTGTTTCACTAACTGAGTCATCGGGCGTAACACTAATACCAATACTAACCGTCACAAAAATTTCGCGCTCATTCATCATAATTGGTTTTTTAAACGATTCAATAATATGTCTGGTTACTTTACTGGCGTCGTCATAAGCATGAATATCGTTTAATAAAATAATAAACTCATCGCCGCTTACTCTGGAAACTGTGTCATTTTTTCGAGTATGTGTTTTCAAGCGTTCAGCAACCGTTTTTAAAACATGATCGCCGGTCTCATGGCCTAAAGAGTCATTAATTGATTTAAAATCGTCAATATCAATAAACAAGAGAGCTGTTTTTACTTCATTTCGCTGTAAATTCTGAATTATTTTTTCAAGCCGGGTTTTGAATAGTACCCGGTTTTCCAAACCGGTAAGCGGGTCATAAAGCGCTATTTTTTCCATTTCATCTTTACGGTTTTTCAGTGCTGTTATATCGTCAAAAACAATTACATAATGCGAGATTTCTTGGTTATCAGACCATAGAAGCGAAATAGCTGTATTTAACCAGCGTGTTACTCCATCCACGCCGATGCATTCCAACTCACTTTCAACAACACCTTTTGAATTGGGTGAAAAATCTGCGTTTGATATTTCAGGTAACGTCAGCCTGTTTTCCAGCGCTTTTATCGGCTGATCCTGAATCTCTTGATCTGTTAAGCCTGTTAACGTTAAAAATGCGGTGCTTGCGTAACGAATAACATGTTGTTTATCAATAATCAGTACAACGCTACTACTACTTTCAATCGCTTTTGATAGCAGCTGAAGTGATAGTTCACGAAGCTTTCGTTGCTCTATCTCTATTGTGAGTTCATGGTTCACTTTATTAATCGTTTCTGTTCGGGAGATCACATGTTTTTCTAGGTTTTTATTTAAGCTAAATAACTCGCCCTCTTTTTCTTTAAGCTGCTTGGTATATACAATCAGCTCTCGATTAGCTTTCGTCAGATACACTGTTTTTTCAGCAATCGCTAATTTGAGCTGTTTATTAAAGTAGAACAATATAGCGATGCAAATTGCAATCAGCATCACGAGAACACCAGCAATTTGAATAAACAATTTTAGTATTTGGTAGGCCTGCTCTTTCTCGGGGGTATAAATAAAACCGTCATCTTCGTAAATGCCATCAGTCATATTTAATTCAATAAAGGTTTCAGCAATAGCCTGCCAACGCCCGGGATTCATATGCCCCAAATCAACGAGTTTAGGCACGATTAGCTTGATAGTTTCTTGTGCTTCGTATTGCAGCTCACTCTTGGTTTTTACAACAGGATATTGACTTAATATCAATTCAACCATTTCATCAGGGTGTTCTATTGCATAGCGCCACCCTTTTAAGGTCGCGGCCCTAAACTTTACAACTTGATCAGGTTTATCTTCAGCTAATTGTTCGCTGGTAAAAAGAACGTCTCCGTAGAAATCGATACCATAAGTACGTGGGTCAATGAGATTATAGTCAATCCCTTTTTCTTTAAGTAAATAGGGCTGATCAGTCACATAACCGACCATTGCATCAACCTTCCCCTCTATCAGGTCATAAATATTATAAGAAAGCGGTATAGATTCTACCTGTGATTTCTGAATCCCTTCTTTAAGTAGAATACCTAAAGTATTAGCACCATAGTGCCCTGCAGGATACATCAATTTTTTCCCTATCAAATCCTGAGGACTTAAAATATTGGCGCTTTTCAAACTCATCAAAACAATAGGGGAGTGTTGAATAATGGCTGCTAGCGCTATCACGGGTTCGCCATTTAAGTGGTATAACATCAGTTCAGAATTTGCGATACCAAAATTAGCTCGACCTGATAACACTTCATCCACAGGATTAATTTGTGGCCCAGCTTCTTTCAAGCTAACGTCAAAACCTGCCTGCTGATAATATCCTTTTGCAACCGCTGCGTAATAACCAGCAAACTGGAACTGATGCAGCCACTTTAGTTGAACAGTAATAGGGGTGAGTGGCTTATTCGAATTTGAATCGGTTTTGAGATTGAGTTCTGCTGACGTGAAACTCGACATAAAAAACATCATAATTAGAAAAACTAATGGAACGTAAAGTCGACCACATTTTAAATCAGATACCATTAATCCCTCTACAAACCACTTGAAACCAAGCAGTTAAATATCTTTTATATAAACATCAAGTTTAGACCCGTATGGCATAATCACCAACTATTAGACGAAACAAAATTTACTTCTGAAGGTTTGAAGCCTAACCATTAACTACGCTCTTATTTTGTTAATGCCCCTATGGTTGAATAACATCAAAAGTAGAGCTTCAATTGGCTGATTGCGGGTAATAATATCGAATATTGTCGGTTTATAACCTGATCACTCAGCCAAACCAGCTCCCTTTGTTGTTTGTGATATGTTCAACTAAACTCTTTTAGTCAGTACCTTTATAATTATTTACTTTTATTTTTCAGCCAACAGTTTTTGTAGTGGCAGGAGGGATAATTGTCCTTTATGCGATTTTCGACTCAAACATTCTTAACCGCAACACTATTACTAATATTCAGTTCAAGTATTTGTGTGGGAGATACGCTTAAGCTTTGTGTATCTGATAGCAACTGGCACCCCTATGTTATTATTGAAGGTAATGAAGTGTCAGGCATTTATATTGATATGCTAACATCGGCAGTTGAGCTTCTCTCCCACGAAATAGAGTTTGAAATACTCCCTTGGAAGCGCTGTTTACATCAAACAAAAGAAGGTAAATATGACGGTATTGCCGGTGTAAGTTACCAGGAAAAAAGAGCTGTATACTTAGACTACCCAAACGACACAAACCATTCAACACATTCTGAATTTCGACTTTCACAAGTTGAGTATGTGGTGGTGACCATGCAAAAAGATGCTCACAAGTTTAGTGGTGATGTAAAGACACTCCCTGTACCAATACGCTCCCCCCTAGGGTTTTCTATTGGTATAGAACTCGAAAAACAGGGATTATTAGTTGATAACGCCGCTTTAAATGACAGTGCGAATATAAGAAAACTGCGTCGAGACAAAACAGGCTCAGTAGTTCTAATCAAGGAAATGGCGCTTCTTTTAATCAATAATAATTCCGACCTGACGATCCATAAACAACCGCTAAAATCGAAGGCATATTTTTTAGCATTCTCTAAAAAAACAAAACTAACTCAACATCAAAAAGCACAACTTTGGAATGCAGGAAAAAACATAAGAAAAAATAAAGTTTTTATGCATAAAACGTTTGCAAAATACCATCAATAACAAAACAGATATCTCTTGATCATTTCTCGTACCCGAAGCAATTCCGTGAATAAATCTAAGCCGTAATCTCCTTCATGTTTGAGAAAACTATTTAGGTTTTCCGTTAAGAGGGGTTTCAGACGCGAATTGAATTGCTTCACGCATAAACCTGATACTTTCTAAGGGTGTAAGCTTTAAACTCTTTGGAATAGACGGATAAATATCTTCAGGGGTATCCCAAGTCCCTTGAGCCAGCCTCAATTTATAGCCATTTATGTGCTGAACTTCATTTTTAGTCTTTAAACACCACTCTGACATTGACGTTTCCTTAATTAAGTCATTTGGCTATTTTATATCAAACCTAGTTTTTACAAGCTATCAATAAGTCATTAAAAAGGACTGAAATACGAACCATTTTATTACATTGGCATTTTAATTATTGACTGCGAACCATAAACATATGCCCTACTTTATATCGTATATAAAAAATCTGTTGTTTAGATCTTTACATTTTTTATATTGTTGATAGAAGAAAGAGTAGGCTAGAATTAGATCATTATTTGTACAATTTTTGGAGACACTAGGAAGACAGATACAACGGCATAAAAATTTCGATAAGAGCATTAACCTAAGTAGTAGGCACTTATCATGATAATGAGATTAGTAATAAAGATATCAAAAAAATGGTGGCTGGGTTTACTGACACTTTTTTTCATTGCTTTATATTGGCATGAGAATATATTTATCTACTATTTTGATTTACCTCAAATGGCCAGTGCAACCACGACTGTTGTCGGCCTTCCGAAAGGAATTCCAGACCGAACCCCCCGCCCATCATTCACCGGCCCTCACCCTTCAACCCTTCAACGGCCTGAAGACACATTCATATATCCCATAAAATTAGGTGAGATAGGCCCAATAGAGACAATCAATAAACACCCTAAACAATATCCGTGGATCTGTATGATCGAGCGATCAGGGCTCGGACAACCCGTCATTGATAATCAAGAAGGCATTGGTGTTGCTGTTTATGAAGAAAATATGCAAGGCCTTAAAACAGAAAAAATAATCGGCTATAGCAAAGACTGTTCGATGCCAACACGCGCGTGGTATTTCTACAATAAAACAGGCACCAAAAGTTTCTATCCTCTTGACCAAGCGAACAATGATATCGCTAAAATACGTGTAAATAACCATGACGTGGATTTCATAGTAAGAGTTGAAATGGGCGTTATCAACCGCTTCCTATACTCCCTTACTGCTTTGAAAGGGCCTAATGGAAAGCTAGAGCAGCCAGATAACAGTAATTGGAATAAAAAACTGATTTATCAATTTCGCGGAGGTGTAGGCATAGGTTTCAGGCAAGGGAAAAGTAAGCCAAATTATATGCTCCGACGTCGATTCGATGCCTTATCAAAAGGCTATGCAGTTATACATTCAACAGCAAACCAAAGCTCCAACACCTATAACGTGATCCTTGCAGAGGAAACAGCACTTCGCGTCAAACGACAATTTACCGCTATCTATGGTCAGCCTTTATTTACCATTGGTATAGGAGGCTCTGGTGGCGCAATTCAACAGTACTTGATCGGTCAGAATGGATCAGACCTATTAGATGGCGCAATCGCACTATATTCCTACCCAGATATGCTGACTCAAACGACATATGGCCTAGATTGTGAGCTGCTGGAATATTATTTCGATGCACTGAATACAAGTAGAGCGAAGCAACTCTGGGAGGAACGGCGCTGGATAGAAGGTTTAAATTCAATATCAAAGGAAAATAAATATAACTTTTTCTACCAACTCGCTTATCTTATGAACGGTGATTGGCCATTTCGGCCAGAAGGCATCAATGAATGCAGTATCGCCTGGAGAGGCCCTTCACAGTTGGTTCATAATCCACGTTACTTCCATTATTTCAAATATTTTACTCCCGATCTATTCAAGCGTATTGATTGGACGATTTGGGAAGATCAGAAGCATATTTTCGGTGTCGGAAAAAACGGTTACGCCCTGCAAACTTGGGACAATGTTGGCGTACAGTACGGTCTAAAAGCTCTGGTCGATAAACATATCAGTATTGATACATTTTTAACATTGAATAGCCAGATAGGAGGTTGGAAGCCTTCAAACGAAATGGAGCCGGTAAGATTTTGGTTATATGCCAGTGCCAGCTCGTCGCTGTTAGACATATCCCCCTGGAGTCACCATAACATGAATCTGAGCGCTGATGGAGGGCAGACACCGGCACGCAGAACCAGCGGAAGTATCGAAGCAATGAAAGCGGCTTATTATTCTGGCAATATATTCCTCGGTAAAATCAATATCCCCATTCTTGATGTACGTCATTACAACGACCCTGATATCGACATGCATCATAGTTTCGCATCTTTTGAAGCACGGTTACGGATGCAGCAAGCTCAAGGGCATGCTGATAATCAGGTCATCTGGATGTCAAAAAAACCGCATGAGCCTCGTCCCATGACAATAAACGCCATGGATCGTTGGCTATCTCAAATTAAACAAAACCCACAAAAAACAGTCGTTGAAAATAAACCAAACGACATACAGGATGCTTGCTTTAAAGACGATGGCAAGTTGATTGCGCAAGGCCCGCATGTCTGGAATGGAAGGTGGAACAATAAACAAACAGGTCTGTGCCTGCAAATATATCCTAACTTCATGTCCAGCAGACAGGTCGCTGGCGCGCCACCAAACGGAAGTGTTTTTAAATGCCATACCCAAAGTATAAAGAAAGCGATTAAATATGGAGTCTATGGCGATATAGACGTAAGGCCTCATATTAAAAGGCTAGAAGAAATTTTTCCTGAAGGGGTTTGCGATTACAGTAAAGCTGACTTGGGTCGACCAGCAGACATATAATCTATAGCATTTACATACTACGGTTATTACGTAAATGCTTAAATACGATCAAAGCCAACACCATTACCATAAGGAAAACTCATACTGGCACTTAAGAGGCTTTCTTAAATGCCGGCATTGAAACAACTTCCTGCAAAGCCTCTTCTAGTTCAGGGAAATAAAACTCAAAACCTTCCTGCAATGCAACATCAGGAAAAACTTGCTGGCCGTGCAGTAATAATGCTTCTGCAAACTCACCAAATACCAGTTTGAGGGCTGCACCAGGCGTTCTAATCACTGAAGGTCTATGCATCACTTTGCCTAACATTTTTGCAAAGTCTTTTTGTTTTACCGGATGGGGTGATGTGCCATTCACAATGCCACACACTACTTGCTCAGCGCAAAAGAGATAAAGTCGAACTAAATCCTGCACATGAATCCATGACCACCATTGTTCGCCATCACCCAACGAGCCCCCAATACCAAATTTAAATGTCGGTAGCATATTAGTCATCGCCCCTCCATGACCCAATACCAAACCGGTGCGGATGCAACATACTCGAACATCATATTTATGAGCCTGTTGAGCAACAGCTTCCCATTGGTCACAAAGGTCATGGATAAATTCAGCATGAAAGCTACTTTGCTCATTAAGCTCTTCATCACCTTTATTGCCATACCATCCTATAGCAGAAGCATTAATTAGGGCATCAGGGGGTGTTTCCCGAGTGGAAATCCAGTCAATTAATCCTTGCGTCACATTAAGACGACTCTCCAGAAACAATGCTTTGCTTTTTTTATTCCAACGATGGCTCACCAACGACTCACCCGCTAAATTAATTACCCAGTCGATAGGCTGATTTGCATCTATTTCTCTAAGGGATTCAATGAGATTAACTTCTGGAGGGAGCAATGTCCGAGCCCGTTGAATATGGCGAGTTAGCACGGTACATTGAATTCGTTTAGTGACGGCGGTATTCACCAGAGCTGTTCCAATAAACCCTGTTCCACCTGTAATCAATAAATGTTTTGTGTTCATCACGCCCCCCTCAGATATCGTTTAATATCATCGAAAATAATGATTGCTATGAACTCATAAAAAAAGAAATGGAGTATCATTATCTCCGTTTTTAATCGCGTTCACCTCTCTCGAATACAACATGTCCAAGAGGCATATTCATAGTTTATGCCTAGGCAATAACACCGTCAATAACATTGATATTCCACCTCATAAAATTGTAAATAATTTATTCAACGCATCTATTTTAACGCTAGCCCCATGTCATCCAGTTTCATAAGACTACCTGTTTTACGTGTTCTGGCAACTTCTTGCCAATGAAGTTCTTCACTAGCATCAATAATGGCATAGATCTATTTTTTTTCATCTCTCGGGAAATCAAATTTTATCCCCTGTGATAACGGTAGCTCACTCCCATAGTTAATCGTGTTTGTGGCGCGTCTCATATAATTTTTCCAAGCATCCGAACCACTTTCACGCCCTCCTCCTGTATCTTTTTCACCACCAAATGCACCGCCAATTTCGGCACCAGATGTACCTATGTTAACGTTCGCAATGCCACAATCAGAGCCTTTTGCACTTAAGAAAATTTCTGCTTCAGAAATATCTTGAGTAAAGATGGCAGATGATAAGCCCTGCCTAACATTATTATGCATACTGATCGCTTCATCCAAAGTGTCGTAGGTATGCAGGTATAACAATGGCGCGAAAGTCTCTTTCTGAATAATTTCCGCATCAGGCGAGACTTCCACGATCGCCGGAGCAATATAAAAACCATTGCCGACACTTAGATTACTGATCACTTGTCCACCAGTCAGTAGTTTTCCGCCTTGCTCCAAAGCTGCTTTGATACTTGTTTGCATCGTTTTAATTGCTTGCTGATTAATCAATGGGCCCATTAGGTTGTTTTCTTCAAAGGGATCTCCAATATTCACTGAAGCGTAAATTGCTGTTAGATTATTGATGAGTTCATCTCTTAAACTCTCATGCACAATCAAGCGTCGGAGTGTCGTGCAACGCTGGCCACTCGTACCAAGTGCTGAGAAAACTATTGCGCGAATGGCTAATTCCAGATTTGCACTGGGACAAACAATCATCGCATTATTGCCACCTAATTCCAGTAATGAGCGCCCCATGCGCTCCGCAACACGCGCACCAACAGCTCGCCCCATTTCACAAGACCCTGTTGCGGAAACCAAGGCAATTTCAGGTCGATCAATGAGAGTTTTGATTTGTTCCTTTTCACCATAGACCACACTACTTAAATTTGGGTTTCCACCAAACTCTTCAATAGCATTGAGCAATAAACGGTGGCAGGCTAAAGCACTTAATGGGCATTGGCTTGAAGGTTTCCAGATTAGGCTATTACCGCAAACTAATGCCAGAGTGGCATTCCAGCCCCATACAGCCATTGGAAAATTAAAGGCGCTTATCACCATCACCGGACCAACAGGATGCCACTGCTCCATCATTCGGTGATCTTTTCTTTCTGTGCTAATCGTTAGACCATATAGCTGCCGGGAAAGCCCTACAGCAAAATCGCAAACATCTATTAGCTCCTGAACCTCGCCTAAACTTTCTTGCAATGGTTTACCTGACTCTAAGGTAATAATACTCGCCAACTCGTTTTTATATTGCCTTAGCTCTATACCAAACAGACGAACCAACTCACCCCTTTTTGGCGCGGGGACATCTCGCCATGATAAAAACGCGGAAGCGGCCTGTTTAATTACATCATCGAGTTGCGTTTTTTTTGCAAAAGCAATCGTCGAAAACTGCTTTGCGTTAATCGGGCTAATCACTGAAGTCGTTTCGTTACTGTCTAAGCGAGAGAGACCAACATAAGCACTACCATAGTTATTTTTTTCATCATAAAAACTGCCCAGAGATTTCTTAAGAGCAACCTTAATACGCTTGATATCCATAATATGACCTCATCAAAAGCCTTCAAATGCTTAATTCAGCATCTCGATAGGGTTTAGCAAATTCATTATTTAAAAATAACTCAATATCCAGCGTCTCTTGTTCAACAAAACCTTGCTGCTCTTTTGAAGCATTTAGAATTAAGTCAAGTGTGGCGACGGCGGCACAAGAGGTTGAGATCTGAATAGCACTTTGTAGCTTACTGTGCCTTAATAAAAACGTTCGACTGCGCTGCTGTAAATTACTGTCAACATAGCCAGTTGCCACGACTGAGATCAGTACTAGATCCTGGGCTGTCGTCGCAACTGAACTTTCTAGTATATCCATTAACATATTTCTACGCTTACCGACTTCACCTAAACGCAGGTCATGGAAAAGAAAGCGCATCAGGTCACAATGACCCGGGTAACGAATGGTTTTGTAAGTTAACTCACGTATTTGACCTTCAAGTGAATGACACAAATTAGCCAACCCGCCAGACGTATTAAACGCTTCATATTCAACACCTGAAACAGAAAATAGTTCACGCCCTTCCAAGGGTTCTATCAATGCAATTTTGTGGTTTTTTATTGCTTCGCAGGGGTTAGCATATTCATTTACTAAGCCTTCTGTACTCCATGTTAAGTTGTACATCATTCTGTTTGAAGGATATTCCGGCAACGCACCAACTCTTAGCTTTAAACTATCTAAGCGGTCAAAATATTTTCGAAAACTGTAAGCTAGAATTCCAATAAACCCTGGCGCCAAGCCACATTGAGGCATAAATACTTGCCCTTTGGTCGCCTTTTCAGCAATTTTTTTTATGGTTTTGGTACAGTTAACATCTTCAGTCAAGTCGAAGTAGCTACACCCATTTTCCAGTGCGGCTTCCGCAACTTGTGGGTTTTCATTAAAGCCAAGTGCAGATAAAACCGCATCTTGCCCCTTTAGTAAGGTTGAGAAATCGTTATTAGTAATCTGAATGGTTTGAAACTGATCAGCATAACTTTGTACCGCCTGAGCGTTAATATCTGCCCCAATGACTTTATAACGGCTATCGCCATTTAATAACTGTGCGATAGCGCCACCAATACGACCTAAGCCAAGAACGAGGATACGTTTAGTCATATTTTTGCTCCACAATGCGTTGACTCAAAAATTTTGTCCGCGCTGTTTGTCACAAACCCTTGGTATAGGGTGCCATCTTGTTGTTCAAACCGTTGAGCAAACTCGTAATAACACGAACTAATGAGTTGTTCTCCGGCATCAGAGAAATTTACCGCGACGATATCAGCCATGGTTGAAGATTGAATTAACAAATCTGCTTCAGTGCCTTTAATAACACCCCCAACAGAGTTGAGTTCATAACGGTGCCGCTGTATTAAATTGACGACCTCAGAAAGCTTCGGGTATTTTTTTAAGTAATTCACGAAAATTGTAAAATGATTTGCACGTAAGCCCCATACCGACAACCACGCGGCATATTCAGATTCATCCAGCAAAGTAAGATAATCCCGATAAGTAGGTATCTTCCAAATTCTCCCAGCATTTAAACGCGCTACGGGCGATGTAGTAATTTGTTGGATGATGGGCTTTATTATTTTCTGCGCGACCTCTGACAAGGTATTCCACTGTAGCTCACTGATAAATATCTTCGTCGGCGAATCGGGATGCACATAACAACGCGCATCCAGTTTTTTATTTTCGAAATGGTATGAGTCCAGATATTCATATCCCAAAACAAGAATTTGATCTTCAAGCAAATCGATTGAAATATTTGAGTTCGCGAAGGTTCGAAAAGCCACATGATCATTAACCAATGGCTCACCCTCACTTTCAAACAAGTGATGTATGGCGAGAGCCTGTGGGCTTATGCTTATATATTGCTGCCAAAGCTCATGATAAAAATTACTGAGCGCGGTCATAGATACCCCCCAATACGGCGAATGCGTTATTAGAGACTTCTATTTATAAGGTAGGGGAGTTCTTTAGGTTTTTCCACCCCATTTTTGTTAGCTTTCGTATAGATCCTGAATTCCGAATTTTTAAGTGGGGCGTTGCAGATAAACAATCACTAAACAAAATGGGATAGATATAAGCCAGCCAATCAGGGCAGCAGTACCTAATTTTTTATAATCTCCTTGCTTGCCTGCACCTAATATTTGTAAGGAAACATACAACACCGCACTCGTTAGCAGGTAAACAGGCATGGAAAAATAAGCAATGGTAATTAACACTAAGGTAATCATCAGGAACATACAGTCAACTCTCTTCTGGTCATGTCGAAACCTTTTTTCAGCGACAAGTTATAAATACAGCTAAACTACACAATACTATCACTTCTGCCCTGACAGTAAGCTGACAAACATACAGGAGTTCAGCATGTTAAATTTTACGTTTCATAACTCGACTAAAATTATCTTTGGCAAAGGTCAAATTAAAGCGCTTTCAGCAGAAATCCCGAAGGATGCAAAAATTTTGATAACGTATGGTGGGGGCTCCATCAAGAAAAATGGTATTTACCAGCAAGTTATTGCCGCGCTAACCGAACACGAAATTTTTGAGTTTTCCGGGATAGAGCCCAACCCTAAATATGACACATTGATAAAAGCGCTTGATATTATCCGTGAGCATAATATTGATTATTTATTAGCTGTTGGCGGGGGGTCGGTCATTGATGGCACAAAGTTCATCGCTGCGGCAGCACTATACCAAGGTAACGACCCTTGGGATATTCTTGCGAAGCGTCAAGCAATTACAGAAGCCCTGCCTATCGGTGCAGTATTAACGCTACCTGCCACTGGCAGCGAATCTAATGGTGGTTCCGTCGTCACGCGTGATGGAAATAAACTCGCCTTTGGCAACCCTTTAGTTCGCCCTCTTTTTGCTGTTCTTGATCCTGCAGCAAGTTTGTCACTGTCTGACAGACAAGTCAGTAATGGCGTAGTGGATGCTTTTGTTCATACCATGGAACAATACTTAACATACCCCGTAAATGGCAATGTGCAAGACCGCTTTGCCGAAGGGTTATTATTAACACTCATTGAAGAAGGCCCAAAAGCGTTATTACCTGAGCTTAAAGAAGATCTCACCGTGCGTGCAAACATTATGTGGTCGGCTTCTCTGGCACTGAATGGTTTAATCGGCGCGGGTGTACCTCAAGACTGGGCCACGCATATGATAGGCCATGAACTCACTGGCGGTTATGGGATCGATCATGCCCGAACGTTGTCCATTGTATTGCTTGCAGTGATGAAATTTTGTCGCGAGGATAAACGCGACAAACTGCTTCAGTATGCTGAGCGTGTCTGGCAGCTAAAAGATGGGGATGAAGAAAATCGCATCGATAAAGCGATTCAGTTAACGGAAGATTTCTTCCTGAAAATGAATATGCCAATACGCTTATCTGATGTCCAACTGGATGAGTCAGATATCAACAAAATTATCCCTCAACTTGAAAAGCACGGTATGACTAAATTAGGCGAGCACCGAAATATCACACCGGAAGCTAGCCGTAAAATTCTTGAAATAGCACTTTAGATAGATACTGCAGTGAATACATTGAAAACTTTGTACGCTTCACTGCCTCATCATTCCGGCTTAAAAACACGCCGGAATGACTGAACCGGGGAATTGAGCCGTGCAACGCTACCAGATTAATTAACCAAGTCATGCATAGTCATAAGGTCCACCTTCTTTCAGCGCTTTTTGATACCCTTCCCTTGCATGAATACGCTTTACATACGCCTTTATACTTGGGTATTTTGCCCCAGCAACGCCTCCCGCCACACACGCCTCTAATGGAAAACTCATTTGTATATCTGCGCCAGTAAGCGTGTCACCAGAGAACCATTCATTTTGGCTTAAATGGTCTTCGATATAATCCAGCATTACCTTAATATTAGGGCTGACATACCCTGTCATTACTTTCTTCGCAATTCCCTTTGCAATGGGCTTTACAAAAAATGGCATCGGACTGGTCGTAACCTTATCAAAGACTATTTTCAGTAATAGCTGAGGCATTAATGAACCTTCAGAAAAGTGCATCCAATAAGCATACTGACGATACACTTCAGTTCCGGCGTCAGGGGTAAAGTCATCTTCGCCATAGGTTTGAGCTAAGTACTCAATAATCGAACCAGATTCAGCGACGGTGATATCGCCATCAGTGATGACGGGTGATTTACCTAGGGGGTGCACCTTCTTCAAGCTCTCCGGTGCAAGGTTCGTCACCGGATCACGCTCATATCTTTTTACTTCATAAGGCACACCAAGCTCTTCCAGAGCCCATAACACACGTTGTGAACGCGAGTTTTCAAGATGATGAACGATGATCATGTTTTCTCTCCAGTTTTAATTTGAGTAGTCTTATCTTTCAAAAGATAAAATAAAAAAGTGCTATCCTGCTTTACAGCAGCTTATTGTAATAGCCTTATTTATAAACTTCGTATAGCATTGAATCAATTTTATATACTATCGGACCACTCGTATGCTTTGGCTCTCTCATGTAGATTTAAAAAAAGACATTGCTCATCATTGCCATGATGTTCATGAGTTCGTTGTTTGTCTGGAAGGGGAAATCAATATACAGACTGAGCAGCGAAGCTATTGTCTTGCCGCAGGACAAGCGATTTTTATTCCTGAAAAAATAAGCCACAGCGCCAGCGTGAATAAGAGTACAAGTAATCAATTGCTGTTTTCATGTATTGATTCAAAGGTATTGGATACTCTTTCTACCTCAGCAAATAGTATTTATTTAAAAAAACTTGTTCATGACGTGAGTATGACTACCGCACATAATCCTGAACTACTGAGTATTTCGAAAGAAATTATCAAAATGATAAACGATGATTCTCTACTTCAAACCTGTATAAAAGAAAACTTGTATATGCGGTTGTTGCTCACACATATTGGAGGTGCTGCCACGCTACAAAATGATTCGGATTCACCTGCTGCTATTAGAATAAAGAAAGCCAAGAAATGGATCGAAAAACACTATACAGAAGAGGTCACCCTTGAGAGGGTGGCTCAGCAAATAAATATGTCCAGAAGTCATTTTGCCCGGCAATTTCGCCAGCATACCGGTTTCAGCGTGATAGATTATTTACTCAAAGTTCGTTGTGATGCTGTCGCCACCCAACTGGCTCAATCTAACACGGATATTTCTGAAATTGCTTTTTCAACAGGTTTTAGTAATCTCAGTCATTTTTACCGCCACTTCAAACGACGTTATGGTTCAACGCCCAGGGCATTTCGACAGATGATTAGGGATCAGGGTGTGGCCTTATCTGCATAAAAACTTTAGCCACGCCTTTCAGGTAATTTTTCTAAATATTAACAAGTGATTATTCGCAGGCATAGCATGGTCAGCCTCCAATTGAAGCCCATAATGTTTTGCTAATTGTATTACTTCATCAAGTTCCTTGATGCCAGCCTTAGAATTGATATCTGCTTTAAGCCATTCATCTAAGCGGACATTCCCCTCACTCGTATATCCATTTTGATTATATGGGCCATACAAAGCGAGGAACCCTTGACGTTTAAGATGCTTTTTAATACCAGAAAACATCGAATTAACGCTTTCCATACTAATAAAATGCACAAGGTTGGCACTATAGATATAGTCAAAAGGTATGTTACTCCAATGATCATCCTCTATGTTAAGCATTAAAACCGGCTTTAAATTATCTAGACAGGCTTCGTCTATCCATAATCGCGCACCTTCAATAGCAGGCCCTACATCACTAGGCTGCCAATTTAAGTGGGGTAAACGCTGAGCGAAGTAGACGGCATGCTGAGCGGTTCCACACGCTAATTCCAAAACATTCCCCGCATCTTTAAAGTAATCTTTTAAAGCCTGATATATAGGTTCTTGATTTCTGAGGCATGGCTGACTGATAGGTTTAGACATATTGGCTTCGCTAAAGTGACTGGTTCGTACTAATATAAAGCCTTAATAACATTGGAGCAAAATATGAATAACATCGTACTCATTACAGGGGCCAATCGAGGCATTGGCTTAGAGCTTAGCCGTCATTATGCAGCACAAAATGATCAAGTGATTGCTGTTTGCCGTGAGAGCTCGGATGAAATTGAAAATTTAGCTGAGTTAGTCATAAGCGGTATTGACCTCACGATGGATGAGTCGATGGAGACGGTACTACAAGTTTTAAAAATGGCTCACGGGAATGATTTTAAAATTGACCTTCTGATAAACAATGCAGGCTTATTTCAAAGTGAAACCTTAAGCGAAATGGATTTTAATCAAATTCGTGAACAGTTTGAAGTCAACACCATTGCCCCGCTAAAAGTCATTCATGCCTTGCTCCCTCATTTAAAAGAAGGAAGCAAAATTGCTAATATCACCAGCAGAATGGGAAGCTTAGAAGACAATAATTCTGGCTCTTATTATGGTTATCGTGCCAGCAAAGCAGCTTTAAATGCTTTTGGTAAATCTTTATCGATAGATTTAAAACCTAAAGGAATTGCTGTGGCTCAATTACATCCTGGCTTTGTTCAAACCCGTATGGTCGGTTTTAATGGCGACCTGACTCCCGAGCAATCTGCGAAAGGGTTAAGTCAACAAATTGAAGCCTTGAATCTTGAGAATAGTGGCGGTTTTTGGCACAGCAACGGCGAAGCACTTCCCTGGTAACAGCTAACATATGGGCAATTCAAAACAAAAACATCAGGCGACAGCCTCATTACTCTATCTACACATTTTATTCCAAACCCTAAAACGGCATGGCATAAATAAGCATGATTTTCTTGAATTATGTGAATGTGACACGAGCCCGATCACTAACAGAAAAGCACGCCTGCCTGTTAGTGATATCCTTTATTATTGGTCTAAAGCCATTGAAATAACGCAATGCCCAACTCTTGGTTTAGATGCAGGTCTGCATATTCACCCATCCGATTACGGCATTATGTCTCACGTATGGATGAACTGTGAAACGCTTCGCGAAGCAGCTCAACTCACAATCCAATACAAACACCTCATGAACAATGCTTTTCAAGCAAAGATTACACAAACTAAAAAAGGCTATACAACTTATAGCGTAGACTTTCCCGGCGTATCATTACAGCTAAGCAGCATACTCATTGAAATGAATTTTGCTTCGATACTTCACATGGGACAGTTTTTAACTGAACGAACGAAGAAAGACCAAGTAAAGTTAGAAGAGGTTCATTTCAAACATACTCCCAATGCCGCTAGTTCAATCTATGAAGAAGCCCTTGGTTGTTCGGTTAAATTCGAACAAGACAGCAATAATATTGTTTTTCAGGACCAAACCTTAGATCTGCCAATTCATTCTCCCAATCGTGACCTAAGAGATACCATGGTAAAGATGGTAGATAAGTTAGTAACGATAGAATTAGGTGCGATTCGTTTAGCTGACCGGGTTTGTGCTTATATTGAACAGAACTTAAGCCAAGGCATACCCGAAGCTGAAACGGCAGCGAAGCACTTTGGCTTTAGTTTGAGCACCTTCAAACGTCACCTTCAGGGGGAAAGAACTAATTATCTAGAGTTATCAAATAAAGTAAGAAAAGACATCACGTTAAAAATGATAGTGCAGGCCGACATAAGCTTAGGCGAAATTGCGTTTCTTTTAGGGTTTGCAAACGTGAGTGCTTTTCACCGCGCATTTAAACGCTGGTTTCAACAGACTCCAAATCAATACCGAAAACAACACCTTTCGTAATATGACGTAAAGCGCACAGTATGCCCTATCTATCATAGAGCACCACTGCACAGTTCATTTTTATTTTACTCGGAAGGGAATACAAACTCACTAGCAACAGGATAGTGGTCTGAAAGATCCCAGCTGCCCCAGTGGTCTGACTCAATACTCCGTGGAACTAATAATGTATTTTGTGAATAGATTGGTGCCACATGTTCATTTGAGTACAAAACATAATCCAGATATTCAGTATATTGGTTTTCAGCATATACATTTACCGGCCCGGCATAAGAGTGTGGGTATTCCCCCAAAGCCATTGGCTCGGTTCCATCCATTACATCCAGAAAATCATAATGTTCTTGTGGGAAATGAATCTTGTCGACATTGAAATCTCCACCCATCAAAACAGGCTCATCAGCAGGGATATTTTTACTATCAATGAAACTTTTTAGTTGTGTTAACTGTGCAAAACGCACCGCAATATCATCAGGGGTCGTATAAGCATGCGTATGGGTACCAAACAAGTTATAGATCTTGCCGTTCTTATTGATTTTTGCGTAGTTCATTCCTTTTGAAGCTAAACAACCATCAGCACGGCACGCATCGTATACGGCATCATCATGCTCAATAATAGGGTAACGGCTGGCAATGAATGACCCACCGGTTAATAACTTACCAAGCTTGAAAGGAATATCTGTTAAGTACGGGTATTCTGCACTGATCTTGCTTCTAAAATGTGCCGTTAATGCCGGATCAAACAGTTCTTCAAATACGATTGCGTCATAACCTTTAACATATTCAGCAATAGTATCTAGACGAGCATGGGTATTTTTAGCAGTAATCCCTGGTAGTAAAGCCCAAACATTGTAGTTTAAAACTTTAAAGCTGTTATTTGCTTCATCGCGTGTTTCAGTTTTCCAGTCATTATTAATGACATAATGAATATCATCACCTGATACGCGTGCATACTGAGATCGGTACGCAAGTGTCGATGCTTTCCCGTCAAAATCCATTGGAATGGTATGAATATCACGATCATATTTCCAAGAGTCATTTTCAGCTGAAAGCCACATTTTACTAAAGTTCCAAGTACCCTCTAACATTTGTTGAAGTTCTACAGAATTACTTGCGCCTTGAACAGTAGTCTTGAAATTGTAGGTTCTTCCCCATTTAATCCCATCATCACGATTGAATCGAAGAAACTTAACGGTTCCTAACGGCGGTACGGTATCTGCTAATTGTTCCCATTGATTACCATGAGAAATATTGTCGTAGCCCGTTTGAATAGTATTAAGTGTTAAGGTCTCCATTGTACTGTTCGTCAAATAGATATAAGACTCAGCCCATGAAATGGATGCCATCAAAAAACTGATAGTGAAAAGGAAAATTTTACTGCGCATTAGATTAGCCTTTAGTTTAATTAACAATTTACGGACATTTTGATCAATTTTAATCAAAAAATATTGAATTATTTCTAATTCGAACATTCAGCCGGTCGAAATTGTATATTAAACACACAAAACTGCATTACCTAAACGGCGCAGATAATTACCCCTGCAGCTCATTCATGAGCTATAAGGGGTATAATTACGAATAATTTTGAAGTGAAGCACACTTAAGAGGCGTGACAATAAGCCTCTCAAATCAGGAACAGACTCTTTAATAGAGGCAAAGTTATAAAACCTTTTCTTCAATCAAAGCGATACTGGCATCAATATGGGATAAAAGGCTCTCTTTAAAATCATCTGACAGTGAAATTAATTGTCGGCGCCCATCATTTTCATCATGCGTTTTATTAAAAATACCATGCTCCATTAAGCTATTAATACGAGCATTAATTGTTGATTTTGCAGAGGGCGCACTCAGATATAAGTCAGACATCGGAAGCTTTTCACCTTGCTCCTGAGCCTTTGCAACCAGAAAGATCAGCAACCAACTTAAATCCTCACCATTTGTGGTATTGGCAAGTGTCTTTCTTTCTTCATGTTCTGCCAGGAAAAAATTTATGTAGTCAGAACGACTAATACTTCCATTTTCTGTATCAGGAAATCCCCCCTCTTTTTCATGATAATTTCGTAGAGATGCAATAATAGTTTCAACATAATTATCAACAGAAAAATCCAGACTACTTTTTACATTCCCAATCATGGGTTTATTAACACCCACTCCTTGATCTAACGCCTCTGACACTGCTTTGGCTATTGAATCGAGTTGACCCTTCATGTAATTAGAAACACGCTCCATACCGATAAGGTTTGATTTAACACAAGCAGACAAAAGCTCCAGATCAACCGGCTTGTCTAAAATGTTATCAGCGCCTCTTTTTAAGCGATCAATTTTCTGCTCGCCATTGGTGTACCCGCTAATAAAGATGAATGGAATGATTCCCATCCCGTTATTAGAATTCCGTAGTGTTTCCAGTAATTCATCGCCATCCATTTTTGGCATTCTGACATCACATATAATAAGGTCAGGATTTTCTTTTCGAATTGCTTCTAACCCTGAAATACCATTTTCAGCTTCTACAACACAATAACCTTCTTTTATCAGAGAATCACAAATAACTTTTCTATCATA